>Ga0126311_10000723_pt1 | contig 15275 bp, 11 predicted proteins | sample Plot61_FD_92539 | JGI IMG/M metagenome (GOLD analysis project Ga0126311, IMG submission 92539) | Serpentine soil microbial communities from UC McLaughlin Reserve, CA, USA - Plot61 | ecosystem: Environmental > Terrestrial > Soil > Grasslands | place: USA: UC McLaughlin Reserve, Lake County...
AGTCGTTCGCCGCCCGCGAAGCCGCGCCCCGCGGTCTCGGAAAGGTCGTTGAGTTTTTCGACGGGCTTCAGGAGCTGCGCGACGTAGGCCGCGAAGACCGTCAGCTCGCCGACCGTGAGCCGCCCGCGCAGCACGAGCAGCGCGCCCGCGCCCGTCATCAGCGCGAGCGCGAAGCCCTGCGCTATCTGTAGCGTCTGCTCCATGCGGACGGCGACGCGCGTCTCTTCGACGCCCGCGCTCAGGCGCTTGCGGTTCCTGCGCTCGAAGCGCGTGCGCGCCTGCCGCTCGCCGCCGAGCGCCTGTATGACCGGCAGCCCGCGCACTATCTCCTGCGCGAGGCCGGAGACCTTGCCCTCGTGCCGCCGCTTGTCGCGGGACGCCGCCCAAAGGCGTCTGCTGTGGTGGCGTATGACGGCGGCGAGCGCCGGCACGAGCACGACGCCGAACGCGGCGAGGCGCAGGTCGAGCCGGAGCATGACGGCGAGTATGAGCAGCACGGTCGCCACGTTCTGGAAGAGCACCGGCAGCGTCTTCGTCAGGACGCGGACGAAGAGGTCTGAGTCGTCCACGAGCCTCAGCACCAGCTCGCCGCTGCGGTTGTTTGTGCGGAACGTCGGCGGGAGCGTTTGCAGGTGCGCGAGCAGCCGGTCGCGTAAGCGTAGGGTCAGGCGCTCGCGCACGCGCGCGCTCAGGTTCTTTTCGAGGGCGTTGGTGATTGCGCCGACGACCGCCGCGGCGACGAAGAAGGCTGTGAGCCACACCACGAGCCACTCCGGGGAGAGCCCCGCGCCGAGCGCGCGCAGCGCGTCCGGGAGCGGCCGCCGCGCGATCACGTTGTCGATGATGATTTTTAACGGCCACGGCGAGACGACGGCCGCCGCGACCGAGAGCAGGCGGAACAGGTAGGCCGCGAAGAGCGTGCGGCGGTGCGGCCGCACGTCGGGCGCGAACGCGCGCCACACGTCCGCCCACACGTTCGAAGGCCGCGCACTCAACTCAGCACCTCCCGGAAGAGCGCGGCCAGCTCGGCGGCGAAACGCTCGCCGTCGAAACGCTCGCGCACGGTCGCGCGCGCCGCATTCGAGAGGCTCCGCGCGAGTTGCCGGTCTGAGTCTATCCGCACGAGCGCGTCGGCCAGCGCCGCCGGGTCGTCGGGCGGGACGAGACGGCCGTTGACGCCGTCGCGGATGATTTCGGGGATGCCCGAGACGGGCGTCGTGACTACGGGGAGGCCGCAGGCCATCGCCTCCATCAGCACGTTCGGGATGCCGTCGCGGTCGCCGTTGTCGAGCACGCGGCACGGCAGGCAGAAGACGCCCGCGCCCCTGTACTCTTCAAACAGTCGCGTCTGCTCCATAGGCCCCGCGAGGCGGACGCTGTCGCCGAGGCCGAGCGCGTCTATGCGGCGTCGTATCTCGGCCTCGTGCTCGCCGTGCTCGCCGACGATGACGGCCTCGAAGGGGACTTCCCGGCTGCGAAGAATGCCGCACGCCTCGACCAACACGTCGAAGCCCTTCTTCTCGACGAGGCGGCCGACGCCGAGCGCGCGCAGACGCCCGCCGTCAGCCGGGGCGGAGTGGAGCGCCGTGCCGTTCGTCTCACTCAGCAGCTCGGCGAACTCCGCGTTCAGGCCGTGGTAGACGCAGTGTACTTTCGCGCGCGGCTCGACCTTCAGAAGGTGCTCGCGGTTGGCGTCCGTGCAGGTGACGACGAAGCGCGCCGCGCGCATCTTGCGCCGCAGCAGGCCCGAAGGGTTGAGCGACTCGCAGTAGATGTCTTTGGCGTGAGCGGTGAAGGAGAAGGGCAGCCCCGTCATCAACGAGGCCAGCCACGCGACGGTCGTCGCGCCGTGGCAGAAGTGCGCGTGCAGGTGGCGCACGTCGCCCGCGCGCAGCACGCGGTCTGCGATTGTAGCCGCCTGCAAGAACTCTTTGAGGTAGACCTTGCGCGGCCACGCCCGGAAAGAGCGGCGCGCGCGGAATCCTTGCGCGAAGGCCGCGAGTGCGGCGCGCGCGACGCCCGCGGGGCGTCGCCGCGCGACCGAGCGCAGCGAGGGCAGAAAGTCTTTGAGGTGCGCCGCGAGCCAGCGCCGCAGCGGCGTCTTCGTGAGCGAGGTGGTCGCGGGCAGGTATTCCGCCTTCGACCTGATGCGCGCGACGATGCCGTGCTGCCGCGCCTCGTCCGCGGGCTTGATGACGTGGAGCCGCAGCCGGATGCCGAGCCGTTCGAGGCGGTATATCTCGCTCGCGATGAACAGCTCGGACATGCGCGGGTAGCCCTTGAGGACGTACGCGACCGCGCCGCCCTGCGCCGTGTTGGAGGAGTCCTGAGTCATCTGCATCCTGCCGCGTCAGCAGTAGACGCTCGCCAGAAGTTGATAGAGACGTTCGGTGCAGCGGCCGACTTCGTAGTCGCGCTCGACGCGCTCGCGCCCGCCGCGGCCGAGCCGCTCGCGGAGCGCGGGGGTGGCGGCCAATTTCTGGAGCGCGGACGCGAGCGCGGACGCGTCTCCGGGGGGAACTAACAGACCCGTCTCGCCGTCGTTGACGGCGCAGCCGACCGCGCTGATGTCACTGGCGACGACCGCGCGCGCACACGCCATCGCTTCGAGCACGACGTTCGGCAGCCCGTCGCGGTCGCCCGACGAATCTTGAATTGAAGGGACGACGACCGCGTCAGAGCCCGCGTACGCCTCCGGCAGCTCCGCGTGAGTCAGCGCGCCTTCGAGCGTGACGCGCGCGGAGAGTCCGTGCGCCTCGACCAGCTCCGACAGGCGCTCTCTCTCCGGCCCTTCGCCGACGATGCGCAGACGGAAGGGGAAGTCGAGACGCGCGGCGGCCGCGAGCAGAACGTGGAAGCCTTTCTTCTCGACGAGGCGGCCGACCGACAACAGTCGCAGCTCTCCCGAGTCCCCCGGCGGCCGCGGGCGGAAGCGGCGCAGGTCAACCCCGTGTGGCAGGAGGTGAACCGCGCCGCCGCCTCGCAGAATCTCTTCGGCCACGTCCGTGTTGCAGGCGACGACGCAGGCGGCCTTACGCGCTCGCTCTGCAAGCACGCCGGGCGCGACCTTGCGCGCGTCGCGTGCGTGCGTGCTGAAGCCGTAGGGCACGCCGAGCAGTGCGGCGGCGCGCGCGGCGACTTCCGCGGGCGTGTGCGCGAAGTAGCCGTGGACGCCGCCGACCATCCGGCCGGCGAGGCGTTCGGCGACGAACGCCGCCTGACGCTCCGGCCCTCCCTCCGGGAGCACCTGCAACTTCCCCGACAGGCGCTCGCAGCCCGGCTGCGTCACGCCCGCCTCGCCGGGCTTCGTGGCGAAGACTGCCGCGAGCGCGCCGCGCTCTTCGAGCGCCAGCAGCTCGCCGAGCGCGAACGTCTCGGAGCGACGCGGGAAGCCGCTCATCACGACGGCTATCCGGCGCGCGCTCACGCCCCTTCCTCCTCGCCGCCGAGCAGCGCGCGCATGCGCTCGCGTATGCGCGGGAGGCCGTCGAGGTCGAACGGGACGCGCGCGACCTCGACGGGCTTGAGCGCGGCGAGCACCTTCGAGATGAGCGTCGCGGGCTTTAAGTCCCGCGGCTCGACGATGTCGAACAACCCCTGCGCGGCGAGCAGGCGCGCGCGTATCAACTGTTCCTGTACCGGCTCGGCGCGAGGGACGAGGATGGCGTGGTGGCCGAAGGAGAGCAGCTCGCAGACCGTGTTGTAGCCGGCCATCGAGACGACGATGTCTGACTCCGAGTAGAGCCTTGTTAAGTCGGGCTCGAAGTCCGAGAAGGTCACGTCGGCGAGGTAGCCGAAGCGCTCACGCACGCGCACGCGCGCGCCCTCGGACATCTGCGGGCCGAAGACCACGGTCGTCCTCAGCGCGACGTTGCGCGGGAGCGAGGACAAGCCTTCGAGGTAAGCCTCTATCATCGCCGTGCCGTCGCCGCCGCCGCCCGTGGTCACCAGGACGTGCGGCGGCCCTGCGGCGCGCGTGCGCGGCGCGGTCGGCCGCTTGAGGTAGCCGCAGAAGCGCGTGATGCGCGCGACCGCTTCGGGGAAGCCGTACTCGCCGACGGTGTCGAAGATGGAGCGCGAGCCGTAGACCCAGACCTCGTCGTAGAAGCGCTCGATGGTCTCGAAGCTGCCGTTGCCCTGGAGCGTGCGGCGCGTGCGCTCGGGCTCGTCGAGGATGTCGCGCACGCCGAGCACGAGCTTCGTCGGCAGTCGCTTGCGCCGAATCTCTTCGAGCGTGTCGGCCAGCTCGCCGTCCACGCCCGCGGGGCGCTTGTCCACGATCATCAGGTCGGGCTCGAAGCCGAGCACGGACTTCTCAAGGATGGCGCTGCGCGTGCGCTTGACCTCCTCCGACCAGGAGCGCAGGAAGCGCGGCTCGTACCTCTCGGCGTCCACCCTGTCCAGACACGGCAGCTTGATGTAATCGACGCCGTCGGGGATGCGGAACGAGTGAACCATCTGCGAGCCCGTCACCATCAGGATCGCCGCGCCCGTGTACTGCCCGCTCAACTCCCCGGCGAGCAGGAGCGTGCGGCGGATGTTGCCGAGGCCGAAGGTGTCGTGCGAGTAGAGGAGTATCTTCGGGGTCGCGAGGCGCGAGGCCGCTCCGGGCCGCGCGGCCGTGCGGTCTCGCCTGAGTGCTATGTCGGAAGGCTGTCGGGAGTCGCCCCCGTCCGCGGACGCGCGGGAGACCTCCGTGTCGTCTTGAGCGAGTCGTCGGGCACTTCTGTTAGCCGCACGCATGTCTTTCTAACCCTGGACCGTATCCCTCAGTCGGCCAGCCACACCTCCGGCGTGAACGGCGAATAACACCGCCCGATACTCTCGTCTACTTGCCGGAAGTCACGGCAGGCTGCTGACGCGGCGCGGACGGGGAGGGCGAAGGGGCCGGCGGCAGAAATCCGGCCAAAGCATCGCCTGTGCGTCAGGTCAGGCCGCCTCCACTTCGCTCGATAAGGAAGGGAAACAGCTTGCCGGGGGCGAACACCCCTCTGAGAGCCCTTTCAAAAGTTACTGAAAGCTTAACTCAATCCAACAGTGTGCCGAGCGATTGGGAAAATACATGGGCGTGGACGGCGGCGGGGCGAAGTCATCGAGGCTGGGGTGTTCGTCTACCCGCCCAAGCCGTTCGGGTTCGGGGACGTGGAGGGGATGCTCTGGCGTGCGGGTGTCACCCGCAAGTGAAAACGGACTACCGCGGCGGCCGTTTCGCCTTGCGTAGTCCGTAACGAGCATGCACGCGGCCGCCTCTTAATGTTGGATGCCGCGTACGGCCCGCGTCAGTGCGAGCGGGTCAATCGGCTTGCTGAGGTGCGCGCTGAATCCGGCCTCGGCCGAGCGCTCCCGGTCGTCGTACATGTCGAAGCCCGTCACCGCCACCATCGGGATGGCGCGGTACTCGGGCATCGCACGCAGCGCACGCGCAAGCTCGTGCCCGGTCATCCCCGGCATGCCGATGTCTGAGACGACCACGTCGAAGTGGCGGGCGAGCGCCATCGTCAGCGCGTCGGGCGCGGAGTGTGCGGAGGAGACCGTGTAGCCCGCGTGGCGGAGCACCGCCGCGAGCATGGCGGTGATGTCGGGATTGTCGTCAACGACCAGCGCGAGCCCCAGACACTCTTGCGCCTCGAACTCCGGCTCCGCCCTGCGCGTCGGGATGAGAGCGGGTGCGACCGCGGCCTGTGCGCTCATACTTCAACCTCACTTTTGATGACCGACCGACACGCCATTACACAGTTAATCGGCGTAGACTTGGTTATCGTCCCGTTGCTTTTACGTTGCGATAGGCCGTCGCCAATCGTCGCCGGGACGCACCGGCGGAGAGGGCGCGCCGTCAGCTTAAGAGCATCCCCTCGATTACCGACTCCAACTCTTCAAGCGCGAGCGGCTTGAGCAGGTAGGCGTCACAGCCCGCTTCCAAGGCCGCCTCCTTTATGCCGTACGTGTCGAAGGCCGTGACCGCCACTATCGGCACGTGGCCGCACTTCTCCCTCAACTCCCTTATCTTCTCCGTGGCGGCGAGTCCGTCCATGACGGGCATGTTCAGGTCCATGACTATCAGGTCGGGGCACTCGCTCACGGCCACCTCGACGGCCTCGCACCCGTCGGCCGCCTCGACGACGCGGTAGCCGCGGTACGCGAGCATGCGCCGCAGCACGGCGCGCGTGTCGGCCGAGTCGTCCACAACCAGGATGGTAGCCTGCGCCACCAGAGGGCTCGATTCTGACATAAGGCCTCCGGGGGATTTTTGCTCAAGGATGCACGGGAGAAGCGAAAGGGGTTCGGGGTGATTATACACGCGCCGGGCCTTATAACCACATCGCCCGGTGGTGAGTCTCCGTCAGGCCGGGCGCCGAAGTCACCTGTACGCGGCGCAAGGCGATGCGTCCACGCGCGCTATCATCGCGAGGGCCAGCCTGTACCCCATGTAGACGCTCAGCGGGTTGACCTTCGCGGCCTGATCGTTGCGGCTGTGGAGGACGGACGCCCAGTCGTTATTCATGCCGTGTATGGTCACCGCCGGTATGTGCTTCGCCATGAACGGGCTGGAGTCCGAATCGGCCCCCCCGATGCCGGCGCTCCCGAAGGGCATCTTCATCTCCCTGGCGAGGCCGGCGGCCAACTCCCGCATCTTGCCGCTGGACATGTTCTCCGCCACCTGCGGCGGCCCCATGCCGAGGCTGTCCACGTTAATCATCGCGCAGTAGAGCGCGGCCTGCTCCTTGCCGATGTCCTTCGTCATCGCGCGCGACCCCATCAGGCCCTTCTCCTCTTTCCCGAACGCGACGAGGACGAGGGTCTTCTTTAGGGGGAGACCCTTGAGCGTCATGTACAGGTGTGACAGCGTGACGACGCCCGTCCAGTTGTCTATCGCCCCGCACCCGTCCGCGACCTTGTCGTAGTGAGCGCCGACGACGATTCTCTCTTCTGACTCCCCCTTTTTAATCACGACGAGGTTCTCGACATCCTTGTACTTATCGGTCGATATGTCGGAAGGGGGGACGCCCGCCGCTTCGAGCAGGGCCCGAGCCGCCCCGAGCCGCTCCTCGTTCTTACAGGGCACCGCGGCGAAGTCTTCTTTAAACTGCTCGGGCGTCGAGAGCCTGACGGCGGGCCGTTGCTGTGCGCGCGCCGAAGCCGTTAACAGGAGGAGGGAGGCCAGCGCCATGAGCGGGGCGGTACGCAACCGCGAGAGCCGGTTCATCGTCGGTCTATACTCCGAAAGTAATGTGGGCGACGGGTGATGAGTTTTTCACTTAACCATGAAAACCGTCTCGCGCCCGCCGTCGTCAATCATGCGTGGCCGAAGTCCCGGCGAGAAATTCGTGGGAAGGATATTAGCGGGGGTGCGGGGTGTCAATGGAGAGCATCCGCGCGGGAGGCACTCGTGAGTGCTCCCCCTTCGCATCCCGCAAAACAATCTTATCGTACGAGCACGCCCGACCCCATAAAACGATTGAGTTTTGCTGCGAATGGCAGTAAATGTCACACAGGAGGACTATCCCATGCGGCGTGAATCCGACCCCACGATTATCAAGCACGATGCGTTTATCAGTTACTCACGGCAGAACGAACCGTTCGCAAGCAAGCTTGAGCAGACTTTGGAGGGCTTCAAACCCCCGAAGCAATTAAATGCGCCGCAACGCTACCTTGATGTTTTCCGCGACAAGGCGGATTTCAAAGCCGGTGAATACCACGCCACTTTAGAGGACAATTTAAAGAAGTCTGCGAAGCTGATAGTCATCTGTTCGCCTGCGGCGCTTAACAGCCCGTACGTCAACGACGAGATTCGCCGGTTCGCACGCATAAGGGGTGCCGATCACATCATCCCTATCTTGTTCTCAGGGATTCCGAATAATGAGGCCAAGCCGGGGCAGGAAGAGCAGATGGCCTTCCCGGAAGCACTCTGCGAAGTGATGAAGATGCCGCTGGCCGCAAACTATTCGGGGTTCGACGTACGGAAAGATAAGGTTAATAAGGGGGCCTACTCCGACGGCTGGTTTACCATTCTGGCGGGCATATACGAGACCAGCCGCAGTGAGATCGAGCAGCGAGAGAAGAAGAGACTGGCGCGAGCCAGAAGGGTTGCCTTAGGCGCTCTGAGCGGAAGCCTTTTAGTCCTCTCCGTGTTGCTGGTCTTCGCGTTGATTTCCAGAACACAGGCCATAGCCGCCCGGAACGAAGCGGTCGCCGCGCAAGGGGCTGAAAAGAGACAGAAGGAGATAGCCGAAGGGGCGAAAAAGGACGCGGAAGCCGAGCGGGATAGGGCGGTCGCGGCCGAAAGAAAAACACAAGAGGCCCTGGCGAGAGAGACGGCCGCGAAAGACTTCGCCGAAGAAAAACGTAAGGAGGCCGAAGAGGCGACCGAGAATGAGAGGCTGGCTAAAACACTGGCCGAGCAAAGGCGTGCGGAGGTCGAGGCGAAGAATGTGCAATTAAACAACGCCCTGAGAGCGGCTCATACGGAGAACGGAAGACAGGAATTATTAAACGACCATCCCTTTAGTGCGGCGACTTACCTGAACAGGGCATACCAAATCCCAGTCGGGCGTGGGGGCTACGGCAACACGGCAAGCCTTCTGTTTTTTTTGAGTCAATCAATGCGGTCGGTTGACTCGCTCAGGCTCTCCTTACGTCACCAGAACTACGTCCAACTGGCAGAGTTTTCGCCCGACGGAAGTAAGGTCGTCACAGCCAGTGACGACCATACGGTCAAGGTCTGGGACGCGACGACGGGAGAGGTAATCGCCTCTTTCGAGCATAAGAACCGCATCTACTCCGCGAAGTTTTCGCCCGACGGGTGGAAGGTCGTCACGACCAGCTACGTGGAAGGAGCAGTAGTCTGGGACGTGGCAACGAGAAAGGCTCTCGTCACTCTTGAGACGCAGGGCGTCGTCCCCTCGGCGGAGTTTTCACCCGACGGAAGCAGGGTCGTCACGGCAGGCAGTAACGGGGTAGGCAAAGTGTGGGAAGTGGTGACGGGAAAGGTTCTCGCCACTTTCGAACACACGAGCGGTATCCTGTCGGCAGAGTTCTCGACCGACGGTCAGAAGATAGTCACGGCCGGCGACGACAAAACGGCCAAAGTGTGGGACGTGGAATCGAGAACCATCCTCGCCTCTTTTAAGCACGCGGACGGCGTCGGCTCGGCGAAGTTTTCACCCGACGGCAGGAGGGTCGTCACGACCAGCGGCAAGACGGCCACAGTCTGGGACGTGGCAACGGGGAAGCCTGTGGCCTCTTTCGAGCACAGGATTCCGAGCGGCGCCTACCCGGCAAAGTTTTCGCCCGACGGGAGCAAGGTCGTCACCGCCAGTAATAACAGGACGGCTACGTTGTGGGATATAGAAACGGGAAAAGCCCCGGTCTCTTTCGAACACCGGAGCGAGATAAAATCAGTGACCTTCTCGCCCGACGGGAGGAAACTCGTCACGGCCAGCAACGACAGGACGGCCAAAATCTGGGACGCGACGACGGGCGAGGCGCTCGCCTCTTTCGAGCACCAAAGCGGCGTCTCCTCGGCGACATTTTCGCCCGACGGGAGAAGCCTGGTAACAGCCAGCGGCGACGGCACGGCTAAAGTGTGGGAGGTGAAAACGCGTGAGGCCCTCGTCTCCTTCGAACATCAGAGCCGCATCAACCTGGCTAAGTTTTCGCCCGACGGAAGTAAGGTCGTCACGGCCAGCCAAGACGCGACGGCCAAAGTCTGGGACGCGACGACGGGAAAGCTTTTGGCCTCCTTCGCACAACAGCGTGAAGTCCACCGTGCAGAGTTTTCACGCGACGGAAGTCATGTCGTCACGGCCAGCTATGACAATACAGTCAAAGTCTGGGACGTGAAAACGGAAAAGCCTCTGGCCTCTTTCCCGCACCAGAGCGATATCGAATCGGTAGAGTTTTCACCCGACGGCGCGAAGGTTCTCACAGGCAGTTACGACAAGGCGGCCAAACTCTGGGACGTGGCGACGGAACGGCTTCTAGCCTCTTTCGCGCACAAGGAGGTCGTCCACTCGGCGAAGTTTTCGCCCGACGGAAGGAGGGTCGTGACGGCCGGCGGCGACGGCGTGGCTAAAGTGTGGGACGTGGCAACGAAAAAAGCCCTCGCCCCCTTTGAGCGTCAGGGCCATGCCCTGTCGGCAAAGTTTTCGCCCGACGGGAGGAAGGTCGTCGGGATAATCGGTAACCGGACTGCCAAAGTGTGGGACGTGGCGACGGGAAAGGTTCTCGTCTCTTTTGAACATCAGTCCCATGTCTTTTCGGCAGAGTTTTCGCCCGACGGCAGGATGGTTGCTACGGCCAGCCATGACGGAACGGCCAAGGTGTGGGACATAAAAACGGGAAGGGCTCTCGCCTCTTTCTCGCACCAGAGCTACGTCAACACCGCAAAATTTTCGCCCGACGGAAGGAGAGTCGTCACGGCCAGCTACGACAAGACGGCCAGAATCTGGGACGTTGCCCCTGAGACTCGTACTCGCGAGAAGATAAGAGAAATAGTTGAGAGAACGGTGCCGTTCCGTTTAGTAAACGGAGTGTTAGTAGACCGCTAAATAGAAAATCCGCCGGCGGGTTGTAGGCGAGCGGTGTGCGCCCGGCGGCGCGCCCCGTCAGAACTCACCCTCGAAGCTCTTAAACTCCGCCTCCAGCTTCCACTGGAGGCGCGCCTTCTCGCTCGCAGCCAGAAACTGCTTGCAGGCGTTCGATGTCGAGCCCCCTCCGGGCGTGTCTCTGGCGCATTGGATTGCGGGGGCGAACCTTCTGGCGTCGGCCCACAGGCTCGCGCCCGGCAGGAAGGCGTAATGAAGGCCGTTGCGCGCCATCGTCTTGAGTTGGCCATAACCTAACCCGTGCTCCTCGGCCGCCTTCAGATACTCCCGCGTAATCTCGGAGCGCGCGACCCCTTCGTCGTCGGTCGCCAGCGCCACCGGCACGCCGTACTGTAAATAGGTGGCGAGCGGGTGCTGCTCCCTCCTGACGCCGAGGATTGTGTCGTTGCTCGTCAAACAAATCTCGACCATCACGTCCCTGCGCGCCATCTCCCTCAAAAGGCCGTAGGGGTCTTCCTCGTTCATGACGGCCACGCCGTGCCCTATCCGCTCGGCGCGACCCTTGATGACCGACTCGCGTATGTGATGGGTCAGCCCCTCGGGCGGAACCATGCCGGGCGCGAGTTCGCCCGCGTGTAGCGTGACGTGGGCCCGCGGGTAGAGCGGGCGCAGGAAACTCAGCATCTCCATGTGGACGGCAAAGTTCTGCATGGAGAGCAGCCAGTCCTCGGGCTGCACGAGGTTCAGGGCCACCACCTTCGAGTCCGGGTCGTTAGCCAGCGCGAACCCCGTCACCATCTGTGCGAAGACGGGCCCCAGCGCCGCCGCGCGAGACACCTGAGCGATGTAGCGGATAGTCACGGAACATCCCGCGTCCGCCTGCGGCGTGTCGCACTTTAGAATCTTGTTCTTCTCGTCCTCGGCGTCACGTATCGCCCTGACGCCGGCCGCGGCCGCCGACGCTATTCCGCCGCCTCGTAACTTGTTCAGTGTGCCGTTAAAGTCCCCGTCCCAGCCCACCTTCTGCCCGAGCATGCCGGACGCGGGCCCGTCGGGAGTCAGCATCAGTTCGAGGTAAAGCACCCGCCCCTTCGCGGCGCGCGACGCGACTTCGGCCAGCATCTCCCCCGCGTGCCCGTAGGTGGCCGGCCCGAACTTGACGAACGAGTCGAAGAACTGGTCGTGCCCGCTCAAGCCCGAGAACTGCGAGTTGCGCATAGACCACGCGTCTATCAGTCTCCGGTAGAGGACGGGATTAGAGAGGGCCGTGCTCACGGCGGCCTGCCCCGATTTTTGGTCGCACGGGGGTTGTGACAGTACGGCCGTCGCCTCATTCACACAGAGCCCTTTACCCGCGGCCCATCGGACGTACGACTCCGCGTAGACGGCGCCCGACAGGTGGCTGTGGAGGTCTGCGCCCTTGGGCATTCTCCTGAGGAAAGCGAACATCTGCGGGGGGGACTTGCGGAGCGATTCGAAATGGCGCGCCGTCGCCAGTTCCGAACTCCCGCGGGCGCTCCCGGCCCGAGGCGTCTGCGCCCGCGAGGCCGACGCGTGAGTCAGGAGGAGCGCTAAAGCCGCGCAGACGTTTATGCAGACGTTTATAAGGAGCGAGCCGGGCGAGCCTTTTTTGCGCATGTGGCCTCTTTAAGTTATTCCGAAACCGCCTTCGGCGAAGTCTAACGCGCGTACAGGTCTATGACGCGCTCGATGGCGCGCCGGCAGACTGCGCAGAAGCGGTTCGTGCGCGTGAACATGATGCAATCGACCTCGGGGCGGTAGAAGCCTTTGGCCTCGTAGTTCGCGCCCTCGAACGCGCCGACCCGGCCCGCGTACCTCTCCTTCGAGAACGAGGCGTGCTCGTGTTCGAGCTCTTCGCGGAAGAGGGCCTCCATCACCTCTTCGGGCTTGCGCTCTTTTCTAATCACCCCCCTGCGCTGCTGTATGTCGCGCGAGTAAGTCTCGAAAGCCTCCTTGCCCCACGGCGTCGGGACGGGCGTGTCGGGCGAGACCAAATCCTTCCACTTCAAAGCGGCGGGGTCTAAGAGCGCGGTCACGTTCGGCTCCCACGGCTCGACGCGCACGGCCGACGGCGCGTACGCGACCGAGGAGGTGTAGTACTCGTCGGCGAGCCCCGCGAAGTGGTGGCCGAACTCGTGTACGAAGACGTAGTTCGCCCAGGCGTTGTCGGCCGCGACCGTCGAGTAGAGGTTAAAGATTCCGCCGCCGCCGTAGGTTCGGTTGTTGACGAGTATTTCGACGAACTCGTAGGGGGCGAACTCGGCCGCGCGTCGGAGCGCGCGGTTGTCGAACGTTAAGACGTAGCGCTCGGAGCCGAAGGCGTCATAGGTCGCGCCGAGCGGCGAGTCGCGGTAGACGTTCGTGGAGGGGCGCGACACTCCCGACTCGGCCGCGGGCGGGCAGAGCGCCCAGACGTTGAAGTCGCGCCGACGCTCCTTGAAGGGCGAAGTCGCGAACAGAACCTCCGTCATGCGGCGCGCGTCCCGCTCGAACTTCGCGGCTTCGGCCGCGGTGTAGCCGTCGCCGATGATTAGGAAGTCAACCTTCTCGGAAGAGTCGCCGCTCCTCTGAATCTCCACGAGCGGCGCGGGCGCTCCGGGCGTCGAGCGGTCTATGAATATGTCGGCGGGGTCGAGCGCGACCGTCCAGACTTCGCGGAAGAGGTTCTTCGCGTCGCGCTTCTTAAGGACGACGCGCGCGGCGTCGGCGGGCGCGGGGAAGCGCAGAGACTCCTGAAAGGTTCGGCGGAGGGTCTTGGCCTCGTCCGTCGTCTCCCACTCGCCGTAGATGGACGCGAAGCCGCGCGAGTAGAGGACGCGGTCGGTCTTCGCGTCCCTGACTTCGAAGAGGTACTTGCCGAGGTTCGTGTCGTCCAACGCGTGACGCGAGTTGCCCGGCCACGGCAGCGGCTCGACGGCGACGCGGTCGAGGCTGAAGACCTCTTCCGCGGCGGTGCCCGTGTGGTAGTAGTCGAGCCGCATCGTGCGCGTCGTCTCGGCCGCGCGCGGCGGGAGAAGAAGCGTCAGGACGACCAGCGCCAGAGAAGCGAGAACTGTCTTGGTCATATGTTTATTCTACACGCGAACGAAGGCGGCCTCTAAATCTGGGAGCGCGGGCATCCCTGCCCGCCAAAGCGTGCGCTAGCACGCTGACTGTCTCACTCTTCAACTCAACCTTGAGCTTCCGAGTCTCTTCCTCTTCGCGCTCTCGCGCTCAATGCGGGCAGGGATGCCCGCGCTCCCGGCGTGGAGGCCCGCCTCACAGTCTGAGCTTCAGCACGACCAACTCCTTCAGCTTCTCCGGCGGCGCGAGACGGCCCTGCCCGTCGATGGTGCCCCACTGGCTGTTGGCGACGAAGTAGAAGTCGTCTTTGACTATCACGCCGAGAGTCGGCTCGTCGAAGGCGGGGAGGTTGGCGGCGACCGTCTCGAAGCGCTCGACGCGGCCCAGGTCTTTACTCAAAAAGAATCGCACGACGCGATTCGGGTTGACGCCGTTCTGCACGGCGATTAGGCGGCCCCGGTGGAAGTAGAGACCGTCTATGCCGAGCATGGTCGAGTCGGGCGCGGGCGCGAGCGGCGCGCAGCGTTTCGTCTCAAGGTCTACGACGAAGACGCCCTTCGCGTAGTCGGCGACGAAGAGCCGCCTCTCGTCCGGCGTGAAGTCGAGCCCCTGCGGCGAGACGAACGGCTCGCCTTCCAGGACGGTCTCGAACCTGTCCGCGCCCCTGCGCAGGACGTACAGCGCGGGCGAGAGGCTGTCGGTCGCGTAAACGTCGCCGCGCGAGTTGAGCGCGAGGTCGCCTAGCCAGTGCTGCTTCGAGTCGTCGGGCAGCACGTACCTGCCCGCGAGCTTGCCCGTGCGCAGGTCGAACTTGAAGACGCCCGAGCGGCCGCGCTCCGACGCGACGTAGTTCGCCATCTGCGGCTGCGCGGCCGTGCAGACCCATAGCTCGCGGCGCGCGGCGTCCACCTTCATGCCCATCACGCTCCAGAGCCCTTCGCGCTCCGTTGCGAACTCTTCCGCAACGCCCTTCGAGTTGACGCGCAGAATCTTGCGGCGGTAGACGCTGCTCACGTAGAAGCTTTTCGTCGGGGCGTCGTATGCGACGCTCTCGGGCACGAGCCCCTTCTCGTGAACCGCGAAGGCTTGCGAGGCGTCGCCGACAGGCGACCCGTTCTTACGGAGGAGCGCGAGGACGCTCGCGAACTCGCCCGAGTCTTTGATTGAGGCGAAGTCGTCGTCCTTCTCCGCGGCGTAGGCGAGGCCCATGCGCGCGAGTCGGCCGAGCCAGTCTATCGCCTCTTCCTTGCGGCCGTTCAGGGCGTAGGCGGCCGAGAGGTTGTAGACGATGCGCGGGTGGTCGGGCCGTAGCGCCGCGGCCCGCTTCATGTTTTCGAGGAAGGCCGCGTAGTCCTTCGCCTGATAAGCCTTGACGGCGAGCGCCTCGTGGTAACGCGCGTCGTGCTGCGGGCTGTCCTGCGCGAGCGCGCCGCCACGGCCCGCGCCGAAGAATGCCGAGAGACACACGAGCGCCGCGAGCGCCGTGCGAAACGGTTTGATGTGTGACAAGGATTTGTGCTCCTCGCGCGGCGGGCGGAAGGTTTACGCCGCGCGTTCGTTCATCTTCTTCTCTTCAAGGTCAGAGGGTTGTGGTGCGGGCTGCGAGTCTGCCGCAGGTCGGGCGGCGCGAGCGCGCGGCCGAGCTTC
>Ga0126311_10000724_pt1 | contig 15264 bp, 14 predicted proteins | sample Plot61_FD_92539 | JGI IMG/M metagenome (GOLD analysis project Ga0126311, IMG submission 92539) | Serpentine soil microbial communities from UC McLaughlin Reserve, CA, USA - Plot61 | ecosystem: Environmental > Terrestrial > Soil > Grasslands | place: USA: UC McLaughlin Reserve, Lake County...
CATGCGCGCCACGTTGCGGTTATCCTCGCCGGCCTGGTTGGCGCAGCCAAAGTAGACGTCCTCGACCTCTTCGGGCGGAACGCCGGTGCGCTCCATGAGGGCTTCGAGGGCCAGGGCGCCGAGGTCATCTGGCCTGACGGTGGCCAGAGCCCCGCCGTGGCGGCCTATCGGCGTCCTCACCGCGCCGACGATCCAGGCTTCCTTCATCCGTGTCACGATCCTCCTCTAGACCAATTCGTCCTCTTGCTGGGGCATCTGGACCCCTGTCTCTGGCTCGCGCAGCTTGAAGCGCTGGATCTTGCCCGTCACCGTCTTTGGAAGCTCTTGGACGAACTCGATAAGGTGGGGGTACTGGTAGCGCTTAAGGCGCTCCTTGCACCAGTTCTGTAGTTCGGTAACTAGCTCTTCGGATGGCTCGTAGTCTTGGCGCAGGACGATGTGAGCCCTCACCCGCGTCAATCCGCCTACCGGGACACCGACGGCGGCGGCCTCTATCACCGCCGGATGATCTCCGAGGGTGCTCTCGACCTCGACGGGAGAGACCCACAGGCCGCTGACCTTGATCATGTCGTCTGAGCGACCCTCGTACCAGTAGAAGCCGTCCTCGTCCACCCTGTACCAGTCACCGGCGAAGAGCCACTCGCCCTGCATGGTCTTCTTCGTCTTCTCGTGGTTGCGCCAGTAATACGCCGCGGCGGAATCACCCTTGACCGAGAGGTATCCCGCCTCGCCTGGCTCGACGGGATAACCTTCCTCATCCAGGATCTTGGCTTCATAGCCAGGCACAGGCTTGCCGCTGGAGCCAGGCTTTATCTCCTCTGGCGTATTGGAGACGAAGATGTGCAGCATCTCCGTCGAGCCAATACCGTCGAGGATGACCGAGCCGAACGTCTCTTTCCAGCGGCGCCAGATGCCAGCGGGGAGGGCCTCCGCCGCTGAGACGCACAGGCGGATAGAGGTGAGGTCGTAGTCGCTGGCGCCCTCGTGGTTGAGCATGGCATTGTAGAGTGTCGGCACCGAGAAAAAGAGTGTCGGCTTGAAGCGCTGGGCGGTGCCCAGGATCGCGTCTGGCGTGGGTTTGCCAGGGAAAAGCACCGTCGAGGCCCCTGCCCAGTACGGGAAGGAGATGCCGTTGCCGAGCCCGTAGGCGTGAAAGAGCTTCGAGGCCGAGAAGCACACGTCCTCTTCAGATACCTCCAGCACATGCCGGGCGTAGGTCTCGCAGGTGTAGATGATGTCGTGGTGAAGGTGGACCGCGCCCTTGGGCTTTCCGGTAGAGCCCGAGCTGTAGAGCCAGAACGCCGGATCGTCCCTGTGCGTTGCGACCGGGTCGAGCTCATCCTCCCCCGCCTCCAGCAGGTCCTTCAGGACACGAGCCCCTTCGGCTCGACCGTTCGTGACGACGACCTCCACCGGCTCCTCGTCGTAGCCTTCGAGCGCTTTTCGGATAGTCTCGTGGTGCATCTGGTCGCAGACCACGACGCGTGCGCGGCTGTTCTCCACGAAGAAGCGGTAGTCCGCAGGCTGGAGGAGGGTGTTGACCGGGATCGGGACCGCGCCCATGCGCATAGCGGCGAAGAAAGCCGTTGGGAAAGACGGCGTATCGTTGAGCATCAGGAGTACTCTGTCCTCTCGATCTACGCCCAACCCCCGCAGGGCGTGGCCGAACCTGTTGATACGGCGGGCGAGCTCCCTGTAGGTGACCTCTTCGTCGCCGCAGTAGATGGCGACCTTATCCGCGCGCCCGGCCTCCAGATTCCGGTCGACGATGACGCTAGCGTTGTACCACTCGGGTATTTCGATCATGGTGCATCACCTCTGGGATACCGACTCGGACCCGCCCAGTTCTTGGGTGGCGGCCCTATCGCCTGTAGCCACTGCCCTCTTGACCACGACCGACTTGGTCTCCGTGTAGTAGTCGAGGGCCTCTATGCCGTGCTCCTTGCCGTAGCCCGACTGCTTCCAGCCGCCGAAGGGTAGCTCGTCGTAGACGAGTTGGGGGGAATTGATCCAGGTGTACCCAGCCTCCAAGCGCTCGGCGGCGTCGGAAGCCCGGTTGAGGTCGGCAGTCCAGATCGAAGAGCCCAGCCCGTAGATCGAGCCGTTCGCGAGCTCCAGCGCCTCCTCCATGCCCGAGACTCGCCAGACGGGGAGCGCGGGTCCGAAGACCTCCTCCGTCGCCACCCGCGAGTCTCGAGCGGGCTCCAGCAGAAGGGTCGGCTCGTAGAAGTAGCCCTTCTCGAAGACGTCGCCCTCGGGCCTCTTCGCCCCGTGCAGCACCTCGGCTCCGGTGTCTACGGCGTCCGCGACCTGCTCCTCTAGGAGATCTCGCTGCCGTGCGGAATGCAGCGGACCGAGCATTACCCCCTCCGCTGTCCCGGGACCAACCCTGAGCTTTTGGACCTTGCCCGCGAGCTTCTCGATGAACTCGTCGGCCACGCTCTCGAAGACGTAGAGACGCTTTATGGCCAGACACGCCTGGCCGCAGTTGAAGAACCTCCCCACGCTTGCGGCGCTCGCGGCCTTGTCAAGGTTTGCGTCGTCGCAGACGATCATGGGATCCGAGCCCCCGAGCTCTAGCGTGGTGCGCTTGAGGTCGCCCGCCGCTATGGCCATCAGCTTCTTGCCCGTTGGTGTAGAGCCCGTAAAAGCTATTTTGCGCACGAGCGGATGCTCCGCGAGCGCCTGCCCGGCCCCCTCGCCTGTGCCGGTGATGACGTTGAACACGCCCGCTGGCAGGCCGGCCTCGTGCATGATCTCCGCGATCCTCAAGGTGGTGAGCGGAGTGGTGTCGGCGGGCTTCGCCACGACGACGTTGCCTGTGATCAGAGCGGGACCTAGCTTGTTGCCGAGAAGCGTCGTCGGGAAATTCCAGGGCACTATCGCCCCTATTACTCCCAAGGGACGCCTGATTATCAGGCCGTAGGTGTCTTCGTCGAGGTCGGGCACGTACCCGCCCCTGATGTTCTTCGCAAGCCCCACGTAGTGCTCTAACGTGTGCACGAAGCGCCGAATCTCCAGGCGCGCCTCGCGTAGAGGCTTTCCCTGCTCGGAGGTCAGCAGCGGTGCCAGCTCCTCCCTGGCGGCGAGGACGGCCTCCGCTGCCTCACCGAGAATCTCGCCACGCTTCGCCGCCGGGGTGTCGCGCCAGGCCGGGAAAGACTCATACGCGCTACTGATCGCCCGATCCACCTCGGCCGCACCAGAGGCCGGCACGGTATCCACCTCCTCTCCGTTCGAAGGATCGACGATGGACATTCGATCGAGCCCCGGAAGGTCAGTGTAGCCGCCGTGGATGAACGCTTGTGGCATAAAGGCCTCCTCTTACGTACCTAGTGTCCTACGCCGCGACGCCAGGATGTCGGTCAGCGAGAACCCCACACGAGTTTGCGAAGCTGGCGGGAAACGCCTGCGCTTATCTTTGCCCCGACTCCACTTTCATGCCCCTGACACCCCAAACTGAACCCGTATCTCCTTTATTCCGCCCCTATCTAACCAACCAGTGAGACTACTGTCAACCGAACGGTCAGTCAAAATTTGGTCGAGATGTGGCTTACGGTCGGCCTGAACGCGGAAAACTCCGTGATGCCGCTGCTTCTCCATTGCTTGTTTGCGGGCTCGGCGTTAGCCTAGGCACTCGTGAGTGGACGATTCTATGTCCTGACCCAAGGAGTTTTGGCACGCTTAGCCGCCGCTTCGGCGGTAGCCCGACGACCTTCCGAAAGGGGCATCACCGTGAACGACAAGAACCTCGAAGCGTCCAGTGAGTTCGTGCGGGTGGCCGGCCTGCGCTTCGACGAGATCGGCGGGGAGAGGGTTCGGGGCTCGATCGAGCTCGGCGAGCGCCACCACACGCCCTGGGGTGTGGTGCACGGCGGCGTCTACACCACGGCCGTCGAAAGCGCGGCCAGCGTCGGGGCTTCAACCGCGGTCGAGGAAAGGAGGCAGTTCGCCGTAGGGGTGAGCAACAGCACCGATTTCTTGAGGCCTGTCAAGGAAGGTAGAGTAGACGTGGTCGCCGAGCCCATAATGCAGGGCAAGATCCAGCAGCTCTGGCAGGTGGTAATCACTCGCAGCGAGGACGGCAAAGAGGTCGCCCGCGGCCAGGTGAGGCTCCAGAACGTTCCGCTGCCCTCCTGAGGGATCTCTAGGCCGAGCTCGCCGCTCGCAGCGAACGATCAGACGAGCAGAGGTCAGGTTACGCTGGCGCGCTCCCTGAGGGCAGGCGCGGCGAGGTAAGCGTCGCCGTGGACCGCCCTCAAGGAGTCGAGCGTTTCGACGATGCTGCGAGCCCCGATCTCCTCTACCCACTGGAATGGGCCTTTGGGGTAGTTTGCCCCAAGCTTCATCGCCCGGTCTATGTCTTCCGCGGTAGCTACGCCCTCGGAGAGTGCCAGGAAGGCTTCGTTCACGATACAGGAGATGACGCGCAGGGCCACGTCATCTGAGGGCTCAAATCCGTCATCCCCCCCTGTCTCCTCGGCACCATAGTCGTAGAAACCACGCCCGCTCTTCCTGCCAAGCAACCCGCCTTCGACCATTGAGCGCTGGAGGTACGAGGGGCGGAACCTCGGATGGTAATAGTACCGCTCGAAGAGCGATTCGGAGACGGCGAGGTTGACGTCGTTCCCTATGAGGTCAGCGAGCTGCAAAGGCCCCATCCGAAAACCCGCCCCGCGTATCGCCGCATCGATCTGCCCCGGCTCACCACCGGCCTCCACGAGCCTCAGCGCCTCGAGGTAGAAAGGCCTGGCTACGCGGTTCACAACGAATCCCGGCGTGTCGGAGACCCGGATCGGGGTCTTGCTCAGCTGCTCAGCAACCCCCTCGACCTGACTGACGGCTGAGGGGTCGGTGGACGGCCCGGTGACGACCTCAACGAGACGCATCGCCGGCACCGGGTTGAAGAAGTGCATGCCGACCACGCGCTCGGGATGCTCCGTGGCAGCCGCGATGCCGGCCACGGAGAGCGAGGAGGTGTTCGTGGCGAGCACGGCCTCGCTCGCGACCACGCCCTCCAGGTCACCGAATACCTTACTCTTGACCGCCTTGTCCTCGATCACGGCCTCGATGACCACCGGCGCGTCGGCGCAGGCCTCCAAGGCGGTGGTCGTCGAGACACGGCCGATCGAAGCCCGACGCTCCTCATCCGAGAGCCGACCCTTCTTCACCCGGCGGTCCAGGTCCTTCTCGATGGTCACCCGGCCACGATCCAAAGCTTCTTCGCGCACGTCCACCATCACAACCGAGAGGCCCGCCAGGGCCGCGCTTTCCGCTATCCCCGCTCCCATGGTTCCCGCCCCCACCACGGCAATATCGACCATCCGGATCTCCTAACGGCGCAGCTGCCTTCTATTCTGCTCGACAAAACTGATTGTATGGACGGTCAAGATTGTAGACAATGACGGTCCTTGCGTGCACTTACAGCCAGAGAGGGGTGGGCAGCGTGGAAGTCGAACGCTTCGAGCAGATCGTGGTAACCGCGGAGGCGGGCATAGCGACGGTGACGCTCAACCGCCCAGAACGCTACAACGCCCTGGGCAGCCGCATCGTCGACGAGCTGGGCGAGGCACTCGAATCGATCGAGGGTGCCGGGGAGGTCAGGGCCATGGTACTCACCGGTGCGGGAGACAAGGCCTTCTGCTCGGGGGTCGACCTGAAGGAGCGCGCCGAGATGGATGCCGACGGCAGATGGTCCCACAACAGAGCCCTGGGTGCCTTCGCCGAACGTTTCGCCCGCTTGCAGGTGCCCACGATCGCCGCCCTCAACGGCCTGGCCTTCGGCGGGGGTCTGGAGATCGCCCTGGCGTGCGACTTCCGCGTCGCCGCCGAGGGCGCGAGGTTCGCTCTCCCCGAAGTGGGCATCGGTATAGTGCCGGGCGCGGGCGGGACGCAGCGGCTACCGCGCCTGATCGGGGTGACGAAGGCGAAGGAGCTGATCCTGACTGGTAGGAGGATAAGCGCCGAGGACGCGCTCGACATGGGTCTCGTAAGCAAGGTCGTGCCGCGAAGCTCCCTCATGGAAGAGGCGAGGTCTCTGGCCGAAGAGATCGCCGCCAACAGCCCGCTGGCGGTCGCCTACGCCAAGGCTGCGGTGGACCTCGCCTCGGAGACGACGATAGAGCAGGGGCTGCGATACGAGACAGCAGCCATCCGCGCCACACTTACTTCCGAGGACTACAAGATCGGCCTCACCGCATTCGCTGAGAAGCGTACACCAGAGTTTCCGCCGCTGACCTCTCGCCGTATAACCTGAGACACCATTCAGACCGTTAGTTGCCCACCGCATTCGCAAATCGGCTCGACCAGCGGTTTTTCGGCGGATCCCTGTCGCGCTTGGAGGCCACCGCGATCTTACTACTTATCCATCGCCGACCTGGTTCTGGTCCTTCTTCGGAGTCCTGACGTAGCCGACCTTCACGAGTGGAGAATCGGACCTTTGCTCACCCCCGGCCATAGAAAATTACTGCCGCTGCGTTGACTCGAGCCGCGGAACCGATAAGTTGGGTGAGAACCTGGGTATCGGTGTAGGATTCTCCAAGCTGACGTTCTCACAAGGAGGGAGACGAGCGTGGATCTAAACCTCGATAATAAGTCCTTCGTAGTTGGCGGCGCGAGCAGCGGGCTCGGCAGGGCCGTAGCGGAGCAGCTGGTCGCCGAGGGCGCTCGAGTGCTCCTAGTCGCCCGAAACGCCGACGCCCTGCAGGAGGTGGCGCAGGAACTCGGGAACCAAGCACACACTTGCGCGGCGGATGTGTCGACCACCTCCGGCGTCGACAAGGTCGCTGCCGTCGCGGTGGATCACTTTGGCACCCTCGATGGTGTCCTGGTCAACGCCGGTGGCCCCCCCTTCGGGCCCACGCTCGAGCTGACCGACGAGCAGTGGCTCGATGCCTTCAGGCTCCTTATAGGAGGACCCGTGCGGCTGCTGCGCGCCCTAGCCTCACAGATGAACGAGGGCGCCTCCGTCCTATTCATCACCTCTTCCTCGGTGCGCGAGCCCATAAAGGACCTCGACGCCTCGAACGTGTTGCGCCCGGGGGTGGCGGCGCTCGTCAAGTGCCTGGCGAAAGAGCTCGGCCCACGCATACGCTTCAACAGCATGGCACCGGGGCGCATCGACACCGCCAGGTCGCGCTCGCTCGACGAGGCGCGGGCCACAGACTTCGGAATTTCGACCGAGGAGCAGCGCAGCAACGTGAGTCAGGGAATCCCCCTGGGTCGCTACGGCGATCCGGCAGAGCTCGGAAAGGCGGCCGCCTTCTTGCTCTCGCCCGCAGCCTCCTACATAACCGGGGTTTCCTTGCAGGTCGACGGTGGGCTCGTCTCCGCGGTCCCCTGACACATTAGCGGAAATTCGCCACGCTAGGGGGCACTGGGTTGGACCAAGCCCCGTACGCCTCCGGCAGCCAGATGGAAGGTCTAGAATTTTATGGTCGGCGACTATGCCCAAACGCAAAATAGAGAGCGAATGAACGGATTCGAACCGCTGACTTAATCTCACTACGAGTTGGCTGTTGTAGGGTCCGTGTAGTTCCGTTACGTCCGCAAAACCCCGTTTCAGCCTTTTGTCAGCAACGGTGAGTCCTCCCAGTATCGCCCGGGTTGGCATCAAGAGGTGGGTCTTCATGCCTCGCGCACGGAAGTGCTCGGTGATTTGCTACCTCGCCAAAACGCGGTGGAGACAGGAGTGTTGATGTTAAGAAGAGGCGATTCGACGTAGATCAGAATTCCAGGTATGTCCAAAGGAACTCCAATGCAAGCCCATCAGGAGTCCTCTTCATCGCTTTCGTTCCTCCTCGTGCGAACGATCTCAACCTTCACGTGGGTGAGGAGCGCCGCCAGCGCCCCCAAAGCAGCCAGTACCGGGGCTACCAACGTAACCACGCCACCCACAGCCACCCCAGTCGTAAGCGGTACCTCCAAGAGCACCTCGTCGTCTTGGTTGCGGATGATCAGGCGACGGACATTTCCCTCATTAATGAGCTCCTTGGTGCGCTCGACGAGCTCGCTGGCGGCTATCTCTATCTGCTCGGTAACCGTGTGCTCTTCTTGTTCGCCTTCGTTAACGATCCTGTTGGATTCGCCGCTCACCGGTTTTCTCCTTTGCTGGTAGTTCCCTTTAACCCAAAACTGTAACTCGGTGACCGCGCCCATGCTATGTGGGCTCCCAAGAAGTCACCCACCGCCCGCCAGAACGCTCCTGCTTCGTCGATGAAAAAGTAGCGCGCACTGTGCTCAATCGAGCTGCGAAGCCCTGCTCGCCCCTACTACGGCCTCTGCCTCATGGCTGGGGGTACCCACTTGCCAAAGCCTTCCTCGGCAGAGGTGTGCTCGAGGTATGCGCCGTAGCCGCCCAAAGCGAAGATCAGAGCTCCTATCGCCAACAGCACCCCCGCCACCAACCGCGCCCAGCGCAACACCCTCACTTTGCTCACCACCAAGGGCGCAAGCACAGCAGCCAAGCCGATAGCCGCGTAGGCGATGGCCCAAAGCGGAGGATTGCGTGAGAGGTCGTGGACCAACATGGCTATGCCCCCGAAAAAGGCGAGCACCGCAAGCGGCATCAGGTTTTCTGCAATCCAAGTAAGAAATACCCGGTTTGCCCCTTCTAGCCTCTTCTATAAAACTCTAGAAGCCCTAGACCAATCCTACCTCTGCAAGTGCTGCTTCTTCTTGCTTCTCTTTGCGCACTACCAAGACCGGGCAGTGAGCGTGCCTGACAACGGAGTCCGAGATGCTTCCCATGAGAGCTCTTCTTAATCCGCCGCGCCCTCTGCTTCCCAAGACTATTAGTCTTGCCCCTAGCTCTTCGGCCAAAGCAACAATCTCTTCGTCAGGCCTTCCAAATCTTAGATGAGGTTGTGCCACGCTGCCTCCAGCAGCTCTTACCCGCTCTGCCTGAGTGTCCAGCAGCCTCTGCGCTTCTCGATCGAGATGCATTCGTTCTTTTTCCTCTGCCTCCTCCACCACTTCCGGGCCAATATAGTAGCCGGGGTAATGAGGCGTTATTCTGGCGCGAACATGAATGATATGCAGTTCAGAGCCGGTTTTGTTGGCCAAATCAGCCGCGGTCTGGGCGGCCAGGGCTGCCTCTTCGGAACCGTCGGTTGCTAGAAGGATTTTGGTCGGGAAGATGCTCGTTTTATCCTCCTTTGATCTTGCCTCCTCATAAGAGGTTGTATTCTAGAGACTAGATTTTCAAAGCACAAAGAGAGGCCAGGCGACACTTCTCACTACCTTCCGCTTGGCCTCTCCTCAGCGGCTCTCGACTGGACTCGATCGAGGAGCAGTTTAGCTGCCGGAACATTTTAGCTGGATACACTCAGGCTCCTGTACTGCACCAGCACCCCCGCCCTTACCTTCAGAACGCCGTTCTCAAAGCGAGCACGAACGTTGCTCTCATTCGTACCTTGAGGCAAGGTAAAGCTGTGGCTGAAGAAGAGTCTCAAAACCGCGAGAGGCAATTTTCAACAAGGTGAACTGCATATGATTGGGTTCTGGCAGAGGCTATTTAGGCTGCAAGTGAGCGAGATGAAGCTACTGGGCTGTGAGGTCTGTGCCATGCCAAGCCAAGGAATTATGCGCTCTTATTAGGCTCCTCACAGCGTACATCATCGTGGGTGGAGCAGCAGCTCTCTTGGCCCCCGACAGCGTAGGCAAGCTCAGCCGGTGGTTCGCAGACAACCCTCGTTACCTGCGTCTAGTGGGAGATATTAGACATAGGCTTGGGTATTTGGCTGGCCAGAGAGCAGTACCAAGTGCCACAACAGCCCTGGTGACGTAAGTGGCTTTAGGCTGACCTACTTCCCTCCGACGGTTCTACGCCTCGCCCTCTCTACGCGCAAGCCTCTTTAGGGGTGTTACAAGAACGATTGTCATTGAGGGCCGAGCAGAGAGCTTCCTCCAAGAAGAGGTTTCACCTTCCCAGCTTCCTCCGAGGGACGGGCTGATACTCTAGCCGCATCCCAGTGCGCGGCGCACACCCTAGGCCCGCTACAATAGGCCTTCAGTGGCTAAGGTCAAGTTACTGCATGGGTGAGTGGTTAGTTCCATTCCTCGGGTGCTCACCGGGCACGATGGCTGCTAGCCTTGCTTGGGCGGGGTCACAGGGTTACCGAGGGTTGAGGCCAAAAGGCAGCCCTCGGGAACACGCCACGGCCCGGCAGCGTTCTCCCGATCTTGCCCAACCACCTGCCCCTTAAATAAGCAGACCCGTTTCATGCTCGCTCGCGCGGTCCTTCTGCCGGTGTACTACCATGACGGGGCAGTGAGCATGCCTTACAACAGAATCGGAGACACTGCCCATAAGCGCCCGGCTAATCCCACCCAAGCCCCGGCTGCCGGTAACGATGAGCCCCGCTCCTATCTCCTCGCCCAAAACGACGATCTCCTCGTCTGGGCGTCCCATCCTGAGATGGGCTCTCGCCACGGTCCCCCCGGCGGACTTAACCTTGTCCACCTGCCTGTCGAGTAGCCTCCGGGTTTCTTCTTGACGTTCTTCGTAGCGGGCGAGGTACCCGTGCCTTTCGGGGTGGTAAACGGGCGTTAGCTCCCCGACGTGGACGACGTGAAGCTCCGAGTCCATAAGGTCGGCAAGCTCCACGGCCATACGGGCGGCGGCTGATGCCTCTTCGGAGCCATCGACGGCCAGCAGGATCTTGCCCGGCAGGTAGTCTCCCTCGCGTTCACCGTCTCGCACCACCAGCACGGGGCAGTGAGCATGATGGACGACGGAGTCGGAGACGCTTCCCATCAAGGTTCGCCTCAGCCGCCCAAGGCCTCGGCTACCGACGACCACCAGGTCCACGCCCAGCTTCTCGCCCAACTCCACTATGGCCCTATCGGGGCGTTCGTCCATCTCGAGGTAGGCCTCCCTAACGGTCGCCCCTGAACCCTCGACCTTCCTAACCTGCTCATCGAGAATACTCTGGGCCTCCTGCCTTTGCGCCTCCACCACCTCTTCGAAGCGGGCGGGGTAGTCGGGCAGTTCGTATAGGGGCAGACCCGGTCTCACGTGAACCACGTGCAACTCCGAGTTCGTCCTTGCAGCCAGGGTTGCAGCGGTCTTGGCGGCGAGCTCCGAGTCCTCAGAGCCGTCGGTAGCCAACAGGATCCTGGTCGGGAAGATACTCATCTATTTCCTCCTTATCCGCTAGGCCTCTTCGGACCCAGATCAGGCCCCAGGCAAGAGATCTATCTCAACGTACTCGATACCCTCCTCGTAGCGCAACCTCTCGGGCAGATGGAGATCCCTCAGCAGGTTGAGCATCCGGGCGTTCTCGGGTAGCACTACGCCAGTAAAGACCCTGATGCCTCTCTTCAAAGCCGCCTCGATAAGGTGGCGGGTCAAAGCCAGGCCCAACCCTCTCCCTTGCCACCTGTCCTCGACCGCGGCCGCATACTCTGCCCGCTCGGTGTCCCCTTCGCGATCGAAGCTCACCACGGCGATGATCTCTTCGGAGCGCTCGGGATCGAGCGCGACCAGCGCAAAGCGGTTTATGGCGTCCACGTTCGTGGAGTACCCAGCTTTCCTGTCGCTGAGCTCTGGCTTGGCGCTGAAGAAGCGCAGGTAGATCGAACGCTCGCTCAGGCGGTGATGGAAGCGCTGGAGGGCCGCCGCGTTGTCTGGCACTATGGCCCGGTAGGTGATGTGGGTGCCATCGAGCAGCTCGACGCTACCTGAGTCCTCCTCTGCGAGTGGAGCTCCCGCTCCATCGACCAACAGCCCTTCTCTAGCTGACGCTTCCATCCTCAAACTCCTATTAAGTCTCGTCCGAAGACCTTCCCAACACAGAGCTGTACCCTTCGTCCACGGTTCAAGGATGTCAAGCTCGACTCCCTGGCCCTGAGTGGCACCCTTGGCATCTTTAGCCTTGGACCTAGGAGCTGCTCATTGACGACCATGGTGGTGGCTAGTTCAGCCTCTATGGAACCGGCAGTTGTCAAGAGGATCGTTGTAGGTAGGATGCTCATTTCGGCTTGTGCCCACTCGCTCACTTACGCTCTCCCACGTGACGTAGATGATGCCACCGATTCGAGTCCCGCGCCTACCCCAGCGAAATAGGACAAAGAGACAAGGCCTTATGTCACCTGAACGTTCGTGATGATCTACGACTTCGTTGGCCTAGATGCGATGAGCCGCAACCCGCTTGAGCGACTCATGGTCTACCGGGGTAACTGGGTCTGGGGCGGCGGCCCGCGCGGCAAGCCGCCCACCCAGGAAGACCTGACCCTCTTCATCGGTGAGCTTGAGGACGTCGCCGATAGGCCTTTCGGTTTCCTGTTACCCAACCGCCGCGAGTATGCACGCCGCTTCTACCACTTCGTCGGCTACACCTTCGGCTTCGATCCGGCCGACTACGTGGACAAGAAGAAGGTGCGCGCTGCCCTCGGCTACGACAACGAGCGCACCTTGGTCGTCTGTACGGTGGGTGGCACGTCGGTGGGAGCCGACCTGCTGCGTCTATGCGCCTCTTCCTACCCGCACATCCAGGAGCGCGTCGGGGACGTTCGGATGGTGCTCGTGTGCGGACCCCGCATCGATCCCGCCAGTGTGCAGGCGCCCTCCGGGGTGGAGGTGCGCGGGTATGTGCCGCGTCTCTACGAACACTTCGCTGCGTGCGATGTGGCCGTCGTCCAGGGCGGAGGGACCACGACGCTGGAGCTGACGGCCCTGCGTAGGCCCTTCATCTACCTCCCGCTCGAGGGGCACTTCGAGCAGAACCTGGTCGTAGCAGAGCGGCTTGCACGGCACCGGGCAGGCCAGCGGCTGCTCTACTCCAAGATCACGCCCGAGAGGCTGACCGAGGCGATAATCGGGCAGCTAGGACGTGAGACGAACTGGCCACCCATCCCCACGTATGGCGCCCGGCGGGCCGCTGAGCTGATCAACGAACTCCTTGTGGGGACGAGCATGCCAGCAGCGTAAGAAGTCTTAGTACCCTGCGTGCTGGACCACTTGGTGAGGGCTCTCCCAGCGTGATGGACCGACCGCCTCGCGACAAGGAGGAGCCAATCCTGACGCGCGGGGCACTGGCGCAGGCTCCTCGGCTATTCAGCGGTGATCACCGCCCCGGTGCTGGTGGCCCTCGCGCCCGCCCTCTCGTGGCTGGACCTCTCGAAGGCAGGCGCCGTGACCATCTCCTTCCTCACCCTGGCCTTCGCCCAGCTCTTCGACGTCTTCAACATGCGAGATCCCTCGGCCAGCTTCCTCGACAACGACGTAACCCGCAGCCTCTACGTCTGGCTGGCCCTGCTCCTGTGCGTAGCCCTGCTCGTCGGGTCGGCGTACCTGCCCGTTATTTCCAACGTCCTCGAGCTCGAACCCCCAGAACTACTCGGGTGGGCCGTCGTTCTTGTACTCGCGCTAGTCCCGGTGCTGGCTGGCGAGACCGCGTGCCGATCAACGTCTGCGGGACGGAGGACCCCGGCTAACTACGGACGGGAATCCCGATGACCAATGATCCGGAGCAGTGAGCGTGGCGGACGACGGAGCTCGAGACGCTGCCCATGAGGACTCGTCTAATGGGACCCAGGCCGCGGCTACCCAAGACCACGAGCCCGGCGCCGATCTCTTCGGCAAGGCGCACGATCTCCGCGTCGGGGCGTCCGACCCTAGCGTGCGCCCCAGCGACCTCGCCGACTGCCTCCTTAATCTCTGCTACCCGCTCGTTGAGTCTGATTCCGGCCTCTTCCTCGGTACGTTCTCGTATCTTCTCGTAGAACTCGAAGTCGAGGATCTCGGACTCCGCAGCGGCGTAGGCGCTCGGCGCTACCCCAACGTGCAGCTCCGAGTCGAGCCCGTTCGAGAGCCCGATCGCCACCCGAGCAGTGCGCCCAGCCTCCCGAGAGCCATCAGTGCGAGGTTTTGGCCAAGGCGCGGGAGATGGGAATACTTACCGGCTAGTACCTTCGCGCTGGTGTTCGTTGGTGTCCCATTTGGTTAATCCTTGCCAGCCAAATAGGCAAGCTTGCTCATGGCTAGGTCCCCTGCTCCTAGTACATTAGTGCAGACGCCAACAAGAGACCGCGGGTTCTAACGGACCAGCGTCCTCTCGGCGCAACCCCGTCTCAGGGATTCGAGTCGTCCCAGGAGGCGGAGGGTGGTATTGCGGATGGCGGTCTAAGAAAGGAACCGCGGCGTGTCCAAGAGCGAATTCACGCGGTGCCTAGGGGAAGCCGGGTGTGGGTGGGAGAGCGGGCGCGTGGGGTTGCTGAATTTGCTCGCCCGCGCCGGACTTCCGGTACCCGAGGGGGTCGTGCTCACCCGGCGGGCACACGAGGAATTCTTGCGGACCAGCGGCATCCTGAGGGATATCAGTGCCGCCGGAAGAGGCGCCGCCTGGCGAGTCGCGGAGATACGATCCAAGCATGCCTCGTGTCCGGTGGAGGGAGAGCTAAACCAGGCGATCTGCGAGGTGCTCATCGGGTTGAGCGCCAAGACGGCTGTCGTCCTGTCCGGTGATCTCGAGGAGGGTGGCTTGAGCAGCATTCCCGAGGTGAGGGACGCTATTCGGGACGCGTGGCTCTCGCCGCGCGGTTTGAAGAGGCAGATCGCAGCGGTCGTCCGCGGTGAAGATCTACCTACCTGGCCGGTGCTCATCCAGAGAGAGCTCCACCCACAGTACACCGGGTGGTCCACCACGGAAGGGGAAACAGTCTTGAGGGAACGGGCGAAAATACGCTCGGGTGACGCCAGCGTGGCGCTCTACGACGTAGAGCCGGTCGGCGAGGGAAGCGCCGAACGCAAGAGCATAGCCAGCTTCACCTTGGAAGCGAGGTCCGTGCTGGGGGAGACTGTAATGATCCGGTGGGGCCTGAAGGATGGTCGATGGTACGTACTCTCGGTGAGCTCGTCGCGGTGATGACGTTGGGGCCTCCAGCCTCTCCGGAAACGGTGATCTCTAGATCCACGTACACTGCACCCCAATCGGGCACAAGGAAGATCTTCGTGCGCCGTAACACATCAGCCTGGTCCTGTTGCCGTACGACACCCTTGAACGGCAGCGGATCGGGACGGGCGGGGATGATGTTTTAGGAGCCCTCGGTCGCCAGCAACTCGGGATGTCCTGCTCGAAAACTCGGAGATTCGGGCATCGCCGTTGCGTCGATCTCCGCAGCCTGCCTTACGACGCAGAGTAGCGTATCTCCCGTATTGCGTATTCTTTGCGGTTGCGTGGTGCTGAAACTTCCGCAAGCGCTTCTAGTGCGTCAAAATAAGCTTGGCGGACGCCGGCTAACAGAACCCAGCGCCGAGAGGAG
>Ga0126311_10000725_pt1 | contig 15254 bp, 11 predicted proteins | sample Plot61_FD_92539 | JGI IMG/M metagenome (GOLD analysis project Ga0126311, IMG submission 92539) | Serpentine soil microbial communities from UC McLaughlin Reserve, CA, USA - Plot61 | ecosystem: Environmental > Terrestrial > Soil > Grasslands | place: USA: UC McLaughlin Reserve, Lake County...
GGTGTAATCGAAGCGATAGAAGATCCGCGACCGGATCGCTTTGTGATGGCGGTGCAGTGGCATCCGGAGCTTGGCTGGGAAACTGATGGGCTTTCTCAGCGCCTGTTCCGAAGGTTCGTTGACGAAGCAGCCGGCGTTGGTGAATCAAGCGTCACCCTCTCTACGCCTGCATGAATCCAAACGATAAGCTAGGTTTGACGGATCGCGTTGCGCTCGTTACAGGAGGTTCACGAGGCATCGGCAGGGCAGTGGTCGCGCTCTTTGCCTCCTGTGGCGCGCACGTTGTGGTCAATTACGTGAGAGATGAAGCGGCGGCGACAGAAACAGTAAACATGGCCCAGGCGCAGGGCGTTAGAGCGACGGCGATTCAAGCAGACGTTTCACAACTCGACCGAGCAGAGCAGCTACTTCAACAAACAGTTGAACATTTCGGTCGACTTGATTTTCTGATCTGCAACGCAGGCATCTGGGAAGGCGCTCCGGTTGAAGCAATCTCTGAAGAGCTCTGGGACAAGACGTTGGAAATAAATCTCAAAGGCACGTGGTCAGTGTGTCGCGCGGCAGTGCCTTTGATGAAGCGGCAGAGATTTGGGCGAATCGTGATCGTGAGTTCGACGGCAGGGCAGCGAGGCGAGGCCAATGTTTCCAACTACGCCGCATCAAAGGGCGGGCAGATTTCATTCACGAAGTCACTGGCTTCGGAACTCGGACCTTTCGGTATAAACGTAAACTGCGTTGCGCCCGGTTGGGTGCAAACTGAGATGACCAACGATGCACTTGCCGACACCGTGACGTCCGAGTCGATTGAGAAGAGTATTCCTCTCGGTCGTGTGGCAACGGCCGAAGAGATTGCGGGGCCGATAGTATTTCTTTGCAGCGCCTGGGCCAATCACATCACTGGCGAAGTGCTGAACGTAAATGGCGGATCAGTTTTGTGCGGCTAGGAGATCTCAAGCATGACTTTAACTCTCGAAAACGAAAAGACGAAAACGCGCGTGCAGCACGTCGAACTTGGACTTGAGAGACTACTTGAACAGCGCCATGCGGACATTCGCGGCGCGCGTGTTGGTCTGATCTGCAACCAGGCATCAGTCGATCACTCTTATCGTCACGCAGCCGATCTGTTGCACATCCATCCTGATATCAATCTGCGTGCGCTCTTCGGACCACAACACGGAATTCGCGGCGACGTGCAGGATAACATGATCGAAACAGGCCACAGCCTCGATCGAAAAACGGGCCTGCCGGTCCATTCGCTTTACAGCGAAACGAGGGAACCTACTGACGGGATGCTTCAGGACGTCGATGTACTCGTGTTTGACATGCAGGACGTCGGCTGTCGCATCTACACGTTTGTCTACACGCTCGCCAACTGCATGCGAGCGGCGCAGAGACTCGGGAAGAGGGTAGTTGTTTGCGATCGGCCCAACCCAATCAACGGAGCGAGTCTCGCAGGTAATATTCTCGAACCTGAATATGCATCGTTCGTAGGCCAGTTTCCGCTACCGACTCGTCACGGCATGACTGTCGGCGAACTGGCGCGAATGTTTAACGAACACTTTAAGATCAAGTGCGAACTCGAAGTGATTCCGATGGAGGGATGGAAGCGAGAGTTCTGGCACGACGACACTGACGCGCCGTGGGTGCTGCCTTCACCCAACATACCGACTCTGGATTCAGCGACAGTGTTCCCGGGCACAGTTCATTTCGAAGGCACACAAGTTTCAGAAGGAAGAGGCACCACGAAACCTTTTGAATTGATCGGCGCACCGTACATCGACCCGGATGCTTACGCAGAGGCGTTGAACGATCTCGAATTGCCGGGCGTATTTTTCCGCGCCTGTGCTTTTCAACCGACATTTCAGAAACATGCCGGTGTCACGTGTGGCGGGGTACAAATTCACGTGCTCGATCGTGATGTGTTCGAGCCGTGGTTCGCGGGCATTGCGATGGCTAAGTTTGCCCACGACATGTACCCAAATGATTTTCGCTGGAAGATACCGCCGTACGAGTACGTTTACGACAAGAACCCGTTCGACGTGATCGGCGGCACCGCAAAGATCAGAGAAGCATTTGAGAAGGGAACGCCGCTCCGGAGCATTGAGGCTGAAACAAAAGCGCCGATCGAGGAGTTTAAAGCACTACGCGAGGCGTTCTTGTTGTATCGATAAGAGCTAACGTTGGACGTTAAAGGTCGGCTGGCCGACCGCTAAGGTGAACACTTAAGAAACGGTCTTCACGCCTTTGCGGGAAAACATCCGGCTAAGGTAAAACCTTAATCGTCTACTTCATGTTTGGAGGACTCATTTGGTTAAGACTGAACGTATCGATGCCGAAGCGGATGAACCAACTCCGAGTTCGGCGTGGCTGATCGGTACCGCGGCATGGTTCATCCCCGGTCTCGGTCATACCTTACTTAAAAAATGGCCGCGCGCACTTCTGATGGGTGGCGCCGTCTGGCTCTGCTTCTTCGTCGGACTAAATATGGGCGGCCACATGTTTGACCTCAATGCCGCCGAGGGTTCATCGCAGCTTCTTCAAGTGCCGCCAATGATCGCTAATCTCGGCGCCGGCGCGCTCTATATTATCTCGTGGCTGCTCGGCTATGGTTTCGCTGACGACCCAGCCCAGGCAGCACGCGCAACATACGAATACGGCAATACTTTTTTACTGATAGCGGGCCTGTTGAATTACCTGACTATGCTCGACGCTTTTGACATCGCCGCCGGGAGGAAATCTTGAGACACTTCCTTGTGATGACTCTCTTTGCGGCACTCGCTTCGATCGTATTCGGAGCGATGGGAAAGGACACGACACGAGAGCGTTGTGTCTACGGCGTCAAAGTCTTTGCTGAGTTCATGATAATCGGGCTGGTGCTGAGTTGGGTCCTCTACTTCATCCCGTGACCGCGACATGGCTTTATTTGAAACTGAGGCTCTGATTCTACGCACTTACAATCTGGCAGAGGCTGACAAGATAGTTGTTTGCTTGAGTCGCTCAGCAGGATTGATCAGAGGCGTCGCGAAGGGTTGTCGAAAACTGAAGAACCGGTTTGGCGCGGCGCTCGAACCTTTCACGGTCGTCAACCTCACGTACTACGAGAAGGAACATCAGGAACTCGTCTCGTTTCGACAGGTCGAGATCTTAAAGTCACGCTTTAACCTTTCCTCCAACGCGTCGATACTGACCGGCTTTTCTTACATAGGCGATCTGCTCATCGATTTTTCACCGCCACACCAGGCAAACGACAATCTATTTCGGATGGCGCTCGCGTGTTTCGAAGCGGCTGCTGAAACTCCGGAAGATCTCGAAGCGGTGTTGCGCTATTTCGAAGTGTGGCTTTTGAAGCTCGAGGGTTTTCTGCCCGACTTGCGCCTTTGTGCTAATTGCCAGAAGGCGTTTGGTGAAGAACTGGTTTACCTTGGTTCGGATCTATCGTTACGGTGCGTGCAGTGCAGCCAGAGTCGAGGTAGTGCGATCTCGAAACGGTTGCGAGCACATTTGCGCAGCACGGAGAAGTTGTCGCCAGCGAAGTTTGCCGAAGGCGCGAGGGAAGTATCGAGTGACACGAAAAAAGAGATGGCTGAGTTGACGTTCCAGATTCTCGGGCGCGTCCTCGAACGGACGCCGAAGATTCGATTTCGTGTTGAAGAATAACTTTAGGTTCAAGAAGTTTCTCATCCCGCGCTACATCATCGGCGCGACGACGCCCTACATTTTCCTATCGATGCTGATGCTGACGGCGGTGCTCTTCGCGCAGCAGACCGCACGTCTTGCTGAACTGATTATCTACGCGGACCTTCCGGTTTCACTGCTGGGCGGTATCGGTGCCGCGCTGTTACCGGGTGTTCTGATCTTCTCGATTCCACTCGCAACGCTTGCCGGAATAATTATCGGTTTCTCGCGCATGGGAAGCGACAGTGAAATCGTGGCCATGCGCGCCGCGGGCGTTGGATCATGGACCATGATCTGGCCCGCGCTGCTGATTGGCGTCTTGTGCACCGGCGCAACCTCCTACCTGCATTTGAAAGAAGCGCCGGAAGCCGCGCGCGACCTCGAGCGTATCGTGTTGCAAGGCGCACTCGCGAAACTCGACTCACCCGTTGAGCCGCGGACCTTCAACACGTTGCCGAGATACGTGATTTATGTTCGCGATGGGGATAAACAACTGGGAACGTGGGGACGTGTATTTATCTTCGGACAACGATCTGATACCACTGAAATCTTTACGGCCCGTTCCGGACGAATCGATTCGTCAGGCGCGCAGTCAGAACTGGTTTTGAGCGACGTGCTCTCCGCGAAGTTTCCAAATTCGAGCGCTGATACCGATCAGCCGGAACAGCCTGCGACAACATTAATAAGCGATAACGGGCAGAAATCCTACGTTGTCGACCGCTTCGCTCAGTTAAGGTTTTCCATTAACACTGGTCGCGCGGAGGTCATGAAGCGATTAAATGAGCGAGATACAAACGCGGACGCAATGGACTGGGGCGATCTGCGTGAGCGAGTTGCTTCCGGGAAGCCAGACGAACAAAAGGAAGCGGTTCGAATTCTCAATCGCAGAGCCGCGCTTTCCGTTTCTCCTTTTTTCTTTGCGCTTCTTGCTGCCGCACTGGGATTACGAATACGACGCGGTGGCCGCAGTGTTGGTGTGCTGCTGACGCTGGCAGTCGTGATTATCTACTACCTGCTCTCGCTACTCGGCGAATCGCTGGCGCGTGTCGGCACTGTCTCGCCGTATGTTGGACCATGGCTGGCAACGATCTTCATCTTCGCGCTCACCCTGTTATTCCTATTTGTTAGACGAATTCCACTGCTCCCATCGATCACAATCTGGCCGAGGAGATCCAGAGAGATCGGCACTGCAACGAAGACACGTCAAAAAACGCAACGCGGGTTTTCAGTGTTCGGTTTTCCCAATCTGATGGACGCGACACTGCTTCGCTCGCTCGTGCTGAGTTTCGTCGTTTGCTTTGCCGCGCTCGCTGCCATCTTCAACATCTTCACGTTGTTTGAACTTTGGCGATTCATTGCGGTGACGAATGCGGGCGCGGGTCTGGTCGCGAGATACCTGGTGTTTCTGTTGCCGCTGATCACAGTCGAACTTTTTCCCGCGACCATGCTTATCTCAGTGCTCGTAACTTACGCTTTATTAGCAAAAAGACAGGAAGCCATCGCGTGGTGGGCGTCGGGTCAGAGCGTCTATCGTCTGATGTTGCCGGGGTTTTTCTTCGCGCTTGCAGTTGCGTTCGGATCGTGGCTGGTCCAGGAACACGTCATGCCCGGCACAAACTTAAAGCAGGATGCACTGCGAGCGAGGATTCGCGGTGGCGAGGCACGCGCGATCACTCGCACTGGCGGACAGTGGCTCGCCTCAACCGAAACGCATCGCTTCTATTCATATGAGTTCAGCGAAGATGGACGACTGATCGAGCCGACGATTTACGAGCTCGATGCGGATGCGGTGCATCTTGCACAAGTAGTCAGAGGCAAGAGTGGCGCATGGTCCGATCCGGCTCATCTGAAGATTACCGAAGCCGAAACGCTGGCGCTGAATGGCATGGAAGTAGTGCGTAGAAACGATCCTGAAATCACATTTGCGGGAGTTGAATCGCCGTCGATCTTCAAACCCACGATCGACAAACCTTCACAACTCAGCGCGCGCGATCTACGCAGCTATTTGAGGGCGGCGCAGCAACGCGGAACGGACGTCTCCACACTCGCAGTCGCATTGCAGAGAAAGTATGCGGGACCATTCGGCATCATCATCATGGCGTTTATCGGCATGCCGCTGGCAGTGTCGTTTGGCAGGAAGGGAACTGTGATCGCGTTGTGTGCGGCGGTGGTGGTGGGAATTGCTTACTGGGCGGTCGGTGGTGGTTTTCAGCAGCTCGGAAATCACGGGTTGCTGCGTCCGTCAGTGGCCGGCTGGTCGCCGCTTTTGATCTTCGCCGCTGCCGGCACGTACTTCCTCTCACGCGTCCGAACGTGAGATTGGTTTCACGCAAAGGCGCAAAGAAGAATTTAAATGCCTTTGCGCCTTTGCGTTCTAATTAGTGCCTTTGTGTGAAATCTTCTTAGGTCCCGGTTTCCCAGCTCGATATGTATTCGAGTTGCTCGGCCGTCAATGTATCGATGTTTATACCGAGCGCGCGCAGCTTGAGGCTTGCGATCTCAGTATCAACTTCAGCAGGCAGAAGGTGAACGCCAGGCTCCAACTTGCCTTTCTGCTTCACCAGATACTCGACTGAAAGCGCCTGGTTCGCGAAGCTCATATCCATCACGCTCGCCGGATGGCCCTCGGCAGCAGCGAGATTGATCAAACGACCTTCACCAAGCACAACGATTCGCCGGCCACTCGATTGAACCTTGTACTCCTCGACAAACGGACGCATCGTCACCGGATCGCCGGCCATCTCGCGCAACGCTACGAGATTGAGCTCGAGATCGAAGTGACCGCTATTACAAACGATCGCGCCGTCTTTCATCTTCGAGAAATGTTCGCCATCGATAACGTGACGGTTGCCGGTCACCGTAACGAAGATGTCGCCGATCGAAGCAGCTTCGCTCATCGGCATGACGCGGAATCCGTCCATCACCGCCTCAACCGCTTTGATTGGGTCGATTTCAGTCACGACAATGTTGGCGCCCATGCCGCGACCACGCATTGCGACACCCTTGCCACACCAGCCATAACCAACAACGACGATCGTGCGTCCAGCAAGCAGAATGTTCGTCGCACGGATGATGCCGTCGAGCGTCGACTGGCCGGTGCCGTAGCGATTGTCGAAGAAGTGTTTCGTCTGCGCGTTGTTAACTGCGATGGAAGGGAAGGGCAACACACCTGCCGTCTCCATTGCCTTGAGACGCTGAATGCCGGTGGTTGTCTCTTCAGTTGAACCGATGATCTCTTTGATTTGGTTGACCCGTTCTTTCAGAAGCGTCGCGACGACGTCGGAGCCATCGTCGATGATGATGTCGGGGTGCGTATCGAGCGCTGTCCTGACGTGACGGTTGTAAGTGTCGGTTGATTCACCCTTGATTGCATAAACCGGGATGCCCCAATCAGCGACCAGTGATGCGGCAACGTCGTCCTGAGTTGAAAGCGGATTCGACGCGATCAACACAGCTTCGGCGCCGCCAGCTTGCAGCGCACGCGCGAGGTTCGCAGTTTCAGTGGTGATGTGGGCGCACGCAACGAGCTTTACTCCACTCAGCGGTTTCTCTTCCGCAAAACGCTCGCGGATGAGCCGCAACACGGGCATTTCACGTTCAGCCCATTCAATACGCTGCTTGCCATTATTCGACAAGCCGATGTCTTTCACGTCGAACTCGACGGAAGGTGCAGAACTCATTTTGATTATTCCTTTGGCTAAATTATTTGACTAAATGCCGGCACTCGCGCGAAGCGCTTCAGCCTTGTCTGTCTTCTCCCAGGTGAAGCCTTCCTCGTTACGTCCAAAATGGCCGTAAGCCGCAGTGGCCTTATATATAGGCCGGCGCAGATTCAAACTCTCGATAATACCGCGCGGTGTCAGTTCGAAATGATCGCGCACGAGTTTCGACAATGCCGACTCGCTGATGCGTCCGGTGCCTTCGGTATTCACAAAAATCGAAACCGGATCCGCAACACCGATTGCGTAGGCAAGTTGGACCGTGCAACGATCGGCGAGTCCCGCAGCGACGATATTCTTAGCTACATAACGCGCCATGTAAGCTGCCGAACGATCGACCTTCGTCGGATCTTTTCCGGAGAACGCCCCGCCACCGTGAGGCGCGTAACCACCGTAAGTATCGACGATGATCTTTCGACCCGTGACGCCGGCATCACCCTGTGGTCCACCAGTGACGAAACGACCGGTCGGATTGATGTGATACTTCGTGTCCTTATCAAGCAACTCACTGGAAACCGTGTGCTTGATAACCTTCTCCTGGATCTCCGCACGTAACTGTTCGTTAGTCACATCGTCGGCGTGTTGTGACGAAATGACTACAGCCTCGAGACGAAACGGACGACCATCACGATATTCAACTGTTACCTGAGATTTTCCATCAGGACGAAGATAGGGAAGCTCGCCTGACTTGCGTACTTCAGAAAGTCGACGCGCGAGCATGTGCGCCAACTGGATCGGCAGCGGCATGAGCTCAGGTGTTTCATTACATGCGTAACCGAACATCAATCCCTGATCGCCTGCGCCGCCAGTATCAACGCCCATCGCGATGTCGGGCGATTGACGGTCGAGTGCTGACAGCACCGCGCAAGTGTCGCAATCAAAACCGTATTTTGCTCTCGTGTAACCGATCTCACGAATCGCTTCGCGCGCCACTCTGGAATAGTCGATGACAGCGTTAGTTGTAATTTCGCCGGCAACAACTACGAGACCAGTAGTGACCAGAGTTTCGCATGCGACGCGCGCGGTTGAATCGACGCTCAATGCCGCATCCAGAACTGCGTCGGAAATTTGATCGGAGATTTTGTCAGGATGACCTTCAGTGACGGACTCAGAGGTAAATAGGTAACCGGATTCGCTACTCAAAACAGCTCCTTTACGTATACACAGACTCGAATTCAGTGCAGAAAAAGACCGCGTACTTTAGCAGTCAGAGTTTCGCAGTGTCAAGGCGATAGGCTTGGCGCTGTCCGAAATGAAGACGTTCATGAGTGTGGAAATTTTCCGCACCGAAAGCCCGCCCGCACACATCTAAACACTACACAAAGTCACTGCTCGATGTTGAGCACGACGAATGCCTTTCCCCCCAAGGCACCAACAAACTCATTACTCTCTCGTTTCCGCAATGCACCCACTATGTTACAGACACAGCTTTTCCCTCTCACAGTTACTCGAACTATTTTCAATTGTGCTCAAGGCGCTCAGTTTAGTTTTGGTGAAGACACTGCGATGGTGGCAGTACAACACATGCTGCTCCAGACTGTTGATCTTTTTCAAACGATCGGCGCTATGGGACTCAACCTCAAAAACATTTTTGCGCTCGGCAAGGTCTATTCAAATAGTCCTCCCGTAATTCAAAAGCTACGAGATATGGGCGTCACTGTCATCGACAGCACCACGCCCGAACCGGGCGAGTTTCGTTCTTATTTTCAGCGCGACGTGGAACGACTCTGGCAAGTGGTCGCCGAAACACTGAGGCATCGCAACATCAAACGCATCCTGGTGCTCGACGACGGAGGAATTTGCATTACGAGCGTACCGCCCGAACTTTTGCAGCGTTACACGTTGTGCGGTGTCGAACAAACTTCCGTGGGAATGTTCCTGTTCGAAGAGACGCCGCCCCCCTTCGCGGTGATGTCATGGGCCCGGGCAGCGGTTAAATTGGAAATCGGTGGTCCAATATTTTCTCGATGCTTTATCGACTGCCTGCATACAAAATTCCTGCACGGCCGAACTCTGCAAGGAGAACGAGTCGGCGTGATTGGAATGGGAAGCATTGGCCGCGCGGTCGCTAATCTGGTGGTGAGGCAAGGCAACGAGCTGTTTTACTACGACCCTAATACAGATCTGTGTCTTCCTTCACCTCTGCGCGGCATTATCTCTCGCGTGGATTCAGTCGCAGATTTGATGGTCCATTGTGACTACGTTCTCGGATGTTCCGGGCGCAACCCGTTCAAAGATAAATGGCCGCTCAGGCACAGACCCGGCATTAAACTTCTCAGCACGTCCAGTGGTGACCAGGAGTTTGGCCCGATCATAAGGGATCTAAAACAGAAACCTGATTTCACGATAGCGTCCGATAGCTGGGACATCACTTCGGAGCAGGGACCATCCGGCCCGATTCACGTTGCTTACCGCGGATATCCGTATACCTTCGTATCGCGAGGCATCGAAGCCGCTCCCACACAGATCGTACAATTCGATACCGGCGGCTTGCTGATAGCGCTGGTCCAGGCACGAATTTTTCTGGAACATTGTGAAACCGGCCGCGCGCAGAACATTGGCATCCATCGCGTGTCGCCTAAAGCACAGCGGTTTCTTTACGAGAGATGGATCGGCGTCATGAAGGATCGAATGATCGATATCACGGATCGCTTTGACTACGATCCGGGCTTGCTAAAGGCTGCCCAGCATGACGATTGGTTCATTGATAACACCGAGCCGCGTCCAACCGGGCATTACAAACCTGTAGAGGCTGTTGAAGAGCTGATGGATCAATTTGTTTGCCAGGGTCGCTTTGTCAGGGCTCAAGGTTAAGCAGGAATCGCACTTCGGTACCTTGCGAGATTACCGAATCTATCTCGATCGCGCCGCCTGCTGCATGTGCTCGTTCCTGCATACTGATGAGCCCAAGTGTCGCGGCGCGCGGCGCGCGTTTTCGCAGACTGTCGACATCGAAGCCCACGCCGTCGTCCTTCACCGACAAAAGTAAAACGCTTTCGTCTTTCACGAGTTGCAACAGCACGTGACTGGCCTGCGCGTGGCGCACGATGTTAGTCAGCGCTTCCTGCGCGATTCGGAAGCATGCTGTTTCGAGCTCGCGAAAGAAACGTATATTCTCGTCCGGCAAGTCGATAACTATGTCCACTTCCAAACCGGTGCGCTTTGTATAACGATCTACGTACCAGCGCAGAGCTGTAACGAGGCCGAAATCGTCGAGCACGGGTGGACGCAGGTCAACAGAAAGATCGCGAACCAAACGGAGCGCTTCATCGACAGCTTCAATATTGTCTTTAATATAGCAACCCACTTCTGAAGTTTGAGATCCCTTCTGCACGGTATGAAGATTCATCTTCACCGCGGTTAGGACTTGACCTATCTGGTCGTGCAGCTCACGCGCGATTCGACGTCGCTCATCCTCCTGCGCCTCGATAAGCTGGCGCGAAAACATTTGCAGCGCGTTCTGTGCAAGTTTGTGCTCAGTGATGTCACGGGCTGTGCTTTGAACCGCAACCATCACCCCGTTTTCATAGATCGCGCGGCTGCGGACTTCAACGGGCACGCGGCGCTGGTCTTTCGTTATCACATCGAGTTCGTAAGTGGTTTCACCTTGTTCCGCCAGCTTTGCGAAGAAACTCTCACGCACATCCCTGACGTTCGTTGCCGCCACGAAGTCAATCAAGTTATGCCCGACGATTTCTTCACGTCTGTATCCTGTCAGGGTTTCGGTCGCGTGGTTTACCCTGATGTAATTTCCTTCGAGGTCGTTAACGTAAATGGCGTCTCTCGCGTTTTCAAACAACTCGCGATAACGCTCTTCACTCTCGCGCAGCGCCACTTCCGCGCGCTTGCGTTCGGCAATTCGCTCCTCGAGTTCGGCCACATGGTGCTGGCTTTGTTCGAACAACTGAGCATTTCGAATAGCGCTGGCCGCACGTTCGGCGAGCCTCTCAGCCAGACGCGCGTGCTCTGTTTTAAGAAAGAACGGTTCTGCCTTGTCCATCGAATAGATGCCAATGACGTTGCCTGATGCAATCAACGGCACTCCGATCCAATTGCGAACATGACCAGCGCCGTTGACCCACTGCCATCCAGGTTCCCGGTGCGTATCCGCCACGACCACACTCTTTTTAGTCAAACAGATGCGCCGCAAAATCGGGTTGGTCCTGGCGTCGAAAGCAATGAATCGAGCAGTGTCGATGTCCTGAAATTCTTCGTAGCGCCTGAGTGCGCTCACAACGAATTGCGAGTCACCATTCCGCAACATCACATTCGCGCTGTCATAGGGAATCAACTGGTGGAGAAAATCGAGCAGCGTTTCCAGAACCCGGTCGAGACTGAGATTTTCCGTGAGGGCAATGTTGGCATCGCGCAGGATTTCAGTTTCTCGGCGGATAGCTTGTTCGCGAGACAGTAATTCAGTGAATTCAGAGGCGTCAGACTTCTTCATATAGAACGACGAAGCGTTCCGATGCCGAGTAGCAACGCACGATTTTAGAAACAGAATTTCAGTTGATTGGCTAACGTGAGGCTTACGCCGGAACGTGCCAAGTGAACGGACCAGGTCGAAGTGGGTGGAGATCTACTGGAACCGCGTCAGTTCAACTCACCGCAAGATTCTAGCACGGCCAGAGAAATAATTTGAGAGGCGTGCTGGGTGCCGAACTATTTCCAGACTTGTCTACAGCCCTGATCGTAAAGTAGTTGTCACCGAAGGCCGTGCCATAAACGAAATCTAAATCAACTCCGGAGTTAACAGGCAACGGGCTGAGCACGCCGTTGACGTAGATCTCATACTCGATATTGGCCTCAGAATCCTTATTATCGCTGGCCTCAGTCCAACCGATCCACACCTCCGCGCAACTGTTATCACTAACTAGATGCAGGTTGGTTGGAACCGTCGGCGGTAATGTATCGCTGCTTGGCGGCGTCACGACGTTAACAACATTACTGGCGGTTGCGTTGCCGCCGGAAAAATCGGAAGCAGTGACGCTGAACGAGTAACCGGTGCCTGGCTGTAGATGGCGAATGACGGCCGAGGTCTGCGACAGCCAGTTGACGTTTTGTGTGATACGGGCGCCGTTCAGGTTGATGCCATAGTTACAGCAGTTAGTTGGTATGTTGTCTGTTGATTTGGACCAGGTTAGTTGAACTTGAGAAGGGCTAAGCACACTGGCCTGGAGCGTTGGGCCTGTTGGTGCGGTTGTATCCGCGAGCGTGTGCGCGCTGGCGATATTGCTGTCCGCCGATTTATTGCCGCTGTCGTCAACGGCGTAGACTGCAAACGTGTAGTTGCTGTCTCTCGCCAGGTATTTGGCGGTGTACGTCGTCTGGCTCTGGCTCACTGTTGCCAACGAGTTGTATGTAGAGTTGTTCAGGTTAGTGATCCGAACTCTGTAAGAAAACTTTCCCGAGTTGTCCGTGGACGGTTGCCACGTCACGCTAACAGACCAATCTGTCACGGCCGTGACCACAAGATTCGTCGGCGCCGTCGGAGCAGAGCGATCGGCCTTGCCCGCTGATGAAACTGTTGGTCCACTAAAAAGCAGCAGTGTTGTAAATGCAAATGCTGCCGTAAAGATGATCAGACGTGAGAACTGTCGTGTAGCCATGATGGGCCTCCTCATCGAGACGAACTCGTTTTCAGATTAGAGCCACAAAGAATTCATCGTCACCGTTCAGACACAGCGGTCCGTTACCCACGCTGGACGATAAATTTCTACAACGTACGAGGGAAGGGAGGTGCAAGATTACCAGAACTTCGTACACTTAACTATTATTATTGTGACGTAACTTCATTGAATTTCTGTGGCGTGATGCTGGTGTTCTTTGCTTCGATCAAATTATTGACAATCGTAGTTTCCGAAGTGTATATGCTTGCCGAGCTTTAACAATCCCAATGCGTTAGTTCCTCGGTCTTACCCCCATGACCTGAGCCGGCCCGAACAAGGAGGTTAATCCATGCAACGAAAGGTAAATATTCAAAACAGCGGTTTGGACTGTCGTCGCTGCACTCACAATACTGAGTCTGAGTGCCGGCGCCGGTGCAGTACAAGGTGACAAAAAGGTCCGCTTGCTTGACGATTGTGAGCCCACCTCATTTAACGCGGTAATCGGTCCCGGCACTTGTGTCGGTAACGGCCACACAACCTTTGATGAGTTCATCGAAGAATTGGCAGCGACTCAAGACGTGCACAAGTGGCGCAACCAACCGAGTCAAATGCAGCTCAATATTGGACGATCCACCCTCATTGAAAACCGCGGCGGTGAAGATCACACCTTTACTGAGGTAGCTCAGTTTGGTGGTGGCGTTGTTGAGGTGCTCAATGGCCTCTCTGGTAATCCAGTACCAGCGCCTGAGTGCCTTGGTCCACTGGATCTCATTCACCCGGGTGCTGTTGAGGAAGGTCCCACAGCCGGAAGTCCAGACTTGCCTGTTGGCACGCACCGGTTTCAGTGTTGTATTCACCCCTGGATGCGCACTGTGATCGACGTCTCCGACAACAAGACAAAAGGTGGACCACCTGCGGCTCCATCCGCTGGTCATCATCACTGAGTCAACTCATATCAATTGGCTTACAAGGACGTGCAGCCGCGAAGCTGCACGTCTTTGTTTTTCAACTAGAGGCCCTTCGGCGTTCACCTAAATGTTCAGCGTGTCTATAAAAATGGACAGGCCGAAGAAGTATCACGCCGTTCACTATTCCAAATTCATGGATAATCTTTAGAGGCATGGATTTACGCTGTCGAAAATAAGGAAAGAGTGGTCTAGAAAGCCTTTCTAAAAGCCGTGTATTACGATGGAATGAAGGTTGCCTACTAAAAAATGTCCTGAACCACGTGTTTGCGAGGGTCAGTTTGTACTCACAAGTTGTGAACACCCAATTCTGACTCGGGGCATTCAGGAGGTAACTCAATGTTGGACACTTAGCCCAGGAAGCGAGGCCAACCGCCTCTCGATTGCACGTTGGTTATCCTATTTAATTAGCCGCAGTCGACCTGAACAGAATCGGTCAGTCTCCCCGGATCGGATCGAAACACTCAATCAGTTTTTGAAAAGGAGAAGCATATGCTTAATAGATTGGCGCGGGCTTTCTTTTGCCTTACGATAATCATCAGCGCCACAGGTTATTGTTTTGCTCAGGCCACAGGGAATATCAAAGGGACAGTAGTGGATCCCAATGGTGGTCTGGTCGCCGGCGCTACGGTCGAAGCCGTCAACGCCCAGACCGGCGACAAGCGCACCACCACGACGTCTGATTCCGGTAGTTACAACATCACCAACCTTCCCGTAGGCATCTATACGCTAACCGCGACGCAAACAGGCTTCGGCCCCGGCACCGCTAAAGACGTCCAGGTGTCGGTGGCATTCACTACCGAAGCAAACATCGCCCTGCCAGTCGGCGGAGCGACTGCTACTGTTGTCGTTACCACCGCCACTGATGTCTCGACACAGCTCAATACCAACGACCAGCAACTCTCGACCTTGATCGACAATAAGAAGATCATGGATCTCCCGTTGCTCAGTCGTGATCCAAACGGTCTGATATTGCTCGCGCCTGGCGTGACTCAAACCCAAACCGGCCTTGGCGGCTTCAGCGTCAACGGCCAGCGCGAACGCAACAACAATTTTTTGGTTGACGGAATCGATAACAACGACGCGGACGTCCCCGGCATCGCGGGCGGCGCTGCAACACCGAACATTGATGCGACTCAAGAATTCCGTGTTCTGACCAGCAATTTCAACGCGGAGTTTGGACGTAATACCGGCGCGATCATTAACGTGGCCACGAAGAATGGCACGAATGATTTCCACGGCGGCGCGTACATGTACTACCGTTCGCAGAGATTCGCAGCTCGCAA
>Ga0126311_10000726_pt1 | contig 15248 bp, 15 predicted proteins | sample Plot61_FD_92539 | JGI IMG/M metagenome (GOLD analysis project Ga0126311, IMG submission 92539) | Serpentine soil microbial communities from UC McLaughlin Reserve, CA, USA - Plot61 | ecosystem: Environmental > Terrestrial > Soil > Grasslands | place: USA: UC McLaughlin Reserve, Lake County...
CTCTGGGACCTGCTCGCCCGCCATGCCGGGCTGCCGCTGTACCGGTTGCTCGGCGCCGCCGACGGCGCGGTCGAGGCCTACGCGGCCGGCGGCTGGCTGTCCTGGGAGGTCGGCCAGGTAATCGAAGAGGGTCGGGCCTTCGCCGCGGCCGGCTATCGCGCCTACAAGATGCGGGTCGGATCGGCCGACTGGGAGGCCGACGTCGAGCGGGTGCGAACGGTGCGCGAGGCGCTCGACGAGGGCCTCGGGCTGATGGTCGACGTCAACCAGGCATGGGACGTCTCCACCGCGCTCGCCGCCGGGTCGGCGCTCGAGGACCTCGACCTGCTCTGGATCGAGGAGCCTATCGACGCCCAGGATCACGCCGGGCAGGCACGCCTCGCCCGGGAGCTCCGCATTCCCGTCGCCGCCGGAGAGACGCTCTGGGGGCGGCGCGGCTTCACCCAGCTGCTCGAGGCGGGCGGTGTCGACGTCGTCCAGCTCGACCTGATGCGGTGCGGGGGGATCACGCCCTTCCTCTCGATCGCGGCCCTGGTGGAAGCCGGCGGCTCGCCGGTGACCTCCCATCTCTTCACCCCGATAAGCGCCCATCTGCTCGCCGCCACCTCGCGGCCGCACATGGCGGAGCACCTGCCGGCCTGGTTCGACCCTCTCTTCGAGCAGCCGCCACGGATCGTCGACGGCATCCTTCTGCCGGGCGAGGAGCCCGGCCTCGGCCTGACCATCTCCGCGGAGGCGCTCGAGCGCTGGGAGCTCGCCTGATGCCGCCCGGGTCCCTGCTCACCGGCGCCGTCGATCTCCACGTCCATCCCAGCCCCTCGCCCTACCCGCGGCGCATCGACCCGATCGGCGCCGCGAGCGCAGCCGCCGAGGCCGGGATGCGGGCGATAGTGCTCAAGTCTCATCACAACGAGACCGCGTCGTTGATCGAGGCGCTCCGCCCCCATGGCCTGGGCGAGATCCCGGTCGAGGTCTACGGCGGCGTTGTCCTCAACACCGAGGTGGGGGGGATCAATCCGCACGCGGTCAGCCTCTGCCTGGCGATGGGCGGCCGGGTCGTCTGGATGCCGACGATCTCCTCGCCCGCCCACATCGCCTCCGACGGCCACTTCCCGACCGCCACCGTGGCGCTCCTCGACGAGCGGCCGGTCGACCTTTGGGACGGCGACGACGAGCTGGTCCCGGAGCTCGACACGATCCTCGGGCTGATCGCCGATGCCGACGCGGTCCTCGCCTCGGGCCATCTGCCGCCGCGCTCGATCGTCGCCTGCTTCGAGGCGGCGCGCGACGCGGGAGTGCGCCGGCTTCTGGTCAATCACCCAAACTTCATCGTCGACATAGAGGGAGAGCAGGCGCTCCGGCTGGTCGAGCTCGGCGCCTATGTGGAGCACGAGGTCTCGATGTACGACCGCGAGTCGCGCTTCCACGCCTTCGAGATCTCGACCCTGCGCGAGTGGATCGAGCTGGCCGGCCCCGACCGCACCATCCTCGCCTCGGACCTCGGGCAGGCCGACAACCCACTGCCTCCGGAATCGCTCGAGCGCGTGGGCGAGGAGTTGGTGGAGGTCGGGGTGGATGCCTCGCAGGTTCGCCGGATGTTGGCCGACAACCCGGCCCGCCTCCTTGGTCTTGACGAAGGAGGCGATCCGTGAGAAAGTCGATGCCACAACGTGGTGTTGTGTTTCACAATGTGGAATGCGGGTGGTTGGATGGCATGAACGGGACGACGGGAACCTCAGGCAGCGCCCAGGCTCGCACCGGGAGCTCTCGAGGCGGGATCCAGGTCCTCGACCGGGCCGTCGCCGTGATGCGGGCCCTCGCCGAGGCCGGCGGTCCGCTTCGCCTCCGCGACGTCGCGGAGCAGACCGGCCTCTCGCCCAGCACGAGCCGCAGGATCCTCGCCTCGTTGGCCGGGCACCAGCTCTGCGAGCAAACGCCGGAGGGCACCTACCGTCTCGGCCTCGCGCTCTTCGAGCTCGGCCGGCGGGTCGAGGCCGACCTCGACATCCGCAGCCGCAGCCTGCCGGCGCTGGAGCGCCTCTCCGACGACTCGCACCTGACGGCCTTCGTCTGCGTCCGGCGCGACGATCGGGCGATCGCGATCGAGCGCGTCGACGGCCGCTACGCCTTCTCGCTGGCGCTGACCGTCGGCGGCTCGCTGCCTCTTCACGCCGGCGCCGCTCCCCGCGCCCTTCTTGCATACGTACCCGAGGACGAGGCGATGCGCATGCTCGAGCAGGCGCAGCCAGAGCGCTTCACCGAGCGCACCCTGCTCAAGCCGAAGGAGATCCTCGCCGACATGCGCGGCACGCGCGAGCGCGGCTACGTGGTCTCCGACGAGGACGTGACGCCAGGCGTCGCCGCGATCGGGATGCCCGTCTTCGGGCACCTCGTCCCAGACCGCCCTGTCGCCGCGATCTCGGTCGCCGGCCTCGTCCCGCAGGTCCTCGGCGAGGGCTTCGAGACCCTGCTCGGCCAGCTGCGCGAGGCGGCCGAGGAGATCTCGCGGGAACTCGGACACGGGCTCGGCGACGGAGCGCCCACCGCGGCGGAGGCGAGACCGGAGGCGGCGGCATGAGCGAGCGCCTGGTGATCGACGTCGGCGAGGGCCGTGACTTCATGGGGCTCGGGGCCAGGGTCCACCGCATGGTGCACCCGAATACCACCGGATCGGACCAGATCGGGGTCTCGATCGCGATGCACGGGCCCGGTGAGCGGGTCAAGCGACACCGCCACCCCTACGAGGAGGCCTACTACGTGATCAAAGGAGAGGGGCTCATGTACATGGAGGGAAGGGATGAGATCGAGCTGCGGCCGGGTCGCTCTGTCTACATCCCGCCGAACACGATCCACGGCCAGGTCAACACCTCGAAGGACATCGACCTCTGGATCCTCTGCTCGCTCTCGCCGCCGCCGGTCGAGGGCGAAGTCCCGGAGCTGTTCGAATGAGCACCGCGACGACACAGGCGGCGGTCGACGCGAAGACGATCGAGCAGCTCGAGGAGCGCGCGCGCTTCATCCGCTCGGAGGTGATCAGGCTGATCTCGATCGCCAAGGTCGGGCACTATGCGTCCGCCTTCTCCTGCGCCGAGATCATCGCCGCCCTCTACTACGGCGCCATGCGCCTGCGGCGCGGGGAGCCCGACTGGCCCGACCGCGACCGCTTCATGTTCGGCAAGGGCCACGCCGCGGTGGCGCTCTATCCGGTGCTCGCCGATTACGACTTCATCCCAACCGACGTGCTCGACGAGTACACCCGTCTCGGCAACCCCCTCGGCGACCACCCCGACATGACCAAGGTGCCCGGGGTCGACTTCAGCTCCGGCTCGATCGGACACGCGCTCTCGGCCGGTCTCGGGATGTCGCTCGCCGGCCGCGTCCAGGGGCGTGACTTCAACTCCTTCGTCCTGCTCGGCGACGGAGAGCAGAACGAGGGCCAGGTCTGGGAAGCGGCGATGTCAGCGGCCCACCACCGGGCCGGCCGCGTGATCGCAATCGTCGACCGCAACCGCTATTGCCTCGACGGCGAAGTCGACCAGGTGATGGGCATCGAGCCGCTGGCCGAGAAGTGGCGCGCCTTCGGCTGGGAGCCGCACGAGGTCGACGGGCACGACGTCGGCGCCCTCTGCTCGCTCTTCCGCTCCCTCGCTAAGCGCCAGGACCCGACCGTCCCGGCGGTCGTCATCGCCCACACCGTCAAGGGCAAGGGCGTCGACTTCATGGAAAGCGAGATCGGCTGGCACCTCGGGTTCCTCAGCCCAGAGGACGAGAAGGGCGCGCTCGACCAAATCGAGGCGGGCAACGGAAGGAGCTCTTGATGGCGACACAGCAGATCCAGCGCAGCGCCGAGCAGAGCTGGACCCTGCTCGACCTGCTCGACCAGGCCCCGGGCCTGATCGCCCTGTCGGACACCCTGGTCGAGATCGCCGAGGAGGGAGCCCCGGTCGTCGCCCTGACCGGGGACCTCAAGTACTCGAACGGGCTCGTCCGCTTCGCGGAGCGCTACCCGGAGCGCTTCTTCAACATGGGCATCTCCGAGCAGAACATGGTCAGCACCGCCGCCGGCATGGCGACGCTCGGATTGACCCCGTTCGTCGCCGACTTCGCGTCCTTCCTGCCGCTGCTCTGCTGCGAGCAGATCCGCACCGATGTCGCCTACTCGCAGCTGCCGGTGCGTCTGATCGGCCACCACGCCGGGATCACGCTCGGTTTCTACGGCACCTCCCGCCATGCGACCGAGGACCTCGCGGTTACCAGGGCGATCGCCAACCTGACCGTCGTCTGCCCGACGGACGCGAGCATGCTCGCCGCCTCGATCCGCGCCTCGGTCGGATGGGAGCAGCCGATCTACTTCCGAATCGGCCGCGGTCGCGAGCCCGACGTCTACGACCCTGAGAATCTGCGCGACTTCGAGTTCGGCCGGGCGATCTGGCACCACCGCGGGGTCGACGCCGTGTTGATCTCGACCGGCTCGATGGTCTCCCCGTCGCTGGAAGCGGTCCGCCGCCTGCGCGACGAGGGCCACGACGTCGGCATGCTTGACATGCACACCATCAAGCCAATCGACCGCCAGGCGATCCTGATGGCCGCGGCTGCGGGCTCGCCGCTGATCACGGTAGAGGAGCACAACGTGATCGGCGGCCTCGGCGGCGCGGTCGCCGAGACCCTGTCGGAGAAGGGCTCGCGCTCACGACTGCGCAGGCACGGGATACCCGACGTCTACAGCCTGATCGGGCCCCCCACCCATCTGTACCGCCACTACGGCCTCGAGGGGGCGGGGATCGAGGCCGTGATCCGCGAGGAGCTCGAGAAAGGCCGCTAGCGATGCGCTCCAAGCTGACCGAGATCGACGCGGCGATCGGGCTCTGTGGGAGCGGCTCCTCCGTCGCCCTCGGCGGCGCCACGATGCGTCGCAAGCCGATGGCCTTGGCGCGGGCGCTGGCCGTCTCCGACGCCGATCGCCTCGACCTCTGGACCTGGATCGGGAGCACCGATGTCGACCTGTTGATCGGGGCCGGCAAGGTGCGCTCGGTCAACTCCGCCTACGTCGGCTTCGGCGCCTTCGGCCTGGCGCAGACCTCGCGCCGCGCCTTCGCCGACGGCTCGGTCGAGTTCCGCGACTGGAGCGAGAGCTCGCTCGTCGCCAGCTTCAGGGCCGGCGCCGCCGGCCTACCCGTCTCCCTCACCCGGGCCCTGGCCGGCACCTCGTTGGCCGAGGAGATCGCTGAGCAGGTGGATCTGCCCTTCGGCGGGCGGGGCCTGATGGCGACACCCGCCGCCCGTCCCGACGTCGCCCTGATCCACGCCCAGAGCGCCGACGAGCTCGGCAACGTCCGCCGTCGCCGGCCGAACCGCAGCGACGACATCGACCACGTGATCGCTGCCTCCGCGCGGAAGGTGATCGTCAGCGTCGAGGAGGTCGAGGACACCGAGACGATCCTCGCGAACCGTGACGAGACGCTGATCCCAGGCAACTACGTCAGTGCGGTGGTCCACGCCCCCGAGGGTGCCCTGCCAACCGGCTGCGACGGCTACTACGACCCCGACCTCGAGCAGCTCGCCGCCTACGCGGAGGCGAGCAGGACCCCCGAGGGAATCGCCGCCTACGTCGAGGACCTGGCGGGAGCACGGCGATGAGCGGCGCCAACGGAAACGCCGTTTGGGAGACCAACGAGATGATGGCCCTGGCGCTCTCCCACCACCTGCGCGACGGCGAGATCGGCTTCGTCGGAGTGGGCAGCAGCGGCCGCGCGCACGAGCTCGTCACAGGATTGCCGATGATGGCCACCCACCTTGCCCGCGGGAGAGGTGTCGACTTCGATCTCCAGATCGGGCCGTTGATCGCTCCCGACCTCGAGCGGCCGCCGCAAAGCTGGTTCGACAATGAGATCTATGGCTGGACCTCTCCCGCGCTGATCCCGTCCGACGTCAACATGGACGGGTTTCTGCGGGGCGCGGTCTCCGTCGGCTTCATCTCCGGCGCCCAGATCGACCGTTGGGGCAACGTCAACGTCAGCCGGATCCGCGGCAAGGACGGGAGCTGGAAACGGCTCGGCGGCGCCCTCGCCCTGCCCGAGCATTGCGCCTTCGCCGGCCGTGCGGTGCTGCTCTCCGACCTTTCCGAGCGGACCTTCGTCGAGGAGGTCGACTACGTCACCGGGTTCGGCCACCGGCGGGGGGAGACGACCCGCGCCGATCTCGGCCTGCCGGGCGGCGGCCCCGCGCTGCTGATCAGCGACCTCGCCACCTTCGACTTCGAGGGCGGCGAGATGAGGCTCGCGGCGCTCTACCCGGGCGTCGAGCCGGCCCAGGTCGAGGAGCGGATGGGGTTCTCCCCGCGACGCGCCGAGGACCTTGCCGAGCTCGAGCCGCCGACCGACGAGGAGAGAGGGCGCCTGGCTTCGCTCGCGCTGCCTGCGCTGCCCTATTGAGACCAGGAGGAGGAGACGATGACGACCGCGACGACGAAGATCTGGGCACCCGAGATCGAGACCATGCCGCGTGAGGAGCTGCGAGAGCTCCAGAGCAGACGGCTGCGCGAGCAGGTCGCCTACGTCCACGAGCGCTCCGGGTTCTACCGCCGAAAGTTCGACGAGATCGGGCTCGAGCCCGGTGATGTCCAGGGGATCGACGACCTCCGCAAGCTGCCCTTCATCTCGAAGGACGAGCTGCGCAAGTCCCAGGACGAGACGCCCCCCTTCGGCACCCACGTCTGCGCTCCGCAGCAGGAGATCGCCTGGCTCCCGAGCACCAGCGGCACGACCGGGACGCCGCTGCTGCTGCCGCGCACGGCCGAGGACATCGAGACCTGGACCGAGCTCAATGCGCGCGCCTACACCGCGGTCGGGATCGGTGCCGACGACATCTACCAGAACATCCTCACCTACAACTGGATCTACGGCGGCATGGCCCTCCACTGGGGCGCCCAGCGCGCCGGCGCGACCGTGATCAACGCCGGCATGGGCAATACCGAGAAGCAGATGTGGGCCCTGAAGTACATGGGCACGACCGCCTTCCATGCGACCCCCAGCTACCTGATTCATCTTGGGAACCGCTTTGCCGAGAGCGGCGAGACCGACCGGCTGAAGGTTCGCTCGATCATCGCCGGCGGCGAGGTCGGGATGGCCGGCGCCGAGGCGAAGCAGCGGCTGCGCACGCTGTTCCCGGACGTGCGGACCCTCGCCGACGTCGGCGGCGTCACCGATGTCGGCACGATGATCTGGGCCGAGTGCCAGGAGATGAACGGCGGACACCTCGCCGAGGACTCGGTGATCTGCGAGATCCTCGACGTCGACAGCGGCGAGCCCGTCGCCCCCGGCGAGGTCGGGGAGCTGGTCTTCACCGACGTCGTCACAAAAGGCGCGCCGCTGCTCCGCTACAAAGTCAACGACCTGACCCGAGTCGACGAGGAGCGCTGCGCCTGCGGGCGCACCCTCGCGCGGATCCCGGACGGCATCCTCGGCCGCGCCGACGACATGCTGATCGTGCGCGCCGCCAATGTCTATCCCTCGGCGATCGACGAGATCGTCAAGAGCTTCGACGAGGTGCGCGGCGAGTACCAGGTGATCATCGACAAGCCGCAGGACCTCGACGTGATGACCCTGCGGCTCGAGCGGGCGCAGGATCTCAGCGAGGAGGCCGAGGCCGAGCTCGTCTCCCGCGTCGACCAGCGGGTGAAGATGGCATTCGGCTCGAGGGCGGACATCGAGATTCTCGATCCCGGAACTTTGCCGACCTTCGTCTACAAGGCGAAGCGGATCATCGACAAGCGCAAGGGCGAGTCCGAGCAGGACGCGATCGCCAAAGCCGAGGAACAGCAGCGGGGCTGAGGCCCCCCGACGAGGAGGAGACAGATGGATGCCACCACCCCGCGCCAGGTCAGGGGAACCCTGGCGGATGTCAGCGAGGACAGCGTCGCCCAGGCCCTGTCCCGGGTAAGCCGCGGCAAGGTCTACAGCCTCGAGTCGCGCTGGTGGCGGGGAATGCCCGGCCATCCGGTGCACCCCCGCTTCGAGGTTCTCACCTACCGCTCGCCAAGGGGCGAGCAGGTCCAGAAGGACCAGGACTATTTGAACCCGCCGGAAAACACCATCAACTACGGCTTCATCTCGGAGCTGATCAGCGGCACCTCCCACACGGGCACCCACATCGACGCGCTCTGCCACGTCACCTGCGGCGAGGGCGCGACCTGGCATGGGGGCTTCTCCTCCGAAGAGCACCTGGGCGACTTCGGAGCGCTCAACTCCGACGCTTCGGAGCTGGCGCCGATCATCTCCCGCGGCATCCTCCTCGACATCCCGAAGGCGATCGGCCAGGACTACTGCCCGGCCGAATACGCGATCACGGGCGCCGACATGGAGGCGGCGGTCGAGGGCCAGGGGATCGAGGTCGGGGAGCGCGACGTGATCCTCGTCCGCACCGGCCAGATGCAGTTCTGGCCGGACATGGACGCGATGGCGGTCGCCACCAACAGCGGCGTCGGCATGGACGGCTCGGAATGGCTGAAAGAGCGCGACCCGCTCGCGGTCGGCGCAGACAACGTCGCCTTCGAGGTCGCGCCTTCGGGGGTCGAGGGCTCCTCGCAGCCGGTGCACGTGCACCTGATCCACGAGCACGGAATCCCGATCATGGAGTGGGTCAACTGCGAGCAGCTCGCCGTCGACAACGTCTACGAGTTCACCTTCATCTGCCTCCCCCTCAGCGTGATCGGGGCGACCGGGTCGATGGTGACGCCCATTGCGATCGTCTAGCGCGGGGGGCTTGCGGCTGGCGGGCCGGCGGGCGCTCGTCACGGGGGCGGCGCGGGGAATCGGGGCCGCGATCGCGGCCGAGCTGGCTGAGCAGGGGGCACGGGTGGCGATCTGCGACATAGACGAGGGCGTCGAGGCCACGGCGGGGGAGCTTGGCGAGGAGGTGGTCGGGACGCGCTGCGACGTCAGCTCGAGCGAGGACGTCGAGCGCTGCGTCTCCTGGGCGGCTGCCGAGCTCGGCGGGCTCGACGTGCTCGTCAACAACGCCGGCGTGCTCGGCGCCTGGAAGCTGACCGAGACCAGCGACGAGCAGTGGGACCGAGTGCTCGACGTCAACCTGACGGGAGTCTTCAGGGTCACGCGCGCGGCGCTGCCGCATCTGCTCGATGCCGGAACTGGGCGGGTGATCTCACTCGCCTCGATCACGCCGATCCGGGGCGAGGCGCGGACGACCGCCTACGCCGCCTCGAAGGGCGGCGTGATCGGGTTCACGAAGGCGCTCTCCCGCGAGGTCGCCCACCGGGGGGTCACCGTGAACGGCATAGCTCCCGGCTACATGCTCACCGACCAGACGGCCGAGGTGTTCGAAGGAGAGCACCGCGACTCGATCCTCGGCCAGGTGACCATGCGGGAGTTCGGGACGCCCGCGGACGTCGCCGGGGCCGCCGTCTTCCTCGCCTCCGAGGATGCGCGCTACGTCACCGGGCAGATAGTCGTAGTCGACGGGGGGGTGGTCTGAGTTGGCGGTCGAGGGCTACGCCTTCAGCACTCCGCAGGAGATCGTCCTCAGGGACCTCGACTCGTTCGGCCACGTCAACAACGCCGTCTACCTGACCTTCGTCGAGAACGCCCGCATCGCCTACCTGCGCGAGGTGGTGGGAGCCGTGAGGCGCGATGAGATCCGCAACATCATGGCCGCCGTCTCGCTCGAGTTCCGCGCCGAGGTCTCCTTCGAGGACGAGCTCGAGATCGGCGTGCGCACGGACCGGATCGGGACGAAGAGCTTCCAGCTCTCGTACCGCCTGATCCGAAGCGACGGGGAGGTGGCGGTCGACGCGACCAGCACCCAGGTGATGTTCGACTTCGACGCCGGCCGTGCGATCGAGGTCCCCGAGCAGTGGCGGCGGGCGATCGAGGCCCACGACGGATTGACCTGAGGGCAAAGAACTTTCAGAGCCAGTCGTATAGTTGAAACTCCCTTGCGAATCGACTACGGTGTCGATTGGAGCCGTGGCGGAGCCTTCAAGCTCGGTAGCTCAGACTGCTTTCGGCGCCTCGGCCTGAGGAAGGAGAGCTGGCGGTGAGAGATCCGGTTTGCCTGCTGTACTCGCCCAGGATCGGCAGGCGATGAGCAGGGCAATCGAAAATCCCGAGAAGCAGGCGAGCGCGACCAACGGCGGCGAAGGCGCCGGCGCGATCGCGCGGATCCAGGGGATGTTCGACACCTTCACCCCCGCCGAGAAGCGGGTCGCCGAGGCGGTACTCGCCGATCCGCAGGCGCTGGTCCTCGCCAGCATCAGCGAGGTCGCCGACCGCAGCAACGGAAGCGAGGCCGCGGTCAGCCGGTTCGCCCGCAAAATCGGCTACGGCAGCTTCGCCGAGTTCAAGCTGGCGCTCTCCCGGGACCAGCCCTCCCCGCGCGAGGCGATCTACGAGGACGTCGAAGTCGGAGACGACCCGGAGACGGTGGTCGCCAAGATCGCGGCCGGGAACATCCGGGCGATCGACGACTCCGTCAGGGCGGTGGACCAGGCCTCGCTGGCGGAGGCCGCCCGCCGCATTTCCACTGCAAAACGCGTGGGTTTTTTCGGATTCGGCGGCTCGGCGATCGCGGCCCAGGACGCGATGCATCAGTTCATGCGCGTGCTCGGAAACGCCTACCACGTCGTCGACGCCCACGAGCAGACGATCTGGGCGGCGCTCTCCGGCCCCGGCGACGTCCTCCTGCTCTGCTCCCACACGGGAACGACTCGCGACCTCGTCGACCTCGCCAGGATCGCAAGCGAGCGCGGCGCCTTCGTGATCGCGATAACCAACTACGGGCCGAGCGGGCTCTCCGACGTCGCCGACATCAATCTCCACACCTCGACAAGGGAGGGGAGGTTCCGCGAGGAGTCGCTCAGCTCGAGGATCGCGACGCTTACCTTCATCGACATCCTCTACGTCCTCGTCGCCCTCCAGCGACCGGAGGAGCTTGCCGAGCGAGGCGAGCAGATCGGCGTCGCGCTTGCGGGCAGGAGGGTGGAGACGAAGCGGGGCGCCGCCGCGACCGCCTCGGCGGCCCGCGCGGAGAAGAAGGGCTGAGCCGCTGCGGCGCGGGCCGGGGGCCTGGGGACGGCCGATCGGGCGCCGTTTTCACGCAGCCGCGGCAGGCTTTTCTCCGCGGCTGTACGAATCTTTCGTAATCTCAATTCATATTGAAAATCTCTTGCGGATCGATTACTGTGCGTAGGCAGGCTGAGGAGAGGGCAAGCGCCTCCGGCCCTTGCGGACGTCTCCAGGCTCCAGCTCGTACCAAAGGAGGAGATGGTGAAGGTCTCAACCAGGAAGCGTGGATCAGGACGATCCCGGCCCGGATGGACGATGGTGGCTCTCTGCATGGCCGTGTTCGCGGCGCTCGTCATCGGCATCGGAGCCTGCGGTGACTCGGACGACGACACCACGGGCGGGGGCGGTGAGGCAACCTCTGGGTCGACCGAGCTCGCGAAATTCGAACAGATTCTCGAGGCGGGCGAATCCACCCAGCCGCACGAATGGGAAGGCCCGACGGAACCGGTCAAACCACCGAAAGACTTCAGGGTCGCCGGAATCACGTGTTTCAGCCAGCTGGAAGGCTGCCTGACCCCGATCGAAGGTGCCGAACACGCCGCCAAGGAACTGGGCTGGGAGTTCGAAACGTACGACGGCGAAGCGGACCCGACGATCCAGGCCAAACGCGTTCAGCAGGCGATCGCCAACAAAGCCGACGCGATCGTCCTCTCGGCGGTCAACGGCGACGTGATCAAAAGCGCAATCGCCGAGGCCGAAAAAGCCGGCATCATCGTCGTCTCGACCTCGAACGCGACCGCTCCCGGGGAGCAGGGCTACGTCCTCGACACCTCACCGGACGTGATCGCGATGGGCGAAGCCGTCGGCGCCTGGATGGTCGTCGACAGCGGCGGCGATGCCGTGGTCGCTCCCTTCGTCGACAAGGAGTTCGTAACCAACATCAATTTCGACAAGGGGATCCAGAAAGTCCTCAAAGAATGTGAAGGCTGCACTGTCAAAGACACCGTCGAGTTCGTGGCCACCGACGTGGGCACGAAACTCGGGCCGAACACGGTCGCCTATCTCCAGTCGAACACGGACGTCGAGTACTTCTACTCGACGTACGACCCGGCGATGGTGGAACAGGTCTCGGCCGTGCAGCAGGCGGGCCTCGAAGTCAAGTCCTGCAGCGAGCTCGGCGACGCCCAGAACCTGGGCTTCATCCGCAATGAACAGGTCCAGGCATGCGACGGCGCCTGGGACAACGAGTACGAGGGCTACGCGACGATCGATCAGATCGCCCGCCTCGCCACCGACAAACCTCCGGCGGTCGCCAAAAACGCTCCCGAGCGGTTCAAATATGGCGAGAACATCCCCTGGGTCCTGCTTGACAAAGACAACCTGCCCGAAGGGGAAGAGACGTTCACCGCCGACTTCGACTACATCAGCGAGTACAGGAAACTGTGGGGTCTCGAATAGTCGAAACCGACGTACGCGTAAGAGCCGAAGGTCTCTCGAAGACCTTCGGCTCCGCGCGTGTCCTGAAGGACGCGGACCTCGAGGTCCGCGCCGGAGAGATCCACGCGCTGATCGGCGCCAACGGCTCCGGCAAGTCGACGCTCGTCAGATGCATCACCGGGGTCGAGCGGCCCGATCCGGGGGCGAGGCTGGAGATCGACGGCGAGGAGGTGCTGGGCCGTTACTCGCCCAAGGTCGCCCACCAGCTCGGGGTCAGGGTCGTCCATCAGGAGGCGCCGTTGATCGACAGCCTGACCCTCGCCGAGACCGTGGGTCACAATCAGGGCTTCCCGACCCGGGGCGGCCTGATCAGCAGCCGGCGGCTCGCCGCGAGGACCAGGGAGATGTTCGACCGGCTCGGCGTCGAGGTCTCGCCCAAGGCGCTGGCCGGCACGCTCTCGCCGCCTGAGCGGGCGATGGTCATGCTCGCCCTCGCCTTCGGCAGCGGCGACGCCAAGCTGATCGTGCTCGACGAGCCGACGGCGTCGCTCACCGCCGGCGATGCCGAGCGGTTCCTCGACGCCGTCACCAGTGCTTCCGAGCACGGCGCCGGCATCCTCTTCGTCACCCACCGCCTGATCGAGGTGTTCGCCGTCTGCGATCGCGTCACGGTCCTCCGAGACGGCGAGGTCGTGCACCGCTCCGAGGTCGAGGAGACGTCGACGGAGCGGCTGATCGACGAGATCGTCGGTCCGGCGGTCGATCGCGGCGCCGTCGGGTCGGCCGATGTGCCCGATCGCTTCCTCGCCCCGACGCAGGCGGGCGCCTCTTCCGCTTCGACCGACGCCGATCGCGGCGATGGCGGCGGGCGGATCACCCTGAAGGCGACAGACCTCGCCGGGCAGGTGGTCGACGGAATCTCGTTCAATGCGGCTGCCGGCGAGATCCTCGGCTTCAGTGGGCTGCTCGGCAGCGGCGCCGCCGAACTCTGCAGCATCCTCGCCGGTGCCACCCCGCTCGAGCGCGGCACCGTCGAGGTGGCAGGAGCGGTCCTCCATGCCGGCTTCGGCACGCGGGAGACGATGGCCGCCGGCATCGCCTACGTGCCCGGCGACCGGCTCCGCGAAGGCGGCATCGGGGGGCTGTCGCTGCTCGAAAACATGGCGCTGCCGAACCTGGGGCACTACGGCCTCAACCGAAGCCGGCAGCTCAACGACTTCGAGCAGGTCGTCAGCGTGCTGGACGTCAGGCCGCCGGAGCCGAAGCGTGCGTTCGGCACCCTCAGCGGCGGCAACCAGCAGAAGGTGATCGTCGGCAAATGGGCGCTGCTGCGACCCCTCGTCTTCCTTCTCGACAACCCGACCGCCGGCGTCGATCCCGGCGCCCGAGAGGAAATCCTCGCTCTGCTGCGTGGGCTCGCAGAGGCAGGCACCGCGGTGATCGTCAACTCCTCCGAGCCCGAGGAGCTGGCCCGCCTGGCCACCAGGGTCCTGGTGATCAGGGACGGCCGGGTCGCCGCCGAGCTGCGCGGCGACGAAGTTGACGAAAGGGCGATCACCGCTGCAAGCGCACACGAAAATCAAGATCGCGGGGGGGAGACTTGAACGAGCAGACGCCCGGCACCAGGACGGCGGGCGCCGAACCCGGCGGAGGGGCGGCCGCGCCGCGGGCTCTGGGTGGCGACTCCAGCGGCGTCCCCCGATGGCTCGACCTGATCCAGCGGTTCGGCGCGGTGATCCTGCTGCTCCTCGTCTGCGTGATCTTCTCGATCCTCGAGCCGGAGAGCTTCGCGACCTGGCAGAACGCCCGCACGATCCTTCAGCAGGAGGCGGTCCTCGCCTGCCTTGCGCTCGGCCTGCTGCTGCCGATCGCGGTCGGCGAGTTCGACCTCTCCGTCGGCTACGTGCTCGGCTTCTCCGCCGTGATCGCTGCCTCCCTCGGAGGTGAGTCGGGCATGTCCGGCGGCCTCGTGATCCCGATCGTCCTGCTCTCGGGGCTGGCGATCGGCACCTTCAACGGAATCCTTGTCGCCAAGTTCAAGATCCACTCCCTGATCGCCACCCTCGGGGTCGGATTCGCGGTCAGCGGGGCGACCATCGGTGTGAGCGGCGGCACGACCCTCTTCCAGGGCATACCGCCGATAATCCCCGATCTCAGCAACACCGAGATCTTCGGGCTCAAATCGGCCGTCTGGATCGTCTTCGCGCTGGCCTTCGTCCTCTACCTGGTGCTCGACTTCACTCCCTTCGGACGGCGGATCTACGCAGTGGGCGGCTCGGAGCGCGTCGCCCGGCTAGCGGGAGTGAGAACCGACGGGATCAAGATCGCCGCCTTTGCGATCGCCGGCGGAATGGCGGCCGTCGCCGGGATCCTCCAGCTCGGACAGGCCGGCGGCGCATCGTCGGCCTTCGGGATCAACCTGCTGCTGCCCGCCTTCGCGGCGATCTTCCTGGGGGCCACGGCGATCAAGCCCGGCGTCTTCAACGTCTGGGGGACCGTGATCGCGATCCTTCTGCTCGCCGCCGGCTTCACCGGCCTCGGGCTCCAGGGCGTTCCGCTCTGGGTCGAGCCGATCTTCGATGGGGCGATCCTGCTGATCGCGGTTCTGGTCACCCGCAGGGAGAACCGGACCCTCGGCGGGGCATAGGGCTTGCCGGAGTATCTGAAGACTGCCAAGGACGCCGAGGGCGTGCGGCGCGAAGTCGTCGAGACCGTCTCGGGGATGCTCGCGGAGATCGAGAGGGGCGGCGAGGACGCCGTCCGCCGCTACTCGCGCGAGCTCGACGAATGGGA
>Ga0126311_10000727_pt1 | contig 15243 bp, 17 predicted proteins | sample Plot61_FD_92539 | JGI IMG/M metagenome (GOLD analysis project Ga0126311, IMG submission 92539) | Serpentine soil microbial communities from UC McLaughlin Reserve, CA, USA - Plot61 | ecosystem: Environmental > Terrestrial > Soil > Grasslands | place: USA: UC McLaughlin Reserve, Lake County...
CGCTTCCGATGCTCCTCGTCGAGAATGCTCGCTCGCCGGGCGTGCACGAGCAGCGTCGCGTCGAAGGTCGGCAGGAAGCGGACCGGCGCCGGCATCTCCGCGGAAGGTACGGGTGCACTGCGGAGGTCGAGCAGCTCGCGGCCGCGCTCGTCGCGGAAGCGCCGCAGCTCCAGCCGCTCGAGAGCGGCGGTGAGCGCGCCGACGCGCACGCCGGCCCAGTCGGCGACGTCCGTCCGCGGCGCCGGCCCGAACGCGCCGAGGTAGCGCCGCACGAGCTGCTCGCGCGCGTCCTCCTCGGAAACCTCGGGCTCCGGCCCGACCCACTCCTCGGCGAGCGCGTAGAGGTCGGCGCGGCGGCGCTCCCACGTGCCCGACGGCGGGACGCGCACGAGCGGCGCGAAGAGATCGACCGCCGGGCGCCAGACGTCGCTTCCGAGCGCCTCGAGCTCCTTGCGCGACCGGACGTCCGAGCCGAGGAACGAGCGCAGCCGCGCCGCCGCCTTCCGCAGCGCCCGCTCGTCGGCGCGCTGCACGCGCTTCGCCCACGCGAGCCGCTCGGAGCGGATCGCGAGGTTGAGCGGCCAGTAGTCGGCCCTGGAGACGACGTGGGTCGTGTTCCGCATCAGCGTCGCCTGCACGAGCGTGCGCCGCTCGAGCGCGCGAGTGACTGCCTCGCGCTGTAAGCCGTCGACGCGCGACCAGAGGCCGACGTAGGCGGACGGGGCGTACTGCGTCTGGAGGCAGCCGATCTGCTCGACTGCCCGCTGAAGCGGCAGGCGCCGGCGCTCGAGCAGGAGCTGGCGCGCGAGCAGCGCCCGGTTCAGCTCGCGCGGCGTGAGGACGCGCTCGGTCATGCGGGCACGCTAACGGCGGTAAGCTCGACCGATGGCAGTGACGCTCCACCGCTGCAAGAACACCTGGGTCAAGCTCGGCGGCCACCCCTGCTGGCGCGTGCAGAAGGCGCTCGACGAAGCAGGGGTCGAGTACGAGGTCGATCTTTTGCCGTGGCCCGGCAACCGTGACGAGATCGAGCGGCGTACGGGTCAGAAGAAGTACCCGTGGATCGAGTTCGAGGACGGCTCGATCTACCGCGAGGAGTCGAAGGAGATGGCGCAGCGGATCCGCGCCGGGAACCTCCACGACGCCGCGCGAACGCAGCCGCCGACGCGATGACCTTCATCGTTCCGGACGAGATCGACGCCTACGCCGAGGCGCACACCACTCCGCCGGAGGCGCTCCTCTCGGAGCTGACCGAGGAGACGAAGGCGACGCTCGAGGCGCCGCAGATGCTCACGGGCGTCGTCGAGGGGCGCTTTCTCGAGCAGCTCGTCTTCGCGCTGCAGGCGCGCCGCGTCCTCGAGCTCGGCACCTTCAGCGGCTACTCGTCGCTCTCGATGGCGGCAGGGCTGCCGGAGGGCGGGCACATCGACACCTGTGAGGTCGAGCAGAAGCACGCCGACGTCGCACAGCGCTACATCGACCGGAGCCCGTTCGGCGACCGGATCACGATCCACGTCGGGCCCGCGCTCGGGACGATCGAGCAGCTCGGCGGCGAGTGGGACTTCGTCTTCATCGACGCCGACAAGGAAAACTACGCGAGCTACTACGAGGCGCTGCTGCCGCGCCTCTCACCGACCGGGCTGATGCTGCTCGACAACACGCTCTGGAGCGGTCGCGTCCTCGACGACCAAGACGACAGCGAGTCCACTCGCGCGATCCGTCAGCTGAACGACCGCATCACGGCCGACGAGCGCGTCATCGCGGTGCAGCTCACGGTTCGCGACGGCGTCACGCTCGTGCGCCGCCGGACGTAGCAGCCCGTCGCGGATGCTCGCCCCAGGGCACGACGGGTCGTTCGTCATGCCTCCTAGCAGGGGTTTCACGAGAAGTTGCGGCACGCCGTTGACGCGCGCCGCTCCCTACACCGAGAATCGCGCCTGCCTCTCCTGCGCCGCATCAGAGAGAGGCGTTCACGGAAAAGGCCCCGCTGCCGCGGGCCTTCCTTTCGCAGTCGTCGGCCGCAACGGGTCCGGGGGAGCACGCCTCCCGATCCGCCTCGCCATGGCCGTGGCTAGGACAGCTAGTGCGCCGTGCCGTTGCCGCGGCGGACTTCTTCGAGCGTCTCCCAGGTGCCGCGGTCGCCGGTCAACTCGTCCGCGTCCGGCTTGTCGCCGAGATCGGGGTTCGCGTCGTCGCCGGCGTCCTGCGCGGCCGGCCGGCTCTCTTCATCGGGGCGTTCGCTCATGTCCGCTGTTCTTCTCGCCCGCGAGGCCGGCCGAAACGTGCCGCGGCTACACTGTTCCGGCCCGGGGCTATAGCTCAGTTGGGAGAGCGCCTGGATCGCACCCAGGAGGTCGCCGGTTCGAGTCCGGCTAGCTCCACCATCAAAAGGCCTGCAGACGCGGGCCTTTTCTTCAGGTGCCGCCGGCTCTCACCGGGCTGGGGAAGGCACCGCGGCCGCGTCAGTCGTCCGCCTGCTCCTGGTTCCTCACCGCTGCGACCAGCAAGAGGCCGCCGTCGATGGCGAGGGCGCTGCCCGTCACGAACGCGGCGTCGTCGCTGCACAGCCACGCGATCAGCGATGCGACTTCGCGCGCGTCGCCGGGGCGGCCGATGGGCACGCCCGGTCGCTCGACCGTCTTCGGGTCGACATCGTCGTTGCCCGTCATCGGGGTCGCGATCTCTCCGGGCGCGACCGAGTTGACCGTGATTCCGTGCGGGCCGAGCTCGAGCGCCAGCTGCTTCGTCATCCCGCCGAGCGCGTGCTTGGCCGCGACGTAGGCCACCGACTCCGGCAGCGGCACGAACTCGTGCACCGAGGTGACGTTGACGATCCGCCCGCCGTGGCCGGCGGCGACCATCTGCCGCGCCGCGCGTTGCGCGCACAGGAACGCGCCGTCGAGGTCGACCGCCAGCGTCTCGCGCCAGTCGTCGTACGAGAGCTCGAGCGCCGGCCCTTGCCTCGACGTCCCCGCGTTGTTCACGAGGGCGTAGACCCCGCCGAGCGCGTCGCTCAGCTCGTCGACGACGTCGACCGCGTGGGGTAGCCGCTGCGACAGATCGAGTTGGCGAACCTCTGCCCGCCGGCCAAGCGAACGCACCTCGTCCGCCGTCTCGTTCGCGCCGTCCGCGTCGCGGTGCCATGTGATGCCGACGTCGTAGCCGCCCGCCGCAAGGGCGACCGCCGTCGCCTTGCCGATCCCGGAGTCGGACGCCGTGACGATTGCCGCGCGTGCCACCACCGCCGCTTTCCCGGCTGCTCTCTCGGAAAACGAGCTCCGACAGCCGCAGGGTCGAGGCATCGGCTGCAAGGGTGCCGTGCTGCTAGAACGGGCGCCGTGACTGCGCCGATTCGGATCCGCCCCGGCCGGGAGAGCGACTTCGCGCGCCTGCGAGAGCTGGCCGTCGCCTCGAAGGCGCAATGGGGTTACGACCCTGCGCTCGTTGAGGAGTGGGGGCGCGGCGAGGATTTCGAGCCCGCGGGCCTCCGCAGCCGGGAGCTCTTCGTCGCCGAGGCCGCCGGCGAGGCGATCGCGTGGGCGGCCCTCGTGCCGGGGAGAGATCGGCTGGCTCGAAGACCTCTGGGTCGAGCCCGCCTGGATCGGCCGCGGCGTCGGCCGCCGGCTCTTCGAGCACGTCGCGCAGCGAGCGCGCGAGCACGGCGCCCGCCGTCTCGAGTGGGAGGCCGAGCCGAACGCACGCAGCTTTTACGAGCGGCTGGGCGCAACCTACGTCCGCGAGAGCGAGGAGACGGAGTGGGGCCGCGTGCTCGAGGTGCTCGGGATCGAGCTCTAGCGGTCACCGTGCCTGGGATCGGCGTGAGCGGACGGCCTTCTGCCCGAGCTGCGGCGGCCGTGGCGTGCGCCGGCTTCGCCGCGGCTGTCGCACCTGCGCTCGCTCGCGCGCCCTCGGCCCCGACCCTCGAGCAGCTGGTCGGACAGAAGCTGGTCGTCTCGATGAGCGGGACGGCTCCGTCGGCTTCGCTGCTCGCGCGGGCGCGGCGCGGCGACATCGGCGGCGTGATCGTCCACAGCTTCAACTTCTCGTCCCGCGTGCGGCTCGCGGCGATCGCGCGGACGCTGCAGCGCGCGGCCGCGGCGGGTGGGCGGCCGAGGCTCCTGATCGCGGTCGACCAGGAGGGCGGCAGCGTCAAGACGATTCCCTGGATCCCGCCGACGGTCCGGCCGGCCCTGATGGGCTCGAGCGTGCGGCAGCAGGGCGTTCGCACCGGCGCGGCGCTGCGGGCGCTCGGCGTCAACACCGACCTCGCCCCCGTGGCGGACGTGCCTGCGTCGCGAGCGTCGGCGGTCTACCGTCAGGGCCGCACGTGGTCGTTCGACGCGCAGCGGACGGCGCGACTGGCCGGCGCGTTCGCGCTCGGCCTCGGGGAGGGCGGCGCGGTCGCGACGATGAAGCACTTCCCGGGGCTCGGCCTCGCAGCCCGCAACTCCGACAGGGCCCTCGTGCGCATCTCGGCGACGAGGAGCCGGCTCGCGCCCGGCGTGACGCCGTACCGGCGCGCGATCCGGGAGCACGTGCCGGTGATCATGCTCTCGAACGCGATCTACGACGCCTACGACCGGCAGAACGCGGCCGGATGGTCGCGGGCGCTGGCGACGACGCTTCTGCGCGGCGAGCTGGGCTTCGAGGGCGTGACGATGACCGACTCGCTCGACGGCGCTGCACACGTCCGCGGGATACCCCCGAATGGGCTCGCAATCGGAGCCGCCAACGCCGGCACCGACGTGATCCTCCTGACCGGCGGCGAGGCTGCGACCCGCGACGTCTTCACCTCGCTGCTGCGGGCGGCGCAGCGCGGTCGCATCCGGCGCGCCGGCCTCGAGGCTTCCTACCAGCGGATCCTCGCGCTCAAGTCGCAGCTGTAGGCTCGGACGCGATGACAGGAGCCGGGATTCTCGACGCGATCGGAGACACGCCGCTCGTGCGATTGCAGCGCATCGCGCCGGAGAGCGGCGCCGAGATCCGGGGTGAAGCTCGAGTACCGCAACCCGACCGGCTCGATGAAGGACCGCACGGCGCTGTCGATGCTCGATGGCGCGGAACGCGACGGCCTGCTGGGGGAGGGGCAACCGTCTTGCAGTACACGGGCGGCAGCACCGGCCCTGCGCTCGCGCTCGTCTGCCGCAGCAAGGGCTATCGCACGAGGATCGTCATCTCCGAGTGCTTCAGCGAGAGCGGATGCAGATGATGCGCGCGCTGGGGGCGGAGGTCGAGCTGATCCTTGCCGTCGAGGGCCGCGGCCACGTGACCGCTCAGGACATCCGCAACATGGTCGAGCGCGCGGGGGAGCTCGCGCAGGAGCCGGGCGCCTGCGCGACCGATCAGTTCAACAACCTGTGCACGATCGCCGGGCATCGAGACCCAGCTCGGTCGCGAAGTCTGGGAGCAGAGCCGAGGCGAGGTGCGCGCGTTCTGCCACGGCATCGGCACCGCGAGCTCGCTGATGGGTGTCTCCGACGCGCTCAAGGAGCGCAACCGAGAGGCGCGGATCGTCGGCCTCGAGCCGGCCGGCTCGGCGGCGATCAGCGGCGGCGACGCAAGTGGGTCGTTGCCATGCAGGGCTGGACGGGGATCGAGCCGCCTCACTGGGATGCGGCACACGTCGACGACCTCTGGACGATCACGGACGACGAGGCGCTCGCGATGAGGCGGCGGCTGGCCCGCGAGGAAGGCATCTTCGCCGGCACCTCGAGCGGTGCCAACGTGGTCGGCGCGCTGCGCCTCGCGGAGCAGCTCCCGCCGGGATCGATCGTCGTGACGCTCGCGGTCGACAGCGGCTTCAAGTACCTCGCCGGCCCGCCGTACGTGGACGCGTGGACGCAGTAGCCCGCGCGGTTGCGCAACGATCGCCGGAGGCAGACACTCAGCGCGTGCCGGGAGCCGCCGTGGAGCACCGACGGCCGCCGCGCGAGGCGGACGTGATCCTCGATGTCGAGTTCGAAGACGGGTTGCTCTTCCTGGTCCTCACGAACATCGGCTTTCGACCGGCGCACGCAGTGCGCGTGCGCTTTGCCGCGCCGCTCCGCGGCCTCGGCGGCGAGCGCCGGATCGACCGGCTGAGGATCTTCCGGCGGCTCGAGCTGCTCGTGCCGCGCCGACCCATCCGCATCTTCCTCGACCGCTCCGCGGTCCTGTTTGCACGCGAGGAGCCGACGCAGGTCGAGGCCAGGATCACCTGGCGTACCGACGACGGCGAGCGCCGCTCGCGCACCGTGTCCCACGACCTCGAGGCCTACCGCGACTTTCCGTATCTGGAGGTGCCAAGCGATGCCGCAGCGCCGTAACGACCCGTACCTGAACTTCAACTTCCGCGTGGAGATCGACAACGCCACCGCGGCGGGCTTCAGCGAGGCCGACCTCCCGGAGGAGCGCGTCGAGGCGGTCGCCTACCGGGAGGGCAGCGATTCCGCGTCGGCCGCGCGCCTGCTCCCGGGACGGGTCGAGCACGGGCGGGTCGTGCTGCGGCGCGGGTTCGCCGGCGACGCGACGCTCTTCCAGTGGTGGAGCGAGGTCGCGCGCGGGAACCTCGATCGTCGCAACGTCGTGATCGTGTTGATGAACGAGCAGGGCCAGGACGTCGCGCGCTGGGCGCTGCGTCGGGCCTGGCCGGCGAAGTGGGTCGGCCCGCAGCTGCGCGGCCTCGAAAACGACGTCGCGATCGAGACGCTCGAGCTGGCCCACGAGGGGATCGAGCTCGAATAGCGCCCGTCGTCGGGTTCAGGGCTCGATCAGGCCGCGGCGGATCGCGTAGCGCGTCAGCTCGACCCGGTCGCGCATCCCGAGCTTGCCGAGGATGTTCGCCCGGTGGCGCTCGACCGTTTTCGGGCTGATCACGAGGATCTCGGCGATCTCTCGAGTCGAGTGCGCCTCTGCGATCAGCTTGAGGATCTCGAGCTCGCGCGCGGTGAGCGGCTCCAGGTCGCCGTTCGCGTTGTCGCGGGCGAGGAAGTCCCGGATCAGCGCCGTGATCGCGCCCGGGTAGAGGAACGGCTCGCCGCGCACGGCCGCGCGGCAGGCCTCGACGAGGTCGCGGTCGGCGGACGCCTTCAGCACGTAGCCGGCGGCCCCGGCCTTGAGCGCCTCGAAGAAGTACTGCTCGTTGTCGTGCATCGAGAGGATCAGCGTCTTCAGCTCGGGCTTGCGGCGCGAGATCACGCCGGCGGCCTGGATCCCGGTCAGCCGCGGCATCGAGACGTCGAGCACCGCGAGGTCGACCGAGTCGGCGAGGGCGCGATCGACCGCCTCGGCGCCGTCGCCGGCCTCGGCGACGACCTCCAGGTCCGGCTCCGAGTCGAGCACGAGCCGCAGGCCACGCCGCACCATCGCGTGGTCGTCCGCGAGCAGGATCCGCGTCATGCCGCCTGCTCCTCGGCGGCCTCGAGCGCCTGCACGCCCAACCGCACCTGCACGCCGCCGGAGTCGAGCGACGAGACGTCGAGCTCGCCGCCGACGAGCAGAGCCCACTCCCGCATTCCGCGCAGCCCGCCGACGCTCGACGCGACGACGCCCGGGGCAAGCCCGTCTCCGTTGTCCGCCACGCGCAGGACGACGCCGCCGGGGACGCGGTCGAGGCGCAGCTCGACGCGCGTGGCGCCGGAATGGCGCGCCGCGTTCGTCAGGCTCTCCTGCGCGACGCGGTAGATCACGAGCTCCGCGTCCGGGCTCATCCGCGGCAGGGTCGGGGCGATGCGCCGCTCGATGCGCAGCCCCGCGCGCGCGGAGAACATCGTGCAGAGCTCGCGCAACGAGTTGGCAAGGCCGAGATCCTCGAGCACGCCGGGACGCAGCTCGCGGGCAACGCGGCGCACCTCGTCGAGGCTCGCGCGCACGAATTCCACCGTCTCCTCGAACTCCTCCCGCAGCTCAGGGCTGACGCGCTTTCCGAGACTGTCGAGCTGGAGCAGCACCGCGGTCAGGTTCTGGCCGATCTCGTCGTGAAGGTTCCGCGCGATCCGGCGCCGCTCGTCCTCCTGGGCCGTCAGCGTCAGCGTGACCGACTCCTGCCGCTGGGCCTCGAGCCGGGCGAGCATCTCGTTGAAGGTCGAGCCGAGGACGGCGATCTCGCCCTTGCCGGCGACGCTCAGGCGCTGGCCGGGCCGCAGCAGGTCGATCTTCCGCATCAGCCCGGCCAGCCGCTGCAGCGGCTCGAACAGCGGGCGCAGCAGCAGCAGGTTCGCCGTCAGCACCGCAGCGAGCATCAGCAGCGCGGCGGCAGCCTCCATCGCGCTCGACGGGAAGGTGACGTGGCCCGGCGTCGCCGCAAGCGCGATGGCGGCGGCGACGATCACCACCGCATTCGTTGCGAAGACGCGCCAGAGCAGAGACACGCCCCAATGGTGCCCAATCGCACGCGTTACACCACCTTGTAAAGAAACTCGGAATACAGGGCTTCACAGACCCGAATGGGGGTTTTCCTAGGTCGCCGCCTGGACAGGGGTGGGTATCAACCCTGACCAACCGGCCGGTGCCCAGCCGGCCGACCTGAGGAGGGAATGGAGAAGCATGCGCAAACGAACACCATTCGCGCTCGCCCTTCTCGTCGCCGTGGCCGCGCTCGTCGCTGCCGGTTGCGGTGGCGGGGGTGGCAGCAGCAACAACAGCAGTTCGGGGGGTTCGAGCGGCGAGCTCGCCGCCGACCAGACGATCACCCTGGCATGGGGAGCGGAGCCGCCGTCACTCGACCCGGGCCTCGCGACCGACACCACGTCGTCGAACGTGCTGCTGAACATCATGGATCCGCTCGTCAAGCTGAATCCGACGACGCTCAAGCCCGTTCCCAACCTGGCCCAGAGCTGGGACGTGAACGGCGCCAACGTCACCTTCCACCTGCGGCACGACGGGAAATGGACGAACGGTCAGCCCGTGACGGCGAGCGACTTCGTCTACTCGTGGCTGCGAACGATGTCTCCCGACCTCGGCGCGGACTACGCGTACCAGTTCTACGGGATCAAGGGCGCGCAGGAGTACAACGGCTGCGATCCCAAGAAGGACAACTGCACCGCGCTGAAGGGCAAGGTCGGCGTCTCGGCACCGGACAAGTACACGCTCAAGGTGCAGCTCGTCTCGGCGCAGCCGTGGTTCGTCCAGCAGGTGGCGCACCATTCGTTCCTGGCTGTGAACCGCTCGACCGTCGAGAAGTGGGGCGAGAAGTGGACCCAGCCGGGCCACATCGTCACCAACGGCCCCTTCAAGCTCGCCGTGTGGAAGCACGACGCGGCGATCGATCTCGCGAAGTGGAACGGCTGGCGTAACGCGAAGGACGTCAAGCTCGAGCGCGCCAACGGCAAGATCATCACCGACGGCACGACCGCAGTGCAGTCCTTCTCGGCCGGCGAGGTCGACGTCAACACGACGGGCATTCCGCCAGCCGACCTCCCGCGCCTGAAGAGCGAGGAGACGTACCAGAAGTACCCGGCGCTCGGCACCTACTACTACGGCCTGAACGTGAAGAACGTCCCGCTCGGCCAGCGGAGGGCGCTGGCGTTCGCGATCGACCGCAAGGAGATCATCGACAACATCGCCCAGGCCGACCAGGTGCCGGCCACCGGGTTCTCGCCGAAGGGCATCCCGGGCTTCTCGGCCGTCAAGAACGACTACCTCGAGCCGACGGCCGACGTCGCGAAGGCGAAGCAAATGCTCGCGAAGACGCCGAACGCGAAGAAGCACATCAACCTCTTCGTGAACGACGCCCCTGGCCACAAGGAGATCGCGATCGCGGTCCAGGCCGCGTGGAAGAAGCTCGGCATCGACGTGACGCTGAAGCAGATGGAGTGGGCCCAGTTCCTCGAGTTCCTCGGCCCGCCGCCGAACAAGACGGTCGACGCCTACCGTCTCGGCTGGATCGGCGACTACGTCGACGACATCAACTTCCTCGAGCTCTGGACGTGCAAATCGGGGAACAACAACACCAACTACTGCAACCCCAAGTACGACGCCCTGATCGCGAAGGCTCGTGCGACGAAGGACAACGCCGAGCGCTACAAGATCTACGGCCAGGCCGAGGACATGCTCACCGGCCCGAACGGCGACTTCCCGATCATCCCGATCTACTGGTACACGTACGTGACGCAGGAAGCGCCGTCCGTGAAGGACAGCTTCAACGTCAACCTGCTCGACCAGTTCGACCTCAGCAAGGTGAAGGTCGTCTCCAGCTAGGACGTCTGGGGGGACGGCGGCCTCGCGCCGCCGTCCCCTCGACCAGCCGGCAGCGAGGGAACGAGGCACATGACGAAGTTCGTGATCAGGCGGCTCCTCTGGACGATCCCGGTGCTGCTGCTCGTGATCCTCTTCACCTTCCTGCTGATGCGGCAGATCAAGGGCAACCCGTTCCGTAAGACGGAGCGAGCCGTGCCGGCCTCGATCCAGGCCAACCTCGACCGCAAGTTCCATCTCGACGAGCCCTGGTACGAGCAGTACGGGAACTACGTGAAGGGCGTCTTCACCGCCGACCTCGGGCCGTCGCTCGTCCTGCGCAACCAGAACGTGAACGACATCGTCCGCTCGCACTTCCCGGTCTCGCTCGAGCTCGGCGCGTACGCGTTCCTGTTCGCGATCGTGGTCGGCATTCCGCTGGGGGTGCTTGCTGCCTTACGAGCGAACAAGCCGAGCGACTACATCGCGATGCTGGTCGCGAACGCCGGCTTCGCCGTGCCCAGCTTCCTGGTCGCGACGCTCCTCATCTACTACTTCGCCGTCAAGTGGGACGTCGGGGTGCCGACGAGCGGCTGGACGACCTGGCAGTCGAAGGTCCTCCCGTCGATCGCGCTCGGCTTCTTTCCGATGGCCTACTTCGCGCGCCTCGTGCGCGGAACGATGCTCGAGACCCTGCAGCAGGACTACGTCCGCACGGCGAAGGCCAAGGGCCTGCGACCGCAGCGCGTCGTCGGCCTTCACGTCCTGCGGAACTCGCTGATTCCGGTAGTGACCGCCGCCGGCCCGCTGCTCGGTGCGGTGATCACCGGCTCGTTCATCATCGAGACGATCTTCGCGATCCCGGGGATCGGACGCTACTACGTGAGCTCGGTGAGCGCGCGCGACTACTCCGTGACGATGGGCCTGACCATCCTCTACGCGGTCATCGTCATCTTCGGCAACCTCGTCGTCGACATCCTCTACGGGTTCCTCGATCCACGGACGCGGGAAGCGCGGACGTAGCCATGGTGCTCAACCCGCAGCAGGAGGAGTTCCGCGAGCGCGCGATGACGCGGGAGCGCGGCGGCGGCGTCGAGGCCGGCGCGCCGGTCCGCCAGACCAGCCTCTGGCGCGACGCCTGGTACCGCTACCGGGCGAACCGCGCCGCCGTGGTTGCCGGCGTCCTCTTCATCGTGCTGCTCCTCTACTGCATCCTGGTTCCGATCTTCTCGCCACACGACCCGTACGCGGTCGACTTCTCGGAGGCCTACCTCTCGCCGAGCCTGTCACATCCGTTCGGGACCGATCAGTACGGCCGCGACCTCTTCACGCGCACCGCGCTCGGCGGCCGGATCTCGATCGGGATCGGCTTCGCCGCGACGATCGCGATCATGGTGATCGGGATCGTGTACGGCGCGATCTCCGGCTTCGTCGGCGGCCGCGTCGACAACGGCATGATGCGCTTCCTCGACGCGCTCTACGGCCTGCCGTACCTGCCGTTCGCGATCATCGTGACGCAGCTCTTCAGAACCGTGGACTTCTGGGTGATGGTGATCGCGCTGACGATCGCGAGCTGGTTCACCGCCGCCCGTGTCGTGCGCGGGCAGATCATCAGCCTGAAGGAGAACGACTACGTGCGCGCCGCCAAGGCGGTCGGCGCGCGCTGGCACCGTGTTCTCTCGCGGCACCTGCTGCCGAACACGCTCGGCGTGCTGATCGTCTTCGTCTTCCTCGAGCTTCCGGGCGTGATCCTCGGCGAGGCGTTCCTCTCGTTCATCGGCCTCGGCATCAACCCGCCGAAGGCGTCGTGGGGCTCGCTCGCCCAGGACGGGCGCGACGTCTACCTCGCGCACCCGTCGATGATCCTGATCCCGAGCATCGCGATCGCGTGGCTGATCCTCTGCGCGTTCTTCATCGCGGACGGGCTCCGCGACGCGCTCGACCCACGGACGAGGGAGACGTAGGCATGGCCCTGCTGGAGGTCAGCGACCTGCGCACCTACTTCTCGACCCGCGAGGGCGAAGTCCGCGCCGTCGACGGCGTCTCCTTCGAGGTCGAGAGCGGGAAGACGCTCAGCATCGTCGGCGAGTCCGGCTGCGGCAAGTCGGTCACCGCGCTTTCGATCATGGGCCTGATCCCGAAGCCGCCCGCGCGCATCGTCTCGGGCTCGATCGTCTTCGAGGGCAGGGACCTGACGCAGCTCAGGGATCGCGAGCTCGAGAACCTCCGCGGCCACGAGATCGCGATGATCTTCCAGGATCCAATGACGTCGCTGAACCCGACGCTGACGATCGGAACGCAGATCACGGAGACGCTGCGGCGCCACCTCGGCATGTCCAAGGGCGAGGCGAGCCGGCGGGCGGTCGAGTTGCTCGAGGAGGTGCGCATCCCGCGCGCGAAGAACCGGCTGGACGATTACCCGCACCGGTACTCCGGCGGCATGCGCCAGCGCGTGATGATTGCGATCGCGCTCTCGTGCAACCCGAAGCTGCTGATCGCCGACGAGCCGACGACGGCGCTCGACGTGACCGTGCAGGCCGGGATCCTCGACCTGCTCGAGGAGCTCCGCGAGGAGCACCAGACGGCGGTGATCCTGATCACGCACGACATGGGCGTGGTGGCGGAGGCGGCCGACGACGTCGTCGTCATGTACGCCGGCCAGGTCGTCGAGCAGGCCTCGACGGTCGAGCTGTTCGACAACCCCGAGCACCCGTACACCGAAGCGCTGCTCGGGGCGCTGCCGAGCCTCGAGGGCGAAGGTGGACGCGACGCGCGGCTGGCGTCGATCCCAGGGCGGCCTCCGGACCTGCTCGACCCGCCGCCGGCGTGTCGGTTCGCCCCGCGTTGCCCGCACGCGAACCTCGGCGACTACTGCACGGTCGAGCCGCCCGAGCTGCGCGAGCTGCGACCCGGCCACTGGGTCCGCTCCGCGCACCCGACCAGCGAACGAGCGGCGGTGGCCGTATGAGCACGAACGGCAACGAGCCGCTGCTCGCGGTCGACGGGCTGGAGAAGTACTTCCCGGTTCGCAGCGGCTTCCTGTTCGAGCGGACGGTCGATCACGTCAAGGCCGTCGACGGAATCGACTTCGCGGTCGAGGAGGGGACGACCCTCGGCCTCGTCGGCGAGTCGGGCTCCGGCAAGTCGACGACCGGCTACTGCGTTCTGCAGCTCATGCGGCCGACCGGCGGCTCCGTCCGGTTCGAGGGGCAGGAGCTGACGACGATGAAGCGCGAGGAGCTGCGCAGGATGCGCCGCCAGATGCAGATCGTGTTCCAGGATCCGTATTCCTCGCTCAACCCCCGTATGACGGTCGGCGACATTGTCTCCGAGCCGATGGAGGTGCACGGAATCGGCACGCGCAGGAGCCGCCGCGAGAGCGTCCGCCGGCTGCTCGACGTCGTCGGCTTCGACCCCACGTTCACCAACCGCTACCCGCACGAGTTCAGCGGCGGCCAGCGGCAGCGGATCGGCATCGCCCGCGCGCTCGCCCTCAACCCGAAGCTGATCGTCTGCGACGAGCCTGTCTCGGCGCTCGACGTCTCGATTCAGGCGCAGATCCTGAACCTGCTGCGCGACCTCCAGCGCGACTTCGGCCTGACCTACTTGTTCATCGCGCACGACCTCGCCGTCGTGCGGGCGATGAGCGACACGATCGCCGTGATGAACCAGGGCAAGATCGTCGAGGTGGGGCCGGCCGAGCAGATCTACAACTCGCCGCAGAACGAGTACACGAAGGCGCTCCTGACCGCAGTACCCGTCGCGGATCCGCGACGGCAGCGCGAGCGCAAGGCGGAGCGCCGACGGTTGAAGCACGCCCTGTCCGAGGGCTTCTGATGAAGGCGGCCGCGTTGGCCGCCGTCGCTCTCTCGCTCACCGGCTGTGGCGCCTCGCAGGCCCAGCCGCGGGCGCAGCAGCCCGGCTGGAGCTTCGCGCAGTCGATGTCGCAGCGGCGCAGCTACTCGGCCGCGGCCGCGTTCGGAGGGCGCATCTACGTCGCCGGCGGCATGGTCGGCAACACCGGTCGACGCCTCGCTCTCGTGCAACGGTTCGATCCAGGCAGCAACGACTGGTCGACGCTCGAGCCGCTGCCGCGGCCGTTGCGAGCGGCGAGCGCGGCGGCGCTCGGCACGCGGATCTACGTCACCGGCGGGCAGACCGACACCGGCGTCACGCGACGCGTCGAGGTCTACGACACGCGCGCGCGTCGCTGGCGCCGGGGGCCGCCGCTGCCGGCCCCGCTCTTCAACCACTCGACGGTCGCGCTCGGCGGGACGCTCTACGTCCTCGGTGGGTACGGCGACGGCCGCGAACGCCGGACCGTCTTCGCCTACCGCCCCGGTCGCCGCTGGCGCGCGCTCGCGCCGCTGCCGCGGCCGACGCATGCGTTCGGCGCGGTTGCCTTCCATGGCGAGCTGTGGGCCATCGGCGGCCGGCGCGGCGCCCGGATCGTGCGCGAGGTCTGGATCTACGACCCGGCGCGGAACCGCTGGCGCGCCGGACCGAGGCTGCCGAAGCCGATGGAGCTGCTAGGTGCGACGGCGGCCGGTCCGCGGATCCATGCCGTATGGGAACGCACCTACCAGTTCTACGACGCCCGCACGCGCCGCTGGCGGCAGGGGCCGTCTCCCCGGATTCCGCGCCACGCGCTCTCGCTGTTCGCGCTCGGTGGCCGGCTCTACGGCGTCGGCGGCTGCGTCACGCCGCAGCTCGTCGACAGCCAGGTCGTGGAGGTGCGCCGGCTGGTCGGTGCCGACTGACGCCGCCGGCGCGGTAGCGACGACGGGGCCTTCAACCGTGGGACGGAGCTTGGCAACCCGTAAAAATCGCGTCTACCATCCGACGGGCGCCTGAGGGAGGGCGCTATGAACATCTTCGGACTGGGGGATCTCCATGGGCAAGGCAGCAGTCAATCGCTGGCTTTTCGTGGCTGTGATCGCAGCGGCCGCCGCGGCAGCAGTGCTGCTCGTCGCACGCGATCAGCAGCAGCCGGCGCGCTTCTCGGTGCGGTTCGACCCGCACAAGGAGGCGAAGTTCGAGCGCGCCCGCGGCGAAGAAGCAGCGCGCAACGGCGCCGATAATCCGGTAGCC
>Ga0126311_10000728_pt1 | contig 15240 bp, 11 predicted proteins | sample Plot61_FD_92539 | JGI IMG/M metagenome (GOLD analysis project Ga0126311, IMG submission 92539) | Serpentine soil microbial communities from UC McLaughlin Reserve, CA, USA - Plot61 | ecosystem: Environmental > Terrestrial > Soil > Grasslands | place: USA: UC McLaughlin Reserve, Lake County...
ACGCGCTCTTCCGTCGTTTCGGGCAACATGTCGTGCGGAAAACGGTTGAGATAATCCGCGATCGCGTACATCGCATTGACCATGATCCCCTTCGCCGATCCCGGGTGTGTGCTCTTTCCCTGGAACGTGACGGTTGCGGTGCGCGCGCTCCACGTCTCGTCGCTGATCTCGCCGAGCTCTTCGCCGTCAACAGTGTAGGCGAACTTTGCTCCGAAACCTTTAACGTCAAACTTCTCAATGCCCGTACCGACTTCTTCATCCGGCGTGAACGCGATCGCGAGCGTTCCGTGTTTGATTTGCGGGTTCTGACGCAGGATGTCGATCATCGTCATAATCTCGGCGATACCTGATTTGTCGTCTGAACCGAGTAGCGTGGTCCCGTCGGCAGTGATGACGTCGTCGCCGATCAGCGTTTTGAGAACGGGATTCTTCGCGACTGTGATGACTTGAGTCGGGTCCTTCGGCAAGACGATGTCGCCGCCCTGGTAGTTTTTGTGAATGATCGCGGTGACGTTTTCACCGGATACTGCGGGCGAGGTGTCCATGTGTGCGATGAGACCGAGGACCGGCACTTTGGAGTTGTCGGCGAGGTTACCCGGCAGCGTCGCATAAACAATACCAAACTCGCTAACCCGCACGTTCTGCGCTCCCAGCGCGGTCAACTCCTTAGCCAGCAGGTTAGTGAGATTGAGCTGTTTGCGCGTGCTGGGCGTCGTTGTCTGGTCTTCCTGCGATTGCGTGTCGATCTTCACGTAACGAAGAAAGCGGTCCATGACGGATTCGGCCGGCGGTTTAACCTGAGCCTGCGAAACGCCAAGAAAAACAAGACAAAGCACGGAAGCAATAATCGATTTCATAGTTGATACCTTTCGTAAGCGCGGATTACGCGGATGACCGCAGAGAGTTGCGCCACTCTTCGCTCTGATGATTCAAATCGTCGAGAGTTTGCTGCAATTCGTTCCGTTTGGCCTTGAGCACGGCCTCGCTGGCGTCCGCGGGCACGTAGATCGGTGGCGCAACGTAGACGCGGGCGCGCGTAAATGGCTTGGGAATCTGGAATAGATCCCAGCTCGGCGTCGTCCAGTAACGCTCAACCGCCATCGTGACCGGCACGATTGGGTGACCTGATTTTTTGGCGAGCATCACTGCGCCCATTTTTGCGATATACCGCGGGCCCTTCGGACCGTCGATCGTGAACGCCGTCGTGCAACCCGCGCGCATGAGATGCGCCATCTCGATGATCGCGCCAACACCGCCTCGTGTGCTCGAACCGCGTACCGCTCCGTATCCAAACCTTTGAATAAACCGCGCGATGTACTCACCATCAAAGCTCTGCGAGGTCATCACGACGATGCGCCGTTTGCGCCACCAGTAAGTCGTAAGAAAGATCCGGTCGTGCCAGAAGACGTAAATCGGGAGGCCGCCGTTCGCCTCCGCTTTCTCATGATTCTCCCAACCAATAACCTCGAAACGCGCAGTGAGCCCGATCAGATTTATCAAAAGATAAAACACCCAATCCGCAGCCCGAATCTTTAGACGATCAAGAAACGAGTAATTCGAGAGGTCGGTGAATTCGTACGCCCGATCAACCCGCTTCGTCAGTGTATTCATCCCTGCAATCCGTGGCTAATAAATTTTAGGCTCACCGGGCGGCCGCGTCTTCCAGCGCTTGTGAATCCAGAGCCACTGCCCCGGAAACTGCCTGATCTGGTTCTCGACTCGCCGCGTAACCTCCGCTGTCACGCGCCGCACGTCCGCCTCTTCATCGCCCGTGCATTCCACCGGAATCGGCGGTTCGACAATGAGCAGGTACTTTCCCTTTTCCTCACTCCACGGCGCAAAGAACGGAATCAACGGCGTGTTCGTCCGGACTGCGAGCTTCGCGACCACGAACGTCGTCGCCGCGGGAACGCCGAAAAAATCGACAAAAATAGCTTCGTCATCAAGCGTGTTCAGATCAGGCAAGAGGCCCAGCGCACTTTCGCCGGAGCGGAGAATTTTAATCATCGACCGCGCCGCGGACAGTTTATCGATCGTCTTGTTGCCAAATCTTGTGCGCACACCGTCAACCAGCTCCTCGATTTTCGGATTGTCGAGCCGGCGGACGAGGAACATGAGCGGGTAACCGAGAACTGAGACGCCGAAACTCGTCATTTCCCAACCGCCCAGGTGGCCCGTGTAGTAAATCAAGGCTTCGCCGCGCTCAGCCCTCGCCTTTTCAAAATTTTCCCAGCCGTGTACTTCGATAAGCTGTTTCAGCTCCTCTCGAGAGCGCGACCCCATCTGGCTGAAGAGTCCGAGCTCACGGCCCAGACTGTCGAAACATTCACGCAGCAGTGCCGCGCGCGCTTCGTCAGTTTTCTCTGGAAACGCGAGGCGAAGATTGATCTCTCCCGTCCGCCGGAGGTCTTTGGCGAGCAGGTAAGCAACTTTCCCAAACGAGCGCCCGACGCGATATGCCGTGCGAGGCGGTAATCGACCCAGAATGGCGAGGACGAGCTTTACCGGCGCGTATTCGAGATAAGTTCGAAGCTTTCCGTGTTTAGCCATTGGCGGACTGGAACAAAGGATTTACATGATTATCAGGATTGGCCGCATCCTGCAAATCCCGTTTGTCCTGTAATCCTGTCCCGAGTTTCTGATATATTCCGAACGCGGGGCGATAGATTTTCGTACAGGCCTTCGAAGTATCTCTCCTCAATTACCGTTTTAGATTGGAGCTTGATGGAAAAACGCCGGATCCTCATCGTCGATAACAACGATGAGTTGCGTGTTCTGCTCGAACAGGCACTCGGCCGCCTCGGTCATGAAGTGGTCGTGACCGGCGAACGCAGTAAGGCGCTCCGTCGTGACGATCTCGATAGTTTTGATCTGATAATCAGCGACCTCTCCGAAGCTGAAGTAAACGGCGAACCCATCAGCGAGCTGCATCGCAAGCACCTGGTAACTCCACTCGGCGAGCAATTCAAAGGTCGCGGCCTGATCAAGGCGTTCAAAGTGGGCGCTGCAAACTACCTGCGAATGCCATACAACCGCGACGAGCTGCGCGAGATAGTGGAACTGACACTCGCGCAGAAACTTCGCTATATCAACGATCCGAGTATGTTTTCCCACGTCCACGAAAAGATCGAGTTTGAGCTTCCCAGCGATCTCGCGTTGATGAATGGCGTGCTCGATTTTCTACAGGAACGCGTCTCGAAGCTAGGTCTGATTCGTCCGGAACGCTCGAACCTGTTTGTCGCTCTCGACGAAGCGTTCGTGAACGCGGTCAAGCACGGCAACAAAAACGACCCAACCAAGCTGTTGAAGATCACTGCCGAGCTGTCGCCCACAGAGGCGAGTTTTACCGTCGAAGACGAGGGCGAGGGCTTCGACATCCGTGAGATTCCCAATCCGTGTGATCCAGAGAACCTGTTCAGCACCTCCGGCCGTGGAGTGCTCCTCATCTACAACATCATGGACGAAGTTGAGTACAATGCGCAGGGTAATCGCGTAAAGATGGTGAAGCGACCGGATGCTCCGGTCGAAGCTCAACTCGTTGACCCAAATACCCCTGACGACAAACACATCTGAGACGTTTCCGCTCGTACAATCCAGTGCCCCGACCGGTGCTGCCTCTTTTTGGCGCGCATGGCGATGGTGGTTGCCGCCGGCAGTCATTGCCTTAGCCCTTGTTCTGTACTTCGTCGATCCCTTCATCGGCGACTGGGACGGTCTTGATTACACCATGCTGTCGTTGCAGGGCTACCCCTCGTCGATGGCGCTCGGCCGGAACCTCTTCATCTTCAGCAATCACTTTCTCTACGTCCTTGCGCATGCGCTTTTTAATGTTCAGCCTGACAGCGCGTACCTGATTTTCAAGTATGCCGTGGTGGCCCAGGCGCCGTTCGCGGTGATTGCGTGTTGGATCCTTGCGCGCGATATCAGCGGCTCACTTTACACGGCGACCACTGCAGCGTTGTTGATTGTCTTCGCGCCGGTGTTCGTGCTTTACGGCGGACAGGTCATGACTGATGTTCCGTCGGTGCTGTTGCTCGCGGCGGCATTGATCATTCACCTGCGTGGCATTCAGCAAAGGAAGTTTTGGCTCGTGCTAAGCGGCGCGGCGCTGCTGGGCCTCGGAGTGAATTTGCGTGAGACGATGGGGTTTTACGCGCCATGGCTGGTGCTGGCGCCGTTTGTTCTCGGGTGGAAGTTTCAACGCAGGGAAGTGTTATGGGTGGCTGCGTCGTGCGTTGTTTTTGCGGTGCTTGCGCTCGGATGGTTTGGCTACTGGTTCATCACGGATCCGAGTTATCGCTCGGTTTGGTATGGCTGGCGTGAGTCGATGCGTGAAGAGTCCGCGCGACATCCGGTGCAGCTCAGCAATCTGCGCCCGTACGTGCTGTTGTATTTCATAAGCGCGCCGCTCGTTTTTGTGACGCTCTTCTTTGCTCCGGTACTCGAATGGCGGAAGCGTCGTATGTCGCCGATGCTTGTGCTGTGGTCGGTGGCGTTCTTCGCGAATCTGCTGTTGTTTTTCAACTACAGCACGACTGTTAACTGGCGTTACTTTTTAACGGGCTTGCCGGGGATCGTGCCGTTGGGCGCATTCTGGCTACTGCGGGTTGCCGAGAAGCGCCTGGGAAGTGAGCGCCGGGCGTTTCTGGCGTGCTCGTGTGTTATCGGGCTGATGGCTGTGATCTTGTTTATTTTCATGCGGCCGGTAAGTTATGAGTTTATTCAGCGGCGCGCGATGAGTAAGGAGTACAGGCACCGGCTCGAACACGTACCCGTCGATGCGATCATGATCTCGGGTGCGCAAACGATCGCGGTTAATTACTGGGCGTCGATCGGTGCCGGGCGCTGGACGACGATTGGGACGGGCGGCGGGTGGCCCGGCGATAAGTTGTTTTCGGTCGTTCAGACTCATTTGGACCAGGGGCAGCGTGTTTTTATCGACGCGGATCCGCGGTGGTGGATGCCGTGCGGGTGGCAGCGGGACGAGATACCGATGATTGTGGAGTTGGAGAAGCGATTTAGTTTTCGGCAGGTGATGGGGACGATTTACGAGATCAGCTGGCAGGGCGATCCGGCTGCGCGCGACCACCCGAATCTGAGTAAATTGTTGCCGGAAAACAGGCCGGAAGATACGAAGAAGTGTCAACCAACCAAGCTGTGAAAGGCCGATTTGAATCTTAAATAGATTTGAAATCTTGAATTGAATAGATTTTGATTCTTGACTTGAATGAATTTGAACCTTGAATTGAATAGATTTTGAATCTTGAAATAGAACAAGTCAGGAAGGGGGCTTGCCCCCGCCCTACCAACAGCGGGGGCAAGCCCCCTTCCTGACTCGTTCTTTTCTTGTGAGTCGTTCTTTCCTCTGTGATTGATAGCAATGCCTTACGAAGTATTTCTTGCGCTTCGTTATCTGAGGTCGCGGCGTAAGCGGCGGCTCGCGCGGGCGACCTCCGTGGCCGCGATACTCGGGATCGCGATGGGTGTTGCGGCGCTGATTATCGCGTTTGCTTTATCAAATGGTTTTCGCGATGAGATGCGCGACAAGATCCTGCAAGGCACGGCACATCTCAGCGTGTTGCGCGCAGATGGGCGTTCAATTGAAAACTATTCAGAACTCGCAAACCGTCTGAAGCAAATCAACGGTGTCGCAGCGGCATCAGCAACAACTTACGACGGCGCACTCGCGCGCGGATCGAAAGGCTCCGGTTACGCCGTCATCCGCGGAATCGAGAAAGACGCTGCACAGTTAACCGAGCGCCAGTGGCTTCGCGAAGGCTCCTTTGGACCACTGTTCGAGACGCCGTCTGCCGGAGCTCCGAATGCCGTCCTCGGTGCAGATCTTGCTACGCGCATCGGAGTTTCTCCCGGTGATGTATTCCAGGTGCTGCCGGCAAATGACTCGACCACGCGTCGCTTGCGCGTCGCCGGCATCTTTCGCTCTGGTCTATTCGAGTATGACTCGACATGGATCTACGTCGGAATGGAAACGGCAAGCGCCTTTGCCGGAAACAATCATGCTGCCTCAGTAATCAGTGTGCAGGTGCACGACGTCGATAACGTGAAGCAAGTCAGCTCGGACGTTTCAAAAACTTTCGGCAGCAGCTACACCATCGTTGATTGGCAACAAGCCAACCAGCCACTCTTCGCCGCCCTCGCGCTCGAACGTCGCATGGGCCTTTTCATCATTGGTCTAATCATCGCGATCGCCACACTCAACATCACGACGATGCTCATACTCGTCGTAGTCGAACGGCGACGAGACATCGCGATCCTGAACGCACTCGGCGCCACGCGCACAGGTGTAATGTTGCTCTTCATCATTGAAGGCGCAGTCGTCGGCGCGATCGGAGCAGCGGCCGGTGTCGTGATCGGTTTCATCGCCTGCGCGCTCGGAAACTATTACAAGGTAGTGAGTCTGCCGGCAGATGTTTACTCGATCAGCAACGTGCCGCTAATTGCGAGACCGAGCGAAATGTTCCTGGCGGCGTTAGTTGCATTCGTTCTGAGCGTGCTGGCGACGATCTATCCCGCGCGTGCAGCGTCGCGCATGCGACCCGTCGAGGCACTGCGCGACTCATGATCAGCGTCGTGGATCTGCGTAAGAGTTTCGTTGCGCCGAGTGGAGAGCGCCTCGAGGTCCTGCGCGGCGTCACGTTTGAAGCGAATGCAGGCGAGAGCATCGCGATCACCGGCGCTTCGGGATCCGGAAAGTCGACACTGCTTCATTTGCTTGGTGGTTTGGAGACACCCGACCACGGCAACATCACGGTTGGCAGTCATCGCAAAGAGATCGGATTCATTTTCCAGTTTCACTACCTGTTGCCGGATCTGTCTGCGGTCGAGAATGTCGCGTTGCCACTGTTGATCGCCCGGTGGAAGAGGAAGCGGGCCTTTAATCGAGCGCTGGATTTATTAACGGAAACTGGTCTGAGTGAGCGTGCGGAGCATCCGATTTCACATCTTTCGGGCGGTGAGCAGCAACGAGTGGCCGTCGCGAGGGCATTAGTGACAGGGCCAACATTGTTGTTAGCTGACGAGCCAACCGGCAATCTCGACGAAGCGATCAGCGATCAAATCGGCCGCACCCTCGTCGATTATGCGCACAAACACTCAGCGAATACGATTATCGCGACGCACAGTGCGCGTGTGGCAAGGATGTGTGATCGGCTTTTGGTGCTTGAAGACGGGAGAATTAGTTAGGCAGGATTGTTCAGGATTTGCCTTGACGTCTGAAAACACTGCTTCGTTACCACTTTTATCTAGGTTATAATGCGCGCAAGCTGCCGAGTAGTCTCCCCCGGCAAAGGTAATCATAAGGACTCTTAGATAACACGATGTTCGAACGCTATACTGAAAAAGCGCGCCGAGTGATCTTTTTCGCGCGCTACGAAGCATCACAGTTCGGAGCTCCGGCCATCGAGCCAGAGCACCTCTTGCTGGGCCTGATGCGCGAAGACAAGACTCTTACGGGGCGATTTTTCCCGCGCGCGCAGGTTTCAATCGAATCAATTCGCAAGGAGATCGAGGGCCGCACACTCCTGCGCGAAAAGATCTCAACCTCCGTCGAGCTGCCTCTCGCACCGGAGACCAAGCACGTTCTCGCTTACGCACACGAGGAAAGCGATCGGCTGCAACATCGACACATCGGTACTGAGCATCTCCTGCTCGGCCTGCTTCGTGAAGAGCGTTCCATGGCCGCTGAGATTCTCTACGAACGTGGTCTGCGACTAAACGCCGTTCGCGATGAGATTGCACGCCAGTCCGGAGCCGACGCGCGAACTTCTCAAAAGAAAGACACGCCACACCTCGTCGAGTTTTCTCGCGATCTCACTGACGACGCTGCCAACGACAAGCTGGATCCCTTGATCGGTCGTGAAGCGGAGATCGAGCGCGTCGTACAGATTCTCTGCCGTCGCACGAAGAACAATCCCGTGCTGATCGGTGAACCGGGTGTCGGCAAGACGGCGATCGTCGAAGGTCTCGCGCAACGGATCGTGAGAGGTGATGTGCCGTCGTTCCTCGAACACAAACGAATTCTTTCACTCGACCTGTCGTTGATCGTTGCAGGGACGAAGTATCGCGGCCAGTTTGAAGAGCGGCTGAAACAAATCATGCGCGAGCTGGTCGAGAATCCGCAGTACATCGTTTTCATCGACGAGCTGCACACGCTTGTTGGCGCGGGCTCGGCGGAAGGCTCTCTCGATGCTGCAAACATTTTGAAGCCGGCATTATCGCGCGGTGAGATTCAGTGCATCGGCGCAACGACACCCGCAGAGTTTCGCAAGTCGATCGAGAAGGACCGCTCACTTGAACGGCGCTTCCAGGCAGTGAAAGTTCCGCCTCCGTCTGAAGCGGAAGCCGTCAGCATTCTCGACGGTGTGCGCGAGCGCTACGAGAGTTTTCACCAGGTCCGTTACACCGATGAAGCGCTGCAAGCCGCTGTTTACCAGTCGCATCGCTACATTCCAGATCGTTTTCTGCCTGACAAAGCAATCGACGTGATTGACGAAGCGGGAGCGCGCGTGAAGCTGCGCGTGCGCCGCGAGCAGGGCAATCTGGCTGACTGGAACGAGTTGAATGAGTGGTCGCGATCTTACGGCGACACTTCGAGCCTCCGCATGCAGCAGGAAGATGCGCTCGTCTCTGCCGAAGTGACGCGCGACGACGTTGAAGACGTGATTGCGCGCTGGACCGGCATTCCCGTCAACTCCCTGAAAGAAGAAGAGACGCAGAAGCTTTTGCGGATCGAAGTCGAGCTTCATAAGCGAGTCATTTCGCAAAGGCCCGCAATCTCTGCACTCGCTCGTGCGATCAGGCGCTCACGTGCCGGCTTGAAGAACCCGCTGCGTCCCGTGGGTTCGTTCCTGTTTCTCGGTCCAACCGGTGTGGGCAAGACTGAAGTCGCCCGCTCGCTCGCGCAGTTTCTGTTCAGCAGCGACCGCGCGCTCATCCGGTTCGACATGTCAGAGTTCATGGAGAAGCATTCCGTCTCCAAGCTGATCGGCTCGCCGCCGGGCTACGTTGGTCACGAAGAAGGCGGGCAGCTCACGGAACGCATCAAGCGCTCGCCGTATTCAGTGTTGTTATTTGACGAGATCGAAAAGGCCCATCCGGACATCTTCAACATCCTGTTGCAGGTGTTTGAAGACGGCATACTGACGGACGCTCTCGGCAACACCGTCGATTTCAAAAACGCTATCATCATCATGACCTCGAACATCGGCGCCCGCTTCATTCAGAAGAAGGGCACGCTCGGGTTCCAGGCCAACACCGACGCCACGCGCGAGAAGGTGGAAGAGATGGTGATGTCGTCAGTGCGGCAGACGTTCAATCCGGAGTTCATCAACCGTCTGGATGAGATCATCATTTTCGACCAGCTGCTCGACAACGAGCTGCTTGAAGTCGTCCAGTTGCAACTCGACCAGATCAACAAGACCATGACCCGGCACGGGTTCGAGATCAGGCTGACTGCCGATGCCAAACGCTGGATCGTCGACAAGACGTGCGCTGACCGGCTGTACGGCGCGAGGCCGATCCGGCGCGCATTGCAGAAATATGTGGAAGATCCTCTTTCAGAGGCGTTGATCCAGGGACAACTCGAAGGCGCGACGGTGATTCAGGTTTTCCTGAGTGGCCAGGATCTCGACTTCCGCCCTGAAGGCGTGGAAGCCGCTGACGACGCCCTGCTGATTCACTGATTCAGCCAACAAGAGGCACACAGAAACGCCCTACTGATCCATTAATAGCCACAAAAGGCACAAAAGGCACAATTCAGAATAAATGTTTTGTGCTTTTTGTGCCTTTTTGTGGCTGATTACGGTTTTGGAGTTTGCTCTTCTTTGGCTTATAATGCGCCACTTTGCTACTCAAAGCTGGCAACTGGCAATTCTGGTAGTGAATCAAAGGGCAGTCTTCGTAACCAGTTCAGTATTTCATAAGCTCCCCGAAGTTTCTGAGGCCCGGAAAGAACTATTGAGGGATTTGGTGCCTATGCACTCATATCGCGCGCTTTGGCTCTTCTTTTTGAGCCTGATAGCTGGAATCACCGCAACCTTCGTAACCCCGGGACGCGTCATAGCCCAGCAAACTCAACCGCCACCGCAACCGCAAACCCAACAAAGAATCGTCGAGAACGTTGATGTCATCGGTAATCGCCGTCTGCGTAAAGACGACATTCTCTATTACATTCAGACCAGGCCGGGCGACCCTTATAACGTCGATCAGGTCCAACGCGACTACCAGACGCTGCTCTCGCTAACCTTCTTCGACAAGACCGCCACTCGTGTGTTGACTGAAAATGGCCCGCGAGGCGGTGTAAACATCATTTTCGAAGTCAAAGAGCTGCCGATTATTCGCGATTTGACGTTTGAAGGTCTTAAGAGCGTGCAGGAATCGGACGTGCTCAAGGCTTTCCGCGAGCGGCGCGTCGGCGTGTCGAAAGAGAGCATTTACGATCCGGTAAAGGTCCGCACCGCGATGCGAGTTATGAAGGAGCTGCTCTCAGCGGGTGGGCATCCGAACGCGACGATCAGCGAGAGTATTGAAGAAGTTTCAGCCACGTCGGTTGCGATTACTTTCAACATTGACGAAGGCGATCGCGTGCGTGTGGTCGACATCCAGTTTGAAGGCAATACGATTTTCAGTGATGGCTCATTGCGCGGTTCGATGAAGTACGTGAAAGAAGCGGGACTGATCACGCGCTTCAAGAGCTCCGACATCCTCGACCGCGAAAAACTTGAATACGACCTGCGCCTCGTCGACAACTACATGCGCTCGAAGGGGTACCTGCAAGCACGTCACGGCGAGCCACGCGTCGAGAGTGTCGGCCGTCGTCGCACCGGGTTTCCGATCCTGCCGTTGCCGTTTTTGTCGTCAGTGGACGAGGGCTTGCGGATCACTGTTCCGATTGTGGAAGGGAAGGTTTATCGCCTCGGAGAGTTCAAAGTCGAAGGCAACTCGATCTTCTCCGAAACGCAGATCAGGGCCGTAATCGGTCTCAACAAGGGCGACATCGCTGACGGCGAGAAAGTCAGCAAGGGCTTGTTTGAGAACCTCAAGAAGTTTTACGGGCAACAGGGATTTATCGAATACACAGCCGAGCCCGTCCCGACCTTTAAAGACAATCCGGCAAATCCAAACGAAGGTGTTGTCGACTTCACCGTCACGATCGAAGAAGGCAAGCAGTTCACACTGCGGCGTTTGGAATTCGTCGGCAACACATTCACGCGCGATAACGTTCTGCGTCGCGAAGTGCTCATCAACGAGGGCGACATCTACAACGACGCTTACTGGGAATACTCAGTCGTCAAACTCAATCAGCTCGGTTACTTCAATCCCATCGAAAAAGACAAAGACGTCGATCGCCGCACAAATGACGAAGAAGCGACTGTCGATCTTTCGTTGAAGGTGAGCGAGCGCGGTCGCCAGCAGATTTCATTCAACGGTGGTATCTCGGGGATCGGTGGCTCGTTCTTCGGTCTGGAATACTCAACTAACAACCTGCTCGGACGCGGTGAAGTGCTTTCGTTCAATCTCGCGGCGGGCAATCGCCAGCGCTCATTCCAGTTTTCGTTTACGGAGCCTTACATTAAAGACAGGCCGATCAGCGCGGGCTTCTCGATCTTTGCGTTTTCGCAGAAGTTCTTTGGGGAGGGTACGTTCCTTTCACAAAACATCGGCGCGCAGGAAGACCTGATTGGCTCGTCGTTCAACTTCAGCGACATCAACGAAGCGAACCTGTTCACGAGAGATTCTTACGGCGGATCGATCTTCGTCAGCGCGCCACTGTCAGAGTTTTACCGCAAGCGCCGGTTCACGCAGTTCTCGCGTATCGGTGCTTCGTATCAGGTATCGCTGTCGAGCGTGAAGGATCCGGAATCCAACACCGATCCGAATAATCCAAATTCGTTCATCCCGGTGGTTTACCGGCAGCCGAACATTCTGACCAGCCGCGGTACGCTGACGTTCTCGTACGACACGCGCAATGCGAGCGTCGATCCCACGAGCGGTCGAGAGCTTTCAGCAGCGCTTGCGCTTGCGGGACTCGGCGGCGACGTGCGCACGTACCAGCCGACGCTCTCTTACACGCAGTACTTCCCGATGCGTCGCAAGCGATCGGAGAATCCGGAGGTCTTTGGCTTCCGTATAATCGCCGGAACGGTCGGTAGTTTCGCCACTACCGAAAAAGTGCGTAATTCAAACTCGCTCGCTTTTGTGGCGGGCGTTCCGATCTTCGAGCGGTTCTTCCTCGGCGACGAATTCACGATTCGCGGTTACAACGTACGCTCAATCAGCCCGATCGCTCCGGTCGATTCCTTCATCACGTCTCGCAATGTTGTGATTGCTTCAAACCCGGGCGGCTCACCCACCGAGGTACCCGGTTTTCCGGCATCGGCCGCGGCTCTGGGTCTTTTCACGGGTCCGAGCGGGAACAACGTTGCTGCACTGCCCCGGTCGTTCACTTCGGTCGGCGGCGACACGCAGCTACTCGGCAACTTCGAGTACCGGATTCCAATCATCGGCAACACTGTGGGTCTCGCGGCTTTTGCGGACATCGGCACCGCGTTCAACCTCAGGTCCAAGAGCGATCAGCAGTTCTCGAGTGAGTTTTTGGACGATCAGCCGTTTCTTTCGACAGTTGGTGCAATCAATTGCGCCCGGTTCGTGTCAAATGGCATCCCGCTTCCCGTGCCAATCAGCTTGAGCTCGCTGGCTCTTTGTAACAACAACAATTTGGCGTCGTCTCCGTTCTTTAGTCTGGTGGCTCGCGACAATCGCATCGTGACTGCCGCCGAGCTCGAAGCGGCGCAGCGACTGGATCCGCCCGATCCATTCACATTGCTGCCTCCGGGTTTCCAGCCCGTCTTCCTTCGCGGCCAGGCTCAGACAAATAGCAACGTCAGGCTGTCGGACGCTTTGTTTGCAGGTCTCGGCGACTACAGGTCCAGTCTGGGCATGGAGGTCAGGGTCCAGGTCCCCGTCATCAATGTACCGTTTCGTTTAATCTTTGCGTATAATCCAAACGCGCGGGCGAACCAATTTATTAACGGGTTTCCGTTCTTCTTTAACGAAAAAAAGAAAGTCATTCGCTTCAGTGTCGGGCGCACTTTTTGATCGCCCGGAGCCAACCCATGGCGGCTGGACATACAACTAAAGGCTTTGTCCAATCGTCCTCAACTTAAGGAGTACCAGAAGAAAGTCATGAAGATAGCTCGTTCATTTGCTGCGGTTGCCGTGCTGACGGTTGCTGCATTTTCCGTATCAGCACAACAGAAACCAGCAACTACGCCCGCAGCGCCGGCGGCGGCAGCGCCACAGCAGAACGTGGCCGTTCCGGACAGCAAGATGGCAATGATCTATTCGGACGCGTTTCTTGACCAGAAAACCGGCATTGCCAGATTCAATAGTTTGCTGGGCACCCTGAATCGTGAATTTCAGCCCCGCCAGGCTGAGCTGCAAGGTTTGCAGACCAAAATCAACACTCTGACCAAAGAGATTGAAGACACTCAGAGCGTCGCCGATCCCAATGCGATCCGGCAAAAAAGAGATCAGCTTGCGCAGCTGAGCACCGAGTTCAAACGCAAGGGCGAGGATGCCGAGGCTGCTTACGCAAAGCGCCGGCAGGAGGTCTTTTTACCGTTGCAACAGGACATCGGCAAAGCGCTGGAAGCTTTCGCAAAAGCGCGCGGTATCACAGTGATTGTTGATGGTAGCCAGGTGCCGGTGGTCTATGCTGCCGACAGCATCGATATCACACGTGCCTTCATCAGCGACTTCAACAGCAAGAACCCGGCAACTGCGTCAGTGACGCAGCCATAACCTATCGCCAATTGCCGATTGAAATCGACAATCGGCAATTGGCAATCGGAAATACCATGATCAGAGATTACCTGTTTCCAGCCAGCGCATTGCTCGTCGTGGCGTTTGCTGCGTCAGCCGGCGCACAACAGCCCGCCGGACGTCCTGCTGCTCAACCCACGCCGACTCCGGCAGCCACTACTCCCCCGACGTCAGCTCCTGCCACAGGGCAGTTGCCGACGAGCAAGATGGCAATTATCTACACCGATCTCTTCCTCGATCAAAAAACCGGTATCGCGAAATTTAGTACTGTGGTGACCAGGCTGAATGGCGAGTTTAGTACTCTGAAGAATGAGATTCAGCAGATGCAGACGCGCGCGCAGGCCCTCGAAACCGAGTCTAACAAACTGCGAGAGACGGCCCCGGTAAATCAGCAAGCGTTGCAGGCGAAGATCGATCAACTGGAACAGTTGAAAAAAGATATTCAGCGCAAGGGTGAGGACGCCCAGGCTTCATACAATCGTCGCCGTCAGGAGCTCTTTACGCCGTTGCAGGATGAGATTGGAAAGGCGCTCGAAGCCTTTGCCAAAGCGCGCGGGATCAACGTGATCATCGATGGAGCGCAAGTGCCTTTACTGTACGCGGCTGATAGTATCGATATCACGCGCGCGTTCATTGCCGACTTCAACAGCAAGAATCCGGTTACCGCAGCTACAACTACTACGCCGCCTAAAGATTGACGATTGGCAATTGCCGATTGCCGGTTGGGAGTCGCCATCGATAATTCGAAATCGGCAGTTGGCAATTTCCTCTAATGGAAACAGTTCTCGACGCACAGGCCATTCAACAGCTCCTGCCGCACCGCTACCCTTTTCTCCTTGTCGATCGAATTGTAGAGCTTGTCCCGCGCCAAAGAATCGTTGGCATAAAGCAGGTAAGTATCAACGAGTCGTTTTTTCAGGGCCACTTTCCCGGCGCGCCCGTCATGCCCGGTGTGCTGGTTGTCGAAGCGCTGGCGCAGGTTGGCGCTGTGCTGGCTTTGCGTGAGATCGAGGATCGCGATCAGAAACTGGTTTTGTTTACCGGCATCAAAGAAGCGCGTTTTCGTCGCCCGGTTGTTCCCGGCGATACTCTGGTACTTGAGGTGACTGCACTTCGCATCGGCTCGCGCGTGCAGCGCATGCGCGGTGAAGCGAAGGTCGATGGGCAATTAGCCGCCGACGCGGAGATTATGAGTATCGTCGCGCCCAGGGAAGTTGGATAATGCCAATTGCCGATTGCCAATGAAATCGGCAATCGGCAATTGGCAATCGACAATTTTGTTAGTCATGTCCACAGCCACTCACCCGACCAGCATCCATCCCAGCGCGGTTGTGAGTCCGGGTGCGCGGATCGGCGACGACTGTTTTATCGGTCCATACTGCATCGTTGGAGATGAGG
>Ga0126311_10000729_pt1 | contig 15226 bp, 16 predicted proteins | sample Plot61_FD_92539 | JGI IMG/M metagenome (GOLD analysis project Ga0126311, IMG submission 92539) | Serpentine soil microbial communities from UC McLaughlin Reserve, CA, USA - Plot61 | ecosystem: Environmental > Terrestrial > Soil > Grasslands | place: USA: UC McLaughlin Reserve, Lake County...
GCCGAATCCTGTTCCGGTGCGGCACCTTCGTGCTCCCCGCCACGGCGCTGTGGGCCCTCCTCCCGCTCGTGGCCACCCGTCGGCTTGGCCTGGGCCCCGGAGGCTACGGCCTGCTGCTGGCCGCCTTGGGGGTTGGCGCGGTCGGCGGCGCTGTACACCTCCGAGGTGGCGTACTGGCCCGAGCCGGCGCTCGTCGTCGAGCCGGCCCCTGAGGCCGGACCGGTGGTCGTCTCGACGACCTACACGGTCCGGCCGGAGCACCAGTCCGACTTCGTGCACGCCATGCGGGCGGTGCGCCGCTCCCGCCAGCGCACCGGCGCGGTCCGGTGGGGGTTGTTCCGCGAGGGCGAGTCGCCGGACACGTTCGTCGAGATCTACGTGGTCGACTCGTGGCAGGAGCACCTGCGCCAGCACACCACCCGGCTGGCGGCGTACGACCAGGCCGCCGAAGCCCGCGCGGTCGCCTACTCCGACGCCCCTCCTGCCGTCGTCCACCTGGTGCCGCCCGACCTTCCGTGACCGCTTCGCGGAACCGAAGATCAGCAACGAGCTCGCCAGCTGGACACTTATCCGGATAACTGCCTCCGAAGTGCCCTCGGGACAGCGGATTTCCGGGTAAGTGCTCGTGGTGGCCGTGGGTGGAGCGATGGGTGAGCCGCTGCGGCTACCGGGTGGCGGTCACGTGGCGCAGGCCGGGACGCACCTCGGGGGCCTCCCGGCGAGCCGCGTCGCTGGCCGCGTCGTCGCCGAGCTCCTGCGAGCGCCGCTCGGCAGCGACCCGCAGCGTGTAGGACTCGACCTCGGCGCGAGCCTGGTCGTCGTCCCACCCCAGCACCTCACGCACCAGGTCGGCCGTCTCCTGCGCCGCCTCGACACCGCGGTGCTTGGTCTCTATCGACATCCGGGTCCGGCGGGCCAGGATGTCGTCCAGGTGCAGCGCGGACTCGTGCGTGGCGGCATAGCGCAGCTCGGCCCGCAGGTACTCCTGCGCCGACGGCACGGGGTCGAGCAGCGACGGGTCGTCGTCGCCCAGCGCGAGCACCTCAGCGAGCAGGGAGCCGTACCGGCCCAGCAGGTGCTCCACCCGCCACCGGGGGAGCTGGTGCTCCCGCGCCAGCTCGCCGGTCAGGTTCACCATCGCGGCGTAGCCGTCCGCACCCACGAGCGGGACGTGCTCGGTCACCGACGTCGGGATCGGGCCGAGGTCGGCCGCCGCCGCGTCGATCGCGTCCGCGGCCATCACGCGGTACGTCGTGTACTTGCCGCCGGCGATCGAGATCAGCCCGGGCTGCGGTCGGGCCACGGCGTGCTCGCGGGAGAGCTGGCTGGTGTCCTCGTTCTCCCCGGCCAGCAGCGGCCGCAGCCCGGCGTAGACGCCCAGGATGTCGTCGCGAGTCAGCGGCACGGCGAGCACCCGGTTGACGTGCTCGAGGATGAAGTCGACGTCGGCCGCCGTGGCCGCGGGGTGAGCCAGGTCGTACGTCCAGTCCGTGTCGGTGGTGCCCACGATCCAGTGCTGCCCCCACGGGATGACGAAGAGCACGCTGCGCTCGGTGCGCAGGATCAGCCCCACCTCGCCCGCGATCCGGTCGCGGGGGACGACCACGTGGACGCCCTTGCTCGCCCGGACCCGGAACCGGCCGCGCCCACCACTGAGACGCTGCAGGTCGTCGGTCCAGACGCCCGTCGCATTGATGACAACCTTGGCGCGCACGCGCTGCGTGTCACCGGTCTCGACGTCACGGACCACGGCGCCGACGACCCGGTCGGCCTCCCGGAGCATCTCGACGACCTCGGTCGAGCTGCGCACGGTCGCCCCGTAGTGAGCGGCGGTACGCACCACCGTGAGGGTGTGCCGCGCATCATCTGCTTGGGCGTCGTAGTACTGGACGGCACCGACGAGCGCGTCCCGGCGCAGGCCAGGAAACCGTTGCAGTGCGCCGCCACGCGTCAGGTGCTTCTGTCCGGGCACCGAGCGTGCACCGCCGAGCCGGTCGTACAGGGTGAGCCCGGCGGCGACGTACGGCCGTTCCCAGGCGTGACGCGTCAGCGGGTACAGGAACGGCACGGGCCGGACCAGGTGCGGCGCAATGCGGGTCAGCATCAGCTCGCGCTCCCGCAGCGCCTCCCGCACGAGCCGGAAGTTGAACTGCTCGAGGTAGCGAAGGCCACCGTGGAAGAGCTTGCTCGACCGCGACGACGTGCCGCTGGCGAAGTCACGCGCCTCCACCAGGCCAGTGCGCAGGCCACGGGTCGCGGCGTCCAGCGCCGCGCCGGTTCCGGTGACGCCGCCACCGACCACGAGGACGTCGAGCTCCCCTTCCCCGAGGTCGCGCCAGGCCTGCTGGCGCTCGGCCGGACCCAGGCGCGCTGCGAACGTCGTCGTCACCACGGTCGTCCTCCCTCAGGGGCCAGGTGCCCCACGGTAGCGGCCTTCGCCGCCCTGCTCGCAAGGAAGATCGCGCCGGGTTCCCAGCCCGCTCGTTCTAGGTGCTAGCACTTCCCAACAAGATCGGGTAGACCTGGCAGCCACACGACGACGTGGCGTCGAGCGCAAGCAGCGCGCCCGGCGCGGAGGGAGCGACGTGAGCCTCGGAACGGTCTTCCTCAGCGAGCTCGCCGGCACGGCCACTCTTCTGCTGCTGGGCACCGGCGTGGTTGCCAACGTGGTGCTCCCCCGGAGCCTGGGATCTGGCGGGGGCTGGCTGCTCATCAACTTCGGCTGGGGCTTGGGCGTGTTCGCGGGCGTGTACGTCGGCTACCGCTCCGGCGCGCACCTCAACCCCGCGGTCACCCTGGGGATCCTGGCCAGCGGTGCAACGACCTACTCGCAGGGCGGCGTGGACGTGAACGCGACGTCGACTCTCGTGTACATCCTCGGCGAGTTCGCCGGCGCGTTCCTGGGCGCGGTGCTGTGCTGGCTGACCTACAAGAAGCAGTTCGACGACCGCGCCGAAGCCCCGAGCCTGATCTTCTCGACCGGCCCGACGATTCCGAGCTATGCGTGGAATGTCGTCACCGAGGTCATCGCGACGTTCGTCCTGGTCTTCGTCATCCTCTTCTTCGGCAAGAGCCAGACCCCTGCGAGCCTCGGGCCGCTCGCGGCGGCACTGCTGGTGCTCGGCATCGGCGCCAGCCTCGGCGGCCCTACCGGATACGCCATCAACCCGGCCCGCGACCTTGGCCCGCGGATCGCCCATGCTGTGCTGCCCATACCGCGCAAGGACCCCAACAACTGGGGCTACTCCTGGGTGCCGGTCGTGGGACCGGTGATCGGCGGCGTGCTCGCGGGCCTCGCGTCGCAGGCCTTCTGACCCCTCGCCGCACCACGGCGCACCCGCTCATCACATCTGACCGGAGGACCTCGTGAGCCGTTTCGTCGCCGCCATCGACCAGGGCACCACCAGCACGCGGTGCATGATCTTCGACCACGACGGCGCCGTCGCGTCCGTCGCCCAGCTCGAGCACCAGCAGATCTTCCCGCGGGCCGGCTGGGTGGAGCACGACGCGGCGGAGATCTGGACGAACACCCGCGAGGTCGTCGCCCGGGCCCTGGCCAGCGCCGACCTGTCCGCGGAGGACGTCCAGGTCATCGGCATCACCAACCAGCGCGAGACCACGCTGGTGTGGGACAAGACGACCGGCAAGCCCGTGTACAACGCGATCGTCTGGCAGGACACGCGGACCGAGCGGATCTGCCAGCAGCTCGGCGAGCTGGGCGGTGGCGCCGAACGGTACAAGGACCGCGTCGGCCTGCCCCTCGCCACCTACTTCGCCGGGCCGAAGGCGCGCTGGGTGCTCGACAACGTCGAGGGGGCGCGTGAGAAGGCGGAGAACGGCGACCTGCTGTTCGGGACGATGGACAGCTGGCTGGTCTGGAACATGACCGGCGGCCCCGAGGGCGGCATCCACATCACCGACGTCACCAACGCCTCCCGCACGTTAATGATGGACCTCGACACCCTGGACTGGGACGAGGAGATCGTCGGCGAGATGGGCCTGCCGATGTCGATGCTGCCGCAGATCCGGTCGTCGTCCGAGGTGTACGGCAATACTCGAGAGCGCGGCGTACTGCGCGGCGTGCCCATCGCCGGCATCCTCGGCGACCAGCAGGCGGCCACCTTCGGTCAGGTCTGCTTCGAGCCCGGAACCGCGAAGAACACCTACGGCACCGGCAACTTCCTCCTGCTCAACACCGGCACCGAGAAGGTGATGAGCCGCAACGGGTTGCTGACAACGGTCTGCTACCGGATCGGGGAGGAGGCGCCGGTCTACGCGCTCGAGGGCTCGATCGCCGTCACCGGCTCGCTGGTGCAGTGGCTGCGCGACAACGTCGGCCTCATTAGCAGCGCTGCGGAGATCGAGGAGCTCGCGAAGGGCGTCGAGGACAACGGCGGCGCCTACATCGTCCCCGCGTTCTCCGGGCTCTTCGCCCCCTACTGGCGTTCGGACGCCCGCGGCGTCATCGTCGGGCTCACCCGGTACGTCAACAAGGGGCACCTCGCACGGGCGGCGCTGGAGGCGACCGCGTACCAGTCCCGCGAGGTGGTCGAGGCAATGGACGCCGACTCCGGCGTCGCGCTGACCGAGCTCAAGGTCGACGGCGGCATGGTCGTCAACGACACGCTGATGCAGTTTCAGGCCGACCTGCTGGACGTGCCGGTGATCCGTCCCGTGGTCACCGAGACGACGGCGCTCGGCGCGGCGTACGCGGCCGGGCTGGCGGTCGGGTTCTGGGCGGACCAGGACGAGCTGCGCCGGCAGTGGGCGGAGGACAAGCGTTGGACCCCGTCGATGGACGCGGACCAGCGCGAGAAGCTGTACGGCCGCTGGAAGCAAGCCGTGCAGCGCACACTGGACTGGGCGGAGCACGAGGACTAGCCCCGACCCCTTAGCTGCCCAGCCGCGAGCTACCGAACAACGCCGAGACGTCGCGTTCGTCCTGCTCGGGGTCGACGAGGAGCAGGACCTCGTCGCCCGCGAGCAGGCGGGTGCGGCCGCGCACCGGGACGAGCGCACCTCCGCGTCGGACCATGCTGACCCAGGTGCCCTCGGCGAGTCCGGGGAGCTCGTCGATCTGCCGACCGTCGGCTGCCGACCCGGTGCTGACCGTCAGCCGGCGCTCCCCGGCCGGCTCGGCGGGCAGCCGCATGCCCGACGCGAACGGCTCGGGCTCGACCGGACGCATCCCTACGTGGAGCAGCCGAGCCACGGTGGGCACCAGCGACCCCTGTAGCAGCACCGACACGAGAACGACGACGACGACGACGCCGTACAGCCGGTCGCCGCCCGGCAAGGGCAGCAACAGGCTGCCCAGCAGCAGCGGCACCGCGCCCTTGAGCCCTGCGAAGAGCACGAAGACCCGCTCCCCCCAGGTGAGCCGTACGGGCATCAGCACGGGCAGCGCGACGACCGGACGGACGAGCACCGCGAGCAGCACCCCGATCACCAGGCCCGGCAACAGGACGTCCCGGCGCAGCAGGACGTCGAGGTCGACCGTGAAACCCAGGTAGGCGAAGGCCACGATCTCGGCCAGGCTTGCGAGTGCCGCATGGAAACGCTCGATCTCGCGCTTGAACGGCGCCCGCTCGTCCCCGATCACCACACCGGCCAGGAACACCGCAAGGAACCCAGAGCCGTGCGCGATGGTCGCCGCGCCGAACAGGATCCCGGCCACCACTAGGGTCCGGACCGGGTAAAGCCCCTCGCCGGGCAGTTGCACCCGCCGCATGAGCAGCAGCAGCAACCGGCCGCCGACCACTCCCACGACAGCGCCTACGAGCATCTGCAGCACGAAGGTGCCCGCGACCTGTGCCAGCGCGCCACCCGACAGCGACCCAGCGCTGAGCAGCGCCGCCATCAGCGCGATGCCGACCGGGTCGTTCGCGCCTGACTCGCCCTCGAGGACGGTGCCGCTGCGCCCCTCCACCTCCCGCTGCCCCAGCACCGAGAAGACCACCGCGGGGTCGGTGGGCGCGATGGCGGTCGCGAGCAGAACCGCGAGGTACCAGTCGATCCCCAGTACGGCGTGCGCGAGGACACTCGCGCCGGCCACCGTGGCGAAGGTCCCCAGCACTCCTAAGCCGAGGACGGCGGACCCTGCCGAGCGAAACCGGCCGGCACCGATTCCCATGCCACCCTCGAACAAGATCACGAGCAGCGCCACGGTGACGACCCGCTCCACGGTGCGGGCGCTCGGCTCCAGCCCCGGCATGAACCGCACCGCGCACGCGGCAGCCACGAGAAACAGGGCCGGCGCCGGCACGCGGATCCGCTGGGAGAGAGCGTGTGACTGCACGGCCAGCAGGCCCGCGCCGCAGGCGCAGAGGACCACCAGGCCGAAGGTCAGAGTGTCGTGCACGGGCGGTCTCCCAAGGCAGGACGAGGCGATCGCCGACCAGCCTTCCCGGCACTCCGGACGGAACGCTACCCGACCCGGTGCCCGGCGTCGGGCTGAAGGGAGGCGCCTCCGGCGGCGTACCCGTAGGCTGCGGGACGATCGGCTGCCCCGAGGAAGGCCATGTCCATGACCGCTAGCCCCGAACCGACGCCCGCCCGAAGCGCTCCCGCAGACCTGCGGGTGCGTGCCGACGTCGCCGGCGCGCACCGGGCGTCCTCGCGGACCGCGCGCGAGGCGCTGGCCGACGCCCGGCAGGGCGAGCGCACGGTCGGACAGTTGTTCTCCGACGCGTCCCGCGACTTCTCCACGATCATGCGGTCGGAGGTCGCGCTCGCCAAGCTCGAGCTCCAGGCCGAGACCAAGAACGCCGTGGCCGGCGCGGTCGGCTTCGTCGTCGCCGGTGTCCTGGGCTTCCTCGGGCTGATGCTGCTGCTGTTCGCCGCCGCGTACGGCCTGTTCGCCCTCGGGCTGCCGCGCTGGCTGTCCTTCCTGATCGTCGCCGTGGTCGTGCTCGTCATCGCCGGCATCCTGGCACTCGTGGGCAAGAGCCGGATGGGCAAGATCGGCAAGCCGGAGCGCACGCAGCGCACGGTCACGCACACCGTCGAGACCCTCAAGCGCGCCAAGCCGCACCCCGCCCCGTGAGCACCGCCGGGTGACCGTCGACGCCACGCACGTTCTGCACGAAGGCCCGTGGCGGCACCGCTTCATCTCGGCAAACGGCGCGCGCTTCCACGTCGCTGAGGCGGGTGCCGGCCCGCTCGTCGTCCTGCTACACGGGTTTCCGCAGATGTGGTGGTGCTGGCGGGGCCAGCTGCCGGCCCTGGCGGCGGCCGGTTACCAGGCCGTGGCGCTCGACCTGCGCGGGTACGGCGCGTCCGACAAGCCGCCCCGGGGCTATGACACCCAGACGCTCGCGGCCGACGTCGCCGCGGTGGTGCGGTCGCTGGGCGCCGACGACGCCGTGGTGGTCGGGCACGACTGGGGCGGCTGGATCGCCTGGTCGATGCCCGCGCTGCAGCCGGAGGTGACCCGCGCCGTCGCTGCATTGTCCATGGCGCACCCGCTGCAGCTGGAGCGCGCCCTCCGGCGGTCCCCGGCACAGCTGCGGGCCAGCCGGCACATCCTGGGCTACCAGGTGCCGATCGCCCCGGAGCGGGCGCTCACGCGCGACGCCGCGACCGTCCCCGGGCTGCTGGCCGCGGGTGGCCACGACTGGCCCCGCAGCGACGCCTCCGGGCGGCGGCTGGTCCAGGCGTACGTCGACGCGATGCGGGTGCCGTTCGTGGCGCACTCGGCGATGGAGTACTACCGCTGGGTGTTCCGGTCGACCGTTCGCGCGGACGGCCGGGCCTTCCGCGGCGCGGTCCACCGTCCGGTGACCGTGCCGGTGCTGCAGCTGCACGGCGCCCACGACGGCGTCGTCCTGCCCGCCACCGCGCGCGTGTCACGCCGGTGGGCCGCCGGCCCGTACCGGTACGAGGAGCTGCCGGCCGGTCACTTTCTGCCCGAGGAGCGGCCGGACGACGTCACCCGCCTGCTGCTGGAGTGGCTGGCGTCCCTGCCGCGTACCTGACGCCCAGCCGCGGCGCCGCCTCCTCAATTGGCGCGGGGTCACCCCGCGACGAACCTAGTGAAGTAGGGACGCCCAGCGACGACGCTGGGGTGGAGTAACGGCGCCCACGGGGACGTCACCCCGCCGCGCAGCCGCCCACGTCGACCGGGTCGTCCGCCGTCCGGGCGGCGTCGAGCACCGGCTCGGCCTCGTCCATCGTGAGGGCATACCCCGTGTCGTCGGCGTCCAGGCTCTTGGCGAACACCACGCCGACCACCTCGCCGTCCGGCGACAGGAGCGGGCCACCGGAGTTGCCCGGCCGCACGCGGGCGTACAGCGAGTACACCTCACGCACCGACGGCCCCTGCCCGTAGATGTCCTCACCGCGGGCGCTGATCACCTCGCGGACCCGTGCGGCGTCCAGCCGGTAGGGGCCGTCCAGCGGGAAGCCGGCGACCACGGCGGTGTCGCCCCTGCTGAGGTCGGCGGCCCGCGGCAGCGCCGGCGCGGGAAGGTCCGGCACGTCGACGACGGCAAGGTCGCGCACCGGGTCGAAGACCACCACCCGGCCTGGGTACGACCGGCCGACGCCGCCGACCCGCACCCGCGGACGGGTCACACCGGCGACGACGTGGGCGTTCGTCACCACGGTGCCCGGCCGCAGCACCCAGCCGCTGCCCTCTTGGGAGCGGCTGCAGGCGACCGCCGTCCCGGTGATCTTCACCACGCTGCGGGCCGCCGCCTGGATTCCGGCGTTGCCGCGGACCCGCGGGTCCGGCGGCTCGACCGGCCGGATCCGCTCGGGCCCGAAGCCCTCGAAGACCCGCGGGAAGCCCTCGGCGCCCAGTAGGTCGCGGAACCCCGCGAACAGCCGGCTGCCCGCGGGCGGCACGACCTCGTCGAGCGCTCCGACCACCCGCGACTGGCCCACCGCACGGGACAGCGAGGGGGACGGGCCACCGCGAACGGCGGCGGCGAGCAGCCACACCAGCGCACAGACGGCGAGGACGCTGGCCACGGCGCCGAGCAAGGAGTCGAGCGCCCGCGCCGGAGCGGCGGTCACCCGACGCCGGACCCGGCCGGCCAGGGCCGACCCGACGGCCTGCCCGACCGCGGCCGCCGCCAGGACGCCGGCCAGCAGCACGACGACCCGCCGGATGTCCTGGGCGTCGTAGACGGACCAGCGCTCGAGCACCTTGGGCAGGCCCCACATGGCCAGCGCGCCGCCGCCGACGAACCCCGCGAGCGAGCCCATGCCGACGACGAACCCCCGCCGGTACCCGGACGCCGCGTAGGCCACCAGGACGACGGCGAGGACCAGGTCGACCACCGTGGCACCGGTCACGACAGCAGGGCCTGCACGCGGTCGGGCAAGGGCACCTGGCGGTGGCGGTCCCAGGGCAGCTCCAGCCCGGCAAGGGCCAGCACCCGCGACAGCAGCCCGGCCGTGAAACCCCAGACGAAGAGGCCACGCGCCTGGAAGGTCGGCCCGACGTAGCCGCTCGGGTGCCGGACGGTGGCCCGGTTGGCCGGGTCCAAGAGCTCGGCCAGCGGTACCCGGACCACGGCCGACACCTCGGCCGGGTCGACCACGCGGACCGGTGACGGCGACCGCCACCAGGCCAGGACCGGAGTGACCACGAAGCCGCTCGGTGGCAGGTACAGGGCGGGCAGCGTCCCCAGGACGTCGACGCCGGCGATGTCGAGGCCGGTCTCCTCCTGGGCCTCCCGCAGCGCAGCCGCGACCGGTCCGTCGTCGGTCGCGTCCTGCGCGCCGCCGGGAAAGGAGACCTGCCCCGGGTGCCGCCGCATCGTGTCGGCGCGCTGGGTGAGCAGCAGGTCCGGTGTGCCGTCCTCGGCGCCGAAGAGCATGAGCACCGCCGAGGGGCGGCCACCCTCCTCCGGCACCGGGAACCGGGACAGGTCCTTCCGGCGCGCCTTATCGGGCACGCGGGCCAGCCGCTGCAGCCAGTCGGCCGGCAGCGGCACGGCCGCTGGGCTCACGGAAGCGCCTCGGCGGCCCGCTCGAACTTGAGCAGCTTGCGGGCCTTGACCGGGTCGGTCTCCCCCTCGCCGTAGGACGGGCAGAGGGAGGCCACGGGGCAGGCGCCACAGGCGGGCTTGCGCGCGTGGCAGGTGCGGCGTCCATGGAAGATCAGGACGTGCGACAGCATGGTCCAGTCGCGCTTGGGGAAGAGGGCACCCACCTCGTGCTCCACCCGGACCGGGTCGGTCTCCTGGGTCCAGCCGAAACGCCGGGCGAGCCGGCCGAAGTGCGTGTCGACGGTGATGCCCGGGATGCCGAAGGCGTTGCCCAGCACCACGTTCGCCGTCTTGCGGCCCACGCCGGGCAGCGTGACCAGGTCGTCCAGGCGGGGCGGGACCTCACCGCCGAACCGCTCGACCAAGGCCGCGCTGAGCTTTATCAGGGTGTCGGTCTTGGCGCGGAAGAAGCCGGTCGGCTGGATCAGCGCCTCCACCTCGGAGCGGTCGGCAGCCGCCAGCGCGGCGGCATCCGGATAGCGCGCGAACAGCGCCGGCGTGACCTGGTTGACCCGGACGTCGGTCGTCTGGGCCGAGAGCACGGTGGCCACGAGCAGCTGCAGCGGGGTCTCGAAGTCGAGCTCGCAGTGGGCGTACGGATACAGCTCCAGCAGGCCGCGGTAAACCTTTCGCGCCCGGCGGGTCAGCGCGACCCCCTGCAGCGGAGCCGGTACGGCGGCAGCGGGGGCGCTGGTGGACAGGTGCGGCACGCCGCCAGCGTACGGCGCCACGCCGGGTGCTGGCCCGGTCGGGTGAGCGCCACCGTGCCGACCTCAAGACACCCTGACCGGCACCGAAACCTTCCCTGTGAACATGCTGAACGACGTGCCGCTGGACGGCCTGCGGGCCGAGCGCCACCGCCTGTCCGAAGAGGTGGCGCGGCTCGCCTGGCTGCGCCGGCTCGTCGTGGCCCGCTGCGACCTGGAGGTGGCGCGCCTCGTCGGCCTCGTCGCCGGCGCCGACGATCTCCCCGAGGACGTGCGCGCCGCGCTCGCCGGCCACACTCCGGCCCTGACCCCCGCGACGCTGCTGCAACTCGGGGCCTCCGCCCGCACCCTCGCGGCGTCCGTCGCGATGGGCCAGCAGCGGCTGGACGACGCGACCCGCGAGCTGGTCGCGCGGTACACCGAGGACCCCGCGCGCTGCCTCGCCGCCGCCATCCCCGAGCCCGACCCCCTGTGATCGGACCCGTTCCCGGTTCTCGCTGGGCGCAGGCGTAGGGCAGACTCCTTCCCGACCAGGGGGGAGGTGCAGCCCGTGCCGCTTCATGGAGGAGAGCTCGTGGACGACGACATCGTGCGCAGGGCTCCCCTGTTCACAGCCCTGGACGACGAGGCCGCGGCGTCCCTGCGGAGCACGATGACCGAGGTCCGCCTCGGCCGGAGCGAGGTGCTGTTCGCCGAGGGCGACCGGGGCGACCGGCTCTACGTCATCCTCGAGGGCAAGATCAAGCTCGGCCGAACCAGCGGGGACGGCCGCGAGAACCTGCTCGCGATCCTGGGACCGGGCGAGATGTTCGGCGAGCTCAGCCTGTTCGACCCCGGCCCCCGGACCGCCACCGCCACCTCGGTCGGCGAGAGCCGGCTGATCGGGCTGGGGCACGACGACCTGCAGCCGTTCCTGCTGCGCAACCCCGAGGTGGCCCAGACCCTCCTGCACGCGCTGGCGCGCCGGCTGCGCCGCACGAACGAGGCGCTCGCCGACCTGGTGTTCTCGGACGTCCCCGGCCGGGTGGCCAAGGCCCTGCTGGACCTGTCCACACGGTTCGGGCGTCCTTCCGACGACGGCGTGCTCGTGGCGCACGAGCTGACCCAGGAGGAGCTCGCCCAGCTGGTGGGCGCCTCGCGCGAGACCGTCAACAAGGCCCTGGCCGACTTTGCCGGCCGCGGCTGGCTGCGCCTCGGGGCCCGCGCGGTGGTGCTGCTGGACGTGGAGCGGCTGCGGCGCCGCGCGCGCTGAGCGGCGCGGGCCTTGAATGTCGCGGGGTCACCCCGCACCGATAGGTTTGTAGCTGGGTAACCCCGCGACAGTCGGCAGTTGCAGTAACGACGCCCACGCGGGCCGTTCAGCCCGCGAGGTACTCCAGCTGCGCGCGGACGGACTGCTCCGCCGCCGGCCACAGCGCGCGGTCGACGTCGGCGTAGACCCGCTCCACCACCTCACGCGGCGTACGGGCTCCGGCTGCCAACGCCGCGCGCACCTGCTCCAGGCGCTCGCGGCGATGGGCCAGGTAGCCCTCCAGCACCGCGACCGCGTTCCGGAGGGCGGGTCCGTGTCCGGGGAGCACGCTCGTCGCCGCGCCCGACGCCGTCAGCGACCGCAGCCGCTCGAGGGACGCCAGGTAGTCCTCTAGCCGGCCGTCCGGGTGCGCCACCACGGCCGTCCCACGTCCGAGCACCGTGTCGCCGGTGAGCACCGCGGCGTCAGCGGGCAGCAGGAAGGACAGCGAGTCCGCCGTGTGACCCGGCGTGGCCACGACCTCGAGCACGAGGCCGCCCGCCCGGACGACGTCCCCCTCCGCAAGCCCCTCCTCCCCGAGCCGCAGCGCCGGGTCGAGGGCCCTTACCGGCGAGCCGGACAGCGTGGCGAACCTGGCCGCACCCTCGCTGTGGTCGAGGTGGCCGTGCGTCAGCAGCGTGGCGCTCACCCTGGCCCCGTGCTGGCGGACGACGTCGAGGACCCTGCGCAGGTGCCCCTCGTCCAGAGGCCCCGGGTCGACCACCACCGCCTGCTCCCCGCCGGGCTCGAGCAGCACCCAGGTGTTGGTGCCTTCCAGGGTCATCGGCGACGGGTTGGGCGCCAGGACGCATTGGGCGCGCGCCGTGACCGCGCCCCCGCCCCAGGGACGCGTGGTGCCGGTCACGACGGCAGCTCCAGTCCGGACGCCGGACCCGGCCGCCCGCCGCCCCGGCCGTCGAGGTCGACGCGGATCGCCACGCCGTCGTCGGGGAGCCGGGTCAGCCACGGCACCACCCGGCCCACCCGGCGCGGGGTCGCCAGCACCGATGCCACGTCCGGGTGCGCGGCCACCTCCTCCAGCGTGACCTGGGTCGGCGGCATCAGCGCGACCTCTCCCCGCGCCGCCGCCTCGAGCGCCATGGTCGCGGGAACCCACTCGGCCTGGTCAGCCTCACCGCCGACGTGCCGTGCCCGCTGCCCCGACGGCAGCGCCGCCACGAAGAACCAGGTGTCGTAACGGCGCGGCTCGAAGATCGGTGTGCACCAGTGCGCCCACGGCCGCAAGAGGTCCGACCGCAGAACGAGGCCCCGCCGGCGCAGCAGCTGCGACAGTGCCACACCCCGGTCGAGGAGCGCCTGACGGTTACTCTCCCATGACGGATCGGTCACATCCGCAACAACAGTTGCCGCGTCAGCACCGGCGAGCAGCACGCCGCTCTCCTCGAACAGCTCACGAACGGCCGCACACACCAACCCGGCCGCCTCGTCCTGCTCCACCACCATCGCGTTCGCCCACCAGCCGAGGTCGGGCCCCGCCCAGGGGACTTCTGCCTCGCCGTCCCGGCGGTCCAGGCCGCCGCCTGGAAACACGTGCATCCGGGCGGCGAAGGCCATCGACGCCGCCCGCCGCAGCAGGAATGCCTCCGGCCCTCGCGCGCCGTCCCGGAGCAGGGCAACGGTGGACGCGGCGCGCGGGACGACGGGTGAAGCTTTCCTCTGCAACGAGCTGTCCCTTTTGTCCCCCGATGCCGTCAGAAACGTCGTAGCGTGAACCGCGACGCGGGCCGCGAGGGGGAAGTCGCGCAGCATCCCGCGATCGTAGGGGTGGAGCAGGGGGATCCGATGCGTCGGGATTACACGCTCGCCGAGCTGGCGGCCGCGGTTGGCATGACGGAGCGGAACATCAGGGCGTACCGCTCCCGGGGGCTGATCCCACCCCCGCGCCTGCGTGGCCGGGTTGGGTACTACGGCTTCGACCACCTCGCCCAGCTGCGCCTGGTTCAGGCACTCACTGGGCGTGGCCTCAGCCTCTCCGTGGTCGCCCAGCTGCTGGAGCGCGGGCTGGCACAGCATGAGCTGGCCCGGCTGATCCGCCAGGAGCTGCCCGGTGGCCCGCCCGTGCCGTTGGCCACGGCGGTGGTCGAGGAGCTCAGCGTCGGCGACCCCGACCTGTTGAACACCCTCGTCGAGCACGGCGTGGCCCGCCGCACCGAGCGCGGGGTGGAAGCCGATCCAGCACTGCTCGCGCTCGCGAACCAGCTCGTGGCCCACGGTGTGCCGGTGATGGAGGTCAGCCGGCTGTGCCTGGCGGGTGCGCAGGCCGCCTCGGCGGCGCTGGTCCGGTTGCGCCGGATGCTGCAGGCACCGCGGCGCCCGTCGGTTCCCCGCGATGCTGGTCCGCGCGACGCTGGTCCGCGCGAAACGGGAAGCCGCGAAACCGCCTCACAGGAAACCGCTCAGACCGGCGGCACCGACTCCGACGCCGGTGCGGCGGCGAGGACGGCCACCGACGCCGGCGACCTGGAGGAGGCCGACCCCGGCCAGCAGCCGGACGCGGCGACCACCGCGGTGGCCCTGGAGCTGACGACGACCGCGTTCCGGCTGGCGCTCGAGTCGCAGCTCAGCCGACGCGAACCGTGATCTCGACCTCGACCGGCGCGTCCAGCGGCAGCACCGCCACGCCGACCGCGCTGCGGGCGTGGACTCCCGCGTCACCGAAGACCTGCCCGAGCAGCTCACTCGCGCCGTTCACGACGCCCGGCTGACCGGTGAAGGACGGATCGCTCGCGACGAACCCGACGACCTTCACCACTCGCTGCACCGTGTCCAGGTCGCCGACGACCGACTTCACCGCGGCCAGCGCGTTCAGGGCGCAGATGCGGGCCAGCTCCTTGGCCTGGTCGGCCGCGACCTGGCCCTCGCCGTCGCCGACCTTGCCGGTGGCCACGAGCGCTCCGCCCACCATCGGCAGCTGGCCCGACGTCCAGACCAGGTCCCCCTCGCGGACCGCGGGGACGTAGGCCGCGACCGGCGGCGCGACGTCCGGAACCCGGAGGCCGAGGTTGGTCAGCCGCTGCTCGACGGTCCCCACGCGGCTCACTTCTCGCGCTTGAGGTAGGCGACGAGGTTGCCGCCGTCACCGGTCACGACCTGCACCAGCTCCCAGCCGTCCTCACCCCACTGGTCGAGGATCTGCTTGGTCGCGTGCACGATGAGCGGCACGGTCGCGTACTCCCACTTCGCCATGGCCGGAGCCTATCCCCCCGCGA
>Ga0126311_10000730_pt1 | contig 15222 bp, 12 predicted proteins | sample Plot61_FD_92539 | JGI IMG/M metagenome (GOLD analysis project Ga0126311, IMG submission 92539) | Serpentine soil microbial communities from UC McLaughlin Reserve, CA, USA - Plot61 | ecosystem: Environmental > Terrestrial > Soil > Grasslands | place: USA: UC McLaughlin Reserve, Lake County...
GAGGCCGAGGTAGTTGGCGTAGGTCTTCAGAAAGCCCCTGGCGTAGACCGCGTCGGGCAGCATTGCGTAGTCCTCGCGCTCGAGACCCGTGAGGTAGCGCTTGCGGATCTTGGTCGCATGCTCGACCTCCTCGAGCGAGAGGCCACGCTCCTTACGCTTCTGCTCGAGATAGCGGCCGATCTCGGCCCCGCTATTGGACTCCTCCGTACGCGCCGGGTTGTGCTGAGAGTCTTCCATCGCGGTTAGAAGCCTATCATAAAAGCTAGTAGCCCTCGGCCAGATCGGCCTTCCCTTCATCCTCGCCGAACATGGATTCCAGCTCCATCGCGGTGGCGACCACAGCACGGCTCTTGGAACCCTCGTAGGGGCCGACGACGCCCTTGCGCTCCAGCGCGTCGATGATCCTGCCGGCCCGCGAGTAGCCGACCCTGAAACGCCGTTGCACCGCGCTGACGGAGGCCTGCTGCGTCGAGACGACGAAGCTCGCCGCCTCGGGAAGGAGCTCATCGTCGGGCTCGTCGTCATCCTCCTTGACGCTCCTCGGTTGGGTCACCTCCTCCACAAAGCGCGCCTCCGCGCGCCCGGAGGCCGCCTCGACGGTGGCCGCGACCACCCTGCCGACCTCCGCCTCGGAGATGAAAGCGCCCTGCACGCGCGACGGCCTCGCCGCGGAGACGGGCTTGTAGAGCATGTCCCCCATCCCGAGCAAGGCCTCGGCGCCTGGGCCGTCAAGGATCACACGGCTGTCGACCTGGCTCGAGACGGCGAAGGCGATCCGACTCGGAACGTTGGCCTTGATCATGCCGGTGATCACGTCCACGCTGGGCCTCTGGGTCGCGACCACGAGGTGGACGCCTACCGCGCGCGCTTTCTGGGCGAGCCTGATGATAGCGTCCTCGACCTTGGCCCCGGCCTGCATCATGAGGTCGGCGAGTTCGTCTATGACGACGACAACATATGGCATCTGGGTCTCGGCCCTGTCGTTGTATCCCTCGACGGATCTGACCCCGAGCTGCTCGAGCACCTCGTAACGGCGCTCCATCTCCCCAACGGCCCACGAGAGCGCGTTGGCAGCCTTCTTGACGTCGGTCACGACCGGCGTGATGAGGTGCGGTACCCGCCCGAACTGCGCGAGCTCCACCCTCTTCGGGTCTACGAGGACCATCTTGACCTGCCGCGGGTCGGTGGTCAGGAGGAGCGAGGTCAGGAGCGCGTTGAGCATAACGCTCTTCCCGCTGCCCGTGGTCCCCGCGACGAGCAGGTGGGGCATCTCGGATAGGTCGAAGAACACGGCCCGTCCCGAGATGTCCTTGCCCAAGCCCACCGGAAGTGTCCAGTCGTTCGCGTCGGGGTAGGCCTCGAACACGTCCCCGAGCGTCACCTTCGCCGGCCTGGTGTTGGGCACCTCGACCCCGACCGCGCTCTTGCCCGGGATCGGGGCGAGGATCCTGACCTCGGTCGCCGCGAGGGCATAGGCGATGTCCTGCTGCAAATTCCTGACCTTGCCTACCTTGACCCCACTCCCGAGACGCAGCTCGTAGCGGGTAACCCGCGGCCCTACCACGGCCCGCACCACGTGGGCTTCCACCCCAAGATCGGAGAGCGCCAGGGTGAGCCTCTGGCTGGTGCCCTCGGCGTCGTGCTCGGGATCTCCATGCCCGCGGCTCAACATGGAGAACGGCGGCGGCGTGTACTCGCCGGGCGCAAGCTCCTTCTCCGCGCTGAAGGCCTCCTGGACACTCCCGTGCTCGGGCAATACGACCTCGAACTCTCTGGTCGGCGCGCTCTCTTCAACCCCAGCGGACACCCTAAGGTCTCGCACGTCCTGTTCACCACTCTCACGAACCTTCGCGGCGTCGCCCCGGGTACCGCGGCTCTGCCTGGACTGCCTCCTCTCCCACAGCCCGCGACCCAGGCCCACGATCTTCACGCCAACGGTCTTGAGCGCGGCGAGGGCCGAGGCGAAGCCCACGCCCGTGAGCAGGGACAAGCCGAGGGCGTAGAGCAGGCCGATCACAAGCGCGGCCCCGACCGGACCGGCGGCCCACTGTACGGCAGCGTAGAATCCACTGCCCAGAATCCCACCAGCCTCAGGATAGTGACCGTCAGAGAACAGCTGTCTCTGGGGCAGGACGGCTGCGAAGGTAGCCGCGCCGGCGAGCATCAACAGGGCGGCGCCGGCGATGACCCGGCCAGCCAGGCGCCCGAGCAAGAGGAGCAGGCCAGCGACAGCCGCGAGTGGGGCGAGCGCAAACCCGACCCTCCCGAGCAGTTGGGCACTCACGAAGGACCCCGCATCCCCAAGGAAAGCCCCACGTCCACTTACGAACGCGGCGCTGAAAAACAGACCAAGGACTAGAAGGAAGCCCCCAACGGCATCCCTACTCACGCCCCCGGCAAGGACGTCCCATACCCTGGTTAGTGGCGAGGCGCCCCTGCGCGTCGTCTTGGGGCGGGCCCTGCCAGAGGAGGCCTTCTTCGAAGTCTTCTTTGGCGCACGCTTGCCTGTAGCCACGTCCTAAGTCTAGCCCATAAGCCTCTAGTCCACCGTCAACCGCAAGGTGTAGTACAGAGTTAGATCTAAACCTCAACTATTAGCGGCAGGATGATCGGACGCTTACCCGTACGCTCGGAGAGGAAGCCGGAGAGGTCTTGGCGAATGGCGTTTTTCAGTTCTCCCCAGTCAGTGATGCGCTGGCTCGCTGTTCGCTCCAAGGTCTGGCTGACCACCTCTATGGACTGATCGACGAGGCCGTTGGCGCTTTGTGGGCTGACGAATCCACGAGAGATGACGTCTGGGGGTCCTAGAAGCTGGCCGTTCTGGGCGTTTATGCGGGCCACCACGATGAACATACCGTCTTCGGAGAGCTGCTGGCGCTCGCGCATCACGCCGGTGGAGCCTTCTGCTATCGCGCCAGCGTCGACGAGGAAGTTGCCAGCGGCGACGTTATCTGTGAGGTAGGCCTCCCGATCAGCAAACTCAAGGCAGGCGCCGTTCTCCAGGATGAAGATGTTCTCTTCGGGGATGCCGAGGCTGATCGCGGTGTTCGCGTGGTGTCGGAGGTGCCTGAACTCGCCGTGCACGGGGACAAGATAGCGCGGCTTCAGGAGCGAGAGCACTATCTTCTGCTCCTCCTTGGCTGCGTGGCCGGAGACGTGGACCGGCATGAGAGGACTGTAGAAGACGTGGGCGCCGCGCTTCATCAGGTTGTTGATAGTGCGCGAGACGCCGCGCTCGTTACCAGGGATAGGGTGGGCGGCGATCACGACGGTATCCTCGGGTCCCACCTCGATGGTGCGGTGGGTCCCGTTGGCGATCCGGCTGAGGGCCGCCAGGGGCTCGCCCTGCGAGCCGGTCGTCAGGACCACGATGTCTGAGTCGGGGATCTGGTTGACGTCCCGCTGGTCGACCATCATCTCCTGGGGCAGGTCGAGGTAGCCGAGTTCGCGCGCGATCTGGACGTTACGAATCATCGAGCGGCCCGTGACCCCGACGAGGCGGTCGTGTTTCTTGGCAGCATCGACCACCTGGCTGACGCGGTGGATGTGCGATGCGAAGGAAGCCACGATGATGCGGCCCTTCGATCTCTCGAAGACCTCGTTTAGGGTATCTCCGACGATCCTCTCTGACGGCACATAACCTGGCCGCTCAGAGTTGGTCGAGTCACCGAAGTAGGCGAGTACACCTTCCTTGCCCAGTTCGGCGAGCCGGCCAAGGTCCATCGGAGAACCCTCTATCGGGGTCAGGTCGATCTTGTAGTCGCCGGAGAACACTATGATACCCGCGTTGGTAGTGATGGCTATTGCGACCGCGCCGGGTATTGAGTGGTTGACCTCTATAAATTCGAGGCCGAACCCCCCGAGGTTTTGCCGATCGCCGGCATTGAGCTCGCGCAGATCTCCCCGCTTGATCCCGAACTCCTGCAGCTTGCTGCGCACGAGTCCGATGGTCAGCTTGGTCGCGTAGACTGGTACATTGAACTCGCGCAGAAGATAAGGCAGCGCCCCCACATGGTCCTCGTGACCGTGCGTCAGTACTACGCCCTTGAGCTCGTCGGCGTGTTCCCGCAGATAGGTAAAATCAGGGAGGACAAGGTCTATCCCAGGCATCTCCTCATCAGGGAAAGACATGCCGGCGTCGACCAGGATCATGCCGCTATCCTGGCGCACGGCCGTCATGTTCTTGCCGATCTCACCCAACCCCCCTAGGGGAACGACCTGCAAGGTTTTATTGTCTAACAACAGCTCGTATAACCTCCTTTTGAAGGCTACAGGCAGCAGGCTTCAGGAAGGTTTGCTGATGCTTCATGCCTGATGCCTACTCAATCCAGATACCTTCCCAAATCGAGCTCCTTCGGACCGACGGCGGAGAGGTACAAATGGTCTGTTCTAAGGTGCTCTCTGGCGAGGCGTCGGATGTCCTGCGGGGTCACCGCCTCGATGCGGGCGGAGATCTCCTCTGGCGTCAAGAGCTCGGCGCCGGTAATTACGCTGCGGCCGACGCGATTCATCCTCGCCGAGGTGCTCTCCAGTGCGAGGAGCGTCGAGCTCTTGAGCTGCTGCTTGGTACGATCCAGTTCCTCTTCATCGACCGGCTCCTCCATGATCCTCCCGAGCTGCTCGACGATCACTTTGACCGCCTCCTCCACATTGCCCGTGGTAGAACCGACGTAGGTCTTGATCGCGCCGGCGTCCGAGTATCCCTGGTGGTAGGAGTAGACGGCGTATGCCAGCCCGCGCTTCTCGCGCACCTCCTGAAACAGGCGGCTGCTCATGCCTCCTCCGAGGACGTTGTTCAAAGCGGCCATCGCGTAGCGATCCTCGCTCTTGGCAGGGATGCCGAGGGAGCCCAGCGAGACATGGTACTGCTCCGTCTCCTTGAACTTGAAGAAGATGCGGCTCTCGGGAGGGGTCGGCCTCGCTTCACGCACGAACGGCTCCCCTTCGGGCAGCCCGGACAGCTTCTCTTCGACCATGCGCCCGACATCGTCGGGGTCGAGCTTGCCTGCCGCGACCACGAAGACGTTTGGGGCCGTGTAGGTCTGGTTGTGGAAGGTCTTCAGGGTATCGTGGTCGACGCCGCGCACGGTCTCGGCCGACCCGATGATCGGGCGGCCCAGGGGGTCCTCGTGGAAGATCAGAGAAGAGAGGTACTCATCGGCGAGCTGGTCGGGCCTGTCCTCGTACATCTTGATCTCTTCGACGATGACCTCACGCTCCCTCTCCAGGTCCGCGAGCGTCGGCCTGAGGACCATGTCGCTCATGAGGTCGAGGGCCCGCTCGACGTGCTCGGGCAGAAAGCGGGCGTAGAGCACGGTGTATTCCTCGCCGGTCGCCGCATTCTCCTGGGCTCCTATGCCCTCGAAGGCCTGGGCGATGCCGAGGGCGTCCATGTCGGGAGTCCCCTTGAAGAGCATGTGCTCCATCAGGTGGCTGATCCCGGCGAACTCCTCCGTCTCGTCGCGGGAGCCGGCCCGGATCCAGAGCCCCATAGAGACGCTCGTCGCCTCGGCGAGGCGCTCTGAGAAGACCCTCAGTCCCCCAGGAAGCACCTTCAACCTTATGTTCGGGTCGGCCACTAGCCCTCCAGCTTCTCGAGGCTGATGCGGTTCTGCTTGTCTATCTCGAGGACCCGCACTTTAATGCGGTCGCCCTCGTTGACGACGTCCTCGACCCTCTCGACTCGCTGCCTTCCCGGCGCGAGGCGCGAGATGTGCACGAGCCCGTCGCGGCCCGGCGTAAGCTCGACGAAGGCCCCGAAGTTGGTGGTCTTGACGACCTTGCCGGTGTAGATCTCACCGGCCTCGACATCCTTCACCATCCCGTTTATCGCGGAGGCCGCCTCCCTGGAGATGCTCCCTTCACCGGCGACGAAGACCGTTCCGTCGTCCTCGACTGAGATATTTACACCGAACTGCTCTTGTAGCGCGTTGATGGTCTTCCCTCCAGGCCCTATAAGCATCCCGATCTTGTCCTTAGGAATCTTTATGACCTCGACCCTGGGAGCATAATCTGAGACCTCGGGCCTCGGCTCCGCAATGGCGCCACGCAGGATCTCGAGTATCTGCAGACGCCCGGCCTTCGCCTGCTCCAACGCCTCCTGCAAAAGCCGGGCCGAAACACCGGTGATCTTCATGTCCATCTGGAGCGCCGTTATGCCGTCGGCCGTGCCCGCGACCTTGAAGTCCATGTCCCCCATGTGGTCCTCGAGGCCCTGGATGTCACTGAGGATGACATAATCGTCGCCCTCCTTGACCAGCCCCATCGCAACACCGGCTACGGGCGCCTTGATCGGCACGCCGCCGTCCATCAGCGCCAGCGTCGAGCCGCACACGCTCGCCATCGAGGAGGAACCGTTCGATTCGAGCACCTCAGATATTATGCGTAGAGCATAAGGGAACTCGTCTTCTGACGGAATGACGGGTAAGAGCGCCCGCTCGGCGAGGGCGCCGTGCCCGATCTCACGCCGGCGCGGACTCCCCAAACGGCCCGTCTCGCCGGTGGAGAAGGGCGGGAAGTTGTAGTGGTGCATGTAGCGCTTGCCCGTCAGCGGCTCGATGGTGTCGAGCCTCTGGGCGAGACCGAGGTCGGCCAGCGCCAGGGAACTCAAGACCTGCGTCTCGCCCCTCGTAAAGAGCCCCGTCCCATGCACCCGGGGTAGAACCCGCACCTCGGCAGAAGTCGGCCTTATCTCGTCGAAGTCTCGCAGATCCGTACGCTTGTGGTCCTCGAGGTAGAGCTTGCGGAAAGCCTCCTTCTCGACGGTCGAGAGGGCGGCCGTGATCAGGAGTATCTCCTCGTCCTCACGCCCATCGGTCAACTCCTCGCTAAGCTCCTCGAGCGCCTCATGCCTGGCTCTTCGGTCGGTCTGGACGATGCCTTCTTTCATCCGCCCCAGGTACCGCCCGCGGAAGTCGGCGAGGAAGGGGTTCTCCTCGACATCATCTATCTGCTGCTTCTCCTTGCCGTACTCCCCGGCCCACTCCTCGATCGCCTCAGCCTGCGCCTTTACGGCCTCCTGGGCGAATTGCAGGGCCTCGACCATGACGTTCTCGGGCACCTCGTTAGCGCCAGCCTCAACCATCGTGATGGCTTCCTTGGTGCCGGCGACCACAAGGTCGAGGTCGCTCTCCGCGATCTGGGCGTAGGTAGGGTTCAGAATGAAGTCCCCGTCGAGCGAACGCCCGACGCGCACGGCCCCGATCGGCCCTGCAAAGGGCAAATCCGAGATCGCGAGCGCCGCAGAAGCCCCGACCATGCTCACGGTGTCATACGGGGTATCCTGGTCCGCTACAAGAACGGTCCCTATGACCTGTATCTCGTAGTGATAGTTCTTCGGGAAGAGCGGCCTAAGTGGCCTGTCAGTAAGGCGCGAGGTCAGGATCGCACGCTCGGAGGGCCTCCCCTCACGCTTGATAAACCCGCCAGGGATCTTGCCCGCCGATGACATGCGCTCCTCGATGTCCACGCTCAAAGGCAAGAACGTCGCGCCCGGGCGCGGGGCCTGCGAGCGCGTCGCCGTGGAAAGGATCATGGTGTCGCCGAGCCTCACCGTTACCGCGCCGCCGGCTTGCTTGGCCAGCTTCCCGGTTTCGAGCACGATCGAGCGCTCACCTACTGGTATATCTAGTCGCATATTGTTGTCTCCTCTTGCTTCTCTTGTTACCCGGTCTACCGGCGCAGGCCGAGCTTGGCGATGAGCGCCCTGTAGCGCTCGACGTCTTTCTTCTGCAGATATTTGAGTAACCTGCGGCGCCTGCCGACCATCTTCAGCAGTCCACGCCGCGAATGGTAGTCGTGTTTGTGCTCGCGCAAGTGCTCCGTCAGGTGCGCTATGCGCCGCGTGAGCACCGCAACCTGCACCTCAGGCGACCCCGTGTCCCCCTCGTGCGTCCGGTGCTCCCGAATGATCTCCTCTTTGTGCTCAACAACAGCCAACTTCTTCGTTCTCCTCTTTGTTCAATTCTCTCTTGTTTAACCCGTTAGACCCTTTATGCTACCACATGCATCAAATAGTATCGTGTATCGTAGTTGGGCGGAGAACGGGTTCGAAGTCTGCTTAAAGACCATATTTTGCAACGTCTGTTGCGCCCGGTGGTGGCCGGGGCTTTCCTGATGGCGGCGGCGAGGAGAGGCTTCACCGGTATGGCTCTAGGCAGGAACGAGCGGCGTTGGAACACATAGATCGGGAGACGCTTCCGGCGGAGAGGGGCCCGGGGGGCGCGCGGCCCGATGACCTGCTCCTCACTACCAAGCTCAACGTCCCATCCACCAGGACCAACCTGGTAACGCGCCCGCGCCTGATCGGACGGTTGGACGAGGGGACAGGCGGCAAGCTCACCCTAATCTGTGCTCCGGCTGGCTTCGGCAAGACAACCCTGCTTGCCGACTGGATCCTCAGGAGCGAGTTGCCGGTCGGGTAGCTCTCACTCGACCAGGAGGACAACGACCCGGCACGCTTCCTCTCTTACCTGATAGCCGCCCTCCGGTCAGTCGCTGCGGAGGAAGTCTCGCCGCTGCGCTCGCTCCGGCCGCCCACACCAGCGGTCTTGACGAGGCTCTTAAACGAGATCGCCGCCGTGCCCAAAGACTTCGCGTTGATCCTCGATGACTACCACCTCATAGATGACGAAGCGGTACACGCAACGCTCGCCTTCCTGCTCGAGCATCTGCCACCCCAGATGCACCTCGTCATCGCGAGCCGCACCGAGCCCCCGTTGACTGTATCACGCCTGCTCGCCGGCGGTGAATTGACGAATCTCACCGCCTCCGACCTTCGATTTAATGACGAGGAGGCGTCTGATTTCTTGGGCGAAGTAATGGGCCTAGACCTCTCCGCCGACGACATAGCCGCGCTGGAGAAGCGCACCGAGGGCTGGATAGCGGGGCTTCAACTGGCGGCCCTCTCCATGCGAGGACGAGATGACATCTCGGGCTTCGTCTCGTCGTTCGCCGGCACCGACCGTCACGTCTTCGACTACCTGGCCGAAGAGGTTCTCGACAGACAACCCGAAGATACTAGGATGTTCTTGCTAGAAACCTCCATCCTCGATCGGCTTAACGGCCCGCTGTGCGACGCCGTGACGGCTGGCGAAGGTGGGCAGGCCAGACCGGAGGAGCTAGAGCGGGCAAACCTCCTCATGGTCCCGCTCGACGACCGACGGCACTGGTACCGTTACCATCACCTCTTCTCTGACTTCTTGCGCCAGCGTCTGCGCCAAGAAAACCCCGAGATGGTCTCCAGATTACACCGACGGGCGAGTGAGTGGCACGAGAGCAACGGTACCGACAATGAAGCGATAGGCCACGCGCTTGCGGCGAGGGATTTCGAGCGGGCAGCGGGCCTGATCGAACGTTTGGAGGACTTGATGTTGGGGTGCGGGGAGACTCCCATACTCGAGAGACTGATAAAGACCCTGCCAGAGGAAATCATTCGCTCCCGGCCGCGCCTCTACATGAGCTACGCTATCTACGTTCTCATGACCGGCGACGGCCGTTGGGACACCGCAGAAGCGGCCTTGCGGGACGTAGAACAGCTGCTCGGCATCGGCGGTGAAGGTATCGTCGAACCCTCGACGGTGAGTCCGGTCGAGGTGATCGAAGACGAAGAACGCGCCTGGCTCGCGGGTCATGTGGCCACGGCTCGGGCCAACATCGCTTATGAGGGGCGGGGGGATCTGCGAAGTGCCATCGCTCTCAATCGTCGGGCGGTCGAACTGTTGGCCGGCGAGGAGCGGGCATCCGCGCGAAGCATTGCCGCCTGCAACCTGACTGAGTGCCTGCTCGACATCGGCGACCTGCCGGCGGCGAGCCGGGCAATTGACGAGGCCATCGAGATCTCCCTCGCAGCCGGGCATCCTGCCCAGGTTGGCTGGTCCCTGTGCCTCCTGGGATTGCTGCAAACGATCCGGGGACGCCTCTCGGAGGCCATGAAGACATACGAGCGGGTACTCCGGTTTACCGCCGACCATGAAGAAGCAGGCGTGTTACTGGCAATAGCTTAGCGCACGTGAGGATAGGTGAACTGCTATTCGAGTGGAATGATCTGGAAGGCGCGACCCGTCACCTTTTGGGAGGCATCGAGCGTGTGCTGGAGTGGGTCTGCCTGGGAGAGGCGACGAGCAGATTGCTTGAGGTCACCGGAACGCACGACCGGCTCGGGAGACTTGAAGAAGTGGATGCCGACGCGGCTCACGGCGTGGTCCCCGGCTATATAGCTCTCGCCCGTGTGAAACAGGCGAAGGGAAACACAGAGGGCGCCCTCGAAGCACTTCGTAAGGTCGAACAGGTAGCCCAGAGCTCGCGCTTGAGGTCTCTCTGGAATGACCGCGCGGAGAGATGTGGAGAAGCATGGCTGGCGCGGCTGTGGATGGCAGAGGGGGACCTGAGGGCCGCGAACCGCTGGGCGCAAGACCGGACGCTGAGCGCGACAGATGATCCCGACTATTCGTCCGAACTCGAATACATCACGCTGGCGCGGCTGCTCATCGCGCAGGGCAGGAACGAGGAGGCGGAGCACCTTCTGGGTCGGCTGGTGGAGGCGGCGGAAGCGGGAGGTCGGGGAAGGACGGTGACCGAGCTGCTCGTCCTTCAGGCGCTGGTCCTGCGGGCACGAAACGACAAACCGGAGGCATTGACCACGTTGCGGCGAGCCGTGACGCTCGCGGAGCCAGAAGGCTACATCCGCACCTTCGCCGACGAAGGAGAACCGATGGCCGACCTGCTCCAGCAGCTCTACGGAGCGTGGAGAACAGAACAACCAGGTGAAGTTCCGCTCGACTACATAGGCAAGCTACTCAAGGCGCTCGGTGCCGAAGTCGCAGTTGCTACCGGGGTGCCTCTCCGAGGGCGCGAGCACCCGGCCGGTCTCACCTCGAGGGAGGTCGAGGTGCTAGGGCTTGTGGCCGCACGCATGACCAGCGCCCAGATCGCAAGAGAGCTCTAACTGAGTCCCCGCACCGTAGAGACGCACATCACCTCGATCTACCGCAAGCTTGGTGTTACCTCACGGGCGGCTGCTACACGCTTCGCCCTAGAGCACGGCCTCGCCTGAGATGGTCTCCTACTTCAGGCCGTCGGCAACAAGCCTCGCCTCCTGTACGTCGCGCTGGATCTGGCGCTTGAGTTGCTCCACGCCGGAGAACCTCTTCTCCTCGCGAATCCGCCGGCTGAAGCCTACATCGACGATGCGCCCGTACAGGTCGCCGTCGAAATCTAGGAGATAAGCCTCGACGCGGCTCTCGGCCCGCCCGAAGGTGGGAGCCACACCCACGTTCGTGCACGCACCATACTCCTCTTCTCCCACACGGACGAACCCGGCGTAAACACCCCGGGCCGGTATCACGGCGTCCGCCTCGGGAAGCACGTTGGCGGTGGGGAAGCCGATGGATCTGCCACGCTTGTCTCCGACTACTACCTCACCCCTGAGCACGTAGGGGCGTCCGAGGAGGCCGGCGGCCTCGGTCATCTCTCCATGAAAGATCAGAGCCCTTATGCGGGTCGAGCTGATCTCACCCCCCGTGCCGCCGTCGCGTACCTGTACGGCGACAGCCGTCCCGCCTGCCTCACGCATTAGTCGTTGGAGATCCCGGAAATCGCCGGCAGCCCTGTGCCCGAAACGAAAGTTCTCACCGACCACGACTATCCCGGCACCACCCTCGCCAACAAGCACCTCACGCACGAACTGTTCGGGGCTCTTCCTGGAAAGTTCGAGGTCGAATGGGATCACCCACACCTTATCAGCCCCGTAACCGAGCAACATCTCACACCGCAACTCCAGCGGTGTGAGCAGCTTCGGCGGATCACCAGCCCCTAATACGGCCCGGGGATGCGGATGGAAGGTGGCAGCTATAACTTTCATCTCCCTCCGCCGCCCCTCCTCCACTGCCCGCCGCAAGACCTCCTGGTGGCCGACGTGAACGCCGTCGAAGGTGCCGAGAGCTACAACTACTCCGCGCATAGCACCACCTCGGCCCGCCCCCCTTCCTCATCCTCCCTGTATACCGCCAGCAACTCGCCCCCACACATCACCCTGTAACTGCCCTCGACCCGAAACTTCCTTATGCGCCTTCCGTGGCACACCATGCTACGGCCCACCTCCGCAGGAACCTCCACCTCAGGGAGATGGGCAACCACTTCCGCTGGTAGTATTATGTGGTTATGTAGGGTTTCTGGGTGGAAGTTCCGGGTGGACTGGGCGTCGCCCACGGTAAAGTGTCCGACGCTCCTGCGGCGCAGGGCGGTAAGGTAGGCGCTGGATCCCAGGGACGCGGCGAGGTCGCTGAGTAGGGTTCTTACGTAGGTGCCGCTGCTGCAGGAGATCTCGAACGTTGCCGTCCGTTTGGCCGGGTCGAGACAGGTGAGCTCGAAACTGTGGATGGTGACAGGACGGGCTTCTCGTTCGACAGTGACGCCGCTGCGGTGTAGTTCGTAGAGGCGGACGCCCTCGCGCTTGAGTGCCGAGGCCATCGGAGGGACCTGCAGGAGGTCTCCCGTGAATGCGGGGAGTGCGCCACGGATTGCATCTTCCGGAGGGAGAACGGTGCCCAGGTCGGTGATCTCGCCTTCCGCGTCGAGCGTGTCCGAGACGGCGCCGAAGCGGGCGGTTGCCGTGTAGGCCTTATCCAGGTCCGTCACGTAGCGCGAGAGGCGGGTGGACCGACCGATCAGGAGCACGAGGAGGCCCGAGGCCAGGGGGTCCAAAGTCCCTGTGTGACCTATCCTGCTCTTCTTTGGAAGGAGGCGCTTTATGCTGGAGACCGCCATGGCGCTCGTTATACCGGGCGGCTTGTCCAGCAGAAGGCCACCCGATAAAGCCTTCTCCGTTATCGCCCGCCCCCGAGGTCGCCTTCGAGTATTCCCAGAAGCTCTTCTTTGGCCTCCTTCGGCCGGCGCGGCGTAGTGTATCCGGCGGCGAGCCTGTGACCTCCCCCACCGAAGCGGCGTGCGATCTCTCCGACGTCGACGGTCTCCGAGCGGAGGGACCCCTTCGTCCCTTGCGGCACCTCGCGCAGGTGGGCCACTACATCGACCCCCGCGACGGTGCGGAGCTGGTCGATGGCCTCTTTCGACTCGATCTCCGTCGCGCCGGTCCGCTCGTAGTCGGCGTTCTCGACCGTGGAGATCAGGGCGTCCCCGTATTGGACGGCGTTCGCGAGCGAGACGCCGACGATCCTGAGTTGCTCGATGCTGCCCCTGCGGTTGATGCGCTCGTTTACCTCGGCCGGTACTACGCCGGCCCTCAGGAGGTCGGCGACCAGTTCGTGGGCACGAGGAGAGATGTTGCGGAAGGTGAAGCCGCCCGTGTCGGTCCTTATGCCAACGTAGAGGGCTTCGGCCGTGGGTCTGTCGATAGGAATGTCGAGCTCGGCGTAGAGGTCAGCGATGATCTCCGCCGTGGCGGCGGCCTTCGGGCTCACCAGGTTGTACTCGGCGTAGAGAGGGTTGTCCTCGTGGTGATCGACGTTGAGGCGGGCGCCCGCTTCGGGCACCGGTACGCCGGTTCGGTCAGCGCGGGAAGTGTCGGCGACGAGGAGGTCGTGATCCGGCGGCAGCTCGAGCAGGGGCTCGTCGGGAAGGAGCCAGCTTAGATACCCGGGCACCGCCTCCGCGTGGCAGAACACGGCCGTAGCTCCTAGCCGGTGCATCAGACGCACGAGCGCGGCCGAGGCGCCGATGGCATCACCGTCGGCCCCGACGTGTGTCGTGACGGCGACCCTATCCAGAGTCTTCAAGAACTCCGCTATTTCAGCAGGCGTATTATTCTTTGTGCGAGTCGTCATCGGTCCTTACCTCCCTGAGAGCTGCCTCTATCCTCGTCGCACGTTCGACGACAGGGTCTGGCTCGAAGTGCAGCCTGGGCGTGCGCTTGAGGCGTGTCTGGGTCCCTACCGCGGCCTGGATGCGGCCCGCCGCGCTCTGCAAACCCTCTTTAGCTGCCATCTCGTCCTCGCCGGCGAGTACACTGTAGAAGACCGTCGCGTGGGCAAGGTCGGGGCTAACCCTCACGCCCGTAACCGTAACGAGCCCCTGGATGCGCGGATCCGAGAGAGAGGCGACCTCCTCGCCGGTGATCTCCTTGAGTTGCGATTCCACCTTGCGTGTGCGCCCACTCATAGCTTCATGAACTCCTCGCGCCAGTCCAGTATCGAAAGGTCCTCGTAGCCAAGGAGCGTCCTGCGAAGCTCCTCCCGCTTCTCCTCTGCCGCGCTGCGGGAGACCGCGGCGAGCGCGATCTCCATCGTGGCGCGCTGCCACTTGTCCTGGTGATCGGACTCCACCACAGAGACATTCTTGCGGCGCAGCCGATCCTTGAGGGAGCGCAGCGTCTGGCGCTTATCCTTCAGGCTCGAAGAGAAGGGCAGCTCCAGTTCGAGCCTCACCGCGCAGAACAAAGGCCGCCTTTACCTCGGGACCTCGACCGACTCGAAGAACTCCAGGACGTCGCCATCTTTGACATCGTTGAAGTTCTCGACGCCGACGCCGCACTCGAATCCTTCGCGCACCGAGCGGACATCGTCCCTGAAGCGTTTCAGGGAGGCTACGTAGCCCTCGTAGACCACGGTGCCGTCGCGCACGACGCGCACGCGATTGTTGCGAAAGATCTCACCGCTCGTGACGTAGCAGCCCGCGACGACGCCGACATTAGGCACCCTGAAGGTCTGGCGCACTTCGGCGGTACCCGTCTCGCGCTCCTCTATCTCGGGGGCGAGCATCCCGCGCATGGCGTCCTCGATCTCTTCGAGGGCCTTGTAGATCACGTCGTAGGTCCGGATCTCGACGCCCTCGCGCTCGGCGACCTGCTTGGCCGTATTTGTAGGCCTGACGTTGAAGCCGAGCAGGATGCCGTCACTGGCCGAACCGAGCATGACGTCCGAGTCGGTCAGGGCACCGACGCCGCTGCGCACTATGTTGACCCTGACCTCGTCTGTCGACAACCTTGCGAGCGCTTCTTTGAGAGCCTCAACGGAGCCGGCGACATCCGCCTTGATGACGAGGTTGAGGTCTTGTGTTCCTCCCTCGCCGAGGAGCTCCTCCAGCGTGCGGCGCGTACCGCCCTGGGCAAGCTCCTGCCTGCGCAGACGCTCCTCGGCCTGCTGAGCCCGGTCGCGGGCTATTCGCTCGTGGTCGACGACCTCGAAACGGGTTCCGGCCTCTGGGACTCCGGAGAGACCGAGGATCTCGACCGGCATCCCAGGTCCTGCCTCCTTGACGCGCTGTCCC
>Ga0126311_10000731_pt1 | contig 15221 bp, 13 predicted proteins | sample Plot61_FD_92539 | JGI IMG/M metagenome (GOLD analysis project Ga0126311, IMG submission 92539) | Serpentine soil microbial communities from UC McLaughlin Reserve, CA, USA - Plot61 | ecosystem: Environmental > Terrestrial > Soil > Grasslands | place: USA: UC McLaughlin Reserve, Lake County...
CGGGCGATCCGCAGGGCGGGTGTCGAACGTTCTGAGTGCCGCACTGACCGACGACAGCCCTGCCGTGCGCCTGTATTCGGCGGCGGCGCTGGTCAAGACGCCGGATGGCCACTCGGCGTTTCCGCGGCTGCTCGACGTGCTGCAGGACGATGACGCGGCCTTGCGGGCGGAGGCCGTGGGCCTCCTGGTCGAGGCTGGTCGAGGACGCGAAGAGGTGATGCCCGCGCTCGTGCGGGCGCTCGGCGACAGCGACGCCGAGGTGCGCGGGGCGGCGGCGGACGCCCTCGGCTCACTTGGCAAGCCGGCCCGGACCGTGCTGCCGGCGTTGTGGCCGCTGCTGCGGGACCCGGACGAAACGGTGCGCGACCGCGTACTGCGGGCCGTTCGCGCGATCAGGCGCGGATAGCCGCCTGCGGCGGATGCGCCGCGCGGGCGCGTTCGAGTGCGTCGACGAATTGCCGCGCCACCGCGGTAATCCTGTCGAAGGCCCCGGCCGCAATCGCGCTTTTCAGCACCAGCTCGCCTCCAACGCCCACCGCCACCGCACCCGCGTCGATGAACCCGGCAATCGTCTCCAGGTTGACGCCGCCAGTCGGGAGGAGGTCGATCTGCGGGAACGGGCCTTTCAGAGCCTTCAAGTAACCGGCACCGCCTGCATGGCTGGCAGGGAAGATCTTCACGATGTCGCCGCCGAGGCTCCACGCCGAGAACACTTCGGTCGGCGTCATGGCCCCGGGCAGCACGGCTGCTCCGAGCTCTTGCGCGCTCGCGATCACCTCGGGGACCAGACACGGACACACGAGGAACTCGGCCCCGGCCTCGAGCGCACCGATGGCCATCGTTCGATCCGTCACCGTCCCTGCCCCGAGCAGGATGTCGCCGCCGAACCGCGATGCCACGGAGCGAATCGCGAGCAGCGCGTCCGGCACCGTCATGGTGATTTCGATGGTGCGGATGCCCCCCTCGACGAGCGCGTCGGTGACGCGCACTGCGAGGTCGGCGGAGTCGGCCCGGATGACCGGTACGAGCCCGCCGGCCTTTAAAGTGCTGAGAACAAGCGGTTTGGCACGGCGAGCCATGACAGGCCTCCCGGTGTGAGCTGGTTCGGCCGCGGGTTCAAGATTCACGGAGGGAACCCGGGGGGGCCGGCGCTGCGTCTAATGACACGGAGGTTTGCTATGAATCGGTTCGATTGGACGTTTTCAGGTAGTGCGGAACTGGTGACAGGAGCCGTGCTGGTGCTCGTGATCGTGGCCGCCGCATTCGCCTGACTCGAGGCGCTCCACAGCGCTGAGTCCCGCCCCTCCCCACGGGTGCCCACGCCGACAGCCACGCAGCGGACACGCAACGACCGTTCGGCGCACTCTCCGCACGCGCAAACCGACTGAGTTTCCGGGCCTACTGCGTCTGTGCCGCCGGTGCCTGGTAACTCTTGCGCGCGCGCGGGGTCATGCCCGGCTTCTTCACAACGACCTCCAGCTTGTGCACTCGTCCGTCGGTTGCGGGCGAGAAGGCCAGTGAGTACTGACTGTGCAGCTCCTGCGCTACGCGGCTGAAGGTCGAGCCGAGCTCGTCGGTTCGCTTTAACTCGAAGTAGCCGCCACCGGTTTCTTCAGAGAGCTTTCGCAATCCCCGATCAGGCCGCGTACGAATGCGCTGCGTGCCGATCACCATGTTGCTCTCCAGACCGATGGAGTAAATCATCACTTCGTCGGTCCGTGCTTTGTCGAGCACCCGACCCATCGAGCTCTTGCTGAACGTGTCTTCGCCGTCGGTGAAGACAAGGATGGCTCGCCGTCCTTCCCTGCCTCGCAGCTGTTCGAGCGACGCGTCGATCGCGTCGAAGAGCCGCGTTGGGTTGCCGTAATCGAGGTCGCGCAGCGAGCCCACCAGATCGTCCCGGTCCGACGTGAACGTCCCCGCGAACTGAATCTTGTCGTTGAAGGCGCCGATGACCGCCTGATCCGCCGGCAGCAGTCGAATGACGAACTGCTCGGCGGCCGAGCGCAGCAGATCGAGGCTGCCGGTCATGCTGCCGCTGGTATCGAGCATCACCACGACCGTAATCGGCTGCACCTCGGCATCGAAGAGCACGACCGGGGTCGGCTTGGCGTTGTCGAGGATCTCGAAGTCTTCCTTGACGAGGCCCGGGACGAGGCGCTTCTCAGCGTCCGTGACGGTGACGAACACCGGCACCAGCTGGGTGCCGGCCTTGAACGTCGGCTGCTGTGTGGCCACTGTCTGTGTGGCAGCGACGAGCGCGATCGGAATAGCCAGGTATTGAGCCCAAGTCATCCGTCGAGAGTAACACGAGGCTCCGGGACACTGATGGCCGGCCGGCACGCTCCGATGAGCGACACGGCTCAGTTACAGGTTGCAGGCGGCACCACTACTTCCTGTCGCTCTCGCTGTTCCCGGACTTCCTGCCATCGAGGCTTTCGATCGTCGCAGTGGACGGCGGGCGCTCCTTCTGCAGGGCTGCGGCTGCGCGCTCCACGTCCCGCATCACGCGCAGGACATTCTGACCGAGCACCTTCTGGACGTCGTCCTCCGAGTAGCCTCGCCGCAGCAGCTCAGCGGTCAAAGCGGGATACCTCGACACGTCCTCGAGGCCAACCGGCGTGGACTGGATCCCATCGAAATCGCTGCCGATGCCAATGTGATCGATGCCGGCGACTTGCCGCATGTGATCGATGTGATCCGTGACCATCGCCAGCGTCGCCACCGGGTCCGGGTGGGCCTTGTACCACGCCTGCATGCCGGCCTCGACCCTGATCGGATCGTTCGGATGCGCCTTGCGCAGCCGCCGCAGGTTCGCAAGCTGCAGCGGGTACCGCCGGCCTCCCTCCGGCGCGATGAAGCTGGGGACGAACGTCACCATCGCCACGCCGCCGTTCGTCTTCAGCCTCCCGAGGACGTCATCGGGCACGTTGCGCGGGTGATCGCAGATGGCGCGGGCGGAGGAATGCGAGAAGATCACCGGCGCGCGGGACACGCGAAGGGCGTCAGCCATCGTGTCGGGCGAGACGTGGCTCAGGTCCACGAGCATGCCGAGCCGGTTCATCTCGAGCACGACCTCTTCGCCGAACCTCGAGAGCCCGCCCAGCTGCGGCGTGTCGGTGGAGGCATCGGCCCACGGCACGTTGTCGCTGTGGGTCAGGGTCATGTACGCGGCGCCGAGGGCATGCATCATGCGCAGCGTCCCGAGCGAATTGTCGATCGCATGGCCCCCTTCCATTCCCAGCAGCGAGGCGATCCGCCCGGCCTTAACGATGCGGTCGATGTCGTCAGCAGTACCCGCCATCTCGAACGTATCCGGGTAGCGCGCGACCATGCGGTGCACCAGGTCGATCTGCTCGAGCACCGCCCGAATCGCGGCCTGCCCCTGGAGTGACGCCGGCACGTACACCGACCAGAATTGTGCGCCGACCCCCCCCGCCCTCAGGCGCGGGATGTCGGTCATCGTCCGCGGCTGCGCACCGCGGATGTCGACCGCCGCGAGGTCGAGCGTGTGGGCCTCCTCACGTACAGCCCACGCATAATCGTTGTGCCCGTCGATCAGCGGCGCGGCGCGAGTCAGCGCGCGCGCGCGCTCGAGTGGGTCGCCGGCCGGCGCCGGTTGCGCGCTCGCCGCCGCGAGCGCGACTGCGGCGATCGTCAGGGCGGACCCAGCTGAGAAGACGGTGCGCATCTCCTGCGATTCTATGCGAACGCTGCGTATTACAATCCGCGCAGTCCCCGCGCGAGCAGCATCTGCGGGTACCCCCAGGGATTATGAACAAACCTCCGACGTTACTGACGCTCACATGGACCGACGGCCTTGCGTTCCGGGTAGAAACGCCGGACGCTCGCACCCTGGCCACCGACGGCGACGGTCGGGCCGGCCTTTCGCCGGTGGAACTGCTCGCGGCGGCCACGGCAGCCTGCATGGGGGTCGATCTCGTGCACATCCTCGGCAAAGCGCGACAGCCGGTTGAAGGGGTGCGCGTAAGCTTCACCGGCGAACGCGCGCAGACGGAGCCGCATCGATTCACCGCGATTCGGCTCGAGTTCACGGTAGCGGGCGCGGTCGGTCAGGCGCACGTGGATCGGGCCGTTCAGCTCTCACGCGACAAGTACTGCTCCGTCTGGCATTCGCTGCGCGAGGACATCACCCTCGACGTCGTCACCCGGATCGCCGCGGGCACCACGCCCTGAGCGTCCGAGGCGCCGCGACCGGCATGCCGCAGAGTGACGCCATCCTTTCCCCGTCACCCGCGGGCCGGCACACGTATCTGGACTGGCTTCGGGGAGTCGCCGTCCTCATCATGATCGGCGGACACACGTTCGACTCCTGGACCTTGCCGGCAGACCGGACGACAAAGGTGTACGGCTGGGCCGTGCTGATCTTCGGCATCGGCGGGCCGCTCTTCCTCTTCCTCGCGGGCGTGTCGGTATCGCTCGCCGCTGGCGCTAGGGCGGCCAGGCTTCACGATGATGCTGCTGCCGCCGCCACCGTGCGGCGCCGCGGGTGGCAGATTTTCGTCTACGCCTTCCTGTTCCGGCTCCAGTCGTTCCTGCTCAACCCGGGCTCACCGCTTTCGACGCTGCTGAAGGTCGACATTCTCAACGTCATGGGCTTGGCTATCGTCGCGACTGCGACCTTGTGGGGCGCGGCACGTCGTACGACGGGGCGCGTGCTGGCCCTTGCCGCCGCGACGGTGAGCATCGCAATGCTCACACCGCTCTTGCGGGCGACGCCGATGCTGAGCGGGGTGCCGGACCCACTCGAGTGGTACGTTCATCCCGTGCAGGGGCGCACGAACTTCACGTTGTTCCCGTGGAGCGGGTTCGTCACCGCCGGCGGGCTGGTCGGCCTCGTGCTCCACCGCGCACCGGAGCCCCAACGCCACCGACGGGCGATCGCCGGCATCACGCTGGCCGGAGTGTTACTCGCAGCGGGTGGTTACGCAGCGTCGTACCTGCCGGCTCTGTACTCGGACGTCAGTTTCTGGACGAGCTCTCCGACCTTCTTTTTCCTGCGCACGGGCATTTTGCTGGTGGCGGTCGGTGTCGCCTGGGCCTGGGCGCAGCGGCCGCGAGCTGCGGGCCGCTGGAGTCCGCTGGTGGTCCTCGGGGTGGAGTCTCTGTTCGTGTACTGGATCCACGTGGAGATGGTGTATGGCCTCACGACCCGCCCATTGCATCGTCAGCTGCCGCTCGCGTGGACGGTCGCAGCCTTCATTGCCTTCACGTTTCTGATGCTCGGCACGGTCGGCCTGAAGCGCGCCACGCAGACAGCCTGGCGGGGGCGCCGGGCGCGGCCCAAGATGTCGTGAAGGGCTGTCGCTGCCGTAAATACCTGCAGCGGGACGGCTTAGACCGCAGCGCCGGGGGCACGGACATCAGAGACACGAAAATCATTGAGATCCATCAGAGGCGGCCGTTAGAATCGGCCGGTTTGCGCGCGTCCCCGCGCGCCTGCTGGCGAACCCACCCATGATGAATGTTGCCGCAATCCGCATGCACCAGTTCGGCGTGCAGTTCTATCAGGCAGCGCTGACGGCCAACGATATCGACAAGCTCGTGCGTTTCGAGGTGCTGCGCTACGGCGACCAGGGGCACCAACCGGTGCGTGGCGGGCGCCGCGGCGCAGCCGCGCCGAAGATCAACTGGGACCTGCTCGAGCGCCGGATCGGCTCGAACGAGAAGGCGTATCAGCGGCAGATCATCCGCCGCAAGATCGAAGAACTGGTGCAGTACTACGAGCAGTGCCGGCAGGCACGCGACCTGCCGTCGATACCGGGCGCCGTAATCATCTCGTGCGACGAGCGCCTGCGCTTCGAGCCGATGGCCGAAAACGTCCCGATGGGGACGCTGAAGGTGCCCGAGCGCGAGGGCATCCTCCGCGCCATCGATGGGCAGCACCGGTTGCTGGCCCTGCACGCCGCGCTCGACACCTTCGGGGCGGACCCCTTCACGGTGCCCGCCATCATCTTCGACCAGTTGCCCGAAGACCATGTCGTGCAGATGTTCGTCACCATCAACGCCAAGCACACGCGCCTGAATCCGTCGCACCTCGTCTCGCTCTCGGGGCGGCAGCTATACCGCGACGAGAACCTGGCGGCTGCGCACGACATCGTGCGCGCGCTGAACGAGCGAGACGACTCGCCGCTGTTCAAGAACATCAAGCTGCTCGGCGTGGGCAAAGGAAAGGTCGCGCAGGCACCGCTGGCGCAGGAGCTGAAGAAGCTGTTTGCGTCGGAGGCCTTTGGCGCAGGACGAAAGGGGAGCGAGTTCCTCGAAGAATCGAAGCGCTTCTACGTCAACTATTTCAAACAAATCGCGATCGTGTTCGGGGCCGCCTGGAACGGACGCAAGTACAGCATCCGGTCGGCCCCCGCGCTGCGGGCGTTCGTCCGCGTGGCGCCCGACGTGGTGCGCCGGCTCGATCAGGAGCACGCGGAACGGACCGACTTCCGTGCCATCGGCCGCGTGATTGCGCCCTGGGGCCGGCGGATTGGCGACCTGCGGTTCGAGACCGTTGGCGCCTGGAAGGGTACAGGTGCGTCCGTCGAGGGCCTCGCCCGAGAGCTGCGCCTGGCGTTGCAGTATCCGGAGGGAGCAGCCGTATAGTACCGACCGCGCGTGTAACTTCGCGCCGGTGTGTAATTCTCGCGTATGGTTTTGCGCCTTTTGTGAGTGCCCGCACCAGCAACAGTCGCCGTTTGCGCAGCAATCGCGCGGTCCTCCCAAGCACATGCGCGGCACGCACATTGCTCTCCTCTAAGTCGTCGCTGGTCCGAAGATTACGGCAAGGGCGCCGTGATTGTGCTGGGGAGCCGGGCCGGGCGATAGGTCAAAGGGCATCGCGTCAAGCGATGCCCTTTCCTTTTGTCGGCGTCCCCGCATGCGCGTCGACCTGAACACAGACGCTGGCGAGTCGTTTGGCGCATGGGCGCTCGGCGACGATGCGGCGCTTTTCTCTTACGTCACCTCGGTGAACGTCGCCTGCGGCTTCCACGCGGGTGACCCCTCCGTCATTCGCCGCACCATCCGCCTGGCCGCTGCAGCCGGCCTGTGCATCGGTGCGCATCCCGGGTATCCGGACCTCCAGGGCTTCGGCCGTCGCGCCATGGCCGTGACTCCTCGCGAGGTCGAAGATTTAGTGCTCTATCAGGTAGCGGCGCTGCTCGGCATGACCCGGGCAGAAGGGGTACGCCTCGCGCACGTGAAGCCGCACGGCGCGCTCTACAGTCAGGCGGCGAGGGACCCGGCGCTCGCATCGGCGATCGCCCGGGCCGTCGCCTCCCTGGACTCCCGCCTCGTGCTCGTGGGTCTCGCGGGCTCGTCGCTGATCCAGGCTGCCGCGGATGCCGGATTGCCCAGCGCCGCCGAGGCCTTCGCCGATCGCGCGTACTTGGCCGACGGATCGCTGGCACCACGGCACCTCCCAGGCGCCGTCATCCATGATGGGAATATCGTTGCTCGCCGCGCGCTTGGCATCATCCGGGACCACCATGTGCGCAGTCTCGATACAGATCGGGACGTTCCTGTGCGGGCGGACACGCTCTGCATCCACGGCGACACGCCGGGTGCGCCGGAGCTTGCGCGCACCGTGCGCGCCGCCCTCGAGGGGGCGGGCGTGCGGGTGTTGGCGCGCGAAGGGTGAGAGGAGCCGCGGCTTTCGACCCTGAACCGCAGCCCCAGGACTGGAACCACCTCCAACGGTCGAAGAACGATGACTGAGAACTGAAACTGGGGACTGGCAACTGACGACGATGAACTGGTGGCGTTCCGCGCCGGCATCCGCGCGGAGAGCGCTCGTGGCGGCCTCGCTCGGGTGGATGCTCGACGCGATGGACGTCCTGCTGTACTCGTTCGTGCTGGACCACATCCGGCATGAATTCGCGCTGAGCGACGGTACGAGCGGCCTGCTGATCGCGCTGCCGCTGGTTTCGTCCGCCCTCGGCGGCGCACTGTTTGGATGGCTGGCCGATCGCATCGGCCGCACGCGTGCGCTGACGGCGTCGATCGCGGTGTACTCTCTCGCGACGGCTGCCTGCGGCCTGGCGCAGTCGGTCGAGCAGCTTGCGCTCTTCCGTATCGTTCTCGGGCTCGGTATGGGCGGCGAGTGGGCCACGGGCGCCGCGCTCGTCGCCGAGACCTGGCCGGCCGAGCACCGGGGCAAGGCGCTTGGCCTGATGCAGAGCGCCTGGGCGGTGGGCTACGCGGCCGCGGCTGCGGTCAACGCCCTGGTGCTGCCGGTCTGGGGCTGGCGCGGGGTATTTCTGGCCGGCGTCGCGCCGGCGCTGCTCACCCTCTGGATCCGGCGTTCGGTCCACGAGTCACAAGTGTGGCTGGACCGCCCGGTCCGCCGGGTTGACGACCCGAGCGCCGGACGTGTGCTCGACGCGCCACTGATGCGCCTCGCGCTGATCGTCGCCGCAATGAATGCGTTGACGATGTTCGCCTGGTGGGGGCTCTTCACCTGGATCCCCGCATACCTGGCGAGGCCTGCGGCGCAGGGCGGTGCCGGGTTGTCGCTGCTTCGCTCGTCGACGTGGATCATCCTCATGCAGGCGGGCATGTGGCTCGGCTACGCCAGCTTCGGGTTTCTTTCGGATCGGTTCGGACGGCGCCGCACCTATGTCACGTATCTGCTGGTCGCGGCTGTGCTCGTCCCGCTCTATGGTGCCACGCGTGATCCGACGATCCTGCTGTTGCTGGGACCGTTCGTCGCGTTCTTCGGCACCGGCTACTTCAGCGGCTTCGGCGCGGTGACCGCGGAGATATTCCCGACCGCCATTCGCGCCACGGCGCAGGGAGTGACCTACAACGTAGGCCGCGGACTGTCAGCGCTCGCGCCGGTCACCGTCGGAGCCCTCGCCGTGCACTACGGTCTCGGGGCGGCGTTCTCGATCACGAGCGGTGCGTTCGTGCTCGCGGCCGTGCTCTGGATCTGGATCCCCGAAACCAGAGGGCACAGCCTGTTATCCGTCAGCCGGGACTGAAGTCCCGGCTCCACATCGCGTGTTCGTCGCCGTTCGCCGACCCCGCCGTCGTCGAATGCCCCCACGGCCCACCGCCCACCGCCTCCGCCCGTCGCCGCACCGTCCGCGGCCGTCCTCACCTTCGTCTGCGCTGATAGAGGAACGAGACCAGCAGCAGGATGGTGCCGACCACCACCAGGCCGAGCACGCGATAGATGCCTTCCAGGCCGGAGAGATCCGAGACGAACACCTTCACGACGGTCAGGCCGAAGAGCACGATGGCCGCGTACCGGATGGGCCGATACCCGCGCCGGATGCCGATGACGATGAGCAGCGCCGCGTAGGCGGCCCACGTCAGCGAGAGCCCCAGCTGTCCCGCAAATGTTGCGTCCGCGTTCAGTGCCCCCTGGATCTCCCAGTAGGCGCGATTCTGGGCCGTCAACAGGATGACCGTGGCCGCGCTCGCGCTCACCACGAGCCCCGCGATGGTGCGGGCATACGGATGTTCCGGTGAGCGATGGGCCCGGTGCAGCCAGGCGAGGGCGTAGCACAACCCGATGAGCAGCACGCCGAGAGCACTGGGCTCGTTCATGAACAGCCGGAAATTCGCCGGGACGGGCTGCAGGATCGAGAGTACGAGCCAACGCCCGGCGGCGACGGCCAGCAGCGTCGCGCCGGCGGCACGGAACCAGCCGCGCCCCACCCGGAGGCCGATCCACATCACGGCTGCCCCTTCGGCGGCCCACGCTGCGGTGAGCCAGCCGCCGTCGAACTTCACCCCACGGTTGCCGCGAGCAGCGCGAACGCGACCGCCAACGCGTGCAGAGCCGCGTGCGGGTGCCGCGGGCGGAGCCACCAGGCGAGCACCGCGTGCAGGGCGACAAGCACGAGCCCGATCGTTGGCACCCAGTCGACGGCCTGCCGGTCGAGCAGCTCGTAGACCCCGAGGAACAGACCGAGGCCGTTCAGATGTATCAGCAGCAGGTCGCTGGGTCCGAGGTCGCCCTCCGTTCGCGTGAGGCGGTCCATCTGCGCCAGGAGGTGCAGCGCGAACACGGCCCCGAGCGTCACGAGCGACGGTGCGATCCACTGCCGTGATTGATGGACGTCGATCCACGCGAGCAGGGGCAGCGTCACGGCTGCCCAGAGCAGCACCCGCACCTCCGGGGCCGTTCGCCGGGCCGCCCAGGCGACCGCGACCACGGTAAACGCGATGAGGTAGACGAGGAACGCGACTCCGTGGGGCGCGAGGATGCCGAGAGACACCGCGTGGTAGAGGACGGGCGCGCTGACGAGCACGAGTGCCACGAGCCGTGCGCCGCCCGTACCCAGCCGACGGGCCTGGACCAGAGCGAGCAGGAAGAGCGCGCAGAAGACCGTCAGGAAAAGCTCGGTGCGGAGGTACTTCGAGCGGGCGTAAAACGCATCCGCCCATGCCGCCACCGTCACGATGGTGAGCGCGTAGCTGAAGACGTTCAGCCACGGCCACGCCCGTCGTCCTGCGAGGTACAACGTCCCGAGCACCAGCAGGATGACGTACGAGAACAGGGTGGTCTGCGAGTCGGTGGTCCCACCCACCAGGAACGGCGTGAGGAAGCCGCCGCCGATCGCCATCAGCGCCATGGGCTGCGAGTCCTGGCGATCGGCGAGCAGCGCCGCGCCAGCGGTGACCATCGTGAGCAGCGCGAAAGCCACGCCCGCTCCGATGAGCCCGTAGAATCCGAACGCGGCGTAGATCGCGAGATACAACACGGCGAGCCCGCCGCCAGTCAGCACCTGGCCATAGGCGTCGTAACCGGCGCGCCCGAGACGGAGGCCCCCGACGACCAGAGCCATCCCGACGAGGCCGCCAAGCACCACGCGCATTGACTCCGTGATCCATTCGCGGTCGAACGCATACTTCAGGAAGAAGGCGGCGCCGAGCACGAGAACGATGGTTCCGACGTACAGCAGCAACCGGCCACCGATTGCCTCCTCGAGTCCCCTCGCGTCTCCCTCCGCCCGCGCCTCCCCGGTGACACCAGGATCGACCGGACCCGCAGCGGTCGCCGAGGCTGGGTCGACTGACAGCGCCGGCTCGAGCTGCGGAGCAGAGTCGACGGGCAGCGGCGGCGGCGGAGTGGCGTCTTGAATCGGAGCGGCAGGCGTGGCTGCCGCTGGGTCGGCGGCCATATCGGCCATATCGACGGGCGGGGTTGCCGCCGCAGGCCTGACCGACGCAGCGCTCAGATCCCGGAGATGCGCTTCGAGAGCGGCCACTCGACTGCGCAGCGCCGCCGAGTCAGACGCCGCCCGCGATGCCCGCAGGAACGCGAGCACGGGCAGCACGAACGTGATGAGCAGCCACACGAGGACGGCCATGAGGCCGAAGAAAATTGTCATACAGGGCACTGAGCTGGTGCGTCAGGCAGGTGGCTCCGACGCCGTCAACATGCGCCGGAGCACTTTGCCGACCATCGATTTCGGCAGTTCGTTCCGGAACTCGACGCGGGCAGGCACCTTGTACGGCGCCAGCCGGGTCTTGCACCACGCACGCAGATCATCGGCGGTCGACGCGGTGCCGGGTCTGAGCACGACCCAGGCTTTCACCACTTCGCCCCTCGCCGGATCGGGCACGCCGGCGACACCTGCTTCGAGCACGTCGGGGTGCGCCGCAAGCACCTCTTCGATCTCACGGGGCCACACCTGGTAGCCGCTGGTCTTGATCAGGTCTTTCTTCCGGTCCACCAGGAACAGATATCCGTCCGAGTCGAGGTACCCGAGATCTCCGGTGTGCAGCCACGTGCCACCCTGGGGCCGGGCTCTGAGCGCGATCGCCGTCTCTCGCTGGTTGTTCCAGTACCCGTCCATCAGCTGCGGCGCCCGGATGAGGAGCTCACCGACCGCGTCGGTCTCGAGCACGCGTGCCGGATCGTCGGCGTCCACAATCAGCACGTCTACGTCGGGGAGCGGCATGCCAACAGAACCGGTTTTCACGGTTCCCCGCACCGGGTTCACCACGCAGGCCATCATGCCCTCGGTCAGTGAGTAGCCCTCGATGATGCGGCCGCCCGTCAGCTCCTCGAATCGCCGCCGCGTTTCCGCCATCAGCGCGGACGCGCCCGAGAAGCACACTCGGATGGAGCTGAAGTCCGCACGGCCCTCCCGTACATCGGGATGGTTGAGCAGGGCGGTGAAGAGGGTCGGCACACCGGTGAAGAATGCCGGCCGCACCTTCCGAATCGTCGCCAGCACATCGTCTATGTCGCGGGGGTTCGGCACGAGCGCGAGCGGGTTGCGGCCCATCAAGGCCATGCCCTGCACACCGACGTTGGCGTAGACGTGGAAGAGGGGCAGCGGCAGCATGATGCGGTCGACCCACGGTGCGCAGAGGGCCTCAATCCAGCGGCGCAGCTGCAGTCCGGCCTGCACGTACGAACGGTGCGCGCCGACAACCCCTTTCGGCGTTCCGGTCGTGCCCCCGCTGGCGAGGATGACAGCCGGGTCCTCGGCCGAGACCGTGACATCCGGCGCCGGCTTCCCCGCACCCGCCGCGAGCTGGTGGCTGAACCACGCGTCGCCGGGTGCGAGGGTGACGCGGTGCCCTTCTTTTTTCTCCCGGAACAGGGTGAACAGGAGCGCCACAATCGGCGGGAGGTATTCCTTGATGTTGGTCGCGATGATGCGCCGCACGCGGGTGCGCGGCTGCACCGCCTTCGCCCGCGAGTACAGCCGCGTCAAGGCGACGAGTACTTCCGCCCCCGTCTCTCTCAGGGGCAACTCCAGCTCGGGTTCGGTGTAAATGGGATTGATCGCCACGACGACGCCGCCCGCCTTCCAGATCCCGAACTGCGCGATGAGAAATTGGGGGCAGTTCGGCAGCAGCAGGGCGACACGATCCCCCTTCCGCACGCCCTCCGCCGCGAGGGTTGCTGCAAACGCGGTGCTGAGCCGATCGAGCGTGCCGTACGAGAGGGTCGTACCCTTGAATAGGACCGCCGGGTGTGCCGGACGCTCAGCGGCGGTAGCCCGAAGCACGTCGACGAGCGTGCCGGACGGGTACTCGAGCGAGGGGGGCACGCCCTCGTCGTACCGTTCGAGCCAGGGGCGATTGATGACGTCAGCCACGGCGACGTCAACTTTACCAGCCGTGGTGTATATCTGCCTGCAGCTGGTATGTCCCCACGGCATGAGCAGCACCGTGGGTTACCGGGTGGCGGCAACAGCGTGCCGCCTCCGGATCACGCGTGCGACGGGGCGAGCAGGGTGAGCAGCAGCGCTTTCTGGGCGTGCAGGCGGTTCTCGGCCTGCTCGAAGACCAGGGAAGCTGGTGATTCGAACACGTCTTCATGCACCTCCTCCCCGCGGTGTGCGGGCAGGCAGTGCATGAAGGAGGCCCCGGGCGCTGCCCGCTGCATGAGCGACGGCGTCACCTGGTAGGGCGCGAACGTGCGCCGGCGCTCGGCGAGCTCGTCCTCCTGGCCCATGGACGTCCACACGTCGGTATAGATCGCGGTCGCGCCGTGTACTGCCTCGCCGGGGTCCTCGACCTGCACCACCTGTGCGCCGTGTTGCGCTACTGCGCCGCACTGCTCGATCACGTGGGCCGGCAGCTCGTAGCCGCGCGGCGACGCCACGCGCACCGTGACGCCGAGCATCACGCCCGCGTGCGCCAGCGACGCCGCCACGTTGTTGCCATCACCCACGAACGCGACGGTGCGGCCCGCCAGCGCGCCGGCGTGCTCCTGCAGCGTCAGGAAATCTGCGAGCGCCTGGCACGGATGCTCTTCGTCGGTGAGCGCGTTCACCACCGCGAGCGCTGGCGCGGCCGCCGCGAAGTCCTTCACCGTCCGCTGCGCGAAGGTGCGGATGACCACCGCGTGCACCCACCGCTCGAGATTGCGTGCGACGTCGGCCACCGGCTCGCGGCCGCCGAGCGCGACCTCGGGCGGAAGGGTGAGCACCTCGCCGCCCAGCTCCCGCACGGCGACTTCGAAGGTCACGCGGGTCCGCAGCGACGGCTTGTCGAACAGCAGGGCCACGTGCCGTCCGGTCAGCGCCCGCGCGGTAGGGGCGCACGAGCCCAGGGCGCGTTCCCCCTTCACACGCGCCGCAAGCGCGAGAGCAGTCTGCAGTTCCGCCGGGGTAAGGTCGAGCACCGACAGGAAGCTGCGGGCGCCGCCCGGCTGGCGCGGGCTCGGTGACGGCACCGCGCGGAGCGCGGCCGAGGCTGAAGGGCTCATGTGCGGTACTCCCCGTTGATGCGCACGTATTCGGCGCTGAGATCACAGGTCCACACCGTGGCCTCGTGGGGGCCGCCGGTGCCGAGCTCGATCTCGATGTCGATGTCGGTCCCGCGCAGGTATTCGGCCGCGCGCGGCGCCTCGCCGTCGAACGGTTGACCGTCACGGAACAGCACGGCCGGCCCGATGCGCACGCGAGCGTGCGCCAGGTCGAACGGCACGCCCGAGCGCCCGGTCGCGGCCACCAGGCGTCCCCAGTTGGGGTCGCCTCCGTGCACCGCTGTCTTGACGAGCGGCGAGTTCGCCACCGTCCGGGCCGCCTGCTTGGCGGCGGCCGCGCTCGCGCCGCCGGTCACCCGCACCGCCACCAGCTTCGTGGCTCCCTCGCCGCCACGCACGATCATCAGCGCCAGCTCGCGGCAGACGGCCTCGAGCCCGGCGATCAGCGCGTCTTCCCCGTCGCTACCCCGGATCGTGACGCCGCTCGCCCCGCTCGCCAGCGCAAGGACGGTGTCGTTCGTCGAGCACTCGCCGTCAACCGTGATGGCGTTGAACGTCCGATCCACGACCGACGCCAGCACCCGATGGAGCAGCGCCGGCGCAACATCCGCATCCGTGGTGACGAACCCGAGCATCGTCGCCATCAGTGGTTCGATCATCCCGGCGCCCTTCGCCATGCCGCCGACCTGGAAGGCGCCGCCCGGCGTCTGCACGCGTACCGCATACTCTTTCGGGCGGACGTCCGTCGTCATGATCGCCAGTGCCGCTGGATGCCCATCTCCAGAGAGTGCGGCATGCGCCCGCGCAATCCCGGTGCGAACCCGGTCAAGGCTCAGCGCCACCCCGATCACGCCAGTCGACGCAACCACCACCTCAGTGGCTGAACACCCGATGCGAGTGGCGAGTGCCCCGGCTGATTCGCGGGCGACGAGCAAACCGTCGGGTCCTGTACATGCGTTGGCACAACCGCTGTTGACGAGCACGGCGGCCACCCGTCCGCCCGACGCCAGCAGGTGGTCGCGCGAGA
>Ga0126311_10000732_pt1 | contig 15212 bp, 10 predicted proteins | sample Plot61_FD_92539 | JGI IMG/M metagenome (GOLD analysis project Ga0126311, IMG submission 92539) | Serpentine soil microbial communities from UC McLaughlin Reserve, CA, USA - Plot61 | ecosystem: Environmental > Terrestrial > Soil > Grasslands | place: USA: UC McLaughlin Reserve, Lake County...
CAACCTGTCACGTGCGTTTCGACGAAGCGACCGCAATCCTCGCGGGCGATGCGTTGCAGACGCTCGCGTTCCAAACGATCGCTGAAGATGGTGGATTGGATGCTGAGACGCGGATCGCGTTGATTGCGGACCTCGCGCGCGCGGCGGCGACGCCGGAAGGCATGGTTGCAGGCCAGGCGCTCGACATGGAAGCGGAGACGCGGCAAGTGAGTCGCGCGCAGCTCGAGGAGATTCACCGGCTCAAGACCGGGGCGCTAATAAAGGCGGCGGCGCGTTGTGGCGCAATCATTGGAGGTGCGGACGAGAGTGAGCTTGCGGCGATAACAAGTTACGGATCACATCTTGGATTGTTGTTTCAGATCACGGACGACTTTCTCGACGTCACGGCAACTGCCGAAGATCTCGGCAAGACGCCGGGCAAGGATGCGCGATCGAATAAAGCAACTTATCCGGCGCTTCATGGGATGGAGGATACGCGCGCCGCCGCGATCGAGGCCCATCGCGATACATGTGAGGCTTTGGATCGGATCGATCGCCGTACTGATGTGTTGCGCCGCATCGCCGACTTCATCCTAAATCGTTCAGGATAATCCGTGTAATCCGCGGCCGGATTTACTCATAAGCGAGCGCCTCACGAACCGTTACGCGCGACGCTCTCCACGCCGGCAGAAAACTCGCCACTGCACTCAACGCGATCGAAACGAGCATCCAAATCAACAACCCCAGCGGCTCGAACGTAAAGTCCAACCCACTCCGGAACATTATGCTGACCAACGAGTCACCCACCACTTTACTAACGGGCCACGCCAGCAAAGCCGCGATGGCCCAGCTCAACACACCAATCACAATGCCTTCAGCCACGATCATCAACCAAACAATCCGCGGCGTCGCGCCGAGCGCTCGCATCACGCCCATCTCGCGTCGTCGCTCGAGCACGTTGAGACTCATCGTCGTCATCAACCCTAACCCACCAACACCGCCGACGATCGCCGACATCAGGATCAGGAACACGTAGATCATCAGCATGTGCTGATCGAAAGCAAACCGGTTTTCGCCCTTCGTCGAGCTGCGGCGCGCGCGTACACCTTGCGCTTCGAGGTTTCGATCCAGCTCCGCTTTCAACGTGCTGATCGAATCCGGATCAGTGTTGTCGAGCGCGAGTTGCAAACTGTTTACCATTCCCCGCAGTGGTATGTAACCAACTGGTGAAGGCGCAAACGATTCACGCGCAAGTCCAACAATCCGCCACGCCTTTTCATCGGCGCCGATACGCAACACAACTGTCTCGCCGACTCGCATGTTTGGATTCCTACCAGCGAGTGCGTTGTTGATAACGATTGCATCTGTATCTTGTGCCGTCAGCTTTCTTCCTTCGACGATGTCGAAGTCGAGAAGCTGTGTGTCAGGCGGCAAAGCAACAACGCCGAAACGACGATCGTCAACAGATGCTTCCGTTGTGAACCAGCCTTCGGCACGCGTCACGCCCGGTGTGTTACTGATCGCCTTCTGAATCTTTTCGAGCTCGTACGGATTCGCAAGCGACACTGACAAGTCAGACTTTCTAGCCGCAAACATGCGATCGAGCGTGTTCACCAGCGAGGCGCGGACGTTTAGCGCTGACAGGAAGAACAACCCTCCTGCTGCGAGCGTTAAGAGCGTCAACAGGAGTCGCGCACGTCGTCGAAAGCTGTTGCGAATCGCGAACGCAATCAAGCTAGCCGTGCCGCCGATGCGCGCGAGCGCACGATCGAATGCACTCGCGCCGAAGTTTGCCTGTGACAAGCCGAAGTCCGAGAGCGCCACTCTGACGGGCGTCGCCGTGCCACGCCACACCGGATAGGCGGCTGCAATCAATGGCGCGAAAATGCCGATCACAGCCACGAGCAGGTAAACCCACACGGGCACCGCAAAACTATTGATGTCGAAATTGAGAAACATCGCCATGTAACGACATAACGCGCGACTGCCGAGAATACCGAGCGGTATAGAAACGATCACTGCGGCGATACCGAGAAACAGCGCCTGGCCAAAATAGATCAGCGCAACCTGCCGGCGCGTTCCTCCAATCGCCTTCATCACGCCGATCTGTCGCACCTGCGACGCCATCATCGCAGTCAGCAAGTTGATCACGATGATGCCGCTCAACACGAGCACAAACAGTCCGAAGCTCGACATTGCGAGCAGCAGTATGCCCGTGAGATCTGAGTGCGGATGCTTGCCGGGTTGAGGAATCTCGACACGTCGCACTTCGTGTCCGCGACTCTTGATCAACTGCTCGACATCGCCAGCGACGCGTCTGATGTGGTCTTCGTCAAATCTGTTTTGTGCGACGAGGATGTTCAACTGATCGAGCCGCGGCTGTTCGCCGAGTTGGACGAGCGTGGCGAGGTTGATGTAGCCATAGACCATGTTCTCCATGCGCGCCTGCGCCTGGCCCACGTCGTGCACACTGCCGCTGATTACGAGCGGCTGCTCGATACCATTTGCTGTCTTGACGGTGACTGCGTCGCGGATGTTTGCCTTTGCAACCTCAAACGCATCGCGCTCGATCAGCATTTCACCGGTCGCGGGCGGCCACGCGCCTTGCTCCGGCACGAGCTTGCTGACGCGAATGTTGCCGTAGTCTTCAACCACAAACAGCATCAGGTTGCGCCATTGCACTGGTCCCGCTTTGATCTGACCACTGATCGTGCGGCGCGGCTCGGCGTCGCTCACTTCCGGGTTTTGCAGAATCGCTTTGATCAGATCGTTGTCGATTGAGTCAACACGCAGCACCGCCGATGCGGGGTTCGTCGCGAGATAACCTTGATCGAGCTCACGCGTGAGGATCGCGTACGACGACAAGACCGCGGCGAACGCCGAGATGCCGAGCGCGATCGCGAGCACGACGAGCGCCGTGCGCGCGCGTTCCAGCCAGAAGTCGCGAATAGCTTTGCGCCAGAGTGTAGTCATGAGTGAAGCAGTGTGCCGTCGGAGATCTCGATCTTACGATCGATCACGCGTGCGATGTCGGCTTCGTGAGTGGCGATCATGACAGTCGTGCCGCGATTCGCCATGTCGCGAAAGAGATCGAGGATAGCCGCGGCTGTTACGGAATCGAGGTTGCCAGTTGGCTCGTCTGCGAGGACTAACGGTGGCTCGTTTGCGAGTGCGCGCGCGATTGCGACGCGCTGTTGCTCGCCGCCTGATAACGTTGCCGGCAGTTTGTCCGCCTGGCGCTCGACACCGACACGATTAAGCAAATCAACCGCGCGTTTGCGACGCTCGCGCAACGGAATCATTTTCGAAAAGTCCATCGGCAGCATCACGTTCTCGGCCGCAGTAAGCGTGGGTAACAGTTGAAAGAACTGAAAGACGAAGCCGACGTTTCGCCCACGCCATGCTGCCAGTTTGTTTTCCGACAGCGCGTGGATCTCTGTGCCTGCAACAGCAACCGAACCCAACGACGGACGATCGATGCCTGCGACCATGTTCAGCAATGTCGACTTGCCGCTGCCTGACTTGCCCACGATGCCGACAAACTCACCCGTTCGTATCTCGAGATCGATGTCTTTCAACGCAGCGAACTTGCCCGCCGGTGTTTCGTAAGTCTTTGAGACGTGATTCAAGGAGATCATAATTTTGTTCGAGTGTATTTTTCAGATCGGAACACATCTGTCCAGCGGTATGATGACGGCGTGGGCCGTAACCGAACAAAGAGGTAACGAATGTCCAAAAACGAGCACCTGCCTCTTGCGTGGTCGCAGAAGAAGACCGACGCTCGCGTGCGGCGAACACGCGACGCGCTGGGCGATGCCCTGATCGCGCTGATGCAGGAGAAACCGTTTGACACGATCACGATCCAGGACGTGTTGGACCGCGCGCACGTCAGTCGTTCAACTTTCTACTCGCATTACAATGACAAGGACGATCTGTTGATGAGCGACGCTGAAGAGTTTTTCGAAGCACTCTCGATGGCGCTCTCGGCACATGGCGACAAATCAGATCGCGTGTTTCCGGTGACGGAGTTCTTTACGCATCTCGCCGACGTCCAGCCTTTCTACAAAGCACTCGTCAAATCTGGCAAGTTTCAGGAGAACATGGAGCTCGCGCGTGGACACTTTGCGCGCGGCATCGAGCGAAGATTGTCTGAGCTGCCTCGCGCTCGCTCAATTCCTGCCAACGAGCTACCGGCAATCGCATTCACACACGCGGGCGCGCTGCTGTCGTTGCTGACGTGGTGGCTGGATCGCGGCATGCGGGAGCCAGCGGCGCAGATGGACGACCTCTTTCATCGCATGGTGTGGACCGGAGTGTCGTCCTAACGGCGGGGGCAAGCCACCCTTCCTGACTTGTTCTATTGCTAGTCTCAAAATTTTTCACAAGGTTTCGAGAAATCAGAAGTAGAACAAGTCAGGAAGGGCGGCTTGCCCCCGCTCTTCAAATCTCGGAAAGCCACTCCTTTTGTGCTTCTTGTGCCTTCTGTGGCTATTTTCGTCTTTACTTGTTTGGCGTCGCTTTGCTCGAGTCTTCCGGCTTCTTCTTCACGTAGATATCACCACGCATGGTCATGTTCGCCTTGTCTGCGAGCGTAACCAACACTGACTCAAGCATCTGCTTGTTCTCGAGTTTGAAGCTCGTGATGCCGTTAACCTTCGAGTCAGGATCGGAGTACTGCATCGTGAGGTAACGGACCTTGGTTTTGATGAAGTGCGCCGGAAGCGAATAGATCAGCGGCACCTGGCTCGCTACAGTCGCGGCCTTCGGTTGTCGCTTCTGTGTGTCGGCAAAAGCCGAAGTGATCGCGTCGTAAGGGATCGAGATCTCCTTCGGTGGCTTCTTATCTTTGAAGAGCAGGCGGTTGTTGTCGTCGTCGAACGTCAACGTGCCCTCCATTGTCTTCATGTAGCCAAACACTCCGCCTTCATATTTTGCTTTGACTGTTTTTGGGGCCGGCGCCGGTTTGACGGCCGGCGTTTGTGTCGCCGCCGGTTGAGGATCCATGGAGCGTGGACGCTGCGCGAAGACACCCGTGAGCAAAGCTCCCAGCAGGAGCAGAGTGGAAATAGTTCTCATTGAATCTCCTTAAATATCAGAGTTGATTTGCCCACATTGGCGCCTGGTAGAGAATCCACCACAGCAACAACTGAACTGCCAGTACAACAACACCAACAATCGTGCTTGCGTAACAAGCGCCGCGAGACGACTCGCCGCTGACTTGTTGCGAACGATAAGACCTGACTACGCCAACAGCGCCGAGCACCACTGCGCCGGGACAGAAGACGATGCCGAGATACGGCACCAGCGAATACGTCGCAAAGGCCCTCGCTGTCCCAGGCAAGCCACTCATTTTTCATTCAGCCACAAGAGGCACAAAATGCACATAAATTGATCTGTACCCTGACACGTATTTTTGTGCCTTTTTGTGACTCACTTAGCGAACGGCTTCACGCGTTCGATCGATTCCTTTAGATCAGCATCTGACGGCGCAAGCGCGGAACCCTTCTGGTATGCAGCCAGCGCCTTCGCGTATTGCTTTGTCACTTCAAACGCATAGCCTAGCTCGCGATAAGTATTCACGTCGTCGGGCGTTTTTTTCGCCGCTGCTTCCAACGCCGCGATCGCCTTCGGAAAATTCTGAGCGCGTGAATGGGCGACACCCAGCAAGTAAAACGTCACGCCAGTCGCATCCGGTGCAACGGTCGCGCGTTCGAGCACGCCCGCGGCGCGTGCATACTGTTTCGAGCCGATGAGCGCTTGTCCGAACAGTGTGACTGCTTCAGCGTCGGTTCTCAACTTGATCAAACCTTCACCGGCACGCACGGCGCTGAGGTAGTCAGCATCGGCCTTCGCCGCATCCGTGCTCGCTGCTGCACGACGCAGATAAGCAGTCGTCAGAAGTGCCCACGCTCCTGGAAGCCGTGAGTCGTTAACCGTGGCGCGATTCAGATTTGCAATCGCGCCGTCGAGATCGTTCTTCGCGAGCGCGATTTGGGCGAGGTAGAAAACCGACAACGAATCCTTCGGATTCAGCTTCAGGACGTGGTTGAAACTCTTCTCTGCATCCGCGGCCTTGCCCGTCTTGTACTCTGAAATCCCGCGGTAGTAGATCAACATCGAATCGGGCTGATTCGGATTACGATTGATCGCAGCCGTTAAAAGCGGCAGCGCTTCCTGATATCTCTCGGAAAGCACGTATGCCTGTCCGAGCGCGCTCTCCGTGTTTGGATCTTCCTGCTTCGCGGCGCGCTGTAGCTCGACAGCTTTCTCGAGGTCCTTAGCCGCTTCCGCGTACTGCTTCAGGTTCATCTCTGCGAACCCGGCGATCTTCCAGGCTTCCGGATCGTTCGGATACGAGGCCGTGAGCTCCTTAGCTTCCTTTGCCGCGGCCGCAAACTGTTTCTGTTCGAGAAGTAGGAACGCGTGCTTCGTGTCTGCCGGAGCTACGGTGTTTGCGACTGGTCGAACGGGCTGCACATCGAGTAACGAGTCGTTCGAGCTGGTTCTTCGCGCCGTTGGCGACGGCTGCGGTTCCGGCCGCAGGAGTGGATCGCTGGCAGGGGTCTTCGTCGTTTGCGCAGACTGCTTATTCGCACGTCTGGGCCGGGTTGATTGGGCGTAAATCGCCGTATTTGCCAGTAAAAATATAGCGCTGAGGGCGATAAAACGTTGAATAAGCGTAGGTCTACACATAATGCGCACGATTGTATGCGGGAGAGGGTTAGGTTTGAAAGCTCAGACTACGGATCAAACCCTTCGGATGCGGGAATGAGGAACTGAGTTGTGCCTTATCCACAGATTACGCAGATCTGCGTAATCTGTGGATGGCTTGGACAAAGCTTAGAAATTCAGTTTCAACCCAAACTGGAACTGGCGAGGATCGAAGGCAGCGGTGGGGCGGCTGAAGTAACGGCCATTGCTGGCGCGCTGGTTGAATAACCGCACATCGTCGATGAATGGCGACGCCGCAGCCTCGTTGAAGCGGTTGAACAGATTGAAGCCTTCCGCGATCAACTCCAACCGGAGCCGCTCACCGATGGGCACCAGTCTCGCAAGGCGCAAATCCAGCGAAACGTAGCGGTGCGTCAGACCGAGGTTGCGACCCAAGCTGCCACTCGTAAACACGCCATTCGTAATCAACGGCGCACAGCCCGTCGTACCAGCCACGCAAAGCGTTCCGTCATCAAGCACAGTCGGACGGTCCGTCTGGTTCGACTGGTCGTTGTTCGTGTCCTGGTTGCTCAGGATGTTGAACGGACGGCCTGACGAGATCTCGAAGATCGGAGCGACCGTGAAGTTTGAGAGCGCGCGATGGAATCCACCGGCCTTGGCCCAACTGCTTGGCGAAGCAATCACGCCGCTGAACACGAAGCGATGGCGTTGATCGAAGAGTGAATCCGCACGTTCGGCGCCGAAGTTTCGATTGTCCTGCGGCAGCAAGAGTGTTTGCAGGTCAGATGAATCGTCGATCGAGTGTGACCACGTGTAAGAAGCAAGGAACTGGAAGTTATGCGAGAAGCGCTTCTTCACGTCAACGTTCAATGCGTTGTAGGTCGAATTGCCGTCGGACGTTTGCGCGTTGATTGAGCCGAACGGCGAGATCGTTCCGGGCGTTCGCAGCGAGCCCGCGAGTGCGCCATTCAACACTGCCGGCGTTACTAGTCCACCGGTAAGCGCCTGTGCCAAAAAGTAATTCGGTGCGCTGGGCCGGAAGAAGTTGGCCACACCGGCATTGACGACACGGCTGCCGAGGTTCGTCAAAGGCGCAGTCACCATTCCCGGAATGATAATCGCAAACGTTTGACCCGCATTCGGAAACGCAGGCGCTCCGGTCGGCGTCGCTAAGGTGAAGCACTGGAGCGGCACGCCACCCGGACACGGAACACCGGAAGTCGGAATCGAAAACGCGACGGCTTCCGTCGTGTTTACCGGATTCCGTCCAGCGAAACGGCGGAAGTTCTGGATTTGGAGATCGGTTCGCGGCGCGTTGATGTCGAGCGGGTGCGGTAGGTGACGAGCGCCGACGTAGAGATAACTTCCCGTAATCGTCGTGTCTCTTGTCAGCTCGCGCTCGACTGTGAAGTTGCCCTGATTCGCGTATGCGTACTCAAAGTTCTTCTGCACGTGCAGCGTGAACGGAAGCACTGGACCAAAGCCAGGGAACGTTTGATCGTTGAATCGTTGTCGACCGAATTGATACTGCGCGCCCGCGGCAACGCCCGGCGTCACAACGCCTGCCGGACAAATCGGCGTCACTGGTCCACCCGGAGGACACACTGTGCCCTGAAACACCTGCACCGCATTCAGCAACGCTGTTTGCGCAGGGCTGCCCGGCGTCAGGATTCCCTGTTGCTGCTGGACCGCGTCAGCGATATCTGAGTTGAACGCGATCGCGAGCAACGGGTGATCGTAGAAGATACCGAACGCAGCGCGAATCGAAGTCTTACCATCGCCCCACGGATCCCACGCGACCGCCAGGCGAGGCGCCCAGTTGTTCTTGTCGCGCGGGAAGCCCTGTTGCACGCCAAGCGCATCCTGCGCCGCCAGCACGTCGGCAGCCGAGAGCGTGATGCCCGAGAGTGGATCGCGAAGCGGAAGCGTCGGGACCTGCTCGGTCAATTCGTAGTCGTATCGAACACCGTAGTTGAGCGTCAGGTTACGACGGATTTTCCACGAGTCCTGTGCGAAGAACGCCATTGGCTTGTTGCTGATGCTGCTGACGGGATTGCCGAAGCCCTGAATGAAATTGGAGGGGAATCCGAGACCGTACTGCTGTACGGGCGTGAAGTCAGGCGCACCTGCGAACGCCGGGTTCAACGTCGCTGCTGATAATCCGCCGAAGTTGAAAAGACCAGCGAAGTTCAGTTCGAAGATCGCCTCGGGAATGAGGACGGTAGCAAAATCGCCACCAAACTTGAAGTTGTGATTTCCGGCCACGACGTTCACGTTGTCAGTGAACTCATAACGCGTTTCCGTACGCAGCACCGGCGAGAAGAGCTCGCGACCGATGAACGCCGTACCGGAAATATTAGAAGCCACTGCGTCGCCGTTTTGCGATTTGAAAGTCGCGCGACGCTCACCGAAGTTGAAGCGTGCTTCATTGACGACCTTCGTCGAAAGCGTTGAAGTCAGCGTTGCGACCGCCGAGTAATCTTTCAGCGTCTGGATGCCGGTGCGCGAGAAATCGTTCTGCCCCAACGACTGGTTTTGCGACTCGACCTGAATACCGCTAAGCGTGCTGGGGTTGTAACCAAAGCGGAAGCTGAACTGGTGGTCCTGAGTGATCAGATGGTCGAGTCGGAATGAGTTGAACGTCGTGCGGTCAGTAACCGGAAACACTCTTTGCAGACTATTCAAAGGACGAAACGCGATGAACTCTCCATTCGCGTTCGTGGTGTTGTTCGGCACCGGCGCGCCGGAAAGAATAAAGCGTGATCCAATCGCACCTGGCAGGATCGGACTGATGGCGGGACATCCGCTGCCGTCATTCGGCGAGATCAGCGGATTAGAGCCGGTCAACCCAGTAGTGCCACCACTCGAAGCAAAGAATGCATAAGCACGCGCACCGCAGATCAACGTCGGATTGCCTGAGGATACGAGCGAGTTGATAAAGGCCGCCTGAGCCGGCGTGATGTTATTGAACGTGCGCGCGATCGGATTGAGCCCGGCAATCACCGGAATTGTTGCCGACCCGGTCAGTCCCTGCGCCACGTTGCTGGTAAAGAAGCCCGACTCGTTGCGTCGTCGCTGTTCGAACGCGAAAAAGAAGAACGTGCGATTCTGGTCGAGTGGTCCACCTAAAGTTAATCCGTACTGCGAGCGTGTGAACGGCGGATCTTCGATTGGCGCAAACGGGTTACGCGCCTGGAAGCTGCGGTGACGCAAAAATCCGAAAAGGTTTCCGTGTAACTCATTCGTGCCTGACTTGGTGACGACGTTCACGACGCCGCCCGCCGAACGGCCAAACTCCGGCGCAAAAGAATTTGTGACGACCTGAAACTCCTGCACTGCTTCCTGACTGACTGTCGAGCGCGACGCGTTCACCGAGTTGTCTGTGTTGTCGGCGCCGTCAACCTGGACGAGGTTCGAGCGACCACGCTGACCGCCGAAGTTCAAACCCGTCGTGGGCGCTGGTCCAATCGGACGACCATTGTCGCGACCGACTGTCGAAGTCGTGAGCGCGAACGCGAGATAATTTCGTTCATTGATCGGCAGGTTGTTGATGCGTTGCTGATCGATCGTAGTCGCGACGGCGGTCTTCGAAGTCTCGACGACTTCAGACGTCGCATCGGAGATCGTAACGCTTTCAGTGATCTGTCCGGGCTCAAGGGTTACGTCGAGCTGCGCGGCTTGTCCGATCGTGACAGTCACCTTTGGCAAGACGGCTTTCTTGAAGTTCGTCGCTTCAACAGTTATCTCGTAGTCGCCGGGTGGCAAATTGATGATGCGATAGAAACCTTCGTCGTTACTGGTTGAATTGCGCGAGATGTTCGTGCCCGGGTTGCGCGCGGTCACAGTTGCGTTGGCCACAACCGCACCCGTCGCGTCTTTCACTGTGCCTTGCAGGTCGGCGGCGTTTGATTGCGCCTGGCCGAAAGCGGCGTGGGCGGAAAGAAAAAGGATCATTAACAAACAGGGGATTTGAAATGATCCGTTAAGCCGGGACTTTAACGATACAAACATCGTCGTTTTCTCCTTCAGTTTTTTGCGGGCTCTGGAATTCGCGGTCACTAGCAATTCGTGGGAGTACTTTGCCGTGGTCACGTGCCCTGGGGTAGCAGCGATGACAGAGAGACCAGCACTGGCTCAGCCTTTTTACTCTAAAAGAGTCAACGTGGCAAGCAGTTTAACCGGAATACTTTAGCTTTCTTTGGCGGTTGAACACGGTGGACTACAACTGTTGGGTTGCCACATTGTGTTTCCACGCTGGGGCGGCCACCGAGGGCCGCCCCTACAGTTGATTCCCAGTAGCGCGCTCGTAGCGCGTGGCGCGTACGAGGCGATTTCGGAACTGCTTACTGACGCCGCAGAGTGCGATGCCCATCCCCGCGAGTCGAGGGTTGAAGGCGACGCGGCGCAACCAGCCGGAAATTCGCAGTCGAGAATCAAACTTTCGTGCGTACTCGGCTGTATAAGCAGTCTCTACTGCTGATGAGTCCAATTCTTTGTGATGGCGACTGATCACATTTGCCACCAGCTCGCCACTTTCAAACGCCATCAACATTCCGCTACCGGTAAAAGGATCGATAAAGGCCGCGGAGTCGCCGATCGCTACCAGCCCTTTGGCGGGGCTTGGCTGCTGTCGACCGAAACGCTCCCACGACGCGCTCAGCCAGTCAGATTCGGGTTGTGCGTGCTGGAGTGTGTAAGCCGCGCGCCGGTTCTTCATCACCATCTCCCGCATCACGAGCTCGGGATTGGATGAATGCCGCTTTACTTGTTCCGCGGAGATGATGAAGCAGAGATTGCTGCTGTCGCCTTCAACGCTGCTGAGACCGCCATACCCGTCCGGATAAAAATAGATCTCACATGCGCCCGGCGCGACGCGTGTGTTTCGCAGGTGCACTTTGAACGCGATCAATTTTGCTTTTGACTTAGATTCGCGGGCGTGGAGCTTTCTTGTGAGGATGCGCGCGCGTCCCGTCGCGTCGATCGTTAGTGGCGCCGTATGATGCTGCTCGTCGCCGTTGATCTTCAGCTTCACGCCGCGGACCTCGTTATTGTCAATAAGCGGCTCGGTGATGGTCGCACCCTCGATCACCGTGACACCACATTCCTGCGCTCGTCGCAGCAGTACGTTGTCCATCACTGCGCGACTCAAACCGAGGGCGGCTGGTCCGCCGAACCAGCTACTCGGAATCGTGACCTGGTGTCCGCGAGATGAATAGAAGACTGTTTCTGTAATTGACGCAGGATCTGAATCTGTCATGGCGCCGGCGACACCGAGTGTTTCGAAGTGTCGACGGCATTCGGGTGAGATGAATTCGCCGCAGAGTTTCGCGCGTGGAAACTTTTTCTGCTCGACAAGCAGCACGCGAAAACCATTGCGAGCGAGATGTATCGCAGCGCTCGAGCCCGCCGGCCCGGCACCCGCGATAATCACATCGAAGTTATGCGGCGATTTGTTCACTTCGTGGCTTTTCGTGACTAACGGCGGCGCTTAGCACAAGCCGGTATGGAAAGTGACGCTCGACCCAGATATCCCGCAGCCCCGCCCGTTGGGCCAACTCGAGCAACTCATTGCTCTTGAAACCGCGCAGTATCGACAACGCCCCATCGTGTCGCACCAATCGATTGTGCAAAACAATCTTACCAAGCGTGGTGTAAAGAAAGTACGCCACTGGATGCCGCTGCAGATCGATCACGAAGATGCGTCGCTTCGCAACGCGAGCCATCTCACGAAGAACCTGCACGACCTGCTCATCGAGCAAGTGATGCGTGAAGAGCGAACAGATCACGTAGTCAAACTCTTCATCAGCAAACGGAAGCTGCAAAGCATCCCCGCGCACCGAGCTGATCTCATCGAAACGCTCCGACTCTTCAAGGATCGACTCAGCCATCTGTTCATTCAACTCGAGACCGACTCCACTAAATCCTCGATTCGTTTGCCGGGCCCACGTCGCAGCTACACGCAAGAGCTCCCCTGAACCCGCACCCACGTCGAGCATCGAAAAGCCTCTGAGCGATTGCGATTCGATCTCGCGCAGCAGAGTCGCTTTCAGACTATGCGCGTCACCCATCCAGCGGTTAACGAGTTGAAGCTCGCTGATACAGTCTTCATACTCTTCGGTGGTGTAGTTGCCAGTGTCGATGTGTTCGAGCCTGTGGCTGCGTTGCTTAAACTTTTCGAGCATGTTGGACCACTGATTAATGATCTAGTTGTTGGATCACGATTGCACTGTTCTTCGAACCGAAGCCGATGCAGTTGCAGAGGGCAATCCTTACGCGTGCTTCGCGCGCTTCGTTGGGGACGTAATCGAGATCACAATCAGGGTCAGGCTCATCGAGGTTAATCGTTGGAGGGATCTTGTTTGTGTGCATCGCACAGAGTGCGGCTGATAAGCCGGCGGCGCCGCTCGCACCCTGTGGATGACCGATTTGCGACTTCGTTGCAGACATCGGAATCCGCGCCGCTTGACCGTCAAACGCGAGTTTCAAAGCACTCGTCTCGATGCGATCGTTGAGAAGGGTGGACGTGCCGTGCAGGTTCACGTAGTCGACATCTTTTGCTTCGCAGCCGGCGTCTTGAAGGGCGAGTCGCATCGCGCGCGCTGGTTCATCACCATCTTCTGCGAGTCGCACGCGATGATACGCATCGCACGTCGCGCCGTAGCCAACCACTTCAGCGTAGATTTGTGCGCCGCGATCAAGCGCATGGGCCAGCTCTTCAAATACGTAAATCCACGAGCCTTCACCAAGCACGATTCCGGACCGATTGCGCGAGAAGGGCCTCGAAGCACGATGAGGCTCATCGTTCCACTCGTTGGTCAAAACGGTCATCAGATTGAAAGCGGCGAGAATGCCCGGAGCGATCGGCGCATCGACACCACCTGTGAGCATCACGTCCTGGCGACCGAGTGCGATATGCTGCGCGGCATACGCCATCGCATCAGTAGAGCTCGTGCAACCAGTCGAGACAATGTGCGACAAACCACGCAGGCCAAACGCCATCGACAACTCGCTCGACAGTCCACCGTGCGTCGAAGCGGGAATCGTGTAGACGCTGGCTTTGCTGGTTGGACCAACGTACCAGTATTCGTACTGCTGTTCCGTGAAGGCGAGACCGCCGCCACCTGTTCCGAGCTCCACACCAAACGCGCGGCGGTCGTCGAGAGATAGATCGTTGGGGAAAACGCGCGCATCTTCCAGCGCTTCGCGTGCGGCTGCGAGCGCGAGTGGAACAGTGCGCGGAACGTGTTTGCGATCTTTTGGATTTAGTTGCGACTGCCAGTCGAACGAAGGAACTTCAGCGGCGATCTGAACCGAGAAACTCGAAGGATCGAAAGCTTCGATTCTGCGAACGCCGCTTTTGCCGGCGATGAGTCCACTCCAAAACGCTTCGCGGCCGATGCCCAGCGGGGTGACACACCCCATCCCGGTAATGACAACCCGGCGTGGACGCGTCAACCCTTTGAACATGAGATTATTTTTAGCCGCGAATTTCGCGGCTAATATCTAAACCTTCTGACCGCACTCGTTGCAGAATTTCGCGTCGGGATTTAACTCGGCCTGGCAATTCGCGCATGTGGCTGGACCCAACTTCGTGCCACATTCGATGCAGAACTTCGCGCCAGGTGCGTTCTGATGAGCACACTTCGGACACGGCACGCCTGCCTGTGCTGAGGCCTGCGCTCCGCCGCCCTGGCTTCCGCTCTGATTCGACTGCCGCATCGCATCGCTCATCGAGCCAGCCATCGCATTGCCAAGTGCGAACCCGGCGCCGAGACCGACTCCGGTGCCCGCGCCGCCGCCTGGATTCTGTGCCGCATCACGCATCGCATCCGCAGCCTGGAACTGAGCGTAACGTCCAACGTCGCCGATCACACCCATCGAAGTCCGTTTATCCATCGCAGCCTCGACTTCCTGCGGCAGCGAGATATTCTCAATAATGAACTTCGTCAACTCGAGCCCGAACGTCTTGAACTCTTCATTCAGCTTGACGCGCGTGAACTTCGCAAGCTCGTCGTAGTTCGACGCGAGATCGAGCGCGGCGATCTTCGACTCGCCGAGTGCGTCACTGAAACCGCCAACCAACGTGCGTTTGAGTTGTCCTTCAACGTCTTCAGTGATGAAGCGCGCGTTCGTGCCCGCGACTTCTTTAATCAACGCCTGTGGATCCGCAACGCGAATCGAGTAGATGCCAAACGCCCGAAGGCGGACCATGCCGAAGTCGGTGTCGCGCATCATTACGGGATTCGGCGTACCCCACTTCAGGTCGGTGAACTGTCTCGTGTTTACAAAGTAAACCTCGGCTTTGAACGGGGAGTTGAAGCCATACTTCCATGCGCCGAGTTTTGACATTATGGGCGTGTTGCCGCCATCGATCGTGTAGCGGCCGGGAGGAAACTGATCGGCGATCTGGCCCTCGTGCACAAAAACCGCGGCCTGCGATTCGCGAACGATTAGCTGCGCGCCGTTTTTGATTTCCTGATCCTTTACCGGGAAGCGATACAGGAGAGTGTTGGTTGAGTCGTCGAGCCACTCAATTACTTCGATAAACTGTGAACTCGGGC
>Ga0126311_10000733_pt1 | contig 15207 bp, 16 predicted proteins | sample Plot61_FD_92539 | JGI IMG/M metagenome (GOLD analysis project Ga0126311, IMG submission 92539) | Serpentine soil microbial communities from UC McLaughlin Reserve, CA, USA - Plot61 | ecosystem: Environmental > Terrestrial > Soil > Grasslands | place: USA: UC McLaughlin Reserve, Lake County...
GCCGCCTCGCCTCCACAGCAGCAGCCTCGACTGCGGCGTGGGCGTTCTCCAGCCTGAGCCGGAGGGTGGAGTAGTTCGGGTCGGTCAGGTAGGCGTTGGCATCGCCCTTGAAGATAGCGATCTGGGCCGCGATGTCGGCCAGGTCGCGGGCTATGTCCTTGACGGCGTCCGTGTCGTCCCTGGGCTTGGGCTATTGGTACTCGCTCATACTCTAAGGATACGGCAGGGGCGGCCGATACCCTAAGGTGTTCTTAAACGCTTGGCCGCGGTCCTAACGGGCCAGTACCGCCGGGGAGGCAGGACCTATCCGACGAGTATTATGAGGTCCTTCTTGAGGGCGTTCTAGGAAGTTGGCCAAGAATTCATCAGGAATTCATCGCCTATAGCTAGGGTAGTTGCGTTGATCAACTTTAGGCGGGGCTGATCACTCCGCCCTCTAGCTAGGAAGGTGAGGCTACCTTGAGACGCTCTGTAATAGCGCAGTCTAGTCGGCCGGGATGGCGCTTCTCGGTTCGGGGGTGGCTATGCTTGTATGTGAGTTAGGAGGTCTTTTGGTGTGCCGCCGTAGTATCCAACGCGCAGATACACACTTTGATGCATGTTTAGATCATTGTGTTTCAAACCACGGAACCACGGCCAGCTACTAAGTGTCCTAGTCGCGTCCACGAAAAGGCAAACCTGTCGCGAGGCAGGGGCGCAAAGCCACGGGTCTTACGAAAGGAAGATAGCCGGGCTACCGAAAGGAGCCGTCGACGAAACTATCCTGATATCCCGCCCGAGTAAGGAAAACGTAAAGGTGCTTCGGGGTGCCGCAAACACCCCGAAGCGTTAGTCCACAGAACGGGGCCGCTCCATGAACGATCCTACTTTACCTCGTCGAGGTGCCTGGCATGTCGGCCAGATGGCGCATTTCGTTACAATCATCATCTCGCTGGCGGTAGGTGTGATCATCCTCGTCGCTTTGTTGCCCGCCGAGTCCGATGCCGCGCGGCCCAAGCCTTCATCCCAGACCTCATCCCAGACCTCATCCCAGACCCTCACCTTCACACCCGCGGCCGACGCCAGGGTCGAGGAGTCCACCCCCACGACCAACTACGGCCCAGAGTACCTCAAGACAGATAGCGATGGTGTTGGCAAACGCAGCGAGACCTACCTGAAGTTCGACGTCTCGGGCCTCTCAGGTAGCGTGAGAGGGGCGAAGCTGCGCCTGTACGCTACCGATTCGACTGTGAACGGCCCGGCCATCTGGGCCGCCCCCAACACCTGGACGGAGGGGGGGATCACCTGGAACAACAAACCTCAGCGCATAGGCACCATCGCCGCCGATAAGGCCAACATCTCCATTGGCACCTGGGTGACGTTTAACGTTAGCTCGTTGGTGAGTACCAACGGCACCTACTCGTTCAACCTCGCTCAGTCCTCGGCGGACGGGATCACCTTCTATCAGCGGGAGTACTCCACCAACAAGCCGAAGCTGGTCGTCACCACAGACGGTACGACGTCCACGCCTCCCCCAAGCGGCACCGACCCTGTGCTGGTCGGCGCAGGTGATATAGCCACGGGCGGCCTCGGCTCCGATGCTGACAAAACAGCGCAACTCGTAGAGCAGGTCATACAGCAGCGCCCTGAGACAGCAGTCTTCACAGCTGGGGACAACGCTTACTCCGACGGCTCCGTTTCCGATTTTCAGAACAAGTACCACCCGACGTGGGGCCGGTTCAAGTCGAGGACGAACCCCACGGCCGGCAACCACGAGTACCACCAGGCGGGAGCCAAACCTTACTTCGGCTACTTCGGGGCCGCTGCACGGCCCGGAGCATCTAACGGCAACTACTCCTATGAGCTCGGCTCCTGGCACATCATCGCGCTCAACAGCGGCAATTGCAGCTACGTAGCAAGCGAGTGTGCAGCAGGCTCCACGATGATCAAGTGGCTGGAGGCTGACCTCGCCGCCAACAACAAGCGGAACGTCCTGGCCTACATGCACCAACCGCTCTTTAGTTCAGATAGCCAGTACGGCGACTCCCAGACCTACATGCGGGCGGCGTGGTACCGCCTCTATGCCGAGGGTGCTGACATAGTGATAGCGGGTCACGCCCACGACTACGAACGGTTCGCACCACAGACCCCTTCTCACGCGTATTCTGCGAGCGGAATACGCGAGTTCGTGGTGGGGACCGGGGGGACAGCGCTCAGGGGCTGGAGCAAGATCAGCGCGAACAGCCAGGTTAGGGACAACACCCATCACGGCGTCCTCAAGCTCACCCTGCGGGATAACGGCTACGACTGGAAGTTTCTAGCCGTGGGTGGGAGCGTGCCGGACTCGGGCTCCGCGCCCGTGAACTAGAGGCTCTCTGAGAGGGGAGGGTCGGAGTAGGCGGCCAAGGGCTACTACGGAGGCCGCCTACTAGCCTCTGTCCCCGGTCGTTTTGAGGTTGCGGCCGGGGGGATGCATACCGTATAGGACCGGGGCTATGCAAGATCCTGCATGCGAGCTTCGGAGAACACCCCTTCTGCGAGGTTGGGTGAATAAGGGCAGGATAGGGAAAGGAGGGAGGGACGGGGCATAGCAGCCTCGGCCCTCCTAACGCTATTTCCGATCGGCTTCTAGCCAACAGGTTGGTGCGTGCCCCAGTTAGGGTTGCTGTCCCAGATTGCGCTCTTGGTCAGGTTCACCGAGCGCACCACATCGCCGTCCTCGATGCTCCGACGAAACACATCCGCGTTGCCCTCATCGCCATAGCCGGATGTGCGTCCCACCGTTATCCAGCCCTCTCCTGCAGAGAAGCTCGGGGAGAAGCTCGAGCCGAGGAACTGCTTATCAGCAGGTGCGTGCGTTAGCTGGTGGAGACCCGTGCCATCTGGGTGTACCCAGTAGAGGTTTGAGGGGCCCTCCTCGCTCCGCCCCCGGCAGAGGGCACCTCGGGCACCTCGGAGGCGGAGGTCGCTGGCAAGGAGAGGAAGATCCCGAGGCAAGAGAGCATAACCCCCACCAACAGGAGTAGGAGGAGGACGGCTCGTCCCATCCTTGGCTTCTTTGCTAGGTGCAGAGAGCCTGTTCCCCTTCTCTGGCTTGGTGGCGGGAAGGTAGCGAGCCCTGCTCTAGGAAGAAGGTAGCTAACCCCGTGTGCAGGTTTTTCTGATGAGTTGAAGAAGAGCGAAAACCTTCGCTACGCTCGGTGGTGCTCTAAGCCAACGCCGTAGAGGAGGTCTCCGCTCTCATGGATCTTAACACCTTCATCACAGCCGTTTTCTCTCTGACCGACGATTGGCTCCAGGAACAAGAGCCGCCGCGCCGCCGCGGTCCGGCTCCCGAGCTCTCCGACTCCGAAGTGCTAACCATCGAGATCATAGGAGAGTTCCTCGCCATAGACGCCGAGAAGGACCTTTACACTTACTTCAGGCGGCACTATGGTGAGTGGTTCCCTGCCTTAAGAAGGGTCCACCGCACCACTTTCACCCGCCAGATGGCCAACCTTTGGGCGATGAAGAGGAAGCTCTGGCGAGAGCTCCTCGGCCGGATCGGCTTCGACCCCGAAGTGTCCTTGATCGACTCCTTCCCGCTAGAGCGGTTTGTCGGTTGGCCCGAGCCTACCGCTGGGGCGTCTTGGCGGAGGAGAATGCCTTCGGCTACGACGAGATGAGCAAGCAGACTTTCTACGGGCTTCGCGCTCATCTGCACACGTGGCTTGGCCGGGAGTCATCGTGGGCGTAGACCTCGCCCCGGCCAACGCCCACGACCTGCGCCTGGCCGAGGAACTGCTCGAAGAGACGAAGGGTTGGGCATTGGGGGACAGAAACTACTGGAGTCCCGAACTCACCCAGCGACTCGAGGACGAAGGGCTGCGTTTGCTGGCTCCCTACAAGTCCAAGAAAAGGGAAGGGACGCCTTTTGGCCGCGGTGGTTGACGCAAAAGAGACGCCGGATTGAGACGGTGATCTCTCAGCTGGTCGAGCGCTATGGGGCTCTAAGAAGGTGTGGGCGCGGGATCGATGGCACCTCACCTCTCGCTGGCTGCGCAAGATCCTGAGCCACACCATGAGCTTTTACCTCTGCCAATCAGGAGGGCGCTGCTCCTCGCCGTTGCGCTTCGCGGAGCTTCTTACCGATTAAACCTGCACATCGGGTTAGCTAGCTGTCCTGCGTCTTCACGTGAGGTTCTGCTTCCTCACATTACGCTTGCAGCATCCTCCTCTATGGGGGTGAGCGCATCACTCAAATGAACTATTTTTGCAATATATAGCGAGACATACCGAAGCTATGGCTAGCGAACTTCGGAGAACCCAACTAGTGAGCAACTCAGCGAACTACCTCGAAAGTCGATCCTGCGGGGGCACGTGGCTTCGCTTACCGACGCAGCACTCGCACAATGGCGGATACTGGAATTGTCCTATTGTTCGGGCCATAGATATCCTTCTCCCCACCCTTTGTGTCCCCTGAATGAGGTCAATGGCGATAGGAGACGGCAGACAACGGAAGGCCACGAACTATGCGCCTCCTTAACAAAAGGGGCGGTGGGGTAAGCTCCGCCCGCCAGAGACCCCCGAAAATGAAAAGGGGACGCAGGGGACGGGGGCATAAGGCCCCCGTCCCCCCATCGGACGCCCCTGCGTGAACGCCACATCCTACCCACGACAGATTCTCAATTTGTACTTGTAACGATAGGTTCTAGCGACCCACTCGTCATTAGGCGTTGCAGCCCCGCTTGCACAAAGATTACAAAGTCTGCAACGCCATTCCGGTCTCTCCTCGGCGCACAACACGATCCGCAAGAGTCCCATAACCCCAAGGCGCAAATCCTCCTTAGGGGCGGGGACCCTCATTGAGCCACAGCGTTGTGGGTGAAGCGAAGATGCTCATTTGCCCATGCAGTGATCAATGAGCATCTTGCTCATGTTGAGCATCTTCCCTTATATGAGCGTCTCGATGTATCTGTGGAGGCAGAAAGAAAGCGAGAAGGTGCCCAAGGTGCTCACGTAGGGGCCTTGAACACCTTACCCGGCTCACCACTTTATTTATTCCCACCCGCTGCCGAGATGTCCCTACGGTTGGGCCTGTGGGGCAGGTGCCACGCCCACCCCTCGTCGCCTTCCCTGCGGCTCACTATCTTGAGGGTAGTCTTTGCCCGTCGCAGGGTAGCCTCGCTAATCTCGAAGCGGGCGGCACGTGCCTTGATGCTCTTCTGCATCACAGGACTGTCTTTGAGTTCTTCGCGTAGAAACTCCATGCCCTCGCCCAAGGCGCTGCGCTCGTCGGGGTCTTGGGGTACACGAAGGCTCGCGTCGGCCTTTGCATCGGTAACACCCTTGTACTCTATCTTCGCCGCGCCGTTTTTTGCCTCGGTAATGCAATAGGCAAGGCTCTCGGGCGGTTGGGAGAGGTTGGACTCCTGGCCTGCCAGAACGCGCAGCGTGTCATCTTGGGGATGCGGTCCGACGAGCAACCCCGAGCGGTCAGCGCCGATGATACCAGTGCTCCCACCGCCGCGATAAAGGGCGTTAACGCCCTGCGCCTTGTTGAGATGTCGCACGAGAATGACGGCCACGCCGGTCTTATCTGACATACGCGCCAAGGGCGCCAACCCCCTCCGCACGTCCTGATCCTTGTGGGCGTTGAGGGTAGGCGACAATAACGCTATCATAGGGTCGATGATCAGGGCCTTCGCTCGTACCTGATCAATGGCTATCTCTATAAGGTCTATGTCCTCGGGGAAGGTAACGCCAACCTCGTCTTGGCCGTCCATCTTCACCGTGAGAGATAGCACCCTTCGGGCGTCCCCACCCGCGGCTTCGAGCCTCGGGCATATCGTGTCGCGCAGGCCGTCCTCGGCGTTCATGATCACCACACCTGCGGCTTCGCACCCTTGCCCGTCTGGGAATGCGCGGCCCATCGTAAGCTTGGCAGCGAGGTCGATGGTGAGAATGCTCTTGCCTAGACCGGGGTCGCCGTCCAGCACGGTTATCTTGCCGAGAGGGATACGCTTGTCCCATAGCCACTCTACGCGCTCGGGTTCAACGTCCGAGAGGAGCGTACCCACCTCGTCGGGTTTGATGTGCTTGCCGTTCAAGAGCTCTCCGTTGGGGTTGAGGCCGACCATCTCTAGCCACTCACGTCGAGACCTCATGCCATTCCCCTTGGGCTGCATCGTCTTGCGTGTATCATTCAACTGTCTCTTTCCGCCCGCCCAGGTCGCCTCCCTAACCCGAGCGGGCATCCAGGAGTTCTGTACACCATACACAAACGTGCCTTCCCTCACGCTCACGTACTCCCGATAAAGTTTAGAGCGAAGCTAACGGTGGAGTAGAATTTTAGCAGCATAGTGAAAGGAGGCGCGGCGCGGGGGGTACAGGCCGGAGCCCAGCGAAGCTAGGCCCCGACTCGCACTTCGTGCCTTCAGTGCTCAGTGAACTTCTGAGAACACCTAACATATAAACTTCGGAGAACATTCCTTCTACGCGGTTGGGTGAATAAGCCCCTGCGGATGCGCCGTACTGTTCCAGATGGGATAGTGCTTTGTAGGGAAAGGTCCAAGGAAGATAGTGGTCATGAACAGGGCCGACGCGTTCGATACTGCAGTGTTCAAGGAGATGATGCGAGCGGAGTACCGATCTGCCGCGGCCGGTTGGCGCCGTTGGCACGACGTGCTCGAAGCCGAGGAGGGCGGAAAGCTTCACAGCTCGAAGCTCGTAGAGCTCGCCAAGATTGGGTCAGGCGACGCAGTGCTCGATGTGGCTGGTGGTTACGGGGAGCCCAGTATCACCGCTGCTCGCCTTGTCGGGCCCAGCGGCCGCGTGGTTTGCACCGACATTTCTGGGGGGATGTTCGCCTTCGGGCAAGAGCGTGTAGCGGAAGCCGGGCTCGATAACGTGGAGTTTGTCGAGCGCGACGCCGAGCAGCTCAACTTCGAAGACGGGAGTTTCGACGCAGTCCTCAGCCGAGCCGGGCTCATGTTCCTGCCCGACGTCGCGGGCACACTGAAGCAGCTACACTCGTTCCTCAAGCCCGGCGGTCGTCTCGCGGCGTCCGTCTGGGGCCCGCCGACGGTCCAGGTGACCACGGCCATGCCGATCGTCTTCGCCGAACTCAAGCTGCCACCTCCGCCACCGGGACGCCCGGGGATCTTCGCACTCGCCGATCCCGACATGCTTGCCGCGCTCGTGGTGGATGCCGGGTTCCACGATGTCGAGACCGGCACGATCCGAGTTATCTTCGAGACCGACACGCCGGAGCAGTTCACGGAATTCGTCCAGGATCTTGCGCCGACGATTACCGAACTCGTGGATGAACAACCACCCGAGGTTCAGGAGCGCATCCGGCGCAAGGTGACCGAAGCGTGGACACAGTTCCAGGACGCAGGTGGCCGAGTTCGTACCGAGAACCAGTCCATCTGGGTGGTCGGCACCAAGTAGACACCTGCCCGGAATTCGTCATGCAGCCCGAATACCGTCGAGGAGGCTGGGCGGAGCGGAGGACGGAGGGCAGGATCTTTCGGCAGCAGCCCGCGCATCCCGCCAACGCCTAGTGCGCGGCGAACTTCGGAGAACACTACTTCCACGCACTCGGCTGCATAAGGAGCTGCTAGTCCGCCCGCTCAGTGCCTCCTCTTCGCGGTTGCAAAACCCCCTCTCGGGTCGCTAGCGACTCTCCTGGGCGGCGGTAGCCAATGCCCTTGCCCTTCGCGAGTGCCTCGATCGTCTCTTCCACGGTCATCAGCACCGTTGTCTCGACCGAGGCAAGGGCGCCGCCTGCCGTGATAGCAAGCACGGCGCCTCCATCGCCCCTATGCCGGTGTCCTTCTCCCTGACCTCGGCGTAGTAGTTGTTGGCGAACTCCATCACCTCGGCCACTTCGAGGTTAGGGTTGCCGTAGCCCTGGACGGCCTGCTCGAAGGCGTCCCTCGCATCGGCGAGGCTCCCCACGCTCCGGGTGGGAGTGGTCGTAGGGGCCCTGCTCGCCGCAGGCTTCCTGCCGATCCTGTCGGCCAGGGACCCGGAGAGGAGCTTGGAGCAGACCTTGACGACCCCGAAGGAGACGATGAACGAGAAGATGGCTGTTTTCAGAACCGGCCCGAACTGCTGCGAACCGATGACCACCATGGCCCGGTAGTTGGCGGCTCTCTTCTCGTAGCGGGTAGCAATACCTCGCCACTGTTTGAGGCGGTTTACGCATCGCTCGACGACGTTGCGCCTAGTGTAGGTCTCACGGTCGAAGGCGGTCCGCCAGCCGACCCGGCCAGCATGATGTCCCTCTTGTTCCCGTCGACGCGCGATGACGTGGGCTATGCCGCGACGCCTGAGCAGCCCTCGGCAGGTTAAGAAGTCGTAACCTTGTCGCCGATCAGCTTCTCGGGGCGCTTGCGCGGCCTACCCCAACCTAGGCGCGGTACCCGTATGGCACCAAGTAGTGCACCAAGCGGGGTGCTACCGTGCCTCTGGCCCCGCGTGAGGAGGACCGCGAGTGGCCTCCCCTTGCCGTCGCAGATCAGATGTACCTTGGTAGACAGGCCACCCCGGCTTCGCCCTAGCGCTTCGTCGGACTCTCTCCAGAGCCCCTTTTTGCGTCTTCCTTACCGACTCTCTTCATGGCCCCCGCGGCGTGCTCGTGGGCGCGAACTACCGTATCGTCCACGCTCACCTCCCATTCGACCTCGCCCACCGCGTCGCTCTTGCTCTGCGCGTGCTCCAGTAACCGATCCCAGATACCGTCACGCCTCCAGCGGTTGAAGCGATCGAAGCAAGTTTGCCAGGGTCCGTAGCGTTCGGGCAAGTCGCGCCAGGGAGCGCCGGTGCGTAGTTTCCAGAGGATGCCGTCTATGACGGTGCGGTGATCTCTCCACCGGCCACCTTTCCGCCCGTTTTCAGGCAGAAGCGGCTCGATCTGCTCCCAGGTTGCGTTGGTGATCTCTCCACGCCCGACCATGGTGGTGCCTCCCGCGGTCGCCAGTTCCTTAATCACGGGATACCACGCGAACCACTATCTATCAGATACGCTCTAGACGACCAGCGTGATGAGACCCGCCCCCACTAGTGCACCTGCCCACAAAAGATCGAGGTTAAACCAGGTGCGCTTGAGTATCATCACGCCGAGCTTCTCGTAGACTACCATCGCTATTACGCCCATCACCGCGAACAGCGCCAAGGTATGGATCCCGATCACTGCAAGGTCGGCGAGCACAGTTGACGAGTCAGCCATGGCGACATGGTTGGCATGGGCGCTGTGGTCGTGCGCCTCTCTCGCTTGCTCGGTGGACGAAAGGCTCAGTAGTACGGGAATGAGCATGAGTCCTGCGCCGTGGGCAGTCGCCATCAGAAACGACCACACCGTCAAGTCCCTGAAACCGACCCGCATGCCGACCCAGCGCGGGTGCCTGCGCCTGGCGAGCTTGTAGAGGCCGAAGAGGATCAGCGCGCCCGCGCATACGTAACGCAGCACATCAAGCGGGACCACGATCTGGCCTACACCAACGATCAGCACCGCCAGCAAGACGGCGGTGGCGTGCCCCAGGGCGATGGGTGGCAGGGCTTGCAGGACGGCCCCTCGCCGCTGCTCCTGCAAGCCCAGGGCCACCGCAAAGAGCCAGCCCATCGCCGGGTTGAGGCCGTGGTAGGCTCCTAGCAAGGTTAGCGTGATCCACGGCCAGCCTTCGCTCACGAGGCGTAGCAGTACGAGTCGGAGGAGGAGTCGCCGCCCTCGAGCCTTATCTGGTGCGGCCTTCCACCTTCATCGAACTCGATGAAGAAGTCGGGGTCTACAGTGAGACCGCCCTCCGGGTTAACGTCCACCTTGGCGATCCAACCGTGGATACCTTCTGGATAGAACTGCGCATCCCAGGCGGCGTATAGCGAGTTGCTGAAGTACAACCGCCGCCCATCCCGGCTCAGCTCCACCATCTGCGGTCCACCAGTTAAGGGCTGGCCGGTCTTCGGATGCGCCGCCCTGCGGACGATCCCGCCCAGATGCACAGATCCCGTGTGCCTGGGATTGAACGGGTCGCTAACGTCGTACTGGCGCAACTCCCCGGTTCCCCAGCAGGAGACGTAGAGAAAGCGGTCATCGAGCGAGAGGTTGATGTCGCTAACTAGGGGTGGCACCGCAGCGAAGTCCCTCAGTGCGGGCGGCAGCTGGTCCGGATCGGCAGGCTCGGCCGGGACGTCGATCACCTTCTGGATACCCCACCTGCCGTTCTCGCGGTGCCAGAGCCATATCGATGAGGACAGATCTTTGAGATTAACGACCACTCCGGCAAAGCCGTAGGTCTTGCTCGGATTGTGAGCGGGCCGGAGCTCCAGCACTATCTGGTATTCCTCGCCCAGATCCAGGGCCTGAAGATGACGGCGACGGCGCAGATCCCAGACGTGCAGTTGGTGACCATAGCCGCTTTGCAGTAGTATCTCCGGGTTGAGGCCGCCTTCGATCATGTTCGGCGTGCCCCACTCGCTGGTGATCATGGTGTCGTAACCCAAGTGCCACCAGAAGTCGTAGGCGAAGTACTGCGGACCGCGATCGACTTCCCAGCGCCCCAAGGGCTCAAAGCTCTCGTGGTCCATCACGAAGACGCCACCCGGGCCATCCCCGTCGGGTGCACCAAGAGCACTTACATATATGCCCTCCGGGCCACAGTGGATGGTGTGGGGGCGGCTATAGCCCGTGCGGTCGTGCAGCTCGTCAGGCTCTATCACCTTGACGATGCGCGGCTCTCTCGGGACAGGCTTGGTGTCGATGATGTGCATGCGTGAGGAGCGGAGACCTGGGACGATCAGGTAGCGGCGCTCGATGTGCGGGTGAGGTGCGTAGGGGCATAGCGCCGAACTGCAGGCGTTCCAGCCGAAGTGGTGCAGCTCATCACCGGTGTTCGGCATATCCACGCGCCCGACGACTTGGCCGTAGGTCCTCGAGTCCGGATCGAGATCGAAGACCGCGAGCGCGTCCGGGCGCCCGTCACCGTTGCTGTTCAAGGCCGCGTTTGCGTTCAAGACGGCCACGTAAGCAAGTTTCTCCTGCGGTCCTTGCATCGCCATGCGTGGCGAGGGGTAGAAGCTGGGGTCTGGCCTCCAGATTACCATTAGCGGGTCCTCCTCTCCTAATCCCGACAAACGGTATCGGAATTATTCTACACGCAGTAGAGGATTGGTTCCTGGTGAAATCGACTAACTTCTAACGGCCCTTTCAAGAGGCCTCGATTCTCTTGAGGAGATATTCATCAGACAAGCCCTAGTCGCCGAGGTTGACTGGTCTCGGCGCCTAGCCCGCCGCGCAGCGGTTGGCCCCGGCCTCCAACTCGGTGGGGTCTTCCTCTGGCATCTTCCCACAACGGTTTAGTTGGACGATGCGCTCGTAGTTCTCCGGCGCGGGAGCAACGTGCCCGGCGATCTTCCTGATGAAGGCCTCCTCATCCTCGCCCAGCAAGGGCGTGTTCCCCCGTACCTCCGAGAGGGGCGCGTCTACGGGCTCCCCATCGAAGCCGGCAGGCTCGCTGGTGTGCCCGGGCAGCACGAGCGTTCCCCCGTCCAGCCCAAACACGCGGCGCAGAGAGCCGTAGAGGGCGCGCGCCTTCTCTTGGGCACCCTCCGGGCTGGCCTCCAAGTCTGGGCGGCCCACCGCGGAGAGGAACAAGGTGTCGCCGGTGAAGAGCGCCTTCCCGTCCAGCAGGTAGCTGGTGCTCTCGGTGGTGTGCCCCGGGGTCCGGAGGGCCTCGAGCCTCGACGCGCCGATCCTCACCGCGCCCCCATCGCCGAGCGGAGAGAACGGGTAGGAGACGGGCGCTCCTTCGGGCATGTAGAGCTTCGCCCCTACCAGGTCGGCGAGCATCTTCGACCGCGAGAGGTGGTCGGCGTGGACGTGGGTGTCGAGGACGTGGGCGATCCGCCAGCCCCGCTCCTCCGCGAGCCCCACATACACCTCGGGGTCCACCGCGGCGTCTATGACCGCCGCCCCGCCACCGGAGCCGACCAGGTAAGAGAGGCACCCCTTACCGGTGCGCCTGACCTGGACTACCTGCGCCTCGGTCTCCGGAAGCTCCACTTCCGCGGTATTCCACGCGAGACTCCAGGACTTCATGCCGCCCTCCAGGGTGAGGGCATCGTAACCCCGCTCCCTGAGTTGTTCGGCGGCCACCGCGCTGCTGTTACCCGCAGCGCATACGGTCACCACCGGCAACTCCCATGGGAGGTCTACCCCCTCTATGCCCTCCATGGCGTTCGGGTCCTTCGCCTTTAGCGCTTCGTAGGCATCGAAGTGGACGCTGCCAGGGATCCGCCACTCGGTACGCTGATCCTCCGGGCGGACGTCGAGCACGGTCACGGGGGCGCCCTGCTCCAACATCTGCCTCAAGGACTCGACATCGATAGAGATACGAGTCAGGTGCTCAGCTCTTCTGCGCATTGATCGGCATCTCACAGCTCAACGCCTCCAGAGCAATGGCCAACTCTCCCTCGCTCCTCGCTTTGCGGGCCCGGAAGTTGATGCCCAAAGTGCCGAAGTTCTCCGCACTGCCCGCCTGCGGGGCACCGCCGAAGACGTCTTTGCGCCAGGTGATCTCGAACCCTACGAAACCGGCCGCCACGACCGTGACCTCGAGCTCTGCCTCCAGCAGAGCCCCGGCTATTCACCCGGTCCAGAGATCTATCTTGCGTTTGGCGCTCTCGGGGACGGCCTTCTGCACCAGGATGTCCCCGATCTGCAGCCGGCTACCGGGCTTGAGCACCCGGGACATCTCGTCCAGCGCGGCGGCTTTGTCCGGCATCAGGTTGAGCACGCCGTTTGAGATCACCACGTCCGCCCAGCCGTCGTCGACCGGCAGCGCCTCGGCGTAGCCCTCACGGAACTCCACGTTCGCAAGACCTGTCTCTTTAGCCGCCTGGCGGGCCTTCTCGAGCATCGCCGGGGTCATGTCCACCCCGATCACATGCCCCTCGGGGCCGACCTTCTTTGCGGCGATCAGGCTGTCCATTCCGGCACCCGAGCCCAAGTCCACGACCCTCTCGCCTGGGCGCAGCTCGCCCAGGCTAAAGGGGTTCCCGGTACCGGCGAAGGACTCGATGGAGGGCTCGGGAATGCCTTCCAGCCACTCGTCGGCGTACTCCAGCATGCGGGCTAGAGGTCTGCCCGTGTGAAAATGGAAGCCCTTCTGCGGGTCAGAGGCGACCTCAGCGTATTCCTCCCTGATTGCATCTCGCAAGACGTCCACGTCGAGGGCTGGGTGTTCTCGAACGTCTTCGCTCATGGCGCTCCTTCTGGGTCTACGTGCTCTCTGGCGGTCACCCCGCCTCTGTCCCGACTACTCCCGCCCAAGATTGGTTGCGTCTCCGACTCGATCGGGTAGCCCGCCGCCCGCCATTCGGGGAACCCTTCCGTGAGCCTGCTCGCTCGGTAGTCTCGGGCGCTCAAGGCCCGCACCGCCTCGTCGGAGAACACGCAGTAGGGGCCCCGGCAGTAGGCGACTATCTCCTTGTCTTTGGGGAGCGTCTGCAAGGCCGCCTCTAGGGACGCTATGGGGACCGAGAGGGCCCCGGGCACGTGCCCGGCCCGGTACTCCACCTCAGGGCGCACGTCCAAAACCACGACGCTCCCCTCAGTGAGGCGCTCCAGGAGGCCCACGGCGTCCATGGCCTCCATCGCTTCCCTGTCCTCGAGGTAGGTCTCTACCACCCGGTCCACCTCCGCTAGGCGGGCCTCGCCCAGGTCACGCACCGCCCGCCATGCCCGGAACACCCCCTCGTCGGCCAACCGGTAGCGGGCGTAGTGGCCCTCCCGGCGCACCTCCACCATCTGAGCCCCCTTGAGCACCTGCAGGTGCTGCGAGGCATTAGCCACGGGCATAGCCGTCTCCCGCGCGATCTCCTCGACCGTGCGCTCGCCCTGAGCCAACAGGTCCAGCATCTCCAAGCGCTTGGGGCTCGCCAAGGCCTTGCCGATCCTGGCGAACTGCTCGAACAGGCGGTCCTTAAACTCCCGATGCGCGGCAGCATTCATATTTTCAATAGATTACTTGATTAATGGTGAGGCGTCAAGATACCGTTGATTGCTCCACGCCCACAAGAGCACAACCAGTACACCTTTTGTACACCTTTGCAGGCGCGTACGCCTCAGGGTTGAGGTTACTCTCGCAAGGAAGCCCCGCCATGACACATATTGAGCATGTTACTGAGCAGCTTTGATCAATGTGTCACGATGTGCGGCTACGAGGCTTATTCACCCGAGTGCGTAGAAGCAGCATTCTCGGAAGAGAAGTGGAGCCTGAGTTACTCGCCGTGGCCGAGGAGGGGGCCACGGCCACCGACTCGGCGGAGGTAAGGGTGGTGGACCTGAGGGAGAGCGATCCGCAAGGTCCCAGGCCGGAGGAGATACTCGCCCTCCAATTCGAGTACTACAACATGACCGACTACGAACGGGTTTACGACCTGTACGCCCAGGAGGGCAAGGATCGGGTCTCAGAACAGGTGTTCGTGTCCATCCAGAAAGCGACAAAACAGCAGGGTGATAATTCCACTATCCCGAGTTATTCGTTCCCGTCGGTCGAGATCGAGGGCGACCGCGCCACAATACAAGTCGTGACCAACTCAGATGCGGAGGGTGAGGGAGAGCTCAGCGCTTACCGGGAACCAGCCGTCCTAGAAGGTGAGGGCTGGAGGATCGTGATGCACCCCGACCTGTACATAATAGCCGAATGTTGGGTGGGAATGAGGAGGTTGTGTTGAGCGAGAACGAGCAGAACGTCTGGCAGCAGTTCACCTCGGCAGCGAGGTGCCTACTCAGTAGCCTATTCACCCACCCTCCGGTAAGAGGTGTTCTCGGAGCTGCGCCTGCACGCGGTCATCGGAGGCGAGGGGCCGCCGCTGCTGCTGGTGCACGGCTGGCCCGAGTCCTGGTACGCCTGGCGCCTCGTGATGCCGGAGCTGGCCCGGGACTTCGAGGTCATCGCGGTCGACCAGCGCGGCATCGGGCTGACCGACAAGCCCCAGGACGGCTACGACACCGGCACCCTCGCCGGCGACCTGCTCGCGCTGATGGATGCCCTCGGCCACGAGCGGTTCGCCGTGGTCGGCCACGATACCGGGTACTTCATCAGCTACGCGCTGGCCGCGGATCACCCGGAGCGGGTCGACCGCCTGGTCGTCGCCGAGGTCCCCGGGCCCCTGGGGGTGAACCCCTCGCCGCCCCTGTTCGGACTCCCCGAGCCGATCAACAACAAGCTCTGGCACCTCGCC
>Ga0126311_10000734_pt1 | contig 15201 bp, 7 predicted proteins | sample Plot61_FD_92539 | JGI IMG/M metagenome (GOLD analysis project Ga0126311, IMG submission 92539) | Serpentine soil microbial communities from UC McLaughlin Reserve, CA, USA - Plot61 | ecosystem: Environmental > Terrestrial > Soil > Grasslands | place: USA: UC McLaughlin Reserve, Lake County...
CAATCTTCGTAAACAGACTGGCTGGCCGGCGTGACCACAAGGCGCACTCCGGCAGCCACGCGCTTTCCGTTCAACAGGCGAGCCGCAGCCTCTATGTCTTCTTTCCTCCCGCCGGCGCAGGAGCCGATGAAAACCTGGTGAACTTTGACGGGCTTCGCGTCGTCGATGGGCGCGACCTTTCCCGGGCTCCCCGGCAAAGCGACCAGCGGGGGCATATCCTCCAGGTCTAACGTTATGTCCTGGAGGTACCCGGCGTCTTCGTCCGGGTAGAACCAGATCGGCTCGCGATTTAAATCGTCCGGTCTATCTAAAGACCGCCGGGCCCGAGCGTCACGCTCCTCAATGTAGCTCATCAATATTTCGTCGGGCGCGAACACTGCGTTTGTCGCTCCGGCCTCGACAGCCATATTCGCTATGGTCATTCTCCCTTCTATGGGGACACCCGGGGCGGACAGGTCGTGGTACTCCAACGCGCGGCCGACCGCGCCGCCTGGCCCCAGGCGGGCGATTACTGCCAGGGCGATGTCCTTGCCGAAGAGCCAGGGCGGCCTCCTGCCGACGAGGGTGATTCGTACCGAGTCCGGGATCGGCAGAAAAGTTTTCCCGGTCAGGAGCAGGGCGAGAATATCGGTAGAGCCGAGCCCCGTGGCAAACGTGGCTAACGCGCCGGCCATCGTGGTGTGAGAGTCGGCCCCGCAAATCACCATCCCGGGCAAGCACCTGGGGTCTTCGACCAGAAGCTGGTGGCTGATGCCCCGGTAGAGCAAATCTCTCGGCACCGCCTGGACTTCTACGAAATCGAGGTAGCGCCTTAGAATGTCCGCGCGCTCGGGGGTGGAAGGCGGCGCAAAGTGATCGGCGGCAAAGAAGCATTTGGACGGGCTCCAAATGCGCCCGCCGATTCTCTCGAACCTGTCGATGAGAAGCGAGATCGTGGCGTCGTGGCCGAGCACGAGATCGACTTCTATCTCGAAATAGGCGCTCTCCGGGAACACCCGCGCCGGCCCCTTCCCCAACAGTAGTTTCTCCGTCAGCGTTCTTCCCATGTCTGAATCACCCGGTGGAAATTGACGCCCGCCCTAAGCCACAGACGAGTCGATGTCGAGGGCAAGCTCGCGCATGGCTATCTGCCAGAACTCTTCTTCGCTGAACGACAGGTGCCTGGCCCAGAACCGGTCGAGCATGTTTCCCACAACATCGAACTCGGCCTTGTCGCGCTCGACCTTCGCGCGCTTCACCCGCTCAAGTATTCGAAGGAGCGTTTCGTGGGATGTGTAGATATTGCGCCCGGCGAGCAGCTTTTCTATGAGCCCCGTGCCGCCGTGTTTTCCGAGCACAAATTCGTGTTCGCGCCCGAGCGGCACGGGGTTTATTGACTCGTATGTGGAAAGGTCCTTGAGCATCCCGTCGACATGGACGCCGGACTCGTGGCGGAACACGTTCAGGCCCGATACGGGCTTGGTGGGCATTACGAATACTCCCGAGGCCCTCGCGACCTTCTCGCAAAGTTCCATCAGTAGCGGCTTTTTAATCCCGACGCCGAGGCCGCATAAGTTCTCAAGGGCGCAGACGACCTCTTCAAGCGCGGCGTTTCCGGCCCTCTCGCCGAGGCCGTTAATGGTGCCCGAAACTATCGTGCACCCGGCCCCGACCGCGGCGATAGTGTTTGCTGTCGCGAGCCCATAGTCGTTGTGGCAGTGGATGCCCAGCTCTACTTCGGAAGAGAGGCGCTCGGTCAGGCCTTCGATGAATCTTTGCAGCTGGTTCGGCAGCATCACTCCCACGGTGTCGCAAATCATTATGCTCGCGGCTCCCAGCTCGGTGACCTGATCCAATATCGGGGCAAGCTCTTTTATGTTCGATCGAACCGTGTCCTCGGCCACGAAGTGAACGCGCAGGCCCTTGCCGACCGCGTACTCCACCGCGGCCTCGATCTTCGGCCTCACCTGTTGGAGCGTCATCCCGAATTTGTGCCGGAGGTGTTGCACGCTCACAGGCATGAACAGGAAGACATCCGACAGGCCGCAGTCGATCGCAAGGTCTATGTCATGGTTGAGCGCGCGGACGGTCCCGGCGACGACCGCGCGGTATCCGCGACTGCTTAGAGCGCGTAGCGTGGCCCTTTCGTCCTCTGAGACGCTGGGCATCCCCGCGTCGATCATGCCGACGCCCGCGGCGTCGAGCAGGTCCGCTATGGCCAGCTTCTCTTTATGAGTGAAAAAGACCCCGGGCGCCTGCTCGCCGTCGCGCAGAGTGCAATCGAGAATGGTTATTTTATGCATGACGACTTATCCGTATGTTGAATCAGAAATTGACCTTGACGCTGAACTGGAGTCGACGCGCCCCTGAAACTTCGCGCGGCTCGCCGAACCCCAGCAGGTCGGGCGGCTTCGCGGCCAGGTCGGTCGAGCCGAAGACGGTATTAAAATCCTTAACGTTCAGCGTGTTGAAGAGGTTAAAACACTCGCCGATCAGATCGAGGCTGAGCCGCTCTCCGAGCCTGAGAGTTCTGGAGACCCTCGCGTCGAGGCCGAAAAAGCCGTCCCCCTTAAACGTGTTTCTCCCAAGTGCTCCGGGGCGGTCGTTCAACGGGTTGCCATCAAGGTTCGCGTCGCTTCCGACGTAGACGGTGTAATAGCGCGGGCTTTCGGCCGTCACAATCGTGCCGAGCTTGAAATTCCGCAGCGGCCCTTCCCTGCCCGCATCCACGAGTAACGAGGCGGCCAACCTGTGGCCGACATGCTGGTTAGAGATCGCCCGTTCCAGTCTCCTGTCGATGTACGGGGGCATCGCGCCGATGTCGTGCGAGCCCCCGATGTCATCGATGGTCTTCGAAAAAGTATAGCCCGCGTTGAATCCCAGGTTGCCTCGGAGGTTTTTTCTTACAGAGACAGTCCCCCCGTGATAAAAGGAGTTCCCCCAGTTGGGCGCCGACTGGAGGAAGAGGTAATTCGGGTCGAATCGCCCCGCGAACAGGGGCCTGCCGTCCGGCGATACCCCATTCTGAAATGCGTTGACGTTCCGGCTCGCCTGGAGCTTCACACCGCGCACGAAAAAGTAATCGACCGATACGGCCGTTTCGCGGGGCATCTCGAATGAGAATCCGAGGGTCGCCTGTTCGGTGTAAGGCGTCCGGTTGTCCGCTTCGATAGGGGTCGCTATGAGCTTCGCCCGCTCGGGCGTGGGGAAATTACCCGTCGCCAGGAGGTTGGCGAATGCAGGCCCGGCCAGCGGAGGCCCGCTCAGAATGAAATTAGAGATGCTCGCTTCCCTTTCGATGAAGTCGCCGAGACCGCCGGCAATCGGCGGGTTTCCGCGCAATCCGATTATCGCGCCGGCGACGATGTTGCTCCAGCTGGTCCGCCTCCCGGAGAAAACCCCGAACCCGGCGCGGACCACCGCTTTATCGTTAATGCTGAAGGCGACTCCAACCCTCGGTTGAAAGTTATTGTAATCTCCCTTGAAGGTGTCTTCGGGATACACGTCAAAGTCGTACCGGACCCCGTAGTTCAGCGTCAGCCTCGGCGTAATCGCCCATCTGTCTTGAGCAAAGAGGCCGTGGTATCCCTGGTTAAACCGGTAACGCACGAGGTCGTCCCATTCCCGTGGGACAGCCCTGCCGGAACCTGCGTCGAGACCGGGGTGAGCGCCCGGCCCCGCGGACCATTGGAACGCCACGGGCGTGGGCCCAGGGAACGGGCCAACGCCGAGGAACCCCGCCAGGCCCGGGAATATCACGCGCGCGGGAAAGAATATCTCCCACCTCACCGAGTCCCTGACGTGGTTCAAATCGAACCCGAGCTTCAGGGAGTGCCGGCCCGTCGAATAGCTCAGACTGTCTGTCCACTGGAGCCGCGTCTCGGTGTATGCGTCGATGTCGGACGAGCTTTTGCCCATCGTGATAAGGTTCGGAATCTCAAGCGTCGGCTCGGACCTGACGTAAGGGAAATCGAAGGACCGCCGGGCGTATTGGAACGAGGCCTCGTTCACCGCCTTTGGGGATATGACGGAGATGAGGTTCGCCGATAGCGACTGGTCGCGGACGAAGTTGTCACGCGCGGAGGAGGAGGCGGACGCCGTGCGACCGGCAGCCCCGAGGAAGTTCTCCGTGTCGGAATCGAGGACGTTGTATCTGAGCGACAGGCTGTGGCCCGGCCGCGCCCGGTGGTCCACTCTCAGGAAGGCCTGGTTGTAGTCGTTGGTCCTCAAGAGATCGTTCGTTTCGGGAGTGAGGCCGAAGCCTTCCCTGATCCTGTTGATGGCCCCGATGTTCTCAAGTATGACGCTTGAAAACTGGTTCGACTCGGCATAGCGCTGGCCTTCGACGTTTGCGAGAAAGAAGGTTCTTTGCGTAATGATCGGCCCTCCCAGAGTGAAGCCGAACTGGTTCTGCCTCAGCCTGTCCGCGTCCGGGCGCTTCAGAGCGGAGCGGGCGTTGAACCTATCGTTCATGAGAAAGTAGTAAGCCGATCCCTTGTAAGAGTCGGTGCCTGACCGCGTAATGATATTGACGATTCCGCCGGGGGCCCTTCCGAACTCGGCCGAATAAGTGCCGTTCAAGATCCTGAACTCTTGCACGATCTCCTGGGACGGGACCGCGCGGGTGAGCCCGGTCACGGTCTGCGTGTTGTCGAGCCCGTCGATCAACAGGAGAGTGTAGTATTCACGCTGGCCGCCGAATGAGAGCCGGGGCGCCGCCGCCGAGCCGATCCCGGTGTCGGGCTCAAGAAGCGCGCCTCCCCCTCTTATGTCCCGCCCGGAGCTTACGGCGGAAGAAGACGATTTCGCGAAGTCCACGAAGTTGCGGCCGGCTATCGGCAGGTCTTCTATCTGCCGACGATCGACCACCTCACTGACCTCCGTTTTTGCCGGGTCGATGAGGGGAATTTCTCCCTTCACGTACGCCTCTTCTTTTATTCCTTCAAGCGTCATAAATATATTGAGCTTTAGGAGCTGGCCTACATTAGTCACGACCTCCCGGACAGACTTTGTCATCCCGGGGGCCTCGGCCGCGAGTACATACCTGCCGGCCGGGAGCCCGGCGAATGAGTAATAGCCGCCGCTATCGCTCGAAGCCGCCCTGACCAGCCCCGTCTCCGCGCTCTTGACGCTGAGGTTGACGCTGGGAAGAGCCGCGCCGGTCTGGTCCGTGACGACGCCGCTTATCCCGGTCGTGACTTGCGCGGGCGCCGCGCCGAACGAGGACAGCAAGAAGAGCAGTATGAGTGCCGTATTTTTCTTCATAGAAATTCCCCCGTTTACTCATCCGATCCGGCGGGCGATTTCAGCGGCCCCTCCGGCTATATCGCGGGAGGAGGCTTCATTCCTGCGTACGAGCCGGGCCAGGCGGCCGCGACGCTGGAAGCGGCCGCGTGAAGCGGGCCCCATCTTTTCGGCAGCAGATCCTCGAGCGCGTTTATCAACGAAGCGTTCTGCTCTCGAGTCCCGATAGAGATTCTTATGCAGTTTTGAAGCGCGGGCCTGATCAGAAAGCCGCGCGAAGCGAGAGCCTGCGAAACCTCCGCGCCATCCCGCCCGACATCTACCAGGATAAAATTTGCCTCGCTGGGGACGTAATCCAGCCCGAGCCGTTTGAACTGAGAATAAAAAAATTCTTTTCCTTCGCCCACTATTTTAAGCGTCCGCTCCATGTGCGAGCGGTCGTTGAGGCTTGCGACCGCCGCGGCCTGGGCCAGTGAACAGGTGTTGTATGGCCGGCGGACCTTTGAAACTATCTCGATGATTTCGCGCGAGGCGACGCCGTAGCCGATCCTGATGCCCGCGAGGCCCATCACCTTAGAGAAGGTCCGCACCACGATCACCGGTTTGCTCTCGATGTGCTTGACCGAATCGACCTCCTTGCCGACCGCGTAATCTATGTAGGCTTCGTCGAACACGGTTATCACGTTCGCGGGCAGTCGATTCAGATACTGCTCGATCTCCCTCCGCTCGACGACCGTCCCGGTCGGGTTGTTCGGGTTGGCTATAAAGACCAGCTTGGTCCTGTGCGACACGCGTTCGGCGAGGGCCGTTAAATCGACCGTGTGATTTTTCAAAGGGACACTTATGTTATCGGCGGCATTAAGCTGCCCTAACAACCTGTACCAGGGGAAGGTCGGGTCCGGGAATATGACCTCATCTCCCGGGCATATGAAGGCGCGAGCGATCAGCTCCAGGACCTCGCTCGCGCCCTGCCCCAAAATGAGGTTGTCGGATCGAACCCCATGCTTATGGGCGAGGGCTTCTTTCAATTCCGTCCCGCGACTGTCGGGATACCTGTGAAGAGTAGACAGGGCCTGCCGGACGGCCTCCAGGGAGAGCGGCGACGGGCCTGCCGGGTTCTCGTTGAAGGCGAGGCGGGCAAGCCCCGCGTCAGGCTTCGCGGGTTGATGAGGGATGACCCCCATGATATTCGGGTTGGGGCGCAGGTGGTGGCGGCCGCGACCCGCCGCGCCTGCCGGTTCCGCGCGGGGCTCGCGGCTCGGCCCCTGCCTCTCGCGGCTGAAGTAGTAAGCAAGTATCCCTATACCCAGGCCCAGGCCGCTGTAAAAGTACGTGAGCGCCTGAAGAGGTATGGCTTTGCAGGCGAAGGCCCTTCCCTTGCGGTTTGCCAGGAATCCGTAAAAGCCTTTATGCAGGTACAGGTAGGAGCAGGCGGCCAGGAGGGCTGCGCTCAAAAGCGGAAGCGGCGACGCGGCAAGGGGCGAAATCGATGAGAGAAGAAGGGAGAGATAAACGAGAACGACGCTTGCCCTGTCGGCAGAGCTCACGCTCAACTCATTCGGGAATACGCGGTGCCGGAGCATGTGTACGGTGTAAGGAACGGCGCGTTGCCAGAGGTCCGCGCGCACAAGCCCGAGGATCGAGTAGCGCTTCAGGTGCGACACCTGAAGCTCGGGCAGCAGCTCTACAGACTTCCCGTGCTTATAAAGCCGCATCCCGAGCTCAACATCTTCGAGGGCGCAATTCCTGTGCGTCTCTATGAACCCGCCCATCTCGTCAAATGCCGCGCGGCGGATCGCCCCGCACGCCGTGAAGAAGCTTGCCACCCGGCCGCGCGAGCGATGGTGCACGTAATGATGGAGCAGGTTCTTGTATGCGGAGACGAAATTCTCTTCGCCCGCTCTTTCCGTGTAAGCGCCTATGACCGCCGAGACATCTCTATTCTCACCCATAAAGCTCGTGATGCGATCAAGCAGGCCGGGCGTTATCACCACGTCCGCGTCGGTGAAGAAGATGATCTCGCGAGACGACGAGGCAACTCCCAGATTGCGCGCCCTGCCGGGCCCGCCGCGCTCCGAGAGGGGGATCAAGCGGCAAGGGAACCTTGAAGCGATCGCCCGCGAATCGTCGGAGGAGCAATCGTCGACTACTATCACCTCCGTGTCCGGGCCCGCGGAATTCATGATCGCGCCCAGGCTTCGTTCCAGGTAGGCCGCGCCGTTGTGGACGGCCATGACGATCGAAACGCTTTCCATAGACACCCTTCCCATCTCGGCCGGCCGCACCGCTATCCAGGCGGGCGTCAAGCCGCTCACAGTTGAAAGGATTCGCTTACAGGAGGCCGGTCAGTGCGACCGCGCCTGGTCAATTGTGCTCTGATAGTAATCGAATTTAATATCAACCTGTTTGTATGGGTGGTGGTAGAAGTTTAGATAAAGAGACAGAGGTGCCCTGGGCGCTTCTCCCGGCTCGAATAGCAGCAGGCCGGTTTCAAGTCGCTCCTGTTTAGTAAAAGTGTTATTGACGATAGACCAGTCGAATACTTCCAGCATTTGCTTTAGTTTTGGATCGCTCGTCTGCTCGGCGACGGATCGGTTCAGGCAACGATACTCCCGCCCGGCGGCATCGGTGAGCCTGGCCCTGTCATATGGCAGGTCGATCATTGTCGGATAGCTTGCGCCCTCGATGCGGACGTTGACGATATAGGCGTTGTAGCGACTTATCAGATCGCGGTAAGGCTGAAGAGGCGCGTCCAGCGAGGGAGCATCGACCGGCTTCGCGCTCAGGCTCAGGCCGATGCCATTGCTCCAGGACGGCAGATTCGGGTCGCTCAGGTTGTAGGACTCAAGGGTTTTTGACGATACTTTTATGACCGGCCACTTCATCCAGACCAGCCCGAAAATGATGATGAGCCCCAGCGTCAGAGAGATTTCTCCGGCCGTTATCTTATCTGTTTTCTGCATAGCCTGCCTCGCCGCCCTTCTTCGGAACGAATACGTAGAACCACGAAGGCGTTTGCCTGTTGGTCCTGAAATTGAAAAAGTCTAGATTCGGGTAGGTTTCAAAATACTCTTTTGGGAATGGCAGCTTGATACGCTCGTAGTTGGAGTAAAATCTCTCTCCGGCATAGTACCGGGCGGGCAAATCGAAGGTCAGAGGCACGATAAGATCGGCATCGTCTCCTTTGGGAGCGACGGCTTTGAGGTTCTCATTTTTGAAATATGAAGTCTCCATGTGATAGCCGACCTTTCGGCCCGTGTAGAAGGCTATGGCGTCGGCGTCGTTCCAGGGCACGAAAACGGTCTGGTCTTCCCTTGTGTTCTCCTTGATGAAAGTGACGACCCCTCTCAACTGGTGCTCGTAGTCGTGGGTCAGGAAGCCGAGAAAGTCGAAGGCGTACGAGCGCAGAGCAAGCTGCTCCGTGACGTAGTGCGAGAGCGGGGTGCCCGGGGTGTGGGTCCACGTCGGATTGAGCATGACCGCTTCGGCCACGGGGCCGTCGAGGTGCAACTTGTCTACCGCTATGTAAGGGAGCACGTGAAAAAGGTTGGTGCTTACGAGCAGGGCGAGCACGGGCGCTGCCACCCACCGGCTATGCTCTCGAATCCTCAGGACCGCGAAGGCGACAAATATCGCGCCCAGGGGCAGGACCGGCAGCATGTAGTGAGTGGTGAAGAACGGGTAAAGAACCACGAAGAAGACGTAGCCGATAACGCTGAGCCCGAGCCAGTAATCGCTCCGCCACTTCAACGCCGAAGGCGGCTTCCCCGACCCTTTAAGCCGGTGATAGGCGGCAACCGCTCCCCAGATGAGCGCGAGCGTCAGCACCGGATAATATAGGGTGTGCACCTTCCACAAGTGGACGATGAGCCTCGTCAAGTAACCGTCGGGCGAGGGCGGCGCGTCGCGGTGAAAGTGGGGCGGCGCGTACAGAAAGAAGGGCAGCGTCAAGACTCCTATGGCGACGGCTGCGAAGATGAATGATGCCATGCTCCGGCTGCTGCGCTTGAACAACAGGTAGTGAACGCCTATTGCGAGCATCTCGAATCCCCAGATCGTATAAAGGGAATAAAAGAGCAGGGATGAAAAGATGACGAAACCCGCCAGGTGTGACTTTTTCAGTGACTCGGTCCATTTAAGATAGAAGATCGCCACCAATATCATGAGCAGAATGGTCGGCGCGTAGTAACGACTCTGGCGCGCGTACATCCAGAAGAGAGGGTGGGCGGCGAGAATCAAAGCCGAGAGGCCCGCGAGGCGGACGCTGCCGGACACGCGCAGGGTCAGGTAATAGAGCGCGATGATCGATAGGAGCCCGCAGAGGGCAAAGATGAATCTCGCGCCGAGGTTGGTCTGCCCGAATACGGCAATGCCGCCCGCCGCGAGATAGTACTGTAACCAGGGGTGTGAGACCCAGACGAGGTCCTCGTTGACGGTCGTCTCGTAAAACGGGACGACGAGATTCTTACCATCCCATGCTCTGGGGTAGCCATATTCGAGCACGTTTTTGCCTAGCAGGGCCGTGTTTCCCTCGCCGAGGCTGAGGTAAGCATTATCGAAATTGGCGAATAGCAGAAAGCATTCCGCTACCAGGACCAGCGCCACGATTGCCGTCCTGCGGCTCAGGATGCTCTTGCCCTTCGCTAAAGTCGGGTCAGGGGCGGCTTGCGCCAGCCCCTGACCGTTATAGATTTCGGTCGCCATAGTAGTTACTGGTTTCGTCTGATTGTCGGAGTCGTGTCCGTGGGCTCCGTGGTGGAAACGGTCGCCGGGCACGCGTCGGCTGCGGTCAATTCGTCACTGGTCGAATCCACCGCGAGGCGTATTCCGCTCGTGGGCGCGTTGCCCTTCTTCAGAGCAAGGCCCCAGGGAGACACGAACAATGACTGGTTCGCAGGGCCGGTCCGTACGCCTCTGAGCCCCGGAGTTCCAAGGAGCAGATGGATACGGCCGTCTCTATCCAGCCTTCGGATGACACTATTAAAGGTGTCGGCGATGTAGAGGACTCCGCTGTCGCTTATCGCGAGTCCGGTCGGGCCGTTCAGCTTCGCCTTCGTCGCCAGGCGTCCGTCGCCCGAGTAACCGGCCTTGCCTGTTCCGGCTACGGTCGAGACCAGGCCCTGGGCCGTGATCTTGCGAATACGGTGGCCCGCGCCTTCGGAGATGAACCAGTTGCCTTCAAAATCGATCGCGAGGTTCTCGGGCCGATTGAAGCTGGCTTCGAGAGCGGTCCCGCCATCGCCCTTGGAGGCGGCGACGCCAGTGCCCGCGACGGTCGTGATGATCCCTTCGGCGTCTATCTGCCGAATGCGATGATTGAGCGTATCCACGATATAGATGGCGCCCGTCTGCTTGTTAACCGCTCCCCAGTGGGCGTGGTTGAACTGCGCGTTTATGGCAGGGCCGCCGTCACCGGCGAAACCGGCCTGGCCATTTCCTGCGATGGTGGTGATGTTTCCCTGCGTGTCGACCTTGCGGACGCGGTTCCCGATTATTTCGACGATGTAGAGATTGCCCGCCAGATCGAAGCCGAGGGTCCCGGGCCCATCCAGGTCGGCGCTCGTCGCCGGGCCGCCATCGCCGGAGAAACCCCTCTTGCCGGTTCCCGCGACTGTGGAAATTATGCCGTGGCTGTCCACCTTGCGAATGCGATTGCCGGTGATCTCGGCGATGTAAAGGTTACCGGCCGCGTCGTAGGCCACGCCGGCGGGCATCTTGAGCACTACTTGCGTTCCGAGCCGGTCAGTCTCTTCTACTTTCTTTGCGACTCCGGCATCGTACACGAGCCCGAACAACTGGGCGCCGGGCTCGCCCGAGGTGGCCGCCGCCTGTCGTTCGACTCTTCCAACCCTACCGACGGTGATCTGCGCCACTCTGATGGTGTTGTCCGGGTCGACGGCGAGGCCATAGACGTCGGTATTTATCAGGGTCGAGATGGTGCCGTTGGGCTCGCGGCGGAGAAGGCGCTCGCCGAAATGCTCGGCGATGAGCAGGTTTCCCTCGCGATCAAAGGCGAGGCTGCTGGGGCCGTTGATGCCGTCGGCCAGCGTCGAGATGGTGCCATCGGGCGATATCTGGCGAACGCGATTGCCGATTATCTCGGCGATAAAGAGGTTGCCTTTGCTGTCGAAGGCGATGCCCGTCGGGCCATAGATGCCCGCCTTTACCGCAGGCCCGCCGTCTCCGGTCGATTTCACTTTCCCGGTGCCGCCCACGGTCGTGATGATTCCATCGGGGGTGATCTTGCGGATGCGGTTGCCGAGAAACTCGGAGACGAACAGGTTCCCATTTTGATCGAAGGCGAGGCCGTTGGGGCCGTTAACGGCAGACTGAGTCGCCTGCACGCCGTCCCTTACGGGGTCGGTATGACCGGTCCCGGCGACCGTTGAGATCACGCCCTGCCTGTTGATCTTGCGGACGCGGTTGCCGAGCTGCTCGGCTATATAGAGGTTCCCCTTCTTATCGAAGATAAGAGCGGCCGGTCCCATAATGCCCGAGAGCAAGGCCGGCCCGGTCTCGCCGTTCAGGAGGACATTTCCGCCACCCGTCACGGTCGTCATTTTCCCGGCCGGGTCTATCTTTCTGACCCTGCCGCCCTGGAACTCGGAAACGTAGACCGAGCCTCCAGGTCCAAGAGTAACGCCAGTTGGTCCCTCAAGCGGGACGTTCAGCGCCAGACCATCGACACCCGCGCCATTTACACCGCCACCGGCGACGATTCTTACATGCGTGTCTCTAGTAATTTGCGCTTGAATCGGAAGCCCGAGTGAAAGAATCAATAGGCTCATAGTTAAAAGCTTGAATGGTCTCATGTAAATTTCTCCTTATTCAGTTTTCGGCGGGACCGTCGTTTTCCGCCGTTCTATTTGCACTAATACCGCAGGAGTAGGTGCAGCAGCAATTACCTGACCGGGTAAATTATTTCCCCGGTAGAGAGGGAGTTCTATAGAACGCTTGATGGGGTACTTTGACTGATCCGACCTTATGGCCCCTCGGGAGTTAAGGGCTGACTCGCGGGACCACCCTGATGGAGATCCGCTTCCCTGCGCTTTTCGAATTAGTCCGCGTAAGAATCGTTTAAACATGATAAATCTCCTGTGACCACCGGTTAAGCCTCGATCTCTGTCCGGCCGGAGTTCCGGCGCGATTCGATCTGCACTATGGCGAGCGCCGGGGAAGCCGACATGAGCGCTTCGGCCGGCAGGCCTTCGCCCTCGATGCCTGTGCCTTCAACGGCTGGAGAGGGCTCCATCAGGGGCGAGCCCGGGCGGGGCTCTCTCCTCTTCTCAATTGCATGGCTGGCCGTGACTGGCGCCGGGCGTCTATCGCTCACGAGCTGGGAGAAGTAGAGTCTGAATCGCCCCATGAGCAAGTAGAGCCCCCATCTGCCATATATGTCTTTGATGTTGAATAGCAGAGCCACCCACCGCGTCATGATCATGACCATAAAGTCCGGCAATTTACGGAGCGCGCGATAGCGCTTGTTCTTCAGTAAGAATTTGAGCAGCCACGTGGGCAAAAGAGGGAGGCAGTTAAACAGAATCGAGAAAGGGCGGATCTCTTCCTTGTTCTTGACTGACCCTCCCAGCCAGAAAGACTGTCCGCCGCCCCGGTAGATCTCGTCGATCTCCTGCTCGGTCAGCCCGCCCTCGCGGATCACCATCTCCGTTATCTTGGTCCCCGGATATAACCGGAGCCAGTAGCAGCCGATCATGCTCGGGCGCGCCTCGGAATAGAAGTGAGCCGCCGTTTCCTGTATCTCTTCGCTGTCGCCTGGGTAGCCGATTATGTGCCCGGTATTGAGGAATGCTTTGCTTTTCATTATGTTCTTGATCGAGCTGCGTATGTCTTCGTTCGTCTCCCAGCGGTCGAATATTTCGCTCCGGACGCCGGGGTCGGTCGACTGGATGCCCATGTTGACCGTCACCAGGCCGGCATCGGTGAGCAGCGAGACCAGCTCCTCGTCCGCGTACTGGGGGTGCATGTAACAGAAGAAAGGCTTGCCGATGTGCTTTTTGTACAGGGGGGCGAATTCGCGCACCCAGCGGCGGTTGAACGGGAGGATGTCGTCGTTGAAGAGCACGTATTCATAACCGTACTTCTTGGCGAGTGTGAGCTCCTCGATCACGTTTTCAGGGCTTCGCTGTCGGAGGTACTTCCCCTTGCCCTTATAGACTCCCCTCTGCGTGCTGTTATAGCAAAAGGTGCAGCGGAACGGGCAGTACTTGCTCGTTATCGTCATGTAGAACTTCCGCATGACAGGCATCTGCTGGTAGTACAGTTCCTTGTTAGGGAAAGGCATCAGGTCCATATCGGATTCGAGCGCGCGCACGGGGTTCTTTATAAGCCTGTCTCCGTCAAAAAAGCAGAGGTTCGCGACGTTGACCGGCTTCCGGCCGCTCTCCAGACAATCGATTAGTTCGAGTATCGCCTCTTCCCCTTCGCCCTGGCAGACGTAATCGACGGCCGGGTGTTTCGCGACGTATTCGGGGACGGCCGTCGGGTGCACGCCTCCGAACACCGTGGGGATGTCGCGTATGGCCTTGACCTTGGCGGCAATGGTGGACGCCCAGAGGAAGTCGTCAGAGACGACAGAGAAAGCCAGGAGGTCGCAGTCCGATTTCGCGATGCGAGCGGCCAGACGGTCACTGGAGTCGAATAATCGCTTTAGCGCCCCGTTCTCGTAGAAGGCGTCTCCAAAAAGCGTAGGGTCGAGGAACAGTTCTACTTCGGCGCCGGCCCTCTCGCAAATTGCCATGAGGTATTCGACGGCTAGTTTCTCAAAGCATTGTTCTACGAATCCTATCTTCATAATATTTTCAATCTACAGACCGATGTCTTGTTTATCTTCAGCCTTAGCCTGCGCCGCGGAGCTCAAAGCCCCGCCCCGCGACGCCTCCACCTCGGTCGTCAGCTCTTTGCGTTTCAGGATGAAGAACTCTTTAGGGGCATTCGGGTTGGTCCGCCACATAAAGAAATCAAGGTTCGGCTCGTTTTCGTAGATGTAGTCTTTGGGAGAGCCGATATAGACCCGCTCGTATTCTTCCCGGTCGTATTTGAAGAAAGGCTGGGCAGGCTCGTAAAACGCGTTGGGCACGATCCAGTCGAGCTTGATGCCGGGCTGGTAAACCAAAGCTTTCACGGACTGGACCGTGAAGGTCGGCTTGAAGTGATAGACGACCTTCATATTCGTATAGAACCGGATCGCGTCGGCATCGTGCCACGGCACCAGGATAGTCTGTTCAGGAGTCGCGTGCGCCTTGAGGTAATCCGTAAGAGCCTTGAGCCTGTGATCATACGGATGAGTGGCGAAATACGCGTATTCGAATATCTGCGATCTGAGGCCGAGTTGATCGTATATGTAATGCGCCAGAGGCGTTCCGCTATTGAACTGGGCGCGCGGATTTACCACGAAACCCTCTACAGATCGAGGATCCACTCCGAGCTTGTCTATCAATACGAACGGCAGTATGTGCAGCGCGTTAGTCGCGACCAGCAGCGCCAGCGTGACGGAAGCGATTACCCTGCTGTGCTCTCGAACCCAGAGGATCAAATACGCGCCCGTCACGGCGGCGAAGGGTATCGCGTGCGCCGTGTACTGGCTCGAAAACATCGGGTGCTTGGCTAAGGTTATGAGCACGAGGTAGAGGGGGATGCATAACAGCAACAGGTACTCTCGGCGGGGCCTGACCGTTTCCAGCCTTCTCTTTATGATGCGAAGCGCCGATAGCGCCTTGACCAGGCCCACGACCAGCAACAGCCCGAAAAACGGGAAGACCCACGTATTGACTTTCCAGGCGAACATCGCCAGGCGGTCCGTGCGACCGGCACCGGACCAGTCCGGAATGTTATGGGCGTACGGCTGCGCGTACACGACCCACGGAAGTATCAATGCGAACATGATCGAGCAGGACGCGGCGAAAGGTTTGAGCAAATCTTTCCCGGAATGGCTTCGCCTGTCGAAAACAAGGAAATAGA
>Ga0126311_10000735_pt1 | contig 15196 bp, 6 predicted proteins | sample Plot61_FD_92539 | JGI IMG/M metagenome (GOLD analysis project Ga0126311, IMG submission 92539) | Serpentine soil microbial communities from UC McLaughlin Reserve, CA, USA - Plot61 | ecosystem: Environmental > Terrestrial > Soil > Grasslands | place: USA: UC McLaughlin Reserve, Lake County...
ACCTCTCTGGTCAGTCCTTCTTTGCCGGCGATGCGGCGGTCCAGACACTGCCTGGAGAGCGCCGAGAACTCGATCTCGATCATGTTCAGCCAACTGGCCTTCTTCGGCGTGTAGTAGAACTCGAAGCGTTGTGCCAGGGCGAAAGCTTCCTCCGCGCCGAAGGTCTCGTAGAAGGAACTGCTGTTGTGCGTGTTCAGGTTATCTTGCACGACCCTGATCTTCTCGGCTGCGGGGTAGCGGGCGGCCAACCCCTTCATAAAGAGCGCGTACTCTTTCTTGGTGCGCCGGTCGAAGACCTGGGCTTCTCGCTGGCCCGTCAGCGGCTCAATCGCCATCAGCAGAGCGCACGACCCGTGCTTCTCGTAAGCGTAATGCTGGCGGGCGACTCGACCCGCCTTCATCTCCAGCCCCGCGACGCTGTCGCCGATCAGAAAGCACGGACGCTCGTCGAAACAGACGACCGGATACTGCTCGCGATAGGGTAGAGCGTAGAGGTAGAGAATCTGTTCCATGCGCGCGAGAAAAGAGGCGTCCATCGTCCCAATGCACCACTGCTTTTTCAAATGGGGGTGGAGTTTGTTTTTTTCAGTATCTGCCGCGCCCTGGTGTGTGAGAGGCTCTCGCACAAGCCTAGCTCGACAGCCTTGTCCGCTAACAACCTGAGCGTCCACCGCGCCCGACCCTCAGGCGGAGTGCTGCAAGCTAGCGCGGTGAGTCGGGCGCGCTGCTTGCCATTGATGCGGACGGGGCGGCCTGAGCGCGGGTTCTCGCCCAGAGCTTGCAACCCACTCGCTTGATAACGGTCGCGCCATTGAGCGACCGATTGCCGGGTGACGTGCAGGGACGCGGCCACGGCACGCGAAGTCTGACCGCGATGCAGTTCCAGCAAGGCAGTTGCTCGTGTAAAAGTTCTGGCGGCAACCTGACCTTTAGTGGTCATCGCTCTCAGATAGTCGTGGTCGGCTTGGCTCAGTTCCAGATGTTCTTTCTGCATGCCTACAGGGTACATGCAAAGCGTTCAAAAACTTAGTTTCCAGAGTACTTAGTTCAAGCGAAACACGAGAGGGGCTCCGGCCGAAACCGGAGCCCCTCTCGTTTGGTTAGGAGGCGAGTTACCTCACCTGGAATTGCGTCGTGTAGACGTGGGTGTCGGCGCCGACCGTGAAGTAGAGGCGGTAGGTGCCGGCGGCAAAGCCCGTCGTTTTGAGGTTGTAGATGTATCCGCCGGTCTCGCCGAGCGTCGCGTCGAAGCGGAAGTCGTCGTCGGGGTTGGCGTCGCCCGCGTCGGCCAGTTCGCCGTTTGTGTCGGCCGAGACTAGCGAGACGCTGACCGCGCGCACGACCTTGTCTGCCGACGAGAGGTTCGCGCCCGCATTGTCGAGCAGTTGCAGCTTGACGGGCACAGTGCTGCCGGCCTTGTGCGCCTTGCCCTCTTCGTAGAGCGGCGCGAGCGCGAAGCCGACCGTGTAGTTGACCGTCTGGCTTGTCTGGTTGCCGGCCTCGTCCGACGTGTTGACCGTGAAGGTCTTCGCGCCGACCATCGCCGTGTCGAGCGGACTCGCGCCCTCGACCGTGCCTTCGCAGGTCGCGTTGCCCGAGAGGTTGTCCGAGCAGGCGAAGTCGGCCAGCACCGACTCGCCGACCTTATAGAAGCCGCCCTCCGCCGGGCGCACGACGTTGACCGCCGGGGCGGTCTTGTCGATGTTCACGTCGCCCACGGTCGCGCTAGAGCTGTTGCCCGCGAGGTCTTCGACCGCGAAGGTGTGGGACTGACCCAGGCCCTCGGCGGTGAAGGTGTAGGCGCCCTGCGCGGGCGAGCTGGCGGCGAGCCCCGACGTGGCGTCGCTCGCGTTGTAGCCGACGAGCACGTCCGTCCTGTTCCAGCCCGCGGCGTTGGCCTGCGTCACGCGCGCGGCGTCAATCGTCGGCGCTGTCTTATCGATGTTGATGTCGCTGACGGTCTTGCTCGCCGTGTTGCCCGCGAGGTCTGCAATCTCAATGGTCTGAGACTGACCCGCGCCCTCGTTCGTGAAGGTCAGGGCGTCACTCAAGCTCGCGCCCGAAGCGAAGCCGGAGCCCGCGTCGGTCGCCGTGTAGCTGGCGACAACGTCTGTGTTGTTCCAGCCATTCGCGTTGGGCGTCGTGCGCGTCACGTCGCCGATGACGGGCGCGGTCTTGTCGAGCTTGACCGTGACGGTCTGCGCCGCCTCTGTGTTGCCGGCCTGATCCTTGGCGTAGAAGACGACGGTCGTCGTGCCCTCACTCGTGACAGGGATGACCGCGGTCGTGCCGTTGACGTGCGCGAACGCGCCGCCCGTGCTGTAGAGAAGCTCGCGCAGACCCGAGCCGCCGTCGTTGTCGGCCGCGTTGAGCGTGAGCGTCACGTCGGCTTTGTGCCAGCCCGCAGCGTTCGGCTCCTGCGAGAGCGCGGCGGCGGTGACGGGCGCGACCATGTCGGCCGAAGGGTCGACGCCGGGCACGGGCACGAGGTCGTTGAGGTACAGCTCAAGGTTCGTGTAGCCGCCCGAGGCTGTGGCGCGGCCGTCCGCGGCGTCGGTCGGGTTCAGGCCGTGGTTCGTCTCCCACTCGTCGGGGATGCCGTCGTTGTCCGCGTCGTTCAGAGCCGGCCCGGGGTTGAGCACGGGGAAGCCGCCCACCTCCGTCTGCGAGTTGATGTGGCGGCCCGTCCCGCTGCGCACCTCGCCCGCGACGCGCTCGTCAACCGAGTCGCGCTTGAGAGAGTTGCCTGCCGTCTTGAGCACGAGTTCGTATGCGGTCGGCGCGTCGTGCGTGCTGACCTGCGCAAACTCGAAGCGCGCGGGCTCGCGCTTGGTGTAGGAGCCGATGAACATCGCCCACTCGTTGTTGGCGCCGTCGCGCACGCCGTCCTTGTCGCCGTCAATCAGATTGTTGGACTGGTAGATTTGCGTCGTCACGCCGCCGCTGCTGAAGGCGCGCAGCTTGGACGAGGCCGTCATCGGGCCGGCGACGAGGTAGTTGCCCACGTAGTTGACGCGGGGGCTGCCCTCTTCGGCCGGGCCGCTGTAGCTGGACTCGCCGCCCCAGTCGTAGATGACGTTGTTGACGAAGTCGAGCCCGATGTTGTCGCCGACGCGCGGGTTGCGGCTGTCGTGGTGCGCGTAGAGGTTGTGGTGGTACGTCACCTGTCCCGTGCCGTAACGAATGAGCGAGCCGTAGCCGTGCGCGCCCTTCTCGTGGCACGAGTTCTTCATGCTCTCCGTGATGAACGACCACTGCACGCTGACGCGGTTCGACTCAGTAACCGACAGCGTCTCGTCCACACTCCAGGAGGCTGAGACGTGGTCGAGGATGACATCGGAAGTCTTGTCCACCCAGAGCGCGTCGTCCTGTATGGCCGGGCAGTTGGTGTCGCCGACGCGGAAGCGCAGGTAGCGGACGACGACGTTGTTGCCGCTGACGACCGTTGAATGGCCGCCGACCGTGACGCCGTCGCCGGGCGCGGTCTGCCCCGCGATGGTCAGGAACGACTTGTTGATGTTGAGACGCGAGACGAGATTGATGGTGCCCGCCATGTCGAAGACGATGGTGCGCGGCCCCGTCGCCGTGCGGATGCCTTCGCGCAAGCTACCCGCGCCGGAGTCGTTGAGATTGGTGACGTGGTACACGTCGCCGCCGCGCCCGCCCTGTGCGTTCGCGCCCGCGCCCTCGGCGCCGGGGAAGGCCGCGAGCGGCTGCGTGCCGGGCGTGTAGATGGTCAACGTGGCGGAGGTGCCGCCGCGGTAGTTCGGGTCGTTGATGGAAGCGATGACGCTGTACGTGCCGGCCTGCGTCGGCGGCGTGGCCGAGCCGTTGTAGGTCAGCGTGACGAACGGCCCCGCGGGGTTGACGGTCGCGACCGCGGCCTTCGGCGTGCCGTCGTATGTGTGCACGAGGTTCGAGAGCGTGACCGCGACGGGCGTGCGGTCAACGACGAGCGTGCCCGTCGCCGTGCCCTGATAGTTCGCGTCGTTGACCGTGGCGACGACCGTGTAGCTGCCGGTGGCCGACGGCGGCGTCGCGCTGCCGTTGTAGGTGACTGAGACGGGCAGCCCCGCGGGCTCGGTCGTGACCGAGACGGCAGCGGGCGAGCCGTTGAAGTTCTGCGAAAGATTCGAGAGCGTGACGGCGGCCGTCAGCCGTGTCTGCGGCACCCATCCGCCGAGCACGAACGCAGGGTCGCTCCACTGCACGGCCTCGGCCGCGGTGAGCTGGCGCGAGATGGGCGCGCGCAGGCTCACGTCAACCGGGTTGCCGTTGAGGTCTCTGCTGTTGTACTCCCAGAAACGAATGTTCGGGTAGTTCGCGGCCGTGACGGCCAACGACGGATTGTCGAAGCGCCAGGGGTCGGCGCGGACGCCGTCCATCTGCGAGTTGATGACGACGACCTGACTGTAGGGGAAGTCGTCCGGGTCGATGCGGCTCAGGTAAGAGCCGGTAATGCCCGCCGCGCGCGTGAACTTGCAGTTGACGTAGACGTAGCCGTTGCGCCCCGCGCCGTTGCGTGCCTGATCGTAGAAGGCGTCGGTGCGCAGCATCTTCAGCTCGGTGTTCTGGAAGAAGACCGCGCCCGAGCCCCACATGAAATCAACGTCGCCCTCGATGTAGCTGTCGGTGACGAAGCCGCCCTGATTCGACTGACCCTGCAACAGCAGCGTGTCCTGAAAACTGTAGAGGTTAACTTTATTCAGGACGATGCGGTTGTTATTCCCGCGGAAAGCCTCGGCCTGCGAGCCGCCCTGCGGCGTCGTGTTCCGCAGCGTGATGTTCTCAAGCGTGAAATCGGCGGCGTCAACGCCGAAGAGGCCGCGCGTCGTCGTCGAGGTCGGGTTGAAGGTGTTGTTGTTGGCGTACTGAATGACGGACAGGTTTCTGTCCTCGCCGCGCACCGTGACGAAGGGCTTGTTCGAGCCGACGTAGACGATCTCCGTGTAAGTTCCCTTCTTGACGAAGATGACGACGCGCTTCGTGTTGCTCGCGGGCACAAAGTCAACGGCGCCCTGCACGGTGGCGAAGTCGCCCGTGCCGTCGGCGGCGACCGTCAGCGCGGTCGAGCCCGCGGCCGGTGCGCTCGTCTTGGTCGAGAAGTTCCAGACGGTCGAGTCGTTGAAACCGACGAAGGGGGCGCCGGATGCGTCGTTGAGGACGCCCGGCTCCAACGTCACATAGTAGCTCGTGTTGTATGCGAGCTTCTGGTGCAGGTAGATGGCCGCCGTGTTGCCGTTGACGATGATGGGGCGGTAGTTGAAAGAGACCGTGCCGTTCAGGCGCGACTGCGTCGAGGCGCTCATGTCGATGGTATCGACGAGCGCGCCGGACTCGCTGTAGACGCGCAGGCGTCCCGTCGAACCGGCCGTAGGCGCCTGATTGAAGGTCAGGTAGAGCGGCGCATCAATGTCAATGCCCGAGGCGTAGTTTGTCGGCGCAAAGCCCGTCGCCTGCATGGTCGAGACGACGAGCAGCTTGGCCGTCGAACTGGTGACGCTGCCGCTGGAGTTGCTGACGACGACGTAGTAGTCGGCCGAGTCCGCCACCTGCGCCGACGCGAAGCCGAGCGTGGACTGAGTCGCACCCGGGATAAGAGCGCCGTTCTTGAACCACTGATAGAAGAGGCCGTTGCCGGTCGCCGCGACCGAAAGGCTCGACGCGCTGCCGACGGGCGCGTTGGTGTTCGAGGGCTGCGTCGTGATCGCGGGCGGCGGCGGGACGGGGTCAACGCTGACGTTGAGCGCGACGGGCTGGCTCGCGATGCCGCCGCTCGTGTTGCTGACAAGCGCCGTGTAGCTTCCCGCATCCGTGAGCTGAACGTTGGTCAAGTTAAGAGTCGGCGTCGTGGCCGAGGCGTTGCCGCCGATAGTTGTGCCGTTGCGCTGCCACTGGTACGTGAGCGAATTGCCGCTCGCGGCGACCGACATCGTGACGCTGCTCCCGACCTGCACGGTCAGGTTCGTCGGCTGCGGCTGCGACGTGATGACCGGCAGCGACGGCGTATGCTCGACCTTCCAGTTCGTGTACTGAATCTTCTGCGCGAAGTTCGCGCCGCCGACGCGGAAGGCGAAGTAGTCGAAGGCCGTGTTCGGCGTCGCGCTCGACTCGACCGAGGTGAAGTTGAGGTTGTTGAGCGCGCCGCCCGTGACCGCGACCGAGATGCGCGTGTCGGTGGCCGTGAGGCGCTCGATGGTGTAGGTCAGCGTGTAGGGGATGCCGTTGGCGAGCGTCTGACGGGCGGTGGCCCCCGTGCCGGGTAGCGCCGTGAAGTCGCCGAAGGTGTTGAAGACGTTGTTGACGTTGAGATTCGTGCGCCGGTAGATGACGAAGGGCGAGCCAGAGCCGCTCGGGGCGAAGCCGAGCGCGTAGCCGGGGTCGCCCGCAAACGTCGCGTCGCTCATGCCGCCGGTCAGGTCGTTGGCGTTACGCGTGCCCAGACTGTTGAGGACGCCGAAGCGTATGTCCTGCCCGCCGCCGACCAGGCCCGTCAGCGTGAAGGTGCCCGCGACCGAAAGCTTGTCGCCGACGCCGAGCGTGACGGGCGAGCCGGAGTTCGTGAAGTAACCCCAGAAGGCTTCCGAGTTGGAGCCCGTCGCGGTCATGTCGTAGGTGACCGAGCCGACGGCGTCCGTGCGCGTGGTGGTCGAACGACCTTTAAATATCCTGGCCGAGTTCGGCAGCGCCTGGTTGACGCTGCTGCCGTCGGCGAAGAGGTCGTTGAGGAGCGTGTTGCTGGCGGCCCCGGCGACGAAAGGTATGGCGAGTGCGGCGACGCCGAGCAGGGCGGCGCACAGAAGGAGGGTCCTGAAAGCTCTCATCGTCAACGTCCTTGTCTGAAGGGTTTAGTGCCGGACTTCGCGCTCGCCTTGAGAGGACGACCGGGTCGCATGTACGAAAAACAGGACTTGGGCAGTCAACTTAAAGACAGAAGCCAAAATGGTAGCACCAATTCACGTAACCGTATAACATGCGCCGGAAATCGAAGTCAAGGAATTTCTCTGCACGGACCTCGAAAGTATGGTGTATTATGATATTGAGGCGAATTCAAATCGCCCGGAGGCGGGTAGTTTGTGTTAATTTGTTCGCCGACCAAATTTCGGGGAGATTCAATAAGGGTCAGACCAATTATTCTTTTCCCGATTCAGTTGAGTTTGCAGCAAAAATTGAAGCAAAGGGGTCGGGAGCAATTTCCGGAGGCGCGACACACGCCCGGTTACGAGATCGATTCCAAGGAAAAGCAAATATGCCGAGCCCCTCGGCCGGGCCCGCGCGCGCCGAGGCGGCGTGGACTCGACGAGGGGCTCGGTGGTCGTGCAGCCTGGGAACCGTCAGCGGGGCAGGAAGAAGGTGTCTTCCGGCAGCGGGCTGCTGATCGGCGCCTCCCAGAGGTGGGTCGGCGTGGGGTGTGTTACCTCCGCGCCGTCTGTCTCGAAAAACGTCCCGATCTGGTGCTGCGCGCCGAACGCGACGCGCGAGTAGTTCGGTGGCGCCAGAACCATAGAGAGGTGAGGGTGCGGGGTGACCGGAACGCCGGGGAGTCCGAAGTTGAGGTCGTGGCGGTAAAAGAACACGCGGTCCGCCATGTCGCCCGCCAGGATCAGCTCGGTGGTGCCAGGGTTAACAGACATCGTATCCGAGCGCGCCGCTTGAATGAGGAACGGACGTGCCGGCACGCCAGCCGGCGGCGAGCGACGGAGCAGGGGCGCGAACGCGATGGTGCTGGAGATCTGCGCGGCCCACGCGATGCGGTCTACGAAGCGCTGGATGTCGGTCGCACCCGGAATCGTGTCGACGAGCGGCGGCTGGTTGCGCAGCGGCAGGTTCTCGTTGAAGTGCGGCGCCGCGACCGCAACCCCGTCGAGGCGCGTCAGACCGTGCGGCGGGTTGAGCAACGACGGCGTGCGCGCGGCGAGCATCTCTCCGAGCCCTGGACGCAAGGCGGGAGAGAGCGCGGTGTTGTAGATGAGCGTGCCGGCCGGCACGTTGAACACTGCGGCGCGAATCGCGGGCTCAGATGCGAAGACCATCATCCCCCAATTCGTGCCCATCGACTGCCCGAGGTAGTAGATTCGCGCCGCATCGATGTCTGGCGCGCCGTCACCGTTGACGTCGACGCCGGCCTGGATACCGCGCACGAGCGCGAAGTAGAGCGCCGCCGCCTGGGCCATCGAACCCGAGGTGTTGAGCAGGGCGTGCGGCCGTCGGGCACGCATCGGCTCCCACGTGGCAATCGTGCCATCACCATCGGCGTCATAGCCGAGGCCCGGGGCCGCGAACGTCATTGAGGCGCCGCCGGTGAGCCCGACGGTCATCGTCGTGAGCGGACCACCGCCGCGGCCGACCGCGTTGATACTGAGGACGGCGACCCCGTGCGAGTTGAGGACGGCGGCATGGGGGAAGGCGCCGTTCTTGTCGCCGAACGAGCCGTGCCCGTAGATGGCGACCGGCCACCCGCCGGCGGGCGGCGTGCCCGCCGGCAGCCAGAGGTTGAACGCGACGTCGAGCGAGCCCGTAGCCGTGAGCGTGCCGGTGCGCGTCGGGATCGGCGCAATGTGGCCCGACGGGCGCGTCGTGAAGTCGAGCGCGCGGAACTTCCCGAACGCCACCGTGCCGACCGCGCCGGATAACACACGCATGTTGGCGAGGGGCTGCGCGAGCGACTGGGGCGTGAGCGGACCGTTGACGTTAATATGAGCGTTGTTCGTCAGTGTCTGGACCTGTGCCGCGTTGAAGACCGCACGCGCGCCGCCGGGGCCGACGCCGAAGTCGAGCGTCGGCGCGGGCGCGGCCTGGATGGCGTCACGCATGCGCTCGACGATGTGCGAGAAGCTCTGTGTGGTGAACACGCCGGCGGCGGCGATCTCGGCCTCGCGGACCCCGATCCGATGTGCCGCTTGGATCGCCTTAAGCAGTGCCTGCTTGTACCGCCCGCGCACCGTCTGCCGGAACCGCCGAAACATGTCGTCGGGTTCAACCGCCGCGCCCGAACCGTCGCGCACGCCGCGCGTCACGATCAGCGCGTAGCGCGTATGTTGCTCCAAAGATTCGTCAGAGCGTGCGTGGAGCGTCTTCGTTGCGGGGTCCCAGACCACCTGGTTGATGCCGATGCGGCGGCCGCCGCGGTCGAGTGGATCAAGGGTATTCCCCAAGCTGATGAGGAAGACCGTCTCGCTGCTGACCGTCGCCGGGTCGATGGGGCCGTCGAAGGGGACGGAGAGGCGCGGCTGCATGTTGAAGCCGTCGAGTTGGTTGAGCACCTCGATGTCCTCGCAGTCCGAAGGGCTGGCGGCGCAGTCGGGCAAGGGCAGGTCGACCTGCAGGCCGGTGTTCTGGTTCGGGTCGGGGGTGGTGAACCGGTCGCTGGGGAAGGGGCACCCTTCCGGGGTCTCAAAGCCGAACCGGGCGTGGACGCGTCCGGTCTGAGCAGGCGTCGACGCGAGAAAGACGAACAGGATGAGCCCGGCCAGCGAGAAGAGGCGGACGTTAAAAGTCCGCGCGCTCTCGATCGAAGTGGTGTACTGCACTGTTCTTTACCTCCTACTGAGATTGATGCCGGTGTTTTACCCGGGACGGAGCCGGTGCTAGACTGGCCGCCGCTCAGGGCCCGTGAGCCGAACCTCACCGGCTCGATTCGCGGCAGATAGTCTTCCGGGTACGCTCCAAAAGTCCTGTAGGAGGGCGCCAAGTTTTTCCAAAGACCCAGCTATGACTAAGTCGGACAAGCACTTCTATGAGTTCGGCCCCTTCCGCGTTGACCCACAGAAGCGGCTGCTGTTAGGTGACAAAGGGCCTGTTGCGCTGGCGCCGAAGGCCTACGAGCTGCTGCTCGCGCTGGTGGAAAACCAGGGGCGGGTGCTCGACAAGGACGGGCTGATGCGGAGGGTTTGGCCCGATCAGATCGTCGAAGAGGCCAACCTCACGGTGAACATCTCGGCGCTCAGGAAGGCGCTGGGAGAGAGCCCGAACGAGCACAGGTTTATAGTGACGGTGCCCGGGCGTGGATATAAATTCGTGGAGGGTGTGAGAGAGGTTGGGGATGAGGCCGCCGACCCGAACTCGGAAGAACGTACGAGAAGTCGGAGCGTTATTGACGGGGAGGAAGAGAGGCGCGAGCCGGAACAGAAAAGCCCGGTAGAAGCGCAGACGGCCGCGCCCCCCGCCGCCCCGGGGCCGCGCCGCCGGACGCCGGCCCTCACGGCGTTCGCCGTCACCCTGCTCGGAGTCGGGCTGGCCGTTACCGCCTTCTACTTATGGACATCGGGTAGGCCGAAGGCGGCCGCCGGCGGGGCGGCCGTCAGGTCGATCGCGGTGCTGCCGTTCCGGCCGCTTTCGGCCGAGGGGCGCGACGAGTCGCTGGAGCTGGGGATGGCCGACACCCTCATCTTCCGCCTCAGCGCCGTCCGCGGCCTCGTCGTCCGCCCCGTCAGCGCCGTGCGCAAGTACGCCGACCTCAACCAAGACCCTCTGGCGGCTGGGAGGGAGCAGCAGGTGGACGCGGTGCTCGACTCCACGATCCAGGCCGCGGGCGGGAGGGTGCGTGTGACGGCGCGGCTCGTCAGGGTGGCGGACGGGGCGGTGCTGTGGGCGGACAGGGGCGAGCAGCCGTCGGGCGACCTCTTCGCCGTGCAGGATGCAATCGCGGAGAGGCTGGCCGGGTCGCTGGCGCCGAGGCTGACGGAGGAGGAGCGGGGGCGGCTGACCAAGCGCTACACGGAGAACGCCGAGGCCTACCAGCTCTACCTGAAGGGACGTTACTTCACGGAAAAGAGAACCAGAGAAGGCATCACGAAGGGGATCGAGTACTTCCGGCAGGCCATCGAGAAAGACCCGGATCGCGGACGACGACCTGCCCGGGGCGAGCGGGCTCGAGCTGATACGGCGCGCGCGCACGCTCCCGCACCGGCGGGAGACGCCGATCATCATGTTCTCCTCGTGCCCCAACAGGGATGAGGCCCTCGGCGCCGGCGCCGACGAGTTTCTCCAGAAGCCGGAAGGTATTTACGCGGTGCGCGAGACGGTCGCGCTTCTGCTCGGCGGGCAGGCGCGACACGCTTAGGCGGGCGGCGGGCGGCGCCTTTTACCCCCGGGGCGAGGGCCGGGGGCACCTGACCCCTTCGGTTCGATTAAATGCGTGCCCGACCTGGCGCTGCTCTCGGCTCCCTACTAGTTTCAATTCCACTCTGGTTCGATTAAGACCCGTGCGCGGCTTGATGCGTAGCAGCTCGGCCACCTGTTTCAATTCCACTCTGGTTCGATTAAGACATGTTGAAGCCCGCGCCCAACGCGCACGAACCGTTCCCTGTTTCAATTCCACTCTGGTTCGATTAAGACCTACCGACTTGGCGAGTTTCGAAGCTTCCTTGTCAGACAAGTTTCAATTCCACTCTGGTTCGATTAAGACGGAGAGCGGCGCTTGGTCTTTCAATTCTCTTTACGGTTTCAATTCCACTCTGGTTCGATTAAGACCGAGACCTGCGAAGCGTTCAGAGGCTTGTAGATGTGGTTTCAATTCCACTCTGGTTCGATTAAGACTTGTCGAGCATCACTTCGGGGACTTCAATCACCTGGTTTCAATTCCACTCTGGTTCGATTAAGACTAGTGAGCCATCGCCGCGTTCAGCAGCGGCAGCAACTGTTTCAATTCCACTCTGGTTCGATTAAGACGTACGCGGTCGAGGTTCCTGGCGTAGCGGTCTGTCTCGTTTCAATTCCACTCTGGTTCGATTAAGACGACCGCCTTTGCGACACGGCGATGAGTTCCCATCCCTGTTTCAATTCCACTCTGGTTCGATTAAGACGACTTTCAAACTGATTCTCACGCTCGCGCTGGTCGTGTTTCAATTCCACTCTGGTTCGATTAAGACGGTGGAAGCGCCGCGCACATTTATTTCGGCAGGGTTATCGTTTCAATTCCACTCTGGTTCGATTAAGACTTGTCGGCCCATCGGGGCCGCAAGGCGAGCAAGGGCCACGTTTCAATTCCACTCTGGTTCGATTAAGACCGGAGCAGTCCGGCGCGACCCCGTCCTGGATTATGAGTTTCAATTCCACTCTGGTTCGATTAAGACGGGCCGCATGTTCGCCGTCAACCCACTCGAAAAACTGTTTCAATTCCACTCTGGTTCGATTAAGACAGGGCCGCCCGTTGCGACGGCGGCGTGCCGAACAAGGTTTCAATTCCACTCTGGTTCGATTAAGACGAGCTGCAAGGCTACGTCTACCCGAACGATTCATTTATGTTTCAATTCCACTCTGGTTCGATTAAGACTGTGATCGTGCCCGCTCCCCTCGCCTATTACTGCGGTTTCAATTCCACTCTGGTTCGATTAAGACGTCTCTCTCACTTAGAGGCGGAGAGGATGATATGTGTTTCAATTCCACTCTGGTTCGATTAAGACGAGCGCAGGGCCAACGGCGAGCAGCTTCTACACCTAAGTTTCAATTCCACTCTGGTTCGATTAAGACGAACCACGGAGTTCGGCACCCGCGTGAAGTCTCTCTCGTTTCAATTCCACTCTGGTTCGATTAAGACACTCCGGCGCGAGGGGCGTCACGCCTCCAACCCTAGTTTCAATTCCACTCTGGTTCGATTAAGACGCGTGGCGCGTGCTGTTCATCGCCGCACTGCGTAACAGGTTTCAATTCCACTCTGGTTCGATTAAGACACGAACCTTGAGCGCCGTGTTGATCGAGAGCTTGCCGTTTCAATTCCACTCTGGTTCGATTAAGACTCAACCTCGACCTCTTCATCCCGCGCCCCGGAAATTAGTTTCAATTCCACTCTGGTTCGATTAAGACCTCTTTATCGGGAGATTGTGAGGGAAACAAGCGGCGTTTCAATTCCACTCTGGTTCGATTAAGACCCGCGGCCGAACCTCGCCCCCTCGTCGGCCTCGATCGTTTCAATTCCACTCTGGTTCGATTAAGACTTACACACAGGCTCAAGACTTCCGCGCTCGTCTGCTCGGTTTCAATTCCACTCTGGTTCGATTAAGACCCGCAAACCGTCGCGCTCGCCGCCTCTCTTAGTTGGGTTTCAATTCCACTCTGGTTCGATTAAGACCCCCTAGCCGTCGCGTTGGCGTACTCCCAATTGTGGTTTCAATTCCACTCTGGTTCGATTAAGACCCCCGATTTTCAGCTGAGGGCTGAACAATTTTGGGCGTAATTCACTTACTCAAGGGGTTTGCAGGTAGGTTGGCGGTCGTCGGGCGGCAGTAATGCTGAAAACCCGCCCCGCCGACGACTGCCGCTATCTTTACTATTCAGGAGGGTTTAACTGCTTGATGCGCGGCCTTACAGCCCACCTGGGGAGGGTGCGACGGCCTGATATGTAGCCGCCCGACGACAGGGTAGGGCATATCAGACGGGGTAAATTGTATGGTCACAGTAAGTTACCAGTCTCGCCGCGCTCCCGCCCCAGCGTCTCCTTCGAGAGCCACCGCTGATCCCTGGCCGTATAGATGAGCACGGAGTCGGCGTCGTCGCTCATCAGACGGCGCAGCCCCGCCTTGACCGCCTCGGCCTGCGCCTCCGTCAGTTCCCCCTCGAAGACAGAGTTCTGCACCCAGTGGAGGTGGCGCTTGAGGAACTTGTGCACCTTCGTCACCCTCGCCACCTCCACGTCATACACGATCAAGGCGTACATCAGTCGCTCCCGCTTTCGGCTTACTTCCGCGCCGGGCTGCCGTCTACCACCAGGCGCGGAAGCCCGCGTACGGCTCCACGTTCGTCAGGTGCTTGACCAGCTTGTAGCACTCCAAGCGCACCAGCCGCTCGTAGCTCACCTTGCGCCGCAGCCGCCGGTGCTCGATGGTCGTTTGCAGGCGCGCGTCCCACTCCCGAAGGACGACCTTGCGGCCGGACTCCTTCAGGTAGCAGCAGTTCAGGTCCTGCGCGAAGTCCCTCTCGGAGAGTTGCCGGTTGTTCAGGAGCTTGAAGATCATCCGGTCGGCGAGGATCGGCTTGAAGACTTCGGCCAGGTCGAGCGCCAGCGAGAAGCGGCGCGCCCCCGGCTCGTGCAGGAAGCTCACCGTCGGGTCGAGCTGCGTGCGGTAGATCTGCGTCAGCGCGGCGGAGTAGACCAGCCCGTTCGTGAAGGAGATGAGCGCGTTGACCCGGTTGTCGGGCGGCCGGCGCGTGCGCTTGCTGAACTCCTCGCCGTTGCGCAGTATCCCCTGGAACCCCCGGTAGTAGGCGGCGCGTGCGCGCCCCTCGCAGCCCATCAACTCCTCGACCGTCTTCACAGTGTCCAGCCTCAGCACCTCGGCCTGCACGGCCTCCGTCGGCCCCTGCAACTCGACGCCCCGGCCGGCGTAGTAGCGCAGGTTCCGCAGGACGTTGTGGAGGCCAGCGCCGATGAACTCGCGCGCGATCTGGAGCCGGAGCCGCCGGTTGGAGTAGTGGCGCACCTGGCGGACGACGAGGTAGCCGGCGTGCAGGTACTCGCGCGGGTAGAAGGTGCCGGCGTAGAAGCCGTAGTAGTTGAAGAAGTGGACGGGGACTCTGTGGCGGGCGAGGAAGACGAGCACGCGCGCGTTCAGATCCAGCTCGCCGAAGACCCATAGGGCGTCTACGTCCTCCACGGGGATCGTGCGCCGCTCCCGGACGCTGACCGGCCTCTCATTTTCCTCTTCAGAAGCGACGGCGCGCTCCACGTCCGCCGTTAAGTCGTCCGCACCTTCCGCCGCCTCCGGCTCCCAATCCAGGTCGCCCATCCCCTCGCAGGCGACCGCGCCTATCTCCGCCGCCGCGAGCGCCTCCACGGCGGGACCCTCCTCCTCTCCTTGCGTGCACGCCTCCACGTCACGCTGCTCTTCGCCCGCCGGCTCGAAAGAGAGCGTGTTGTCTTTGCGCCGCAGGCGGCCCGAACGAGTAAGATAGTAGTGCCTAGCCATCCTCTTACCCCCAGCAGAGGTCCGCGTAGCTGCACGAGCGGCAGACCTTCATCCACTCGACTTCCGGCGCGCGCTTCGAGCCGACGACCTCCCGCATCCCCGCGAGCGCCTCCTCCACCTCCCGCTCAAGCTCCGGCGTCAGCTCGACGGCCTTCGTCTCGCGCAAGCGTGGGTAGTCTATCTGCCCGCGCAGGCCCTCGACGCCCTTCCGGTGCTTCAGGTAGTAGAGGTAATAGAGGAGCTGCATCTCGTGGGCGCGCTCCATCGAGTCGGTGAGCTTCACCTCGTGGATG
>Ga0126311_10000736_pt1 | contig 15182 bp, 12 predicted proteins | sample Plot61_FD_92539 | JGI IMG/M metagenome (GOLD analysis project Ga0126311, IMG submission 92539) | Serpentine soil microbial communities from UC McLaughlin Reserve, CA, USA - Plot61 | ecosystem: Environmental > Terrestrial > Soil > Grasslands | place: USA: UC McLaughlin Reserve, Lake County...
CCGTCCCCCGCTTCCAGAACCTCGTAGCCTTCGTATTCGAGCAGCCTGGATAATGAAAATCGGCTGTCCTCGAAATCTTCGACCAGAAGCACCCTTTTTCCTGTTCCAATCACTACTTCATCCCTTTCAGCAATCATAACCTTTTCTCGTTTCTCTGTGCCCTGTTTTCTTACGACCGCATTTTAACAACAATTTCCACAGAAACCAATAATGCTTTTCCCAGCATCTCGATTGCCCTCTTCCTGTATCGATTCAATTCTGTTACCCTTATTTTCGTACTTAAATCATTCACCGATCTGAGGGCGGCATGTCTCGTTTTATTTCATTACGAGCTGCTCAGGGCTAGAAGGCTCAGCCGGTTGTCGATTAATAAGAGCATAGGAGATGGCACGATGGTTGCCTCGCCTAACGTAAGTATCCGGTGTAATCAGGTCGGGTCTATCAGCTAAGGCTCGCAGAATCGAGCCACATAAGGAAAAAAATAATGGCCTCTGAAAGGAAAGCCGCATAGATAGAATTGATGGAGGGTTTAATCATGAATAAAACAATCAAGATCTCGGCAAGTCTGCTTTTGTCGCTCGCATTAATGTTAACGCTCGGAGCGCCTGTAGTGGCCCAGCGATCATTGACTGTGCCTGCGGGCACGGTGATTCCGCTCACGATGGATACTTACCTGAGTTCGGACAGTTCCGGAGTAGGCGACAGATTTACCGCCACAGTCTCGCGCGACGTGGTCATCGATCGGCAAGTCGCGGTCCCCTCCGGGGCGAAGGTCGAAGGCCACGTAACGAGCGTGAACCGCTCCGATCGCAGAAGCCAGGCCGGCACGATAGGTATCGCCTTTGACAGGCTGATACTCTCAAACAGGGATTCGATCGCGGTAGACGGCACGCTGACGACTCTCGATGAGTCGGCCCGCCGACAGATCGAGAACGCGGACTCGGAAGATAATGTCGAAGGCGGCAGCCGCACCCGCAAGGCCGTCGTGTTCATCGGCGGCGGCGCCGGAGCAGGGGCAGTGATCGGCGCGGTCGCGGGCGGGGCGAAAGGCGCGGCCGTCGGCGCGGGTGTCGGCGCGGTGCTCGGGACTATCGGCGTGCTGCTCAGCAAAGGCGAAAAGGCCGAGGTCGCGCCGGGGACCGAATTCGGCATGATGGTCGAGCGTTCCTTCAATGCTAATTCCAATGCCAACTCGTCGGGCGTGGCCGGGGATTCCGATCCGGGCTACCAGAACGACCGGGGCTTTCAGAATTCGGATATGAGTTTCACTTCAGCTGAAGCGATCAGGTCCGCGCAAGGCGTCCTTCGCGACCGCGGTTTTTATAACGGAACGGTCAACGGAGTGATGACGCCTGGAACCCGCGCGGCGATCCGCCAGTTTCAGCGCGACCGCAATCTGACGGAGACCGGGGACCTCGATTTGAGAACGGCGCAGGCTCTCGGGATCGCGGGAGAGCGAGGCTCCATGGCGGCCCTGCTCGATATCGAAAATCCCTCGGCGACCAGACTCAATCGCGACAGCATTCGTTACACCGTAACGGGCCGCACCCGCACCGGCGGCTACAGAGTCCTGTCTGATAGTTTCGTCAACGGAAATACTCTTCACGTTTACGTGCGCGGCATCGCGTCCCGCAATCCCGCGACCACCGCCACTGATTTTCACCGGATCGAAGAGACGGTGGACAATGCTTCGGGCGTAAACCGGGTGGTCTTCCACGGAGCCGAGCGGGATATCACGGTCGATCTTTCAGCGGCCGGCGGCGGCAGCACCGGCAATGGCAACACGGGCACCGTTCCTCCCGGGCCCGCCAACGCTAAGCAGATCGCCTTCCTGGCAAATCGCCTGTTCAATGACTACTCGCGCGACTTGAACATTCGGACCACCCGGGGGCAGGTCACCTTCGACGGAACGCGCGCCCTGCGCGGGCCCGAAGTCGAGCTGCTCTTCCACATCAACAGTCTGAGAGCGGCAGCCGAGCTCTACAACCAGATGGCCGGAACTATAACCGATTCCGAAGCTAATCGAAGCGCCGCCGAGTCGCTTTCGCGGCAGGTGCGCCTCGTCTTCCGAGCCATCAGGCGTAATGAATCCGCCTTGAGGCTGTCGACGGTCGTAAGAAACGACTGGGACCAGCTGAGGGCCGAGCTCAGGAACATCGGCCTGACCGACGCGATGCTCGATAACGACAACGATCGTTAAAGGAGTCCTGCGCTACGGGGACCGACTCGGTCCCCGTAGCAATCCGGTTTCGTGTTTATTTAAGCGCGGCAGGAACTTAACATTTTGAATAAGGGCAGCCTTCGCAGTCAAAGCTGGGAGCCCTCGGCTGCAAATGGACGGACGTATGAGCGATTTTGAATCGAGCGGCCAATTACATTTGAAAGCTGCCACCTTGCTCGTTTGCGATGCGGCCGGGCGGGTGCAGGCGGTCTCTTCGGGTTCGAGGACGCCCGCCTTTGGCGCGGATGCCGTGCAAAAGCATTATGCCGAGGTCTTCGGCATGGGTTCAAATATTACGGTATGGTTGACCGAGCATTTTGAGCGTGCCAGGAAACAGGGCTTTTATTCGGCGGAATCGAATATCCAGAATGGCCTGGCCCCCCTGTCGGTAAAATTAGAGACGCTGAAGTCCGACGGCGAGCTTTACGGCTTTGCCGTCCATCTGATCCCCATCGGCTCACGCAAAGAGGTCCCGACGCTAAACGAAGGAGATGCCATAGTCACCAGACAGGAGTGGCACGACGTCAAAAATCACCTCGGCGGGCTGAAACTCTACGCAACATTCCTTAAAAGAAAACTGGCCCTGGGCGAGGACCAGCAGATAGTCGAAAAGATGTTAAAGGGTATCGACGTGCTCATCGAGCACCTCGCAAAGATCCGCAGAGGAGAATCGCAGTGAAGAGACGATTCAATATTCTAGTCATAGACGACGAAGCCAACATGCTCGACGCTCTCAGGCTCAACCTGGAGCAGGCGGGGTATTCCGTATCCACGGCGAAGACGGGCCAGGAGGGTGTGGCGCTGTTTGACAGCGGCGAATACGATCTCGTGGTGTGCGACCTTCAGCTCCCCGATATGGAAGGGACCGAAGTGCTGAAGAAGGTTAAAGAGAAACGCCCCTCGATCGAAGTCATAATCATCAGCGGCTACGGGTCGGTGTCTAAAGCGGTCGATGCCACCAAGGCCGGGGCTTTCCATTTCGTCGAGAAGCCGTTCGAGTTCGACGCGCTGCAGCTGCTCATCGACCGCGCGCTCGAACGCCAGCTCCTGATCGAGGAGAGCGAAGGCTTGCGGCGCACCCTGCAACAGCGCAACACCTACGGCGATATAGTCGGCCGCTCCAAACAGATGCAGAACATCTTCGAGATGATTGAGGCGGTCGCAAAGAGCGACGCCAATATTCTGATCGTCGGAGAATCGGGGACGGGCAAGGAGCTCATCGGCAACGCCATTCATTACAACTCGCATCGCGCGAAGGGGCCTTTCGTTAAGGTCAACTGCGCGGCCTTGCCCAAGGAGCTGATCGAATCCGAGCTGTTCGGCCACACGAAGGGCGCGTTTACGGGCGCCCAGCGCGACAAGGAAGGGCTCATCGCGCGCGCAAACGGTGGCTCGCTCCTGCTCGACGAGATCGCGGAGATGCCGCTTGAGCTTCAGCCCAAGCTCCTGCGCGCGCTCCAGGAGCGCGTCTACTACCGGCTCGGCAGCGAGCGCCCGGTCGAGGTCGATTTCCGCCTCATAAGCGCGACCAACCGAAACCCGCCCGAGGCCGTGCGCAGCGGCAGCCTGCGCGAAGACCTTTATTACAGGATCTCCACGATAACGATCGAAGTCCCGCCGCTCAGGGAACGGCCCGACGATATTCAATTGCTCGCGGACCATTTTCTCAAGACCTTCGCCGAGAAGTACAAGAAGCCCGTGCACGCGTTCTCTCAGCCCGCCATATCGGTTATGTATAACTACCACTGGCCCGGGAACGTCCGCGAGCTTGAGTCGGCGGTAGAGCGCGCCATTTTGCTGTCGAAAGGCGAGCAGATAGATGCGACCGATCTCCCGTTCACGGCTACGGAAGCGCCCGTCGCGCACAACGACGGCCTGCACGTCCCGCCTCACATGAAGCTGGAAGACATCGAGCGCGAAGTGATCTTCCAGACTTTACAGCGGACCAAGGGGAACAAGCAGGCCGCGGCGACCGCTCTCGGAATCTACAGGCCGCGCCTTTACAGTAAGATTCGAAAGTACAACCTGACCGATTTCATGTAGGCAAGCGCGCGGGAGAAGGACGGGCACGTGCCAGATATTAACCGCAGAGGTCCAAAATGAAGATTTGCGCCGGTTGTGGCTCTAAAGTGGGACCGTCCGACCGCGTGTGTCCACAGTGTGGAGCGGCAATCCAATACAGAGGGCAAGGGCTTGTAGGCACAACTCTCGCCGACAAGTACGAGATCGAAGAGCACCTGGGATCGGGCGGGATGTGCGATGTCTACAAGGCCCGCCACGTATCGATGGGTAAAGAGGTCGCGGTAAAAGTGTTGAGGCCCGAGCTCGCGGCCCACCCGAAGATCGCCGAGCGTTTCGAGCAGGAGGCAAAGGCGGCGAGCAGAATCTCTCACCCTAACGCCATCAACGTCACTGATTACGGGATCGACTCGAAGAATACCCCCTACATCGTAATGGAATTCGTCAACGGCCCGACGCTCGGAGAGGTGATTCGCCGCGCCGGAGCCCTGCCCGCCGGGCGGGCCGCGAACCTCCTTCGCCAGATTTGCGGCGCCCTCGATGCGGCGCACTCCGTCGGGGTCATTCACCGCGACATCAAGCCTGATAATATCATCGTCGCCAGAGTGGATGGGGCCGACTGGGTGGAAGTCCTCGACTTCGGCGTGGCGAAGATTCTGGAAGATGTCAATCGAGACACGGCCCTGACAGGAGCCAATATTATAGTGGGGACTCCGCGTTACATGTCTCCGGAACAGTGCGACGAGATTCCTGTCGACGCGCGCAGCGATGTCTATTCAATGGGCGTGGTCCTGTACGAAATGCTCGCGGGCGAGGCGCCTTTCGCCGGCAGCTCCTCGACCAGGTTGCTTATGGCGCACGCGTCGGAGCCGCCGCCGCCTCTAAGGCAGAAGAGGCCCGATCTCTCACCCGAGGTGGAGGCGGTCGTCATGAAGGCGCTCGAAAAAGACCCTGCGCGCAGGCCCCAGAGCGCGCGCGAGCTCGCTCGTCTGTTCGAAGAGGCTCTGGGGCCGGAGCGAGCCTCGGCCCCGGTCATCGAGCGCGAAGGCACCTTTTCGCGTATCAGCGTGCCGATCGGCGAAAAGCCGCCCGCGTCTTTGCAGGCCGGGGCCGTTCCGCTTGACGATGAAACGACCGTCGTTCGCCCCCGGAAGAGGACCGAGGCTAATACTCCCGTGGTTGAGAGCGACCACGTTTCCGATTCTCGACTCGAAAATGATGATCTCTTAATTGGGGGAGACGGCTTACCCGGAAGGCCGGCCAGGCATTCGACGCCCGCAAGGGGAACAGCCTTCGTTTCGAGCCGCGACCGCAACAACAACGCGGCGCTCGCGATCGGCCTGGTCGCGCTCCTGGTCGCGGCAGGTATCGCCGGGTGGGTGCTTTTTGGAGACAGGCTGATCGCCGGGTCGTCCGGTAGAGAGATCCTGGACGCGCAGCAGGCAATCACCGATTCGATTGCCAGGATCGAATCATTGCCGAAAGACCATCCGCTCCGGACCTACCTGCCCCAGTTGCTGACGATGCAGGGGGAGTTGCGGGGGTATGCCCAATCACAGAATTATAGCCCGCAGGCTCTTCAAACAGCCGAGAAGTACAGGCAACGGGCCGAAGACCTGGCCGCGCAAGCCCGGGCCGCCTTCTCTCAGGTCGAGCGCGAGCAGACGAGTAACATTAATTCGTCGCTGCCGCTGCCTTCCCCGACTACGCGCAACGCAGCGGAGCCCCCGGTAGTCGACCTGATCAAGCCCGAAGATAAGGAAAGAAACGACAACACGGGCCCCGTCCCTTCCGAGCAGAAGAACGAGAATTCGAACGCGAACAGGAAAGAGCGGCCCAATCCTCCCGTGAGTGATCCCGTTAAACCCCCGCCCTCACCCGAGCCGAAGCCTTCCAACTCCAACAGGCCCGGTAATGATAGGCCGCCCGCTGCTGAGCGAATCAATCCGGACGCGACGCCCCTCTCGGTTTCAGAAAGCGATCGGTAGTGCCGGAGCCGCCATTTACCTCGGCCGTACAGGGTGCCCCGTCGAAAGCCTGCCGTTTGGCTTTTTATTCCCGACGGGTTCAAATATGATGAATGGGCGGACCTAGCAAGGGAAGGAAGGAGGCATTTGAACTGGTCGCAATGAAAACCTTGATATGTAGCGATGGATCGAGTCAGGCCGAGAGCACGATCCGATTCGGGGGCCTGATCGCCGCAGCCTGCCACGCCGAGACTACTCTCCTTGGAATAACCGAAAAGCCATCTGAAGAAGACGCGATCTTCGATTCACTCAAACGCGGCCTGCAGCTCTTGAAAGAGGCGGGCATCGCGGCAGAGCTCGTAATCAAGGCGGGCGATCCCATAGATGAGATCGTCAAGCGGACGCGCGAGACGAATTTTGACCTCGTGGTGATCGGGGCGGTAAGGAAAGGCACTCGCGGACCTTTCCTGATGTCGGCGAAGGCTTACAAAATCATCAAGGCCGTCGATCCCCCCGTGCTCGTCGTCACCGGGAATCGCGAGAGCCTGAAGAATATGCTCATATGCAGCGGGGGCGAGAAGTACATCGACAAAGCCGTTGAGTTTTCCGGCAACATCGCGCGAGCCGCGGGCGCTCGCGTCACACTCTTTCACGTGATGAACGAGCCCCCTCCAGTATTCTCGGACCTGACGAAGATGGAAGAGGACGTGAACCTCCTGCTTCATTCCAGCTCCGTGCTCGGTCAGAACCTTCGGCAAGAGAGAGAGCTGCTGGAAAGGATGGGCGTCGAGAGCGAAGTCAGATTGCGGCACGGGCTGGTCATCAGTGAAGTGCTCAAGGAGATTCGCCGCGTCGAGTACGATCTGGTCGTCACGGGGTCGTCTCCCACCGGAGGCACTCTCCGCACCTACATTATGGGGAATATGACTCGCGAGATAGTCAACCGGGCCGATTGCCCGGTCCTGGTGGTTCGAAGTATCGAAGAGCCTATGGGTATCGGCCGAAGCTTGAAGGGTTTCCTATCGGACCTCACCAGGCCCTTCGGCCATCCAAGGGAAGACGATAAAGCCGAAGAGACCGGCAAGAAACATGAATGAGCGCGGACTCGAAAGCTGATCAGCGGCGGGGCCACCAGAAGCAGTGTCGGGCATAAAAAAAAGGCCGGACGCTAAGGATGCCCGGCCTCGTATTGACTACCATGATCAGAGAAACCAATGAAAAGAAGAGAAACCCACGAAAGAGTAGAAGCTACCGCTTGATGCTGTCGCCAACGTCCTCGATTGCTTCGCCTACCTTCCGACGTGCTGTCCCGAAACCCTCTTGTACGTTCCCTTTGGCCCGATCGGCCTGGCCTTCCGTCTCCATGTCTCTATCATCGATCGCGCGGCCTACGTTCTCCTTGACCGCTCCCTTGGTCTGATCCCATTTGCCTTCCATCTCATCGTTGTTCGGTATACCCATTCCCTTACCCCCCTGTTTGCTCGCTCTACACTTGTCATCCGCATTGCCGAATCCAGCATTTTGTGTAGCTGGTTTCCGACGCTTTCCGTCATTCCCACTAGTTAATTATTCAAACATCGTGCCAGAATCTACCGGGGCGATATTATTTTGAGCGGACCTTTGCGAAATATCGTTATTCGAGGATTTGCGGCGGCAAAGCGCCTTCGGTGTTTCTACCCCCAGCCTTTATTTGCTAAGATTGGACTGCTTTTCCAAGGACGGTTATAATACGATACCGTATTAAAAACAGACCGTCCGGACGCTTAGAATAGAATCCATTTTCAGGGAAGGTTCATGTGGCGCTCCCCGCGCGATGGCGAGTAACATCCGCAAGTCTACATATATTCGACTCGATCTGTTAAGCAAGGAGGTTCTGTTTTGACATCTGAAAACAACACGTCCCCGGCCGTTATAAACCCATTGACGATCAAGGCTCTCACGGAGAAGGAGGACGCGATACTTGAGGCCTGGATGGAAAATCGCGTCAACTCCTCCGACTTCAGAGAGACGTTGATCTCGGGAGAAGAACTGCGCTCGGACTCCCAGTCTTTTCTCCGCGCGTTCATCACGGCCATAGCGAACTCGAACGTAGAAGAGATGCGCGGCAAGGAGTTCAACGCGATCAGGAGGTTACTGCTGGAGATTTCCGAAGCGCGCGCGGCCCAGGCGTTCAGCCCGTCGGAGACGGCCTTCTACGTCTTCAGCCTAAAAGAATCTCTGCTCCCCTTCCTTCGCGACGAGTACCGCGACGACCCGGAGACCCTGCTCGAAGAGCTGAACAAATTATCGAAGGCGCTCGACAAGCTCGGCTCGTTCATCTTCGTTACGACCATCAAGAACCGCGAACGGGTCATTCGCCAGCAGCAGCAGGACATGCTGGAGCTATCGACTCCGGTCGTGCAGATATGGGACCGGATCATATGTCTCCCTCTGATCGGGGCGCTCGACAGCCGCAGGACCCAACTGATGATGGAACGCCTGCTCGAACGCATAGTCAGGACACGCGCCGAGGTGGCCATACTCGACATCACGGGCGTTCCGACTGTAGATACGCAGGTCGCCAACTACCTCATCAAAACGGTCACTGCCGTGCGCCTGCTCGGGTCGACGTGTATCATCACGGGCGTGGGGCCTTCGATAGCCCAGACCATAGTCCACCTCGGGATAGACCTGAGCGGAATAATCACGCGCAATCAATTGTCCGACGGAATCCGGCAGGCCTTCGAGATGACCCGGCAGCGCGTCGTGCCGATCAACGCCGCCGACGGCGAGCCGTCTGCTGAGAAGGGAGATACCGATGACCGCCCTCAAAGTTCCTATTCTGAAAGTTGGTGAAGTCCTGCTCGTTTCGATCCAGGCCGACATCGATGATCGCGCGGTGCTGGAGCTACAACACAGGGTGCTCGAACAGATCGAGCAGACGAATGCGCGCTCGGTTCTGATCGACATCTCTCTGCTGGAGATGGTCGATTCATTCACGGGGCGGATGCTGTCGGACATCGCGTCGATGGCTTCTATCATGGATGCCGCGACGGTCGTGGTCGGTATCCAGCCCGCCGTCGCCATCACTCTGGTCGAGCTGGGGCTTGAGCTCAAGGGCGTCTCGACGGCGCTCGACGTAGACGACGGGCTCCGCATTCTTAAAGGGCGCATGAAAGACAAGCGTCGCAAGCGCTCGGTGGATGCCGATGAGCATGCGCCAGCATGAAGGGGATCGAATCGAGGTTTCCGACAACGAGGACATCGTGCGGGTCCGCGCGGCCGTCAAAGAGGCGGCCGCCCGCATGGGCTTCAGCAAGGTCGATCAGGTCCGTCTTGTCACTGCCGCAAGCGAGCTCGCCCGCAACATAAGGCTCTACGCGAGCCGGGGCACGGTCGAGGTGAACCCTGTCAGGTCGGCAGGGCGGTCGGGCCTGCGAATCAACTTTGAAGACGCGGGGCCGGGGATAGCCGACCTGGAACTGGCTATGACCGACGGGTACACTACGAGCAGAGGGATGGGGAAAGGGCTTCCGGGTTCGCGCAGGCTCGTGGACGATTTTCGGATCGAATCGGAAGTCGGAAAAGGTACGCTCGTAACGATCATCAAATGGCTTCGTTGAGCCCGTAGCGGTGAAGAGACCCGTGTCGTCTTTGACTCGACCGCGGCCGGCGCATGATCCGGCGGGCTTTCTGTATGGAAGGGAGAATCGGGCCGGGGTATGAAGACTTGCGAATGGATCCCGCTCAACGAAGAGGCGCAAATAGGCCTGGCGAGGCGCATCGCCCGCAGGTACGGAGGCGAGCTCTCATTTACGGAGCATCAACTCGCCGAGATCGACATCTTGATAAGCGAGCTCGGCACCAATGCGCTGAAGTTCGGACGCGGGACCGGGCAGATCTTCCTGGGCCTGCTGGACGAGAGGACCGACACGGAGGGGCTGGAGGTCATCTATACCGATAAGGGCGCCGGAATAGACGACACGTCGCTAGCCGTCGAGGACGGCTTCACGACCTCAGGCTCCATGGGCTCGGGGCTCGGGGCCATAAGCCGCATGGCCGACGAATTCTATATCTACTCTCTGGTGGAGAGTCAGACGCGCCGCCTGTCCCTGTACGGGCGGACCACGCACGGCACGGTGATCGTCGCGCGCAAGCACGCGACGCCGAAAGGCGGGCTCCCGTCCCAGGAGCCGACCGCATGGGGCGCGCTCTCGCGCCCGCCCGCCAAAGAGACTCACAACGGAGACGCTTACCTCATCAGGCAGGACGGGGGCCGCCTGCTGGTCGCGGTGATCGACGGCCTCGGCCACGGCGAAGGGGCGAGCGAGGCATCGCTCGCCGCCGTCGAAACGATCAACAGGAACGCCGAAAAATCAGTGGAGGCTATCATGCGACACACGCACGAGGCCCTGCGCTCTACTCGCGGCGCCGTCATCGGGCTCGCTTCGATCGATTGCTCGACTCGAATGATCGAATACGTGGGGATAGGAAATACGGATTTTCGCGTGATCGGGGGAGGCTCGACCCTGAAGTTCATCTCACTAAACGGCACGGTCGGCTCGCGCCTCGACCGCCTGAAGGTGTTCAGGGGAGAGTTGCCGAAGGTCTCCTTGCTCACTATGTCAACCGACGGAATCTCTGAGCGATGGGACCTCGACCAGTACCCGGGCCTGCAAGGGTTGCACCCGCAGCTGGCCTGCGCGGCGATCCTGCGCGATTACAACAGGCCGAACGACGACGCGACGATTCTCTGTGGGAGGTTAAGCTTTTGAGCTCGGATTTCTTTGAGGAATTGAATGACGGCGCCACCCGTCGCGAAAAGATCGGCACTATTCTCATTCGCAACGAGTCTGACCTCATTCGCGTGCGCGACCGCGTGCGGCTCGTGGCCCGCGAGCTGGGCTTCGACAACATCACGCAGATCAAGCTCACGACCGCCGTGTCGGAACTGACTCGCAACATCTACGAATACGCCGGGACGGGGAGCATCTCCGTTTCACTTCTAGAGAAAGATGGGCGCAAGGGCCTGGAGATCGTCTGCGAAGACACCGGGCCGGGAATTGCCGACCTCGCCCCCATCCTCGCCGGGAATTTTCAGTCGAAGACAGGACTCGGTAAGGGAATAAGCGGCTCGCGAAGACTGATGGACGAATTCTTCATCCAGAGCGATCCCGGCGTGGGCACCCGCGTCGAGGCCGTCAAGTGGTTCGACCTGGAGCAGAGGCCGCGAAATACGGTAGATCAGATCAGGCAGCACTTCTTCTCCGCGAGTGAGTCGGGAATGATCGAAGAGCTACAGGCACAGAACAAGGAACTCGTCCGCGTGCTCGGGGAGCTGACCCTTAGCCGGCGCGAGATCGAGCAGGCGAACCACAGGTTGCAGGAGGCCAACGAAAAGCTCAAGGCCGTGGATGAATCGAAATCCCGGTTCATCTCGACCATCGCCCACGAGGTCCGCACCCCTTTAAACGCCATCATCGGCCTGATTCAGCTCCTCGGCCGCGACAAGACGGAACCCCTGGGCTCCAGGCAGCGCGAGGTGGTCGAGCGGCTGGAGAAGTCGACTTCCATGCTGGTGAATCTCGTGAATGATCTTCTCGACCTGTCCCGGCTCCAGGCCGGGAAGATGCAGGTCAAGCTGCAATCATTCGACGCCATCGAGTTGATAGACCCTCTTTACAACGGCTTGAAGCAAACCGCGAAAGACAAGGGCGTCGAATTCTCTTACGAGATAGAAGAAGACCTGCCCCGCATTCATAGCGATCTGACGAAGATCACGCAGGTGATCACCAATCTCGCCTCCAACGCAATCAAATTCACTCCTTCGGGCGGGTGCGTCAAAATTCTCGCCGCCTCCGAGAGTAGAGAGATGTGGCGCGTGGACGTTTTGGACACGGGCATCGGCATGACAGAAGAACAGGTGCCGCTCATCTTCGAAGAGTTCAGGCAGGTCAACATAACGAGCCCTCATCACAGCGGAGGCACGGGCCTCGGCTTGCCGATCAGCAAGAGGCTCGTCGACCTGCTCGGAGGAAAGCTCACGGTCGCGAGCGCGCCGCAGCAGGGCTCGACCTTCTCCGTCATATGGCCGCTCGACGTGCGCGGGTACGTTTCGCAGGCGCTCCTCTCCGAAGCGTGAAATGCGCGACCGTCTAACCGGTTTGGGCCGCGGGGGGCGCATATCTGTAATCAATCATTCCTTGACACGAAGGGCGACCCGTCGTAGAATCCGACCCTGGCCATAAGCGGGATGATTGGCCGCGCAGTTTTGTTTCACCCCAGATCGAATATTCTTCATCAATAAGGGTCCTGTTTCCGAAAGGAAGCAGGCGCGAATCCTTCCGCCTAAACCCGAGATTTGATGGCCGGAAGGCTGCCGTAGCGAAGACTCTGAATGACGATCCAAGAACCCCGGTGTCATTCCCGGTACCGCAGCCATTCTATTGTGCACTTCACTGGCCGGGCATTCTCTTTCAGGAGTGACAAAATGATGAGTACCACGCAAGACGCTTTCCCCCGAGGCGGTGGAACTTCCGGGTTGTCCAGCGTATGGAAAGAGGCCTTCTTTTGGATTCCAATCACGCACATGGCAAGCACGGCGGCGGCAGGCGTCACAGCCTACTCACTTTCGAGTCACCTGACGGGGGCTATTTTTCTCACGCTTGCGCTCGCGGTCCCGGTGCCTATGGTCATTTATTACGCGTTCAAGACCTACCATTCGAAGATCGAGGATGAGCGCCGCCACGCCGAGCAGATGAGCGAGGTCCACAGGTCGACACTTGAAGCCCTGGCTATGGCCATAGACGCCAAGGACCAGACGACCCACCAGCACATCCGCCGCGTGCAGATTTACGCGAGGCGAATGGGCGAGAGCATGCGGATGGGCGCGAAGGAGTTGAAAGCGCTCGAAGCCGCGTCGCTGCTCCACGACATCGGAAAGCTGGGCGTGCCCGACTATATTCTCAATAAGCCCGGCAAGCTGACCGAGCACGAGTTCAGCAAGATGAAGTGCCATCCCGTGATCGGGGCCGAGATTTTGTCGAACGTCAAGTTCGACTTTCCTGTAGCCTCGTACGTGCGCGCGCATCACGAGCGATGGGACGGGCTCGGGTATCCGGACGGCCTTGCCGGAGAAGAGATCCCTCTCGGGGCGAGGATACTGGCTCTGGTGGACCACTTCGACGCTTTGCATTCGGACAGACCATACCGCAAAGCCATGACGCGCGAAGAAGCGCTCAGGCATATCAGGGAGCAGAGCGGGGCCTACTTCGACCCCACTCTGGTCAAGCTGTTTCTGGCGATGCTCGAGAGCCTCAACGCGGAAATTGACGGGCTGGGATTCCAGGAGCCCGAGGCCCCTCGGACTTCGCAGGCCGCCCATAACTCTTCGGCCCCGGCGGCAGGCTTCGCCGAGGAGCGAACCCCGTTGACCGAATCGGCGCTCGGTAAAATCGCGGCGGCGCACCAGGAGGTGATGACCCTTCACGACATAGCGCGGGTCCTGAGCAGCTCCCTGAGCTTGCAGGATACGGTGGCCATCGTCACGAGCCGTCTGGCCAACGTCGTCCCTTATTCGACCTGCGTCATTTACCTGACGGACGGGGACAAGACCAGGGTTCGAGCCCAGTACGCGGGCGGGCTGAACCGCGAGAGCTTTCGAAACAGGGTCGTCTCGCTCGGCGAAGGCATCACGGGGTGGGTCGTCGCCAACCACAAGCCGATGTACAACACGTCACCCTTGCTCGACCTCGCCTTTCTAGGATCGGAAACGGCGTCGGCCTACGGCTCCGTGCTGGTCTTCCCGGTGATGAAACAGGGTGAAGCGTTCGGGGCGGTAGCCCTCTACTCGGTCGATCTTCCCAATTACACGAACGAGCACCTGCGCCTGATGGAGATGGTTATGCAGCCCATATCAGACGCTCTGCATAACGCGATGACGTTCGAAATTACGAGGCAGACGGCGTTGACCGACCAGATGACCGGGCTGCCGAACATGCGAGCATTCAGTATGCAGCTCGAAAGGGAGCTTCATTCCGCCGAGCGGGCGAAATACCCCCTGTCGGTCCTTGTGATCGACATCAACGATTTCAAGCAGGTAAACGACACGTTCGGGCACATGGCCGGGGACCGCTTGCTCTTCCAGGTCGGGCAGGTGATTCGGAGGCAGTTGCGCGACCACGACATGGTCGCTCGATACGCCGGGGACGAGTTCGTGGCGTGCCTGACTATGACCGATCCTGAACAGGCCGGGCACGTCATCAGGCGGATTCAAAAGGCCCTGGGCCAGGTCGTACTCGATATGCCGGGCGGCGAGAGCGCGACCGTCACCGCGAGTATCGGAGCCGCTACGTCCCCGAGCGATGGCTGGAGCTTCGAGGAGCTGATGATGCAGGCAGACAGGCGAATGTATCGCTCGAAAGAGGAGTTGAAAACGGAAGATACCTTTCCGACTTATCCAAAGCCAAGGATGCTCGCCTCTTAATCCCAATTCGGGAGGGCGGCACGCCCTCCCGCTTGAACACGCGATATGATTCGCGAATGAATCGCCGCACACCCCAGCGCGGCACAACACGCCTGATCTTCAGAAGAGCCACAATTCGGGTCGAAGGGATTGCCATATCTTTTGCGAGATGATCAGGCCGATTGATTGGCGTCCGAAGCTGATCCTCGCGAATCCGGTCATCCCGGGCCTGAGCAGCCCATCGGAATTCTCCACCAGGACCTCGACCGGGTAGAAGAGCTGTCCGTATTGATTGAGAGTGGCCTCGGAGTTGATCTTCGAGACCCGGCCTGTGAAGGTCCGGCCCGGCACCGTCTTCAGCTTGAAGCGGACGGAGCTATCGAGCCTTACGTCGCTTATGTCGCGCTCGCTCACGTCTATTCTCAAGAGGAAATTTTCGAGCTCACCGATGCGGCAAATCTCTTCGCCCCGGCCGTAGCGCCTGCCGACCATCTTTCGAAGGTCTTCCCCGAGTATCACGCCCGCCCCCGGA
>Ga0126311_10000737_pt1 | contig 15181 bp, 12 predicted proteins | sample Plot61_FD_92539 | JGI IMG/M metagenome (GOLD analysis project Ga0126311, IMG submission 92539) | Serpentine soil microbial communities from UC McLaughlin Reserve, CA, USA - Plot61 | ecosystem: Environmental > Terrestrial > Soil > Grasslands | place: USA: UC McLaughlin Reserve, Lake County...
AATACGTTGCTCATGCGCTGCAGGCTAGCTGTCCCTGCTGCGTCGTCAACGTCCCGAACGACTACTTCTATATGGCCGGTTTTGAAGTGACCCTACATGGCCGGTTTTGGGCGTCCGCCGAGGTTCGTCTGAAATCTCATCATTAGCTTCCAGTAGATGTGAGTCATCGATGATTGGTTCACCCGCATCAGCGCGTCGCACCAGTTCCGAAAGCCCGGACTCATCATTTATTTCCAAAGCGTAACGAATAAAGGCTCGCCCGCCGGCGTCGATGGTCCTGTTGTTGATGAGCGATTGCGCCCGACGTCTGACAGCATCGCTGATTGGTTTGTTTGTGATTGACTTTGTTGGTTGAGGTATTTCTTCGCGCGTTGTTGCGCTACTATGCGTAGTCATGGTCTCGGTCCTTTCTCAGTAAGGGTTGAGATCTAGGGTCGATTTTGTGTTCTAGCACAAGGTCGGCCCGCTTCGTTTTTTAGGAGGGATCGCGGCACTCTACCGCTCCGATTTTCGTCTGTCAATAAAAAAATAAAACGAAGTGTTGGTGCAGCTCAGACTAAATGTCAGTTCTTCTAAGGTTTAATAATGAAGACCTCTCTTGCATCAATATTAGGTCGTGTGAACAACTCGGGAATGTCGGTTTCTGAGGATCCGTCGAGATTGAGCAAAGTGATGCCCTGAACAAACGCCGTGTGGACCGAGAATCCGAATGCCAACGCTCTATAAAAAGATGCGGCGAAAACCGCAGCCGCATAGTCACTGATGGAATCCTTCATTCCGATAGTACAGGGAACGATGGACGCAATGGCCTCTGCTTGCGTTTTTGAATAGCAGGCGTTAAGGACAACGACTGTAACGTCGGCTTGAATGCACTTAAATAAACTGAGAAGTGCGTCCTTATTGATCATTTTGTGATTACCAGATTCATCACAAACTACAATTTCTTCTGAATGACTCCCATGTCCGCTGAAATGAACTATATGAGGTCGAGTTGCATTCAGCTCTTGCAGGAAATCATCCGGCCGGGCGGCTCCAGCAACGAAAAACTCAAAGCGATTCGGGTAGTCGGCGCTTCTAACTTTCTGTTTGATTGATCTTAGTTCTTCATCTAGGCGGAGCGAACCAGTACCTGTTGGGTTGGCACTAAGAAACAGTATTCTCGCTTTTTCCGTATTCGCTGACCGGATCGACTTATTGGCTGTCTCAATAAGTTTGTAAATAGTGAGAAAATCCGCATCGTCCCTGAACGCAATTGAGAGCGGCACCTGAATCGTGGGATCATCCTTTAACAGGTTTTCAATATTCAGGCGACAAGTGTTGGCGACTAGTCGGAATTGATCCCATTCAGGGTTTTGATCGAAGGCTTGATTAGCCAAACGATATGCGTCTAATGTGTGCCGAACAAGTTTCACGAGCAGGTCAAACGGAATCTCACTTATATGATCCTCACCTGGAAGCTTGGTTCGTTCAATGATATTAGCCGCAAGCGCTGATGAAATGTTAGACATAGTACCGATGTAATTGCCAATGGCAATGCGGCGGTAGTTGGCACGAATCCCTTGAAGTTCACCATCATCAATTACCTTTCTTTCCGTGTCCGCCATCGTCCTGTAGAGATCCAGAGCCTCCACGAAACGCGCAGAGTCCCAACATTCGCGTGCTCTGCTCGCCAGTAGGTGAACATCCAAGTGCTTTGAAAAATGTTCCCACGTAGAAACAAAACGGGCTAGGAGTTGCCTCGTAGTAGCAGAAATCGAAACAGGTACTTCCTTGATGTAGGTTATTGCTTCGAGTAGTTCGAGTTTCGCACGCTTAAGATACTCGATCGATTTATCAGGAATACGACTTTCGTAATAATAAACTCCCTGACAGTATTCAGCTTCATATGCATAATAATGCCTAAATGCGAGGTGTTGCTGTCTTTCGTCAATGTTGGTGTCTGTGTGTTTCGCCTCTATCAATGAGAGTTCAGCGGCGCGTCTGAAAAGCGGCGCGGCTGTTAGATACGAATCTATTACTGTCTTAGATCGTCGCCCAGCTTCTTTCAGGGCAGCTGCCTCGTCAGATAACCTTAAAATTTCGTTGCACTCACTAGTTCTCATTATTCATCTGTGACCCTTTCAAGGTATTTTTTGTCAGCCCAACCCTCTTTATCCTTGAATTTTACGCGGAGCCATTTGTGGCTGCGTGAATTACTTCGACCATATCGCCTTCGGACAATTCTGCAATAACGGGCCCTTTCCAACTGGCTTTTGTTCTCAGAGTACAGGGTCTATCAACCAGGTACGTAACAGGCTTCGCCTTTTCGATTAGGTTAAAGTTATTGATTGTAACGTTAGGTCGTGTAAGTCGCTCGATCTGATCGAGATCAATTTGGATTGGTTTACCGGCTTGGATGGCGGAAAAGACTGCGATGAGAACACTAAGCAGCGCCACACTAAAATTTAACCAAAATTGTTCGTCTGGCGTGAGATGCGCAAGCTTCTTCTTTGATAACTGCTTTTTCTTTATCTGTCGGAGACGTTTTTTGGTGAGAGGTTTTGACTGAGCACTCCTCAACGCAGCGTTGACGAATGCTTCAAATTCGCGACTTCGATGAAAGTCCACGTTTTGAATTGTTTCGAGAGCAAGGCGATAGGGGCTATCACTGAGCACAGAAATGGCTTTGATTGTCTCCGTGATGTCGGGCGTGAGATTTTGTTGAAAACTTGCTATAGAGGCAACTACGTCCCGGGCAATTTGCACTTCCTGAGCAATTCGCATTTTGTAGCTTCGAATTGTCTCAAGAGTAGGACGAAGCTCGCGATGAAGGTGATCGGACAGTAAAGGCGCGACCAATTCTGCGATATCTCTGATCTGATTGATTAAGTACCGCCGATGTTCCATCGCCCACAAGCCGCCGATAGCTTCGGAGGCCAATCTGGTTTGCTCGTTGACGAATTGAACCCTCGATTCATTGGCAGTACGCCGCATTTCTTCCATCATGCGCAGTTGCTCTTGCGTTGGCATCATGCGCTGAATCTCGCGCATTTGCCTTATCATTTCTTTATCAGGAAAATCCATGTTCGCCTTGAGGTAAAGACTTGTTGGACCAAATTTTAATGGCTGGAGGACTTAACAGAATTCTCTCATAGTCTGCAAGTAAACGTATAGACCACTTGATTTATGACTCGAACTAATTAATCTCAGATTGACAGGAGCGTTTACAAGGGGAAGAGGCTACGTAGCCGAATTGGTGGAACGACTGAAGCCGAAGAGCTACCGGGCCATCGCCAGACAGCGTGATTCGTGAGGCATCGAACTGTTGTTGGGCAAGCATCATCGCGAGGTTACAGCAGATGATGAAACCATTGTGCAACTCGCTACAGGAAGGCTCGCGTGTCGGGAGTTGATCCGCGAACCTTCCCTTATGGATTGTTCAGGATCAGCACCCACATTCACCAGTGTCTTTTTTTGCGAAGCCTGACGTCGAACCCCAAATCTGGGTCTGACCTTCACAAGGTATGATGTATTGGCCAATGACGGTCGAGTAAGTGGCGTCACTGTAGTAGGTCGTGGTGCGCCACCAGCAGCCTTTGGCCTCTGCGGGCGGAGAGGTGAATGCCGTCAGGAAAGCGACACCCAAGAGCATAGAAGCCATGAGCACCGCAAAGAGGATTCGTCGTTTGAGAATGTTTCGAAGCATGATTGTTCCCTCCAGTAGCGTGAGTTAGAGGTAGAGGTTGAGGACTTTGGTAAAACAAAATCCGTTACGTCGGGATGCGCATCTTAGCGATTGAGTTACACGCTGTCAACGCACCAAATTTCCTCATAACGAATTACTCGATATAAGAATCACCCCAAAAATAAAAGACAAATAATTAAAGAAACCCTTTTGTGCTTTTTGTGCCTTTTTGTGGCTAACTTTATCTTGGGAATGCGGCTTCTTCGGTGACGCGCTTTGCTTGCTCGAAGTGACGCCGTTCGTGGACCACGATGATGCGATAGGCATCCATGAGGCTGTAAGTGATCGCCGACGCGACTGGTGAAGTGATCACGATCTTCTCCAGATCGAGATGCTCAGTAGCCTTCATCTTCTCAACTATCCTGGCCTGCTGATCCACGAAGTCGTCGATCACAGATGCGTTGATGTCACTCTGCGCCGGTTGAAACTTTTGTGGCGCTTTGATCTTGCGAGTCGATTTCGGATCGAGTGATTTAATGAGTTGCTTGCCGGCAAGTCCCGGCAGCAGGGGCATGCGTTGCCAGAACGTCGGCTTTATCCCTGCGATCACGCCTTCCACTGGTGGAAAGTAACCTTTGTTAGTGGTGAGCAAATGATCGAAGCACTGCGCCACGCTCCAACATTCGGCCGAAGGTTTCCAGTTAAGTTGTACTGGCGTCAGTCGGCCGAACGTCGACTTTGTTTCAGCAGCAATATTATTCGCCGCCGTGATCAAAGCCGGGAGGCTGGCGGTTAAGTAATCCATAGCATGTCGAAATTAATTAAATTACGCCGAAGGCGTTCGCTAATTTTAGCCCAAGGGTTCGAAGCGAAGCGAGAACCCTGGGTTATCGATTTAAATATACGCCAAACCCTGAAAGGTTCGGCGGTTGGCGAACCCTTTCAGGGTTAATCCAGATTCTTATTCCACACCCAGGGTTCTCGCTTCGCCTCGAACCCGGGGCTGAAATTTGCCAACGCCTGCGGCGTTAGACCAAATGCAAGGCCGAACGCTGCGGCGTTAGACAAATGCAAGGGCCGGACGCTGCGGCGTTAGATTAGTTGATAAACTCCTGAAGATCCTTCGCGAAGCGCTCGGGGCGTTCCCAGTGTAGCGCGTGGCCAGTGTCTGGATAAATCTTGAACACTGAATTCCGCAATTCTGACACCAGGAGATCCTGCTCGGCCCGCGGGAATAAACTCTCCTTGTCGCCCCAAACGATTAGCGTTGGCGTCTTGATCTTCTTCAACTGCACTTCGGCTTCAGGCGCAAGCAACTCCGCCACAACTTCACGCCAAACATGCACCGGCACTTTCACGCTCACTTTTACCACTGCCTGCACAAACTCCGCGGGTAGCGGGCTATAGATCGTGCTGGCCTGAAAATCACGCGCAAAAGTTTCAGGCACTGGCGCCGTGTCCTTCAAGGTGGCGATCTCACGCTGCAACTGACGCACAGTGTCATTGCGAAGACTCGTCCCAGACGCCACGAGCACGAGCTTGCTGACTCGATCAGGAGCGTCGGAGGCTACGTGCTGCGCCACAAAACTACCCATGCAATGGCCGACGATCGTCGCCTGTTTGATGTTCATCGTATCCATGAAGGCCACGACGTCCGCGGAAAACTGTTCCATCGCATATCCACCCATCGGACGAGACGAGTCACCATGTCCGCGCTGGTCCAGAACGTAAACACGATACTTGTTATCGAGCAGCGGTAACACCCTGCTGAACGAGAACCATGAATCGGTGAACCCATGCAGCATGATCACGGGCGTTCCTGACGGATCACCTTTGTACGCATACCGCAAGCGCACACCCGTTCTCAGCAGCACACTCGAAAACTGCACGTCTGCACCCACGACAGCAGCCGATTCACTGCCCGCGCTCATGCCCGCCAATGAAGCGACACTGAGTTTGGTGTCGGCATGTTGCCAGGCCTTCTCATATTCACCCTGGACCGACTTCGCAGCACCTTCCTTGCCCTGCTTCCTCAAACTCTCGGCGAGACCGAAAAGGCCACGACCGTTGCGCGGCCGTCGCAGAATCTCAGCGCGAAAGATTTTTTCTGCACCCGCGTAATCGCCGTTAGCAAACAACACACCTCCGAGCACTTCACGAACCGGCAAGTCCCAGTCAGCCGGCTCAGCGTAGTACGTCGCATCTTCAGCGGCGATGGCCTTGTGCAGTAGATCGATACCTGCTTGCTTGTCACCACGAGCAAGCGCGATCTTGCCTGCGAGCTCGAGCTCGCCAACCTTCGTGACATCAGCCGCCGCGTTATTGAACACGCGAACTTCCGGTGTCAGGCTCTGATTGACCGCCTTCAGTGCGGCCAACTCCGCTTCAGCCTTCGCCGTGTCTTTCGCAGCGGCATACGCACTGCCACGCGCGAAATGCCAGAAAGCCGTCACGATCTTCAGCGATGGATCGGGCTTCGGCTCTTTCAGGATCTCGTCCCACTTGCCGAAACGCGTCATCGACACGATCGGGTAAGGCAGGAACATCTCGAGCATCGGCATCGCTTTGACGACGGGCTTTACATTCGCTTCGAGCTCACGCGCGGATTTCATCGAATCGGCATAACGTCCATTCATGGCGCTTGCTGCCGCCAAGAAATGGACGTTATGGTTGTAGTACATGTTTGGATAGAGCCCCTTGTTGCCGCTCTTCGTCATGTACTCCCGATCCACAGCAATCGCGTCTACGTTTGCTTTCGCCGCCTGGTAGTAATCACCAGTGCGGATGTAGACGTGCGACGGCATATGGACCAGATGCCCTGCGCTTGGCGCGATCTTTCCGAGACGATCGGCACTCGGCAGTGCTCGTTCTGCATTTGTTGAAGCCTCGACAGCGTGAATGTAGTAGTGATTCGCGCCGCTGTGATTCGGATTGCGACGCAGAACACTTTCAAGCGTCGCTACGATTTCGAGCGTGTCTTCCGCTGGTTTGCCATCGAGCGACCAAAGATGCCACGGCCGTAAATTCATCATGCTTTCGGCGTAGAGGGTGGCGGCATCGAGATCGTCCGGATAGTTTTTAGCCACCTCGCCCATCGCGTTCTTGTAGTCGACTTCGAGCTTGTGTCGATCGACATTAATGTCAGACGCGTAACGCTTCGAGAGCGCGTTGATGTAAGCGCGATCGTGCTCTGACGCCTTGGGCGCGAGCTGGATCGCCTTTTGCAAATTGTTGTAAGCCTCGAGCAGCGCCGGGCCATCAGCGGGCACGTTGTAATTCGTACCCAAAGCAAGCGCGACGCCCCAGTAAGCCATCGCGAGTTGCGGATCGAGCTGGGCTGCCTGTTTGAATGATCTAATCGCCTCTTCGTGATTGAAGGCGTAAAGATAAGCAAATCCCTGATTGAAAAACTTCTGGGCTTCAGGGTTGCTGGTTGAAACCGGGTGATTGGTGTCGCCGAGTCCTGTTTCGAGCGTCACGGGCGCCATCTCTTTTGCCGGCGCATGACTGTGTTGCCCGAAAACTGCGATCGGAAAGAGCAGCAGAATCGCCAAGAACAGATGTTTCATTTGAATCTCCTTAGACTCCACACTCCCTAACGCGAATTTTGGCCGCAAAAAGGCACAAAAATAACTTTTGTGCTTTTTGTGCCTTTTCGTGGCTAAAGTTCTTTGCGCATCGGAACGAACTCAAGTTTTATCGAGTCTGTGAGATTCAGATCGAGGTTTCCAGTCTCGACGAAGCCACATGACTTGTAAAACTCGATCCCGGGAAGCGTCGCCAACAACTCCAGCGCGCGAAAGCCATGCGCGCGCGCTTCGTCTTCACAGCGCGACAGGATCGCACGCGCGATTCCCTTGCGGGCGTGATCCGGATGAATGAAGAAAGCGCGTATCTTCGCGGGTTCCGTTTTGGGATCAATATAACCAGGGTCCCTTGACGAATACTGATCGCCCCCAAAAAGAGTCTTCCGCTTACTCCATCCTCCACAACCAGCTAGCTGGCCGTCACTCTCGACAATGAAATACGTGCCATCTTCGATGAGAGTGGTATCGACGCCAAACACCGTCGCAATGGCTGCTTCGATTTGATTGTCAGTGTAGTGCTCGCGACTTAGTTTCCGCGCTGACGCGGCGATCAACTGCTGGATTGCGTCGCGCTCATCCATCGTCGCTTTACGAATGATCATTACGTCAGCCCATAACCGCATTTGAATAACGGATTGTAATTCCGATCACCGGCATTGATCGGAATCTGGTCCATCGATCGTGGCCATGAGAACGACAGTTTTCCGAGGAACCGGTAATCACCAAAGAGCACGTCTGTCACGCCGCGACCCTCAGTTCCCGGCAACCACGCAGCGACAAAGGCATCCGCCTTTTCGATCACCTTATTGATAATCAGCGGGCGACCCGATATCAGGACGACGAGCAGAGGCATTCCCGCTTGTTTCATCTTTTCCACCACCGCTATGTCTTCTTCAGACAGCTCCAAACTCTGGCGGTCGCCCATCCACTCCGCGTACGGGGTCTCGCCAATGACGACGATTCCGAGATCCCCGGCGGCATTGGTTCCGTCCTTTGAATACGTAATCATCGTCTGCGGTGAAACTGTTTGTTTGATTGCTGCCAGGATGGTAGTGCCGCCGGTGGTTTGTGCGCCGCTCTTTCCCTGCCAGCTTATGGTCCAACCGCCACACTGGTTACCGATATCGTCAGCGCTCTTGCCGGCGACATGAATACGGTTCAGCTTTTTCGACGCGGGCAGAATGCGCTTTTCGTTCTTTAGCAGCACCAGAGTCTCGCGCACACATTCGCGCGCCACCTGGCGATGCGCTGCCGAGCCGAAACTCGTATGCAGCGTCCGATCGGCGAGATGCGAGCGACCATCCATCAATCCCATCGCAAACTTGATGCGCAGGATCCGCGTGACTGCATCATCAATGCGCGCCATCTCGACACGCTTCTCGCGTACCAGCTCCAACAGCAGGCTATAAAGCTCGCGATATTTTGCTGAGACCATGAACATGTCCATGCCTGCGTTCACAGAAGTCTCAATCTGCGTCTTGTAGTCGCCGGGCATTTCGTCGATCGCGTCGTAGTCGGAAATCAGGAAGCCGTCAAACTTCAGCTCGTTTTTGAGTATCTCGGTCAATAAACGTTTGCTGCCGGAACACTTCACGCCGTTCCAACTGCTGTACGAAGGCATGATCGTGCCGACGCCTGCTTTGATCGCACTGACGTAACCGGCCAGGTGGATCCGGCGCAGCTCGCTCTCGTTGAGTGTTACGTCACCGCGATCGAGTATCTGAAGGTCGGGTTTGAGTTTTCTGCCGGTTCCGTATTTCGTGCCGCCGTCGCCGATCCAGTGCTTAGCACATGCGAGCAGGCTTGCAGGATTGCTGAGATCGTTGCCCTGGTATCCCCGGACTGCGGCTTCGCCCATCAGGCGCGCCAGCTCGGGTATTTCGCCGAAGCCTTCATAGCTTCTGCCCCAGCGCTCGTCGCGCGGCACGGTGACGCAGGGCGCGAAAGTCCAGTTGATGCCGGTGGCTCTTGTTTCTACTGCGGTGATGCGTGCGGCTTTTTCGACGAGCGTGGGATTGCGTGAGCAGCCGAGGCCGATGTTGTGCGGGAAGATCGTAGCGCCGAGAACGTTGCTGTGTCCGTGAACGGCGTCGATGCCGTAGAGCAGCGGTATGCGCAACCGCGTCTTTTGCGTGCGTGACTGCAAGTTGTCGTAGTGGTCGGTCCAATCGACAAGACCGTTCCCGGTTTTTGGATCGGAGCTGCCGCCACTCAGCACGGAACCGAGGAAATAGTCTTCGACGTCGCTCAGATCTTTAAGACTTGCCGAATTGGCCTGGACCATTTGCCCGACTTTTTCTTCGAGCGTCATGCGTGAAAGAAGTTCGCGCACCTTCCCGTCATTGGTTTTCTGTGCTTTAAGAAGTCCCGGCGACACCGCGGCGCCGACAACTGTCATCGCAGATGCTTCGATAAATTTTCGTCTGTTAATTTTCATGCATATGTATAGTTTAGAGTTCAGCCTTTAGGCTGTTCTTCGAGACGAGCAAGCTAAAGCTTGAACTCTAAACTCTCATCAACTGCTCGACGATCTCTTTCGCGGCGTTGGGGTGACCCATTCGTCGTGAGTTCGTCTGCATTGATTTAACGCGAGAGGGATCGCTCAACAGCCGATCGAGCTTGTACGACAGCGTCGGCAGGTTGTTACAACGGATCGCAACCGCGCCTTCGAGCAAATGATCCGAATTTCTTTCTTCCTGTCCCGGAATCGGATTGACGATCACAAACACGAGCCCCTTCGCCAGCGCCTCAGATGTCGTTAGCCCGCCAGGCTTGCCGAGAACGAGATCCGACGCCGTCATCAGCTCGTCCATCTCTTTCGTGTAGCCGAACGGTTTAAGAAGCACACTCGCATCCGGCCTGGCTCGCGCGGCCAGTTTCGTCAAACGCTCCTTCAACTCTTCGTTGCGACCACAGATCGCAACGATTTGCGCGCGATGCTGTAGCGGCAGCAACGAATGGACCAGCGCCTCAACCGAGCCGACACCAAATCCACCTGCCGACAGCAGGATCGTGGTCCGATCCGGCGCGAGCCCATGCTTCGCCCGCATCTCCTGCTTGTCTTTCTTAACTGCAAACACTGGATCGATCGGAATCCCGCTCACGGTGATCTTTTCCGCCGGTATGCCGAGCGCTTCGAGATACGCACGCGCTTCATCGAGCGCCACGAAGTATCGCTCGTAGTGATGGACCAGCCACATCGCATGCACGTCGAAGTCAGTGACGATGATCACCTGTCGACTCGCCAAACGCTCCTTCGCTTTCAACCACGAAACGATCTCAGCCGGCAGAAAATGAGTACAGACGATCAGATCCGGATGATACTCGCGCAAGAGCTTGACGAACGGACGCGTGTTGAGCTTGTCGAGCGCCAGACGCCGGCGTTCATTTTTCCAGGGCTTGTCGAGCTTGTCGTAAAACCAGCCCGGCACTTCCGGCATTTTGTTAACGAGATCAATGTAGGCTTTCGAATAGAGATGGCGAAAGAGCTTGTTGGTGTAGTTAAGCACGTCGAGGTGACGCACTTCCCTGCTCTCTGCGTCCTTCGCCTGATTGAACGCCTTTTCGATCGCCTCGGCGGCGCGTATGTGTCCCGCGCCAGCAGAGGCCGATAGGAGGAGAACTTTTCTGAGCATGCGGGGCGTCGTCGTTACGGTCTCGTTGGCGGTTTCGCTGGCGTTCCAGGGGGTCGTGTCGCCGGCGCAGCAGCAGGAGCGCCAGCCCCGGCCGGATGTGTCCGGTTGTAATCGGCGATGAAATCCCTGGTTATGTCCAGGCTCGCCGCGGCGTAGACCACCGGGACGCGGTTCACGTCAATCAGCAGCGTGATGCCTCTCGACTGAGCATACGCAGTCAATGCTGTGCCGATGTCTTTCTGCAACGGCTCGAGCACCGTGAGTGATTCTTTTTGATAACTTGACTGCGCGTCTTCTGCTTTGCGCTTGATCTGTACCTCGAGACGATCCGCTTCGTCAGTTTGCTGTGCGGTTAACCTCGTGTCCTGGACCGGTCGCTTCTTCTGTATGTCGGCTCTCATGGTGCTCAGGCGGTCGCGCATGCCGCGGATCTCGGCGCGCAGTGGCTGAAACTTCCCTTCGATCTGCTGCATTCCAGCCATCACTCGCGCGATGCCCGCCTTCTCATCACTGAAAGTAGACGAGTCGATGATGGCGACGTTGGTTGGCGCCGGCGCCGGTCGTGTTTGCGTGTGCGCGAGGATCGCAAAGGCTGCGACCGCAGCTACGGCGACAATTATGCGAAATACTTTCATTGCTTTTGGCTCCTTAAAAAGTGTTGCGGTCGTCGGGGATGATTATTGCTGCAAATGAAATTTACCACCCTCTATGCGCAGCACGTAAACCGGTACTTGTGCATTGCGGTTTGGGTCGAGGGTAATTTTACCAGTCACGCCCGGAAAGTCTTTTGTCTGCGCGAGCGCATTCCTCACTGCGCCGCTCTCAGTTGACTTTGCGCGCTTGAACGCGTCGAACAGCATTCGCGCTGCGTCGTATGCTGTGGCCGCGCCGGCGTCGGGCGCTACACCATACTTCGCGCGATAGTCTGCGACAAACTTCTTCGTCACCGGATCGTCACTGCCTGTCCAGAAATGATTTGCGAAGTAGACGCCTTCGAAGGGTTCACTGCCGGCGTCGAGAAGGTTCGGCGAGTCCCAACCGTCACTACCGATCAGCGTCGATTTGATTCCCGCCTTCTTTACTTCACTCGCGACGAGTGGCGCGGTTGTGTAAAAGCCCGGCGCGAAGACGACGTCAGGCGCGGCAGTCTTGATCGCATTCAACTGCGCGGAGAGATCGGTCGCGTTTGCTTCGTACTTCTGCTCGGTGACGATCTGACCGCCACGTTTCTTGAAGGAGTCTGCAAAGAAACCCGCCAACACGACGGCGTAGTCGTTCTTATCATCAAGAATAATCGCCGCGCTTTTTGCTTTCAGGTGGTCCACGGCGAATTTCGCGATCGCGTCGCCTTCAGTCGAGCTGATGAAGCACGCGCGAAAGATGTAGTCACCTTGCGTGGTCAACTCGGGTTTCACTGAAGCTGAAGAGATCATCACGATCTGGTTCTGTTGTGCGATTGGAGCAGCGACCATCGCTCTGGTGCTGACAGGCTCGGCAATCAGCGCCTGAACTTTGTGTTCTTTGATCAGGTGGTTGACGATATCGGGTACTTGCTGAGTGTTCGATTCATCGTCTTCGATGTCGATCTGAATCTGTTTGCCGTCGATGCCGCCGCTGGCGTTGGTTTCGTCGGCCGCGAGCTTGACGGCATTTGAGGCGGAGATCCCGTAGGCAGAGGTAGCGCCGGTCAGGGACAGGAAAGCGCCGATCTTGATGTTGTTGGACCGCGACTCAGGCATGGAGCACGCCGCGACCAGAAATAAAGACAGTAGCAGACCACAAATTTTTCGCATGGCTCGTTATTAAACCAATTTCACTACAGGATTTACAGGATTTTCCCATGATTTACATGTTTATCCAGATTAGTGCGGTAAATCCCGTAAAAGCCACCCGCCGGACCCAGTTTATCTTGGCCTTTTTTACGCTCCTGTGGTAGCTTGAAGCAGTTTTTCGCGTCTTTACAACACAAAATACTAGCGACCGTAGTAACTAGCTCCCATAGTTTTCCCGAAGGCGGTCCTCGTTTGTCTTTAGAACTTCCACATCCCGAAGGAGATCAGGAATGCGAGTCAGAGTTATCGTTCTGTTAGGGACAATTCTGCTTTTTGCTGCGATTGTCACAATTCCTCGAATCATTGAGGCTTCCAAATCGTCAGCGGTAGCCGCCGCAAATTCAGTCGTCCCCGTGCAGGGACGTAAACAGGACGTTACGTGGGGCGAGTCGATCCGCAACGACACGTCGATCCCTGTACGCGAAATGAAGCAGCAACCTGTCTTCAAGGAGAAGAAGGAAGCAAACGAGAACCCGAAGATTAAGCATGTCCACAGAGACGCTCCCGATCGCAGGGTCCAAACGACGATCGCTGCCCCGTTTACGGAGCCTAACATGCCGACCGCGGACAAGAACTTCAACGGTATGGCGTTTCCCGGTGTCGCATGCAACTGCGCTCCGCCGGATACGGTTGGTGAAGTTGGCGCCACTCAGTATGTCCAGATGGTCAACGAAGGTTTTCAGGTCTTCGACAAGACCACCGGAGCTTCGTTGCTTGGACCATCAGGCATCTCGACCATCTGGGGCGGCTTCGGTGGCGTCTGTGAATTCAACGGCAGCGGCGATCCGGTGGTGCTGTACGATCAGCTCGCCGATCGCTGGGTGATCACGCAGTTCGCCGGCGCTTCCGTGCCGACGGATGAATGCGTGGCCGTCTCGACTACGGGCGACGCGACCGGCTCGTATCACCGCTACGACTTTCACCTCGGCTCAAACTTCTTCGACTACCCACACCTGAGCGTCTGGCCGGACGGCTACTACATGGGCATGAACGTGTTCAATTCGAGTGGTACGGCGTTCCTCGGCCCGCAAGCTTTCGCATTCGACAGGACCAAGATGCTCTCGGGCTTGCCGGCCACATTCGTTACGCCCGGCATCACGGGTGGATCAGGAGAAGAGGTTTTCCTGCCCGCAGATCTTGACGGCTCGACGCTGCCGCCAGCCGGCGCGCCCGCGACGTTTGTCGAATTTCCTGGTGGTGGCAGTTATAGGCTCTTCCACTTCCATGCCGATTTTGCGACACCGGCAAACACGACTTTCACACTCTTTGCGAGTCCCGCCGCGGCTGGATTTTCAACGCTCTGCGCGCTGACTCGATCGTGTGTTCCGCAAAGCGGCACCACGTCGCGTCTGGATGGGATCGGAGACCGGCTGATGTTCAGAGTTGCGTATCGTAACTTCGGGACTCACGAGTCGGTTGTCGGCAACTACACCGTCAGTTCAGGCACTGTCGCCGGCGTTCGTTGGTTTGAGCTGCGCAACGTGACCAATGGGCCTGTGACCGTGCATCAGGAGAGCACGTATCAACCCGACTTGACCTGGCGCTGGATGGGAAGCGCTGCAATGGACCGTGATGGAAACATCGCGATTGGTTACAGTGCTTCGAGTGCGACCATCTTCCCGCAGTTGCGCTATGCGGGACGACTTGCGTCGGATCCGCTGAACACGTTGGGCCAGGGTGAGGCGACACTGTTTGCTGGAACAGGAAGTCAAACAGGAACGGGCAGTCGTTGGGGAGACTACGCGGCGCTGACGGTGGATCCGGTTGATGATTGTACCTTCTGGTTCACGTCGGAGTATTACGTGACGACAAGCCAGTTCAACTGGCGTACGAGAATCGGCTCATTCCGCTTTCCGACGTGTGGTGGCAATCCGACGCCGACACCTACGCCGACTCCGACTCCAACACCGACACCTACTCCAACGCCAACTCCGACACCTACGCCTACACCAACTCCGACACCAACGCCCACGCCAACGCCTGCACCTGTGCCGAACGCGCCGAGCAATCTGTCTGGAAACGCTGTTTCCACTGCTCAGATCAATCTGTCGTGGACGGATAACTCCAGCAACGAGCTGGGCTTCAGCATTGAGCGTTGCACGGGAAATAACTGCAGCAACTTCGCGCAGATTGCGCAGGTCGGCACAAACGTAACGACGTTCCCGAATACGGGGCTGAACAATAACACCTGGTATCGATACCGGGTGAGGGCGTTCAATGCGTCAGGCAATTCGGCGTTTTCGAATGTGATTTCAGTGAAGACTCCTAATAAGTAACCTGCGAAGCAGTGAGAGCATAAAGCCTGGAGCGCAAGCCCCAGGTTGACGAAACCAAACATAGAGAACAAGTCAGGAAGAGGGGCTTGCCCCCGCCGTTGCCTGGATTGGACGAGCGGGGGCAAGCCCCTCTTCCTGACTTGTTCTATTCTGGCCTGTTCTCAGTTGATCGTGAACTTGATGTCGT
>Ga0126311_10000738_pt1 | contig 15171 bp, 17 predicted proteins | sample Plot61_FD_92539 | JGI IMG/M metagenome (GOLD analysis project Ga0126311, IMG submission 92539) | Serpentine soil microbial communities from UC McLaughlin Reserve, CA, USA - Plot61 | ecosystem: Environmental > Terrestrial > Soil > Grasslands | place: USA: UC McLaughlin Reserve, Lake County...
CAGCTCTTCCTCAAGGACATCGGCCGCGTCGATTTGCTGACGGCCGCGCAGGAGGTCGAGCTCGCGAAGCGGATCGAGCGCGGCGAGCACGGCGCGAAGCAGGAGATGGTGGAGGCGAACCTTCGCCTCGTCGTCTCGATCGCAAAGAAGTACCGCAACCAGGGCCTGCCGTTTCTCGACCTGATCCAGGAGGGGACGATCGGCCTCGTTCGCGCTGCCGAGAAGTTCGACTACCGCAAGGGGTTCAAATTTTCCACGTACGCGACCTGGTGGATCCGCCAAGCCGTTGCGCGCGCGCTCGCCGACAAGGGCCGCACCATCCGCATGCCCGTCCACATCGTCGAGAAGCTGAACAAGATCGTCCGCTCGGAGCGCAAGCTCCGCGGAGAGCTCGGGCGCGAGCCGACGACGTCGGAGATCGCGATCGATGTCGAGCTCGCCGTCGAGGACGTGACGCAGATCCGGCGCACGGCACAGATGCCGGTGTCACTCGAGAAGCCGGTCGGCGACGAGGAGGAGTCGGAGTTCGGGCACTTCCTCACGGACGAGACCGAGCCGCTTCCCGACGAGGCGGCCGAGATGACGATGCGCCGCGAGACGCTCAAGAAGATCCTGGGCACGCTGTCGGAACGCGAGCGCGAGGTCATCCAGCTCCGCTACGGCCTTGACGGCCAGGCACCGCTGACCCTGGACGAGGTCGGCCGGGCGTTCAACGTGACGCGCGAGCGAATCCGCCAGATCGAGCACCACACGCTGAAGAAGCTGCGCGCTCTGGCGGAAGCCCAAAAACTCCGCGAAGTCGCCTGACGTCCCTCGCCGGCGACCCTCCAGCCGGCAAAGCCGGCCTGCGGGCCGCCTGACGCCGCTGGCGGCACGGTGCTCTCCGCGTCCGTATTGAAATACTGTCCGCTCCGGCCCCGCACCGCCACCGACGCCCGAGGAACGTCAGGAGATCAGTTAGCGGCGGCGACCTTCTCGTCCGGCAACTCCAGGATCTCTCCGCTCCTCAACACCACGCCGTTCTCGCAGCGGGCCTCGACGAGGCCGCCGGCGAATTGCTGCTGGTAGAGCTCCGCGTAAAGCCCGCGGACGGCAAGGAGCTCGGAATGTGTCCCGCGTTCGATCACGCGGCCGCCGTCGAGGACGAAGATCACGTCTGCGGCGAGGATGGTCGAGAGGCGATGCGCAATCGCGATCGTCGTCCGTCCGTGCATCAGCGGTTCCAGCGCGGACTGAACAAGCCTCTCGCTGCCGGTGTCGAGCGCGGAAGTCGCCTCGTCGAGGATCAGGATGGACGGGTCCTTGAGGATCACGCGGGCGATCGCGAGCCGCTGCTTCTCACCACCTGACATGCGGTATCCACGCTCGCCGACGAGCGTCTCGTAGCCGTCGGTGAGATTGACGATCCGGTCGTGGATGGCCGCGGCCCGGGCGGCCGCCTCGATCTGCTCGTCGGTCGCATCGGGCCTGGCGTAGAGGAGGTTCTCTCGCACGCTCGTGTGGAAGAGGTACGTCTCCTGCGTGACCATCCCGATCATCGCCGCAAGGGACGCAAGCTTGATCTCGCGCACGTCGACGCCGTCGATCTCGACGGAGCCGCGCGTGACGTCGTAGAGCCGCGGGACGAGGTAAGAGATCGTGGTCTTGCCGGCGCCGCTCGGACCGACGAGCGCTGCGAGCTGGCCCGGCTGGATATCGAAATCCACCTGCTCCAGCGTCCACGGCCGTTCCGGCCCTTGCCCATCAGACGCCTCCGCGTGCTCGTAGCGGAAGGAGACGTCACGGAACGCCACGCGGCCCTGCACGTCCTCCTTCGCGAGGGCACGTGCGTTGGGTGTGTCGACGATCTCATGCTCGAGCTCGAGGTACTGGAAGATCCGCTCGAACAGCGCGAGCGACGACTGGACTTCGACCGAGACCTGGAGCATCTGGCCGACCGGGAAGAAGAGCCTCGTCTGCAGCGCCGTGAAGGCCACGATCGTCCCGGCGGAGATGCTCGGGCGCGACTCGCCGCTGATGACGACGCCCGCGACGAGGTAGACCAGCGCCGGCGTGATCGAGAAGAACGTTCCGACGAGCGCGAAGAACGTCCGTCCAACCATCTGCTGCCGCACCTGCAGCTCCGCGAGCCGGCGGTTCTCTCGTCGGTAGCGCTCGATCGCGTCCTCCGAACGGTCGAACACCTTCGCCAACAGGATTCCCGAGACCGAAAGGGTCTCCTCGGTAATCGCGCTCATCTCCGCGAGAGACTCCTGCGTCGAGGCTCTGATCCGGCGGCGGATGCGGCCGACGCGATAGGTCAGATAGACGAAGCCCGGGATGACGAACAGCGACAGGGCCGTCAGCTGCCAGGACAGGATCGCCATGGCGATGACGCTCGAGACGACCGTCACCACGTTGGCCAGGATGGACGAGGCCGTATCCGTAACGACGGTTTGCACGCCAGCGACGTCGTTCTGCAGCCGGGACTGGATCTCGCCCGTGCGCGTGGAGGTGAAGAAGCGGAGCGACATCGACTGCAGGTGCTTGTAGAGGCGGTTCCGCAGGTCCTGCATCACGTTCTGACCCACGACCGCCGTCAGGTACGTCTGGGCGATCCCGATCGCCCCGGCCACGACGGCGATGGCGACCATGACGCCGATCAGGACGTACAGAAGCCCGAGGTTGGGGTGCCCGCTGTGCGGGAAGAGCGCCCTGTCGAAGACCGTCCCCGTCAGAAGCGGGTTGACGACGCCGAGGCCCGATGAGAAGAGAATCGCCAGGCAGGCGAGCGCGACGCTCTTCCAATACGGGCGAAACAGGCCGGCCACGCGGCGTAGAAGGCCGCGGCTTAGGGGCGTCTTGTCCGCGTCCCTCGGCGGGCCCCCTCGGTCACGCAGCGGTTCCATCGGATTGACGGTAACGCGGGGCGGCGGCTAGCGGCACTCTGGCGCGTTCAGCGCCACGTACGGCGAGACGGCCGGCGTCGCGAGCATCACGTCGCCGATGCGTTTCGACTCGGCGGTGAAGATCAGGCGGCCGAGCCGGTAGGCGACGACGCGCGTGCCTTGCTTGAACGGCTTCGCGTTCGGATAAGCGCGCTTGAACGCGGCCACCGTCGCGCAAGGCCCGACCTTGTCGAGCGTTCGGTCGCGGTGGTCCCACGTGACGATCGCGACCGCGCCCTTCTTGCCCTTCTTGAAGTAGACCTCGATGTGGCGCTTCTTGAAGGTGAGGCGTGTGTAGCCGCCTTCCAGCCTCCCCAGCTGGACGCGGCCCCATTGCTTGATGTAGGCGCGCTTCGAGCCGTGCAGGTTCGCGCCGCCGATCGTGATCGGGGTGATCCGGAACGTCCGCTCGGCGGCGAGCGCAGGCGCCGCCACGAGGAGCGCTGCGATCGCGGTGAGGACGAGCCGTCGCATGATGCGAGCGTACTTCCTACACTGGCCCGCGTGGAGCAGTACGTCGAGGAACTTTCGGATTTCCTTCGCATCCCGAGCGTGAGCGCAGACCCGGCGCACGCAGGCGACGTGCGGCGCGCGGGCGAGTGGGTGTGCGACCGCATCCGGAGCGCAGGCGGCGACGCCGAGCTCGTCGACTGGGAAGGGCAGCCGCTCGCGCTGGGCGAAGTTCGCGCGTCGACGAACGGCAGCGCGCCGACCGTCCTCGCCTACGGCCACTTCGACGTGCAACCGCCGGCGCCGCTCGAGCTCTGGGAGACCGGCCCGTTCGAGCCGACCGTGCGCGGCGAGTACCTGTTCGCGCGCGGCGTCGTCGACGACAAGGGGCAGCTGTACATGCTGCTGAAGGCGGCGGAGCTGCTGGCGGCCGCGGGCGAGTTGCCGGTCAACGTTCGTTTTGCCTGTGACGGGGAGGAAGAGACAGGAGGGCATTCGATCGTCGACTACCTCGCCGACGACGATCGCAGCGCCGACGCCTGCGTCATCTTCGACGCCGGCATGCTCGCCCGCGACGTTCCCGCGTTCTACGTCGCAACACGCGGGCTTTGCTATTTCCACGTCCGCGTTCGGACGGGTGCGCAGGACTACCACTCGGGTCTGCTCGGCGGAGCCGCGCTCAACGCGCCGCACGCGCTGATGCAGGCGCTCTCGGGCGTCCTGCCGCGTGATGGACGCGTCCCCGAGCCGCTGCGGGCAGGCGTCGCCGCCGTAACCGACGACGAGCATCGCGACTGGGCATCGCTCACTCCCGGGACCGAGGAGCTGTCGCAGCTCGGCGCACGGCCGGCCGACGATCGGGCGGCCGAGGAGTTCTATCTGCGCACGTGGGCGGAGCCGTCGGTCGACGTCAACGGGATCGCCGGCGGTGAGCCGCACCTGACGAAGACCGTCCTGCCGGTGAGCGCCGAGGCGAACGTTTCCATCCGGCTCGCGCCGGGGCAGAGCGTCGATGTGATCGCACCCGAGTTCGAGCGCCTGCTGCGGGAGGCAGCTCCGGCAGGAGCAGAGGTCGAGGTCGAGTTGCTGTCCGCCGCCGATCCCGGACTCGTGCCCCCCGATTCCGAAGCGATCGAGCTCGGCCGGCAGGCGTTCGAGCGCGTGCTCGGGTCACGTCCACTGCTCGTCCGCTCAGGAGGAACTCTCCCGATCGTGCCCGCGCTCGAACACAAAGGCATTCCGACGATCGTCACGGGCTTCGCGGTGCCCGGCGCGAACGCTCACTCGCCGAACGAGCGCCTCCTAGTCGATTACCTGCCGCTCGGGATCGACGCCGCGCGCGAGCTCTTCAAGCGATTTTCTGAACTGACTTAATTCGACGCCGACCGACAGGAGGAACGATGAAGCAGCTCCGTTGTTCAGACGCAGGATTCGAGTGCGAGCACGTGATCCACGGTGAGGACGATCAGGACGTCATGTCGAAGGCGGCCGAGCACGCGCGCGAGACGCACGGCATGACGGAGATCGACGAGGAGACCGGGCAGAAGCTCCGCTCCCTGATCCACGACGCCTAGTCTCGCGCCACGGCCGGCCTCCCCTCCCGTCCGAGACTAGTGGAGGCTTTTGGCGTACTGAACGTCGAGTGGGTTCGGGGGAAACGGCACGACTCTCGTCTCTTCGGTGAGCGTCCACCCGCGCTTTTCGTAGAACCGCCGCGCCGGCCAGTTCTCCTCGAGCGTCCAGAGCGTCGCCCGCGAGCAACCACGTGCCCGCAGCCGCTCGAGCGCGAAGTCGTGCAGCGTGGAACCGACGCCCATTCCCTGGTGGGAGGGGCGGACATACAACGTCCGTAGGAGGTCACCGCCGTTCGAGATGGATCCCGCCGCTTCGCGGTCGACGTCGGCCACGTAGATCTCGAGATCGGCATCGCCGAGCGCGTCCCGCCACCGTTCGCGAATGTCGTCGTCCGGGAAGGGGTACCGGTCCTGTGGGAAGACGTGCGCGTACGCGGTAACGGCCGCGTCGCGCTGAATGGCGAGCAGCGTCTCCAGGTCCGCGGCCTCCGCGGTCCTGATCGCCAAATTAGGTCCCCCGGCTACCACGGAGGCGGGTTGTGGGTCCATCTCCCGCCCACCATCGTGGCCACGACTTCGATCTCGCCCAGCTCCTCCGGCTCGCATGCGAGCGGGTCGCGGTCGAGGACGACGAGGTCGGCGAGGTAGCCCGGGAGCAGCTTCCCGCGCCGGCGCTCGTCTCGCGCGAGCCACGCTGGGTTGACGGTCGTCGCCTGGAGCGCCTGCTCGATCGTCACCCTCTGCTCGGGATGCCACGCCGGTCGCCCGTCCAGCGATCGCAGCACGCCCGCGCGGAGGCCCGCCAGCGGGTCCAGCTCCTCGACGGGCGCGTCGGACCCGTTGGCGACGAGGGCTCCCGCCTCCCACAGCGAGCCGTACGCGTAGGCACGGTCGGTCATTCCTCCCCAGATCCGGTCGGCGAGGTCGCGGTCGGAAGTCGCGTGACTGAACTGCACGGAGGCCGCGACGCCGATCGAGGCAAACCGCGGGACGTCGTCCCACGTGAGCAGCTGTGCGTGCTCGATCCGGTGGCGGAGGCCGCGCGGAGCCCACTCCGGCTTCGTCTGCTCGAACGCATCCAGAGCCTCGCGGTTCGCGAGGTCGCCGATGGCGTGGACGGCGACGGGAAATCCGATCGCGGCCGCGCGATGGACGATGTCCGCGAGCTCGTCCTTGCTCGTGATCTGGACACCGGAGCCGTCGAGGAGGCGCGCGGTCGCGGAGCCGAGCGTGCCGTCCATGAACACCTTCAGGTACCCGACACGCAGGTAGTCGTCGCCGAGGCCTGAGCTGATCCCAAGGTCGGCGAGCGTGTCGAGCTTCTCCGCCGGCAGCGACTGCCACACGCGGAGCGGCAGCGCATCGTCGCGTCGCAGCGCTGCGAAGCGCGGGAGCGCGCCGAGCCAGCCGTCCTTGTCGTGAATCGCCGTCACGCCGCGCGAGGACGCAAGACGGAGTGCTGGGCGCATCAATCCGAGCCACTCGTCTTCAGAGATCGCCCCCAAAACGCGCTCGCGCCGGAACTTCCACGCCGACTCTTCCCGCAGCACTCCCGTCGGCTCGCCGCTTTCGTCCATTTCGACCACTCCACCGTCGACCTGCAGGTCGCCGTCGGCCTCCGCGAGTGCAGCGGAGTTCAGCCAGAGCGAGTGGCCATCCCGCGCGACCAGGGCAACCGGCGAATCCGGCGCCACGGCATCGAGGACGTCTTTCGTCGGCTCGACCGGGGGCGACCAATCGCCGCTGCGCCAGCCACTGCCGCGGATCCAGGCACCGCGAGGACGCTCCGCCGCGGTCTCCGCGACACGGCTGACCGCCTCTTCGAGCGAGCGGGCTCCCTGGAGGTGGATGTCGGTCTGTGCCAGCGACCACAGCAGGAAGTGGACATGCGAGTCGGTGAAGCCGGGGACGACACAGCGCCCCCCGAGGTCGACCCGTTCGGGGCTGGCGAGTGCCGTCTCGTGCGTTCCGACGCCGCCTGCGATTCGATCGCCCGCGATCGCGAGCGCCGCCGCCTCCGGCAGGGCAGCATCCATGGTCCGGACGACACCGTTTTCGAGGATCAAGGACTCGATCGTATTCGCGGTGCGCGCGAAAGAAATCGATAGGAGGCGCCGCCGGAACCGTTTGTAATGTCGCGAAACGTAGCTAGGATGGTCGGGTGAAGCGGTCGTTGATCCTCGTCGCCGTGCTCGCCGTCGTCACCGTCGGCGCTGCACAGGCCATCACCTACGGGGAGCCAGACGGGAGCCGTCACCCGAGCACGGGCGCGCTCATCTTCCTCAGCCCCAGCCGTGGCGAATATCGAATCACTTGCACGGGATCGCTGATCTCGCCGACCGTCTTCTTGACCGCGTCGCACTGCACTTCTTTCCTCGAGAGCAACGGGATCAGTGATGTCTGGGTGACGTTCGATCCGAACTTCTCGCAGAGCTCGAAGCTCCTCCACGGATCGATGCACACGAACCCGCTCTACAACCAGACTCAGTCGGATCCGCAGGACATCGCGGTCGTCACGCTCGACAAGCCCGTGAAGGGGATCGCGCCGGTCGACCTTCCTACCGCTGGGCTACTCGACCAGATGAAGAGGGCGGGAACCCTGAACGGCACGCGCTTCACCTCCGTCGGCTATGGCAACCAGGAGGCCACCAACGCGCCGGGCGGCCCGGTGTTTTCGTTCACCGGCGAGCGTCGATACGCAATCGGAGAGTTCAACTCACTCACCGACGTCTGGCTCAAGATCTCGCAGACAGCTACCACGGGAGAAGGCGGGACGTGCAACGGAGACTCGGGGGGTCCTCAGTTCCTCGGCGCTGGGTCGGCCGAGACCACCACACAGGTCTCGATCACCATCATCGGCGACGCCTTGTGCAAGGCGACGAACGTCGATTACCGGCTGGACACGCGACAGGCGCGCGCGTTCCTCGGCGAGTTCGTCTCGCTCCCGGGCGCGTAGCGCCCTGTCCGCGAAGCGGACCAGTGGAGGGGGTCCGGGGGAACCGGGAGGTTCTCCCGGCTAAGCAGCGACCAGCTCGACGCGCTCGATCACCGCTTCGTCACGCGGCTGGTCGCGCGCATCTCGCGGCAGATTCGAGATCTTGTCGACGACGTCCATGCCGCTCGTGACGCGCCCGAAGACGGTGTGCTTCCCGTTCAGCCACGGGCAGGCGTCGGCCGTGACGACGAAGAACTGGCTGCCGTTCGTGTTCGGGCCGGAGTTCGCCATCGCGAGCGCGCCGCGAACCACCGGACGCTCGTTCGGCTCGTCCTCGAATGTGTAACCCGGGCCGCCGGTGCCGTCGCCGCGCGGGTCGCCGCCCTGGATCATGAAGTCCGGGATCACCCGGTGGAACTTCAGGCCGTCGTAGAACCCTTCGCCCGCGAGCTTGGTGAAATTCGTAACCGTCTTCGGCGCGTCGGCGTCGTGGAGCTCGAGCTCGATCGCGCCGTGGTTCGTGTGGAGGATCGCTTGCGGCACTCGCGGCACCGTAGCGGATTAGGCTTTGCGCGTTGCCCTGGCACGTCGCCGGCAGTTACCTCGAATCGTGCAACTGCGATGCTCCTTGCCCCTGCCGGAGGATCAACGGCGTTCCGGGCGGGCGGTCGACGCATGGGATCTGCCTCGGCGCGCTCTCCTGGCACGTCTCGGAGGGGAGCGCAGATGGGGTCGAGCTAGCCGGGCTGTCGGTCGCGATGGCGATCTACTACAGCGACGACGAGGAGGGATCCCCGTGGACGTTCGTGCTCTACCTGGACGACCGCGGCGACGAGCCTCAGCGACACGCGCTCGAGCAGATCTTCACCGGGGCGCTCGGGGGCGACGCGCTCGAGCACTTCCCGTGGGCGTGGAAGGCGAGCAACCTCGTGGCGGTCCGGCCGGCACGGATCGAGCTCGACCACACGTCGCGCCGCCAGTGGTTCCGGGTCAAAGACGTCGTTGCGCTCACGATCGCCGGGCCCCTCGAGGACCAGCCGACGATCACGTGCGTCATTCCAGGGCACGACCGGCAGGGTGAGGAGCTGGTCGCCGAGAAGCTGAAGGTGGACGAGCAGCCACCGCTACGGTTCGAGCTCAGCGGCAACTGCGGATACGCGTCGGCGTTCGACTACGGCGGCCCCTAGCGTGTTCGACCACGTCACGATGCGGGTCACGGATCTGGAGGAGGCGCGCCGCTTCTACGGAACCGCGATGGCCGCGCTCGCCCGTTCGGAGCCGACTACGGATGGGCACTTCTTCGAGTGGGAGGACCTGTCGATCTCGGCGGCGCGTGAGGACCGAGCTCTCACGTGCGGCCTTCACGTCGGGCTCGCTGCGCCCTCGCGTGCGCATGTCGACGAGTTCTGGCGGGCGCTGGCGGGCGCCGGATTCGAGGACAACGGACCGCCGGGGCCGCGTCCGCAGTACAGGCCGGACTATTACGCCGCCTTCGTTCTCGACCCGGACGGGAACAACGTGGAGGCGCTCCACCACGCGTCCGTGCGCACCGACGGTTGGTCGATCCAGCATGTTTGGCTGCGCGTTGGCGACGTCGATGAGTCGCAGCGTTTCTACGAATCCGTTGCACCCATCGTCGGCGTGGAGCTCGGGGAGCGGACGTCCGACCGCGTGAGCTTTCGAGGACGCCCTGGGTCGTGCTCATTCGTTCAAGGGGAGCAGCCAACGGCGAACGTCCACCTGGCCTTTCCCGCGTCCGACAACGCGACCGTCGATGAGTTCCACCGCGTCGCCGTCGCTGCGGGCTACAGGGACAACGGACCTCCCGGAGAGCGGCGCTACCACCCCGGCTACTACGGCGCGTTCGTGCTCGACCCCGATGGAAATAACGTGGAGGCTGTTTGCCACAACCGCTGAATAGACTCCGAGCGTGCCGTACGACCCGCTGAACGACGAGCAGCGCGAGATTCGCGAACTCGTGCAGACGCTTGCGCGTGAGCGGATCGCGCCGCGCGCGGAGGAGATCGACCACACGGCGGAGTTCCCGTGGGACATGGTCGAGCTGTTCCGCGAGCACGAGCTGTTCGGCCTCCCGTTCGAGGAGCAGTACGGCGGCACGGGAACCGGCGCGTTGATGGTCCTGGTCGCGATCGAGGAGATCTCGAAGGTGTGCGCGACGACCGGCCTGATCCTCGCCGTGCAGGAGCTCGGGTCGCTCGGCCTGAAGCTCGCGGGGAACGACGAGCAGAAACAGCGGTACCTGCCCAGGCTCGCGAGCGGCGAGTGGCTGTGCGCGTACGCGCTGACGGAGCCAGGCTCGGGCTCCGATTCGGCGGCGATGCGCACGACGGCTCACGTGGACGACGGCGAGTACGTGCTGAACGGCGCCAAGCGATTCATCACCAACGCCGGGGTGGCCGATCTCTACACGGTGTTCGCGAAGACGGATCCCGAAGCGGGGCATTCGGGTATCTCGGCGTTCCTCGTTGAGGCGAGCGCGCCGGGGTTCGAGGTGGGCAGGATCGAGCCCAAGATGGGGATCAAGGGCTCGACCACCGGAGAGGTCTTCTTCAACGACTGCCGTGTCCCCGCGGAAAACCTTCTGAGCGAGGAAGGGGAGGGGTTCAAGATCGCGATGCGGATCCTCGATCGCTCGCGACCCGGAATCGGCGCACAGGGCCTTGGGCTGGCGCAGGGGGCGACCGACTACGCGCTCGAGTACGCGCGGACGAGAGAGGCGTTCGGTAAGCCGATCGCGCAGCACCAGCTCGTCGCGGCGATGCTCGCCGACATGGAGACGAAGTGCGAAGCCGCGCGCGGGCTCCTCTACAAGTGCGGCCTGATGATCGACGAGGACGCGCCCGAGGAGGACGTGACGAAAATCTCGGCGATGGCGAAGCTGTACTGCACCGACGTCGCCATGGAGGTGACGACGGACGCGGTGCAGGTGCTCGGCGGCTACGGGTACATGAAGGAGTACCCGGTGGAGCGGATGATGCGAGACGCGAAGATCACGCAGATCTACGAGGGGACGAACCAGATCCAGCGCCTGGTGATCGCGCGCCAGATGCTGAAGGAAAATCGGGCGTTCCTGCTCGCCGGCGTCGCGTAGGACTCAGTAGTCGCCGTCCTCCTCCGAGGTGGTGATGGTCGGAACAGGCGCCTCGTTCTCGCCGACGTCGCCGCAGGCCACGTACTCCTTCAGGTTCGTCGTAGAGCGGTGAAGGTTGATCGCGTAGGGCTTCTTCAGGAGCGCGTCGAGCGAAACGTTCACGACGCTGGTCGACTTCCCGTTGACGACGTTCTCGAGCGGGTACGCGGGCGTGGGATCGAGCTTCGCGCAGGTGCCGGAGTGGATGTGCGCCGGCTGCGCGTTCGCGGCGTGGCTCGCCATGTCGATTACGACCTTCGTGCGTTTTCCTTCTGAAGTCAGCGCTGCCGAGCCGGCTTCGCCGGAGAAGCTCTGCTCCTGGAGCTGGATGTGAATCGTCCGCGGCCGACTGCCGCTAAGCTCGCTCGCCTTCTTCCCGCCGCACGCGGTGGCGGTGACCGTGAATAGGACGACCAATGCGATTGAGAACGTTCTCCGCTTCATCGCCGCATCGCCATCAAACCAGCTGCCGATAGGTGGGGTCTCTGCCGGCCCAGAGCGACAGGTCCGAATCGAGCGGAACCCAGCGGTACGCGAACACCATGCCCGCGTCGTCGCCGTTCCCGTGCACGGTGTGCTCCCAGCTATTGGGCGTCTCCTCCTCCAGACGAACCTCGAACGCGTGGTTTTCGTATTTCGCCTCCTGGACCCAGTCGCCGAGGATCGGCAGCTCACGGATGATGCTCGCGCGTTCGAGACCTGTTTCCTCGTGAAGCTCGCGCAGCACGGCCTGTTCGAGCGTCTCTCCCGGGTCGACGCGGCCCGCTGGGACCTGCGTTCCCGACGCCGCGTCATCCCGCTGATCGAACACGAGCAGCTCGGTTTGCCCGTTTCGCTCTCGCGTCACGTACACCAGCACACGCTGTTGCACGCTAACCCGCGGCCTTCAGCTTCGCCTTGTGCGCCCGCTTCGCCGACTGATACCGCTCGAGCGCCTCGGGCGAATCCACATCGCCGAGCGTCGGGTGGTTCGGCACGAGATCGCGCGCGACCGGGACCTCGAACCGCTTTGCGAGCACGGCTCCGAGCGATTTCACCTTCATCGGCCCGAATCCCGGTAGCCCCTCGAGCCGCGCCCGCAGCTCCACGCCGTCACGAGCGCCCTCCCAGACCTCGGCGGCGGCGCCCCCGTAGTCGCTCACGATCGCTCGGCAGAGCTCCTGCACGCGTGCGGCCATCGCTCCGGGAAAGCGGTGGAGCGCCGGCTTCTCGCGGAAAATCGCCTCCAGCTCAGAGGCATCCATGCCTGCCAGCTGAGCCGCGTCGAGGCGACCGCCGAGGCGGCGCTTCAGGTCGAGCGGCGACGAGAACGCCTTCTGAACCGTCACCTGCTGGTCGAGCGCGAACCCGATCAGGAGGGCGAGCGGCTCGGCTGCGAGGAGGGCGTTGGCTTCGTCGTCTCCGGTGAAGTGGAGCCGCTGCGGAGGCACGTGGGCATGTTACGCCCGCGCTTTGACTTCGTCGAAGTCGGGCACTTCGGCACGCGCCTTCTCGCGGTGGGCATCGGCGTCTGGTCGTTCCTGGAACTGGCCCAGGAACTCGAGGATGTCGTCTTCGCCGCAGTGGATCGAGCCGTCGTCGCCCACGAGGACCGCGGATTCCGTTCGTCCCCGCAACCCGCTCGAGCTCCTCGCGCTCACCTGGATCGGCCTCGACCTGGCGGACGAGAAAGCCGATGCCGAGCTCTGTCAGCCGTTGGCGAATCTTGTGGGAATGCGGGCACCACTCCGCTTGGTAGAGCTCCATGCGGGTCGAGTGCCTTCGGCCGTCGGTCGCTAAACCGCGTCTAGGCGTGTGCGCACGAGGTCGAGGTTGGTCCGCCAGACGTCCTCCGGAACCGGCGGCAGAATTTCGTCCCAGACGGCGGCAAAGCTCCCGATGAGCTGCGGGAAGCGCGCCGGGCGCGCCATGAACCACCAATGCAGGTGTTCGCCGCCGTCGCCCCAGCGGCAGACGTGAACGCGACCGACGCCTTCGATCTGGCGGATCGCAAGTTCGATCCGCGCGAGCATGACGCCGAGGTCTGCGGCCAGCTCGTCCGGCAGGTCGCCCGGCTCCGCGTAGTGCTCCCGCGATTCGAGCATGACGACGACGGGCAGACCCGTAGGTCCGAGGGCGTACAGCCGCCAACGCTTGTTCGTCCACAGATACTCCTCGTCCGGCGCGTGGCAGCGTTTACAGTCGACGCCGCCTTCGCCGTGGCGCGCGGGGTCACGGTCGGCGGGAGGCTGGAGCTCCCGCGGCCGCAGCTCGCCGTCGAACGGGAACGTCTCCCACTCGTCGACCGGAGGCATCCGCAGCGCGTCTTTTACCCGCTCGTAGAGCTGTTCCGGCGTCTCGGGCACCCGAGCACGCAATGGTAACGTCGCCGGAATGGAGTGGCCCGATCGCTTCTACGAGCTTCGGCGTGGTGAGGGCTGCCCGATGTGTGCCGAGGGTCGTCCCGACGAGACTCCGTGGGGCATCCGGTTCTTCGCCGGTGAGGTTGCCGACGCGTACCTCCAGCGCGAGAGGCTGCAACGCGGATACACCGTCGTCATCTGGCGCGGCCGGCACGTGGCCGAGCCGACCGAGCTGTCTGCAGACGAGGCGACGCGCTACTGGCTCGAGCTGCTCGAGGTGGGGCGCAGGATCGAGCGCGCTCTGGAGCCGGTCAAGCTGAACTACGACCTGCTCGGCAACTCGCTCCCGCACCTGCACACCCACGTGATGCCGCGTTACGCGGACGACCCGAAGCCGGGCTGGCCGTTTCCCCATCCCGAAGGTGACCGCGGCGCCTTCGAGGAGGAATCGCTCCGGCGCGACTTGGAGGCGCTGCGAGCATGAGCGCGCTCGACGTATTCAGCCCCGCCACGCGCGAATGGTTCGAGGCTGCCTTCGCCGAGCCGACGCCGGCGCAGGCGCTCGGCTGGCCGGCGATCGCATCCGGTCGGAACACCCTCATCCAGGCGCCAACCGGCTCGGGGAAAACGCTTGCGGCTTTCTTGTACGGGATCGACAGGCTCAAAGACACACCCGGCGGTGGCCTGCGCCTCCTCTACGTCTCGCCGCTCAAGGCGCTGAACTACGACATCGAGCGGAACCTGCGCGGCCCGCTCGCGGGGCTGAAAAGCGAGCTGGCGGTCGCGGTCCGCACGGGCGACACGCCCCAGAAGGAGCGGCAGGCGATGCTGCGGCACCCGCCGGACATCCTGATCACGACTCCGGAATCGCTCTTCCTCCTGCTGACCTCGCGCGCGCGAGAGCTGCTCAAGAGCGTCGAGACGCTGATCCTCGACGAGGTGCACGCCGTCGCGGGGACCAAGCGCGGCGCTCACCTCGCGCTCAGCGTCGAGCGGCTCGATCGCCTGGTCAGGGAGCCCGTCCAGCGGATCGCGCTTTCGGCAACCCAGCGCCCGCTCGAGGAGATCGGGCGCTTCGTGTCTGGGGGCCGGCCGATCGAGCTCGTCGATGCCGGACGCGCGAAGGAGCTCGACCTGGAGGTCGTCGTGCCCGTCGAGGACATGCGGGAGCCGGGGAACGGCGTGCCGCAGGACGGCATCAGCGGCATCGGCCTGGAAGGCTCTGCCTCGTCGATCTGGCCGTCGGTCTACCCTGAGATCCTCCGGCTCGTCCGCGAGCACCGCTCGACGATCGTCTTCGTCAACAATCGCCGTCTTGCGGAGCGGCTGGCACTTCGCCTGAACGAGCTGGCGGAGGAGGAGATCGCCCGTGCTCACCACGGCTCGATCGCGCGCGAGCAGCGCCTCGAGATCGAGGATCTCCTGAAGCGCGGCGAGATTCCCTGCCTCGTGGCCACGTCGTCCCTGGAGCTCGGGATCGACATGGGGGCGGTCGACCTGGTGATCCAGGTCGAGTCGCCGAAGTCGGTCGCGCGAGGGCTCCAGCGGGTCGGCCGCGCCGGCCACGAGCTGGGGTCGGTGTCGAAGGGGCGCATCTTCCCCAAGTTCCGGGCCGACCTCCTGGAATCTGCCGTCGTTGCGAAGCGGATGCTCGAGGGCGCGATCGAGGAGACCGTCGTCCCGCGGAACCCGCTCGACGTGCTCGCCCAGCACGTCGTCGCCATCTGCGCCGACCAGGAGATCTCGGTCGACGAGCTCCACGAGCTCGTGCGCGGCGCCTACAACTTCGCCG
>Ga0126311_10000739_pt1 | contig 15149 bp, 7 predicted proteins | sample Plot61_FD_92539 | JGI IMG/M metagenome (GOLD analysis project Ga0126311, IMG submission 92539) | Serpentine soil microbial communities from UC McLaughlin Reserve, CA, USA - Plot61 | ecosystem: Environmental > Terrestrial > Soil > Grasslands | place: USA: UC McLaughlin Reserve, Lake County...
CGTGAGGACCTGGAAGCCTACATCAAGCGGATCCGTTCGCTCGAAGAGATGTCCATGTCGTTCGAGGGCGTGCAGCAAGCCTTTGCGATCCAGGCTGGACGTGAAGTGCGCATTATTGTGAAGCCAGAGGCCATTGACGACCTAGCCTCAGCCCGGCTGGCACGCGATGTTGCCAAGAAAATCGAAGAGACGATGCAATACCCTGGGCAAATCCGCGTTACGGTCATACGTGAGACGAGGTCAACGGAGATTGCCAAGTAGGTCTCCCTGCCTTTTAAATTTCAGGTTCATTAGACTGGCTTGCGTGATTAATCAGCGAGCCAGTATTTTTTTAAGGCCTACGCCTCGTGCACTCGATTTGCTAAGCAAATCGGGCGGGGCCTTGCAGTATTGTTGGGTAAAGAAATGTTTGGTACTTATTATTTTGCGCCAGACAAAAATCGTTATAATAATCTCATATGGTGGATAAACAGGTCTCGGACTCCTTTGAAGAACTTATCGCGAAAAGATCTCTCGCGCGTTTTCACATGTGGATTTTGACTGGGCTGGTCATTCTATATCTCGTCACTTTTCCGATCATTAAGTCTCCCATTCTGGTAGCAGTGCCTGCTGTTGTGGCAGGCTGGTTTTATTATCGAAAGGGAGGTTTCATTGCAAGCATACTAACAATCATCGCCAGCCTGTTCTTGATCAACATCAGTTCAGAAAAAATAAACTGGAATACTCTATTCCAGTTTTCAAACGGCATCCTGTTTGGTTATATCTTTGTTGTCCTGGCTTCGATCGGCGTTGGATATCTGCGCGAATTCATTGAAAGCCATTATCAGATGGAAAAAATACTCCAGGGTCGACAGAGGCATTTGGTCCTGATCAATATGGCGACCAAAGATATCCTGGACGGCAATAACCTGAATGACATCTATTATCGTTTACTGACCTATCTGACAAACCTGTTCACAGCTGATTATGCCTACCTCAGTTATTGGAATGATTTCTCTCACCAATTGCTCCTCGTTTCCACTACCAGGGATATGACACAACTTTCTCACGACTCACTGGAAGCGGAAGAAGCAAATGTCACGCTATCTGCTTTGGAAAGTGGACATACATTATTCGTGGAGGACTTGCAACATTCCTCGCAAATTGCACACCTCCCGACCTTCAAAACGCTGGATGCCTCAACACAATCCGCATTGCTGCTGCCATTGACAACCAAGGATTACAAGTTTGGCGTGGTAACCCTTGGGTTTGATGCGCTACGCCATTTTGATCATGAAGATATCTCTTACTTTGAGTTGGCAAGTCAGCAGATCACTCTTGCACTCAGGAATATTCATCAGGAGAGCCTGATCGAAAAACAACTGAGGGAGGCGGAAACACTTGCAAATATCGAGCACGCTTTGAGCAGAGGTGAGCGGATCGGAGTTGATACAGTTCTCCAACTTATTGTGGATGCTGCCAGGGAAGTGATCCCCAATACCCAGCGCGTCGTATTGCATCTTCTGGACCATGAGCGAAAAATCCTCGTCCCCCGGGCCGTGGCAGGTTATAGTGAAGCGCCCACCATCCGGATGAATATGCTTTTCGGAGAGGGCGTGGCAGGGCAGGTGATTGCCACGGGTGAAGTTGCAACCATTAACGATATCCGAAGCGACCCGCGTTTCAAAGGCCGAACCATGCCGGTGACATTTCGCTCCCTGATTGTGGTCCCAATCCATAGCAATGAGCGAAGAATCGGAACCATTAGTGCTCACAGCGATGAGATTGGAGTATTCGGCCCGGATGAAACCAACCTGCTCAGCGCTTTGGGCTCGCAGGTAGCCATGGCCATTGAGAATGCAAACCTGCTGGAGACCACCCGGCAGAATTTTAAAGAAATCAATACTCTCTATCACTTTACCCAGAATTTGACCACCTCGCTGGATCCAGATCAGCTGATGAAGGATGCGGTTGAATTCCTGCATAAAGTCTTCGGGTATTATCACATCCAAATTTACGTGGCAGAGAGAGGCAAAGAGAGTCTGGTCGCGCGCCATGGAGCTGGCGCGATTGGCAACCAGCTAAGTGAACAGGGCTATTCCCTTTCGATTGGTGAAGGAACAATCGGACATGTAGCCGAAACAGGTGAACCGTTCTTTACAAACAACGTGGACGATGTGGTTTTTTACGTAAGAAATCCCCTACTCCCTCACACCTGCTCAGAAATGGTATTGCCTATCCTGATCAATAACAAAGCATGGGGGATAATCAACATACAGGAAGTTTCCGCCGACCCCCTCTCTGAGGGGCAGATGAAATTAATGGAGGCTGTAACACAGCAACTCGCCGTGGCTTTGGAAAAGGCAAATCTTTATACGGAATTACAAACCGCCTTGCGCCAGGAACAAACAATGCGCACACAGCTGCTGAGAGCCGAGCGCCTGACAGTGGCTGGACGTCTATTAGCCTCGGTCTCACATGAGCTGAACAATCCTCTCCAGGCAATCCAGAATGTGCTTTTTCTGCTCAAAGACGAGGAAAATTTGTCGGCACAGGGACGTCAGGACATGGAAATTATCCTGTCAGAAACAGAGCGCATGGCCTCCCTGATTGGCAGACTGCGCGACACCTATCGTTCCACCCAAGCAGGCGAATTTCAGGACCTGGAAATCAATACAATCGTGGAAGATGTTTTTGCCCTGATCGCTACTTATATGCGCCATAGGGAAATTGCCTTTGAATTTATTCCTGAACCGGAGTTGCGCGTGATCTCCGGCATCCCTGAACAAATACGGCAAGTGATGCTGAATTTATTCATGAATGCAGTGGAGGCAATGGATGTGGGAGGCAAGCTGATTGTCCAGACTCAGAACAACCTGTCGGACAAAATCCTGATTACGGTGGCAGATACGGGGGCGGGTATTTCTCCAGAAGTGCTTCCCGAAATTTTCGAACCCTTCATCACCAATAAGGAAACTGGTACAGGCCTCGGTTTATCCATTTCGCGTGACATTATTCTTCAGCATCACGGTGCCATTGAAGCAGAAAACAGACTGCAGGGTGGGGCCGCGTTCAAAGTTTGGCTCCCTGCCAAGAAACAAGGATAAGAACATGGGCCTATCCGGTCGCATCCTGGTCATTGACGACGAACCAGCCTTACTGCACACTTTCACGCGCATCCTTCAAAAGGCCGGCCATGATGTTACGACTGCCGCTAATGGGAAAGATGGTCTTGCCCTTGTTTCTGAACACCCGTTTGACCTGGTCTATTTGGACATCCGTATGCCGGATATGAGCGGTTTGGAGCTCCTAAAAGCGATTCATACAAAATTCCCTGAACTGCCGGTCATCTTGTTTACCGCCCAGCCCGATTTGAATTCGGCGCTGGAGGCACTTAGGCGTGGGGCTAGAGATTACTTACTAAAGCCTCTCAAACCACAGGTATTGCTAGAGCACACGGAAGTTGTGCTCACCAACCAAGAGAAGGAGCGCCGCAAACGCGAACTCCAGCAAAAAATAGATGCTCTGCAAAGCGAACTTAATTCCATCGAAAGTCTCCATGCACTTAAACAGAATGTGCCACAGCCACCGCCAAACATAATGGATGATCGCTTCCTAAAGCGCGGGGAACTCACACTGGATCTTCTTGTCCACCGCCTGACAATAAAGGGAGTCCCCATCGAGATTCCGCCTACTTCCTTCGATTATTTGCTGGTGTTGGCGCGTCATGCTCCCAACCTGGTGGATTACCAGACTATTGTCGCTGAGGCACAGGGATATGAGGCCGATGGACACGAGGCTCAGGAATTGACAAAGTGGCACGTCCACAACATCCGCCAGGCAATTGAGCCAGACATCCGCAAGCCAATTTATGTAATCAATGTACGTGGGATCGGGTATCGATTGATAACAGATTGAGAAAACTCGATTTTTAGGGGATCGATCCCAAGATTGACGAAAGAGCCCGCTTCCGGCCTGGACCGGAGGCGGGTTTCCGCGTAAACACACTCCCAACTTTTCCCAACTTTGTCCACTATTCCCTATCGATTATCAGACAAGTTTCGTAGAAAATTAGGTCGATGAACCAGGATAGCCAAACCGGCCATGCTCCAATCAAAATCCTTGTCGTGGATGATCACCCCAATACCGCGACTACGTTGGCACGCGCGCTGGCGCAGTTGGGTCCCCAAGTGGACGTCAGATCAGCTACCAGCGGCTATGAGGCGCTTGAGCATCTCAAAGATGGCGCCGCCGATATTTTACTTACAGACATGATCATGCCGGAAATGACCGGGCTTGAGTTAATCGAAAAGTTATACAACCACCCGGCCGGACGACCAGCCTTTTCTTTCCTGATGACTGCATACGATGTCCCGGGTTTGAAAGTGACCGCGCAGCGCCTGAAGATCAAGGAAGTCATCATCAAGCCGGTCCCGCCTGAAAGAATTCGCCAGATCATTGCCAAAGCCATGGAAGAAATAGGGAAAACCGTCCCCATCAAAAAAGAAACTGTAGCGACGAAGATATTTAATGTTCTGGTTGCGGATGACCATCCTGAAAATATTACATTGCTGGCGCGCTATCTGACGAGCGAAGGTTATTCATATATTGGAGCAAAGGATGGTCTGGAAGCACTGGAAAAAATCCGCAAACATATGCCTGACCTTGTGCTGCTGGATGTAAATATGCCTCATAAAGATGGCTTTGCGGTCTTGAAAGAGATTCGCGAAGATCCCGCGACAGAACATATTCCTGTGATCATTCTCACTGCTGCGCGTCTCGATGCGGCAGATGTGCAATCCGGTCTGAATATGGGTGCAGACGATTACGTGACCAAGCCCTTTGACCGCCGGGAATTGCTGGCACGCATTCGGTCGAAACTGCGGGTGAAGGAAGCTGAAGATATCATCCGCCGCCGCAACCGGGAACTTAATTTACTGCCCGAAATTGGCAAAGAGCTTAGCGCCCGCCTGAACATCGATGAATTGACTGAGATTGTGCTCCGTCGCACCGTTGAAACATTGGGCGCAATGCTTGGGCACATTATTATTTTTGATTCAAGCACGCCTCTTCACAAAGAATATCATGTTGAGACATTCAGCTCCTCGCAATCTGAAATCCAACTCCCGCCACTCAATGGGTTATTGGAAAAAATCAAGGAAACACACCAAAGCCTGATCATCACAGATACGGAGAGCGATGCGAGCTGGCAGAGTAAACCAACTGACCCCACGAAGTCGGTCATTATTGTGCCCATGTTTGGTCGTCATGAATTGATCGGCCTGCTCATATTAGTCCATGAGCAGATTGGGTATTTCGGTTTGGAGCATCAGCTTCTCCTGCAAGCAATCGCCAGCCAGGCAGCCATCGCGGTGGAGAATGCCCAACTTTATTCAAGTGTGGCAAAAGAACAGTTGAGATTGTCTGCTGTTCTGCAGAGCGCGGCAGATGCCATTCTGGTATTTGATGCAGATGGTTGTTTGTCACTCTCGAACCCGGCTGGAGAGAATTTCTTTGCAGGTTATGATGCCAAGCTTGGTCTGCCGCTCGCACGTGGAAGCGGATATGACTCTCTCATCGAGCTTTTAGAGAAGATTACTGTTTCATCCAAGCCTCTGACCGGCGAGTTCGTTTCGCCGAACCATCAAACTTTTTCCATTCTGCTGACCCCGATTGCGAAGGGCGGATGTGTCGCAGTCTTGCACGATGTGACTCGCTTCAAGGATCTCGAACGTGTAAAGAACGAATTTGTGGCAACCGCTTCCCATGATCTGAGAAACCCGATCACTTCGATCAAAGGATACAGTCAGCTTATCGTACAAGCTGGCGGGCTTAGCGAGCTCCAGGCAGATTTTGCAGGCCGGATCAGCGGTGCCGCCGGACGGATGAGTGAGCTTGTAGAGAACATGTTGAACCTGGCAAAGATGGATCTCGGCCTTGAACCTAAAAGGGATGATATCGATATCTACAAGCTGCTGGTTCAAACAACAGAGGAATTCAAACCACAAGTGGGTGTAAAAGGACAAAGATTGACGATCGAGAAAACAGCGCCTGACACAAAAGTCCGGGGAGATGCTTTCCAGTTAAGTCAGGTATTCCACAACTTAATCGGTAATGCGATCAAGTACACACCTAATGGAGGCGCAATCGACTTGTTGCTTGAGGAAACGAATGATTTCGTGACCATCAAGGTGCAGGACACCGGTTACGGCATCCCGGCCTCCGATCTGCCGCATATCTTTGAACGCTTTTATCGCGTCCGGAATAATGGACATGACGATATCGAAGGCAACGGACTGGGGCTTGCAATCGTGAAATCCATCATCGAGCAACATGGTGGTCAAATAAAAGTGGAAAGCAAACCAGGAGCAGGTTCTTGTTTCAGTTTTTCTCTTCCACTTATCCAACATGACTTACTTGCTATCTCAAATTAAGAGATCAAATCCTAGTCAAGAAATTATAGAACATCCTGAAAGGAACAACGTCATGATCAATAAACAGAACTATTCAAAGGTATGGGCACTGTTTGCGTTGGCACTCATAGCAGCTTTGCTCCTCAGTGCGTGCGGTCAGGCACAGAAAACCAAAGTGTATCATGTGGGAATTCTGTCTGGACTTGATGCGTTCTCCCCGGCCATTGATGGTTTCAAGGCCAAACTGACTGAAGTGGGCTATGTGGAGGGCGAAAATATTGTTTACGATGTGCAGAAGACGAATGTGGATATGGATGCATACACAAATATCACTAAGAAATTTGTTGAAGACAAAGTGGATTTGATTTTCGCATTCCCAACCGAGGCTGCCATGGTCGCAAAGGCAGCTACCCAGGGGACAAATATCCCGGTGGTCTTTACTTTGGCATTTACCGATGTGCCGGGTGTGGATCTTATCAATAGTGTTCGTGCGCCTGGTGGAAATATAAGTGGTGTGCGTTTCCCCAGCGCAGATATTGCCAGCAAACGCCTGCAAATCCTGCTGGAATTAGCACCCAGTGCGAAACGTGTTTTTGTCCCTTATCTCAAAGATTATCCCAATGTCCCGGGCCAACTGGCTGTGATCCGCCCCCAGGCGCAACGCTCAGGGGTTGAGTTAGTCGAATTTGCTGCCGCGAGCCCCCAGGAACTCCAAACTGAATTGGATACCTTTATTGCCACAGATGGGATCGGCATTGATGCAATCCTGATGATTGCCGAACCCCTGGCCATTACCCCGCCCTTCTATGAGGTCATGGGTAAGTTCGCCTACGATCACCAAATACCGATCGGCGGTGCCCCGATGAGTATTGGCGAAAACTACTCATCAATCTTTGGTCTGCTTCCCGATGCAAAGGTCACGGGAGAACAAGCCGCGCTTCTCACTGAAAAAATATTCGGAGGCTTAGTTGCCGGAACAATTCCCGTCGTGACTGCTGACAGCGTATTTCAAATCAACTATAAGGCAACACAGACAATGGGATTAATGGTGCCGGAAGGTCTGTTGAAACAAGCGGATGAAATCATTCGATAGTCAGTGGCCTAACTGTGTGACGGCTTGAACACAAACGTGAGTTCCTTCTCTTTTCTAAGACCAGAATGTGTGATGCCGAATCCAGGATGGAGACAAATTGCTGTCTTCGCACTGGGTCTAGATAATAACAAGGTGAACTATGAATACGAAAACAAATAATCCCAGGCCTGCGCAGAGTCTGACAACTATACTAGCTCTTGCCTTTCTTACCTTGAGCGTAGTAATCCTCCTGGTGAATGGTGGTTTCGCACTATATACGAACATTAAGAGCCACCAGGATAGCATTTCCACCCAACAACGGTTTATCGCTCGAGATGCTGGCAAAACTGTTAGCAGCTTCATTGAGGATAAATTTGTTGTCCTGGAGGCCGCGGTCGAAATTGTCAACCCTGTTAAAGTAAACGGTGAAGCGCGGAAAACTCTGTTGGAAAGTTTGTTTAGTCTTCATCCAGCGTTTCGACAGATCGCCTTGCTAGACAAAGGTGGAAAACAGTTGGCTCAAGTCTCACATATTTCGCCGGATTTGTCATCCCAGTTTGTTCTTCAACTGCAGGGCAACTTAATCACGCAGACCGCGCAGGGGAAACGATATATCGGCCCCGTTTATATTGATGAGGGAACTAGTGAACCTCTAATGGTGGTCGCTATCCCAGTCACCGATGTTTTTGGAGATATTCAAGGGACTCTGGTTTCAGAGGTCGACCTGAAGTTCATGTGGGACCTAGTAGATCGTCTCAAGGTTGGTGAGACAGGCTATGTCTATGTCGTGGATAATGAAGGCAATCTAATCGCCTTTGGAGATACCGCTCGTGTGCTGTCAGGTGAGAATGTAAAGCAAATCAGTGAAGTAAAGGAGTTTATTGAGAACCCGGCCTCAGCAGCTGATATAACCGTAGACGTTAATTCCTATACAGGTTTGCTTGGAGAAAAAGTTGTGGGAACTTATGTTCCACTCGGAACACCTGAATGGGCTGTTGTGACCGAATTACCGTACCGCGAAGCTTATCAACCAGTATTTCAAGCTGTAGCGGTCTCAATTACAACCCTTTTGGTTCTAGCTTTCCTGGCGGGCCTGGTGGGAGTTTTGGTAGCGCGCCGGTTATCGACCCCGCTGATTAATCTTTCGAATGTTGCAACGGAGGTCGGGTCTGGCAATCTATCATCACAAGCCGAAGTTGTCGGGCCAGCCGAGATCGCCAAGGTGGCGGCAACGTTCAACACCATGACCGCCCAATTGCGTGACCTGATCGGTTCACTGGAACAGCGCGTCGCTGACCGTACCAAAGCGCTTGCCTCCGTGGCTGAAGTTAGTACGGTCGCATCTACAATCCTTGAGACCGATAAACTTCTGCAACAGGTAGTGGACCTGACCAAGGAGCGCTTCGGTTTCTATCACGCTCACATTTACCTGCTAAACGAAGCCGGCGATACCCTAGTGCTGGCCTCCGGCGCGGGTCAGCCTGGTCGCCAGATGGTTGCCGAAGGACGTTTGATCCCGCTGGCCCGCGAACAATCACTGGTTGCGCATGCCGCACGCGGGAAAAAAGGGGTTACTGTCAATGACGTAACCACAGCGCCGGACTTTCTCCCCCATCCATTGCTTCCAGATACCCGTTCAGAGTTAGCCGTGCCAATGATGGTTGGTGAAACTGTGATCGGTGTTTTCGACGTGCAGTCAGAGGTGGTCGGGCGCTTTACAGATGCAGACATCGCCGTCCAAACTACGCTTGCCTCCCAGGTCGCTTCTGCTGTACAGAACGCCCGTTCCTATAGCGAAGTGCAGCGCAGTCAGGTTCTTTTATCAGAAGCACTTAACATCTCCCGTCTTTCCAACTGGGAATATGATGTGGAGCAGGATCTCTTTACCTTCAACGACCACTTCTATTCGATCTTCCGCACTTCTGTTGAGAAGGTCGGCGGGTACAAAATCTCCTCTGCCGATTATGCCCGGAATTTTGTCCACCCCGAAGATGCAGCACTTGTAGCAAGCGAGATCCAAAGAGTTATGGTCTCCAAAGAACGCCTTTTCAAAACAGACCTGGAACACCGCATCATCTTTTCAGATGGCGAAATAGGCTACATCTCTGTCAAAATCAATGTGGAACGTGATGAGAACGGAAAGATTCTGCGCTGGTATGGCGCGAACCAAGATGTTACCGAGCGCCGCCGTCTGGAAGAACTCAACCGCAAACGCGCCGGACAGCAGGAAACCATCAACCTGATCACTCAAAGGATCCAAAGCGCAACCACGATTGAAGATGCCTTACAGGTTGCCGTCCGAGAATTGGGACGTGCACTGGGCAAGCGACAGACACTGGTTTCACTGGAGTTATCTGCTTTGGATGTCAATAAAACAATTGTGGGCAAATAAGCGGTGCATTGATGAAAAGAGGATGTACAAAATGACTCAGAAAGATCTGTTATCTACAGAAGATTTATCTTCCACTGACAGCGTGACAAGAAGAACCAACGCGCTTCGAATAGCCTTGTCTGTTCTTGGCGCAGTGGTCATATCGCTGGCGTTCTTCCTTTTCCTGGCAGTGCAGTCGGGCGCCTGGCAGTTATATATTCTGGACCTTCTTATCTTCGCGATAGGAGTGCTGGCGTTCCGCGCATTGTTTTTGATCCGTCACGGGCGTTTTGAATCAGGTATGTGGGTAATCTTAGTCGGGACGATGATAGCCATTCTATTAATTACCACCCTGATTTCAGGACTTGGCTTGATGCTCGGTATCGTCATTGTCATAACTTTGAATTTTTATGCCAGTCAGACTTTGAGCGCCAAGGATATCAGGCGAATCCTGGTTGCCAGTATTGGCGCAGGGGTTCTGGCTGCAATTACAGATCTTCTCAATTTGGAATATCGCTTACAGGTGCCTGTACTTAAAGCATTTGTGCCATTTATAGCCAGCCTTGTTCTATTGGTGATAAGTTTCTTCATTGTGCGCGAGGCTTGGTCTCGCAGTCTGACGATTTCAAGAAAACTATTTATTGTATTCGGCATACTGTTTGTCTTCACCCTGGCGATTGCCACTCTGGGTCTTTATGGCTTGAATCGTGTGCAGAACGCTTATGAAAATACGCTAGCAGGCGGCGTCAAGATCCTGAACTATGCTGACGACCTCGATAGCGCCCTCCTCAAAGCTCGCCGTAGAGAGAAAGATTTTCTCCTGCAATGGAAAGTGGATGGATTTAATAGCGCGTACACAAGTTACGTGGCTTCCTACAACGACCACATTATTACGATGAAGCTTAATCTGGATGAATTAAGCGCACTCGCTCCGGTTCTGGGACGTGTACAACTTAGAGGCTATTCACAGGAGCAATATACATCTGATATCGCATTGATGAAAAAAGATGTGCTCGTGTATGAGCAATCTTTTACAAAGGCGGTTTTCCTGATCCAAGCAAGGGGGGTCGGGGATACCGGTTTGGAAGGTGACTTCCATATAGCAGTGCACAACATTGAAGCGCGGATCTACGATCGCGAAGGATTGGATCCATTAGTGATCACCATGCTTGAGATCCGTCAGTATGAAAAGGATTACCTGTTGCAAGGCGACCAGCAGGATGTGGATAACATTCATGATCTGATCGCCCAGTTAAAGAGTCAGGCAGCAGCGTCAGCTGTGTTGACTTCCACGGAACAGCAGGAGATCAGAACGTTGGCAGACGAGTATCTGGTCAAATTTGATGCCTTGGTCGCAAAAGACAAGGATGTGGCTGCTGCAACCGAGGTCTTTCGCACGGCTGCCACCGAAATTCAGACGATTGCAGATCGACTGGCAGGGGTTGGTGAAGACTTAGCTGCACTCGATGTTCAAACAGCGGAAGGCAATAGCGCTCAGACCATTGTTATCTCCATTATCACCGTGCTTGCAGTACTCATCATCTCCATCGTATTGGCAGTATTCCTATCACGCGAGATCACTCGCCCGGTAGCACAGCTTACCAGCACAGCAATCGAGATCGCAACCGGGAAGTTCGATGTTCTGGCAGAAGTCTCTTCTGGGGATGAGATCGGTACGCTGGCAAAAACGTTCAACACGATGACCGCGAGACTTAATGAAGCATTTGAAGATGTACGCCGCCGGGCGGCAGAACTGGCAACCGTGGCAGAAGTGAGTACTGCCACCTCGACCATTCTCGAAACGAAGAGCCTCTTGCAGGAAGTGGTTGACCTCACAAAAGAACGCTTCAACCTTTATCACTCTCACATTTACCTGCTGGATGAAAAAGGCGAAAACCTGGTGTTGACGGCTGGGGCTGGGGAACCGGGGCGCATCATGGTGAAGGAGGGACGTACGATCCCACTAAGCCGGGAGCAATCTCTGGTTGCCCGTGCCGCTCGCGAGCGAAAAGGCGTTACCGTCAATGATGTAACCCAAGCTGCCGACTTCCTACCCAACCCCCTGCTGCCTGATACCCGCTCTGAGCTGGCTGTGCCCATGGTCGTTGGTGGGAACGTGATCGGCGTGTTCGACATCCAATCCGAACAGGTCGGGCGCTTCACCGATTCGGATGTCAACATCCAGACCACCCTTGCCGCGCAACTGGCGACCTCCATTCAAAATGTGCGTTCCTTTGAGCAATCCAAGAAAGAAGCAGAACTAGAGTCCATGGTTAATGCGATCGGTCAAAAGATCCAACGCACCACCTCCATTGAGGAAACTCTGCAAACCGCCATCCGTGAATTGGGGACGGCGCTCGGCGCAACACGCGTCAGCGCGAACATTCAAGCAGCATCGAGTCAATCTGCCCAAAAAGAAATTTCAACGAATTAGAAATCGGGCATAGAGGAGTCTTATCATGAATAAATTCTTACGCTTTTTTGCCCCTCCCGTATTTGAAGGCAATAAGGAACAAACCCAATCTGCCAAATTGCTTTATCAGATCATTAGATTAATTTGGGTTCTTCCAATTCTGCTGCTCACCATCGGAATTTTAGGCGGACGCGCAGAGGTTATGCCTCCGGCATTTGTTATCTCCATACTCCTCTTAATCCTAATGGCGCTCAGCCAGATAGGCTGGGTGAGTCTTGCCAGCACTTTTCTGATCGCAATGATCATTCTGCTCATTGGTTATGCGGACTTTCAAAACGCAGGCAATATTCAGCCATCAACCTTGATGTTTGCAATTGCGGTCATCATGAGCGGTCTGTTACTTGGCAGGCGCGCACCGCTGGTGACAGCCATTTTGATTCTTGTTTCACATACCCTTATCGTCTATTTTCAAATGCAAGGGCTCATCAAACTAAGCAGTGCTCCTGCAGTTGGCTTTGAAAATATAATCATTACGGGCATCCTGATTTTAATAATCGGTTCTCTCTTTCAGTTTGCCGTTGCAAGGCTTCAAACTGCGTTGGATCAGGCTCGCGAAAATGAAAGAGAATTACAGATCAGTAACCGTGAACTTGATGAAAGTAGATTATCTCTGGAACAGCGTGTGGCAGAGCGTACCCAAAACCTCGAACTTGCCGCAGAGGTGGGACGCACGATATCACAGGTGCGTGCGCTGGACGCGATGCTAAAGGATGCCTGTGATTTGATCTTGAAAGAATTCAAGTTGTACTATGTGCAAATTTATCTGACCAATCCCAACCAGACGAATCTGGTGTTGGAAGCAGGCACAGGAGAGGTAGGCCGGCAATTGGTGGGACGTCGCCATAGTCTGCCGCTCGATTCCAGCTCCATTAACGGGCGGGCGGCCTGGGAAAAACGATCGGTAGTGATCTCTGATACTGGCCTAAGCGCCACATTCCGTGCCAACCCGTTATTGCCCAAAACACGCGGCGAAATGGCCGTGCCACTAATGATCGCTAATAACGTGGTGGGTGTGCTCGACATGCAGAGCGGTGAACCTGGTCTATTGAATGCAGAAGCACTGCCCGCATTTGAAGCCTTGGCCGGACAATTAGCCATCGCCATTCAGAATGCGAATCTCCTGGCGGAAACCGAACAAGCCCGCGCAGAGGTAGAAACCCAGGCCCGCCGTCTCGTGCGCAAAAACTGGGAGGATTATCTGGATGCGATCAATGTCCCCGAGCAAACTGGTTTCGTCTTCGAAGGCAGCAAAGTCATCCCACTCTCAGATGCAACAGGTATCCATCCGGCCGCCGAAGGCAACTCCATCCAAACTTCGATTGCCATCACTGGCGAATCGCTCGGAAGTCTGATCGTCGAAATGGATGCCCAAGAAGTCACCCCCCAGACCACAGAACTGATCAACATCATCGCACGTCAGGTAGCCCAGCAGATCGAGAACCTGCGCTTGCTGGAAAGTGCCGAACGCTATCGGGCTGAAGCGGAACAAGCCGCGCGCCGCATTACTCGTGAAGGCTGGCAGGAATACATCAAAGCCAGAACCGCTTCGAATCTGGGGTATCTATATGACCTGAACGAAGTTCGCCCGGCCCTGACAGGGGATGAAACGAATGATTCCGCGTTTGCGCTGCCGCTCAAAGCGCGGGATGAAACAATTGGTAAACTGGCTGTAAACGGGCTGGGTCCTGATGACAAAGACTCACTTGAACTGGTCAACGCTGTTGCTGAACGATTGGGTGCACACATTGACAGTCTGCGACAATACGAGCAAACCCAGTCTGCCCTGGCCCAATCAGAGAAACTATTTGACGCCAGCCGCCGCTTGACTCAGTCAACGGATTTGCAGGAACTGGTCGCCTCCTCTGTTGCGGCACTTGGCATCTCAGAAGTAAACCGAGCTCTCCTGACATCATTTGACTACAATGAAGCCGGCGAGGTTAATCAACTCACCGTCACCGCCAATTGGTGGAGTGGCGAAGGAACTGCGATTACTCCCATCGGAACACACTATCCGCTCGAAGTGATCCGGGTCATGCCAATGTTTGTAAGTCCAACACCAGTCTTCTTTAACGATACATTCTCAGACGAGCGTGTGGATGCAACAACGATGGATCTTGTCAAAAAGCTGAACCTGCGCGCGGTAGCAGTCCTGCCCTTACACCTTGGTTCGCGGCAGATTGGTGCTCTAATTCTGGAGGCTGAAGACCCACACAACTTCACAACAGACGAAACCCGTTTGTTTGCTTCGTTAGCACCACAGATCGCGACCATCCTGGAAAACCGTCAACAGTATCAGAAAGCACAGTACCAGGCAAAGCGGGAAGCTATGTTGAATATTATCAACCAGAAAATCCAAAGCGCTACCACTGTCGATGCGGTCCTCCAAATTGCCGCCCGCGAATTGGGAAGTGCCCTCGGCGCGCCATTGACCATTGCCCAACTTGGCTTGAAGAACCGTTCAAATGGCAACTCGTAGTAAACCATTGCAGACCCAAGATTGCATTCGCGCTCGATTCACAAGCAATGGCTCCAGGAGATAATCATCCATGCCGAACGAAAAATACCGCCAACGACTCGATGAACTATTTGCAACGATTGAACAGCTCGAGGCCAAGCCTGAGAGCCATCTACCTGCAATTCGATGCGAACTGGATGAATTGCGGGCGCGCCTGACCGAGTTGGAAACGTCTTTTTCGGAAGCCCGGAAACAAAATTCATCGAATGAATCTGCCGGGAAAGCACAAACCAGACGAGCAGTGCCAATTCTCTACGAAACAGAGCGAGTTGGTTATGCCTTTGCCGATGGTAAAGTTCAAATGATCAACGAGCAGGGCACAGTGC
>Ga0126311_10000740_pt1 | contig 15125 bp, 13 predicted proteins | sample Plot61_FD_92539 | JGI IMG/M metagenome (GOLD analysis project Ga0126311, IMG submission 92539) | Serpentine soil microbial communities from UC McLaughlin Reserve, CA, USA - Plot61 | ecosystem: Environmental > Terrestrial > Soil > Grasslands | place: USA: UC McLaughlin Reserve, Lake County...
CGGGTACGCTTAACTCCACCCCAGACAAGCCCGTCTCTATGCTCACCTGGGCATCTCGCAACAGGGTGCCGCCGAACTCGAGCTCGTAGCCAGCCGCCCCGCCAGAAAGGCGCATCTCAGAGAAGTTGGCGTTGGCGAGGTTCGCTAGCTCTATGCCAGCGGCTCCGCTGGAAACCTCCAGCAGTTCCATGGGCTCTGGGTTGGGTACCGAAAAGTCGAGCTCGAACTTGCCCGCACCCTGCCTGACCATCAGGCGGCTTAAGGGGACGCCCCCAAGATCGAGGTCGAACTCGCTGGCACCGGTCTCGATCGTTAGGGCGAAGGTTCTCCCCTTGCCAAATCCCAGCTCGTAGCGGGGAACGCCTCCGAAGACGGCTGGGATTCGTTCAAGGGAGGGCTCCGCCTCGGTGATCGTAACGCTTGCCCCTTCCTCGAGGATTCTGGGGGGCCTTCGGTCGGTCGGGTCGTGGTAGGTTCCGGCGACCCAGGCATCACCCTCGCCGGGTCTGGCCCTAAACCGGCAGGCCCCGAGGGCTATCCGCAAGCGCAGGTCTTCTGCTGCGGGGTAGGCGACGTTTATGGGCGTCTCTCCCATCTGCATCCTCCTTCATCCTCCTTCTCGCCGGCTTGATGATCGTAGAGCGACCTAGAGTCACCCAAGCAGCCTCAGACTACCTCCAGGTTGATCTGCCCGACGCCGCCTCGAACGTCGACTTCGAGAGTGACATCGGAGTCGCCGTAGGCGTCGTTGACGTACGAGTCGCCCTCCCTCTGGAGACCCTCGGCGTTGATCTTGCCGAGGCCACCCTCGGCCCTCGCCCTCACACCCACCTCGCTCGGTAGCAGCACGGTTGCCTCACCGACCCCGCCCTCTAATCTGGCCTCGAGATCCTGGCCGTAATCACCCGTAAGGTCTACCGTGGTCTGCCCCGCCCCCATCTCGAGGTCAAGCCCTGTCAGGGTAAGGCTGTCGAGGTCCAGGTCGCTCTCTCCTGCGCCCATCTCTACCTGCAGGTCAGTCGGCACCGCGTCGTTGAAGCGCACCTCCCACTCGTTGCGCGCGTCGCCACCTACGCGGACGCCCTCGTCGCTGCTGCCTTGCTCGACGCTCAGCTCGCCCGTCTCGCCGCTCACGTCGTAGCTCACTTCGGGCTCCCACTCTGAGACGTTGTAGGCGAAGTCTGCCTCCATCAGCGCGTCGGCCCCGCCACTCACGTTGAGCTCTCCTGCGCCCATCCTGAGCTCCACGCGGGCGGACTGGGCGTTCTCCAGATCCACCGACTCCGACTGACGCTGCATCTCTCCGACTTCCTGCTGTCCGCAAGATCCCAGAAAGAGTGCCACAGCTGCCAACAGAACCACCAAGTGCTTCATCCCATCTCCTTCGCTCGTGGGGACACTCTCCGGCCAAGGCCGCCGGATAAACCTCCAAGACGTTCGTCCAAGAACGCGAGCGCGTCGTTCTCGTACCGGCGCTTGCGCTCCTTGGGCACTCCGTGCCCGACACCCTCGTACACACGCAGGGTGGCATCGGGTATCTTTTCGGCGGTCTCGCGGAAGAGGTCCTCCGAATAGAAGGGGTCTTCGCTTCCTCCTATGATGAGGGAAGGCGTGGAGATCTCCGTCAGCCGCCCGGTCGTGTCGTGGTTGAGGTCGGCCTCCAGCGTAGTGAGAAAGTCCGACGGGTCGGAAGGCGCCCTCAGGACGAGCCCCCCTAAGACCTTCATGAATGCTCTGGCGAGACGTTTGTTTGTCTCGCCAGTCACCGTGGCAGAGGCCATGTCCGCCCGCAGTTCTTGCCACCGTCCCCCGCGCGTCAGCGCACGCCAGCGCTCGCACGTCTGCCGGCCCTCTTCAGATAGGCGGGAGGCGCTGACGATCAGGGCAAGACTTCGGACCGCTTCTGGGTGGTCGAGGGCGACGTACTGGGCGATCGCTCCCCCGGTGGAGAACCCCGTGACGTGCGAGGGTCCCAGCTCGCTCTCCATTACCCGCGCGTAGTCCGCCGCCATCTCCTGCGTCGCGTACCTCGGGGGCATGCCGCGTCTGCGGTTGATCACGTAAACCGTGCGGTTCTTGGCGAAGCGGCCGAAGCCGAGGTGGTAGGTCCACGCGGTGAACCGGTTCGGGGGCTCGTTGTCCAGGGTTATCCCGGGCAGGATCACCAGGTTCTGCGGCCCGTTGCCGAGGCGCACGTACGGGAACTCCCTCAGGAACGTTCCCGTTTCTGTTGCCTGCTTCTTCGTAGCCATGCGCGTGCCCCCGATCCCGTCCGCCGCTCATTCCGTGGAGGATCCATCGGCGGGGTTAGCCATGCTGGCTTGCCTGCCGCGGAGGCTTGGGTGGAGACCCCTTCCCTATCCTGCGCACGACGTACAGGATCACCGCGTCGCAGACCGCCAGGCCCGCGAGAGCGGTAGGCAGCAAGGTCAGCCCACCCGACTCCTCCCCGAAGTAGAAACTCCATGCTACCTTGACCAACACTATCGCGTTGAGCAGCACCAGCCCGTAGACGATAGACCGCTTCCAGAAGACCAGGCCTAACGCCGCAAAACTGATCGGCACGATCAAGGCCATGAGGACCTTCGCCATCGTCCAATCTCCCGTGAGGTACTCCCTCTCCACGGCCAAGAACTCGAGTACCTGGGGATCCGTAAGCTCGGGTGCGGGAAACCAGAACATGCTGGTGGCCAGTGCCACGAGGGTGAGTATCATGCCAGAGACGCTCCGCTTATAGGCGAAGTAGCAGTAAGGCAGGAAAAAGAGGGGCCTGATGTACCAACTCAGGACGTTGTGGTGGCGCTCCCAAGCCCACGCGACGAACTCGTTTGTGTTCCCTGTGGCGGCCACAACCATCATGGCGAAGAGGGCTAACCCCAACGTCCCTGCCGACAGAAATACGTCCGTTCGCTTCATCGTTGTTGCCCCTTTCTGCACCCCGGTCCTCGATCTGCGGCTCTAGGTCCTTAAGTCGAGGTACTTGAGGGTGCTCTCCTCAGGGCGTAAAAACCAAGGGCCGCCACTGCAAATCCCCACAAGATCTGTCCGATCGACTCCTGGAACGTACCCGCCGTAGGATCGAGGAACATGGTCACCGGGATCGAGATGATCAACAACACCGCCGCCCAGCGCGGATAAACGCCCGCCCTGAACGTCGCCACCCCGAACAGGATCAACCCGATGCCAAAAAGCGGGAACGACAACGTTAGGCCGAGCGCCAGATACGACGAGACTTCCATTACCGACCCTGACCATGCGTTCGGGGCTACCTGTGCCAGGGTCGGGTAGACGAACACTTCTGCCCAGGTGTTGGCCGCTATGAGCGCCGTGCCTAGAAAGACCACAACGAACGCCCACAGCCCGAAGGTTCCTGCGGCCCTCGATTGGGGCCCGTAGATGCCGATGAGCGCCCACAGCAACAGGACGATGCTGAGCAGGCGCAGCCCAGAGGATACGTGATAAGCGGTCGTGAAATACGCTTCGATGTGACCCAACCGCTCATAGGGGACGACGAGCCACTCCATGAGCAACGAGACCACCAGCGCTAGACCGCTCACTATCGCTGCCCAGCCGCCCATCCGAACAAACCGGGAAAGCCCGTCGGAGGGTAGTGCTCCCGAGGGGACCTTTATCCTTTGTTGCTGTGCCCGCTGTGTGGTAGTCACCGTCGTATCTCCCTTCGCTTTTTCTGGCCGTTGGTTGCGTGAGTCGCACAGTCCTCCGGGGAGGAGCCAAGCCACGAAGTACTCGACTCCTCCCAGGGTGGGCTTCTCTCAAGCCCTGTCTAAGTCCTAAGTGCTAGGCTAAGTCCTAAGTGCTAGGCAGGCGCCACTGGTGCCGCTGCTCTGGGCGGTATCGCCTGTGATGGCGTCGTCGTCTCCGCAGCCGCAGGAGCGCGCCAGGCCTTCCGGTCGAAGACGACCAACCCGATCGCCACGACGCTCAGCACGACGCTATTGAGCAATATGGCCTGCGCAAAGTCCGTGCCCGCGGGCCACAACGCTCCTATCTGGATGGTCCCTTGGGCGGAGTGGGACACGATCGTCATGAGCACGCTGCCGCCGGTGTGGTTGAAGAGCCATGTGTAAAAGAACGTCACCGCGAACGATCCCAGGAGGAAGCCCACGATTATAGACGGCTGCAAAAGGCCTTCTTCCAGGAAGAGGATGGGCACATGCCAGACGGTCACGGCCACGCCGAGGATGAGGGTGGACACCAGCGGCGAGAGGGTGCTCTGCAGCCCCGGGAGGGCGACGCCACGCCAGCCCGGCTCCTCGCCCATCGGCCCGTCTCCGGGGTTGACCAGGCGCACCGCGAACATCATGAGGACGGTGGTCACGGAGCCTATCCCTGCCAGCGAGGGGACGCTCGCCCCTAGGGCGACGTTGAGCCCCACAACGACCCCGATGACAGCAAGCGGGAGTCCTATGGCCACCACGTACCAGTACCACCTCACCCGCCAGCGGATCATCCGCAAGCCGAGCTCCTTGAGCCCCGCAACGCCCTGGGTGATGGGGATCACGATGAGGGCGGCGAGCAGCGGCGAGCCTGCCTGGAAGGTCCAGAACGGTATACACCCCCACCCGATCGCGTAGGTCAGCACGAAGAACGTGATGATCGGGTGTCGCCTCGCCACGCTCAGAAGACTGGACATCATCTAAGATCCTCCCTTGCTCGACGTTGTTTGTTAGGGTCTTATGGGACTCTTGGGCCCATGCCTACCTGGGGGCGGTGCATAGGGATTTCCGCCACTGCGTTGGAGATGATCTCCGCTCGTGCCGACTGTTTGTGCGCAGCGTTTAGATCTTGTGGGTAGAACCTCCGAACCGCACCCCGGACAGTGGCATACCCCGTCGGGGAGGCGGCGCATCTCTGGGTGACCACACTCCTCACAGGCGTGGCTTCCAAGGGCGTCTGGCAGAGTAGTTATCTGCTGGAGCGCTTCAAGGAGGCCATGACTCGGCGCGTAGCCGCACACCGGGCACTGGACCCCATTCTGGTGACCACTGGGTCGCAACTCGCCCGCTTCACAGCTGGGGCAGATGATAGAGCGAGTTCAGGAAGCTAGAGCCGAAGGTTTCACTTGATGTGTCCTTTCCCTACCATCACTGACCTGTGCATCATGAGAGATCACCGGTTGGAAGCGCATCCACCCCTGGGGGGGTGTCCGGGTGGGTTTTCGAGTAGGGGTGATCTTGGCTGGCATCTTCCTTGCGATCTGGCTGTGCGTCCCTTGCCACCACGTCCACCTGGCGGACGATCTTGCCGTCGGGCACATCCAGCGTTGTTTCGACCCGCACCCGGCTGCTGTCCGGGTACTCGGACGCTTCTCGGAACGTCACCCGCTCCTCGCCAATGACCTCCCGCTCGACGCGGTGGGGCATCTTCTGGCCGAAGACCGCTCGCAGGTACTTGGCGATCTCCGCCTTTCCGCGAAGCTCGAAGGGTAAGCCTTGTGGGGAGTCGGCGTTGACGATGCTTAGCTCGGCGTCCTCGGCGTAGAAGCCGAGCATGAGATCGAGGTCGCATCGCTCGATGGCGTGGCGCAGGGCCTCGAAGTCCAGTCCGTTTGCGGCCTTCCGTTCAGCCATGTCGCGTACCTCCTTCCTCCCATTACGTCAAAGTCGCTTTGCTCGAGTGATGCAACTCTAGGGCGCCGAGGGTGGGCGCACACCAGTAGAACTACCGGTTTGGGGTACCGGGTTTTCTCCGCCGCCCGGTAGCACCACCCGGTAGGGGTGCCTGGGCGATGAACTCGAAAGCCTCTGGAAGGACAAGCTGTAGCCGCGTTCAGTAGTTAGCCGGTCAGCAAGAACGAAAGCCGAAGGGCCGGGTTCCCAACGACGAAAAGCTTATCGCTGGCGGAAATGCCACCGTCAGAGGAGGTCATGTTCGGCGGCAAAGCGGGTCGCCTCGCTGCGCGAGTGCAACCCCAGCTTGCGGTAGATCGAACTCAGGTGCCATTCGACGGTGCGGGAACTGAGGAAGAGCTTCTCTGCGACCTCGGCATTGGTCAGCCCGGTGGCGATCAGACGCAGCACGTCGGCCTCCCGGGCGCTGAGCCCTGCGGGGTAGGTCTCTGGGGAGGCGGTCTCCGGCGTTGCCGAGTGGTCCAGGGCGTACGCGATGGCCTGCTCAGGGCTCATCGTCCGCCCCTCGGCCCAAGCCGCCTCCCATGCCGCCTCCTCGATCAGAGAGCGCGCAGTTACCTGACTCCGATGGAGGGAGCGGTCGGGTACATAGGCGTATACCGCTTCGATCTTCTCGAACAGCGCCTCCGCAGCTCCCCACAGGCAGGCGGCACGCACTATCGTGCCCTCCGCCGCGGCTATGGACGCTAGACCCGCCAGGCAGTGGACGACGTCGGCCTGGTTCCCCAACTCCGCCGAGACGGTTAGCCCCTCTTCGAACAGATCCCGCGCCCGCTCGTAATTCCGCTCGGCTTGCGCTACCCCCGCCAGAGTATTGAGCGCGATGGAGGTACCGTGTTTGTCGCCCGTCTCTCGACACAGCGCCAGTCCTCGCTCCGCCAGGCTCTTCGCGCGCCCGTGCTCGCCCCGGTTGAGCCAGCCCACCGCCGAGCAACCTAGCATAGGCGCGGCGCCCCACTTGTCCCCCACCTCGAGGAAGAGATCTGTAGCCTCCTCAGAGTAAACAATCCCACGCTCATACCGCTCCTGGGTTATCGCTAAGACAGCTGCACTGCCCAGCGCGTACGCGACTCCTCGTCTGTCCCCGAGTTCCCTGAACAAGGTCGCACTTTCGTCGAGCAGCGGTTCCGCCGATCGGTGATCACCCTGACCGCATGCCATCGTACCCGCGACGTACAGGGCTTGCGCCCGAGCGGACGCCGGCATGGCAGCGTTACCCTCCCCCAATAACGCCTGATCCATCGGCCGCCGTCCCTCGGCGAAGTGACCACGTATCCACCAGAACAGCCACAGCGCCCAACCGAGCCGGGCCGCGTCTTGGAGATTGCTTCGCTCCAGCGACCACGAGATAGCCGCCCTAAGGTTATCGTGCTCTTGCTCGAATCGCTCCAGCCACGCTACCTGCCACGCTCCCTTCAACTCCGGCTCTGCCGCCTCCGCGAGCGCCAGGTAGTATCCCGCGTGCCGCTCCCGGAACTTCTCCGCCTCGCCTGACCCCGATAGCTTCTCCCTCCCGTACTGCCGGATCGTCTCCAGCAGGCGGTAGCGCGCCTCACCACTCTCTTCCCGCATCCTTACCAGCGACTTGTCCACCAGATGCGAGAGCAAGTCCAGCACTGCGTCCCGTTCGAGACCCTCTCCCGCGCAGACCGACTCCGCGGCATCCAACGTGAAACCGCCAGCGAACACCGACAGGCGCCGGAACAAGATCTGCTCCTCCTCCGGGAGCAGCTCGTGGCTCCAGTCCATCGTCGCGTGCAGCGTCCTGTGGCGGGGCATCGCCGTCCTACTACCCGCGCTGAGCAGCCTAAAGCAGTCATCTAGCCGGTTCGCGATCTCCTCCACCGGCAACACCTTCGCCCTGGCAGCCGCAAGCTCCAGTGCTAGAGGGATGCCGTCCAGCCGGTAGCAGATCTGCGCCACGGAGGGCGCGTTTTGCGCCGTCAGCGCGAAGCTTGGCTTGACCGCCGCCGCCCGCTCAACGAAGAGGCGAGCCGACTCGTAGCGGGTCAGGCTCTCGATATCCGGCAGACGCCTGAGGTCAGGGAGGGAGAGCGAGGGAACGGGCCAGGCGACCTCGCCGGTGATGCCCAGTGCCTCCCTGCTGGTGGCCAGGATACGCAGCTCCGGACAGGAATGGAGCAACGCCTCAGCGAGCTCGGCGCAAGCGTCAATCAGGTGCTCGCAGTTGTCCAAGACCAGCAGCACCTTCCTGGTCCGGAGGTAGTACGAGAGCGCCTCGGTCAGCGAGCGGCCCGGCTGCTCGCGAACGCCCAGGGTGGAGGCCACCACCTGAGGTACGAGAGCAGGGTCTGCCAGCGGGGCCAGCTCCACCACCCACACGCCGTCCTCGTACCCTTCCACCAGCTCGGCCGCCGCCGCCAGAGCCAGCCTTGTCTTGCCGCACCCCCCCGAGCCCGTGAGCGTCAGGAGGCGGGTTTCCTCCAGCAACCGCTCTACCTCGGCCAGCTCCTTCTCCCGTCCGACAAAGCTGGAGAGCTCCAAAGGCAGGTTGTGAGGCGGACGCTTCGGAGTGCGCGGAGCGGGTTCCGCTTGGGCGGGTTCCACGGCGCGAAGTCTCCGAGGGTTTTGGGGCGGAGGCGGCTCAGGGGTGATACCGTTCTCTCCGGTGCCGGGTGGTGTCATGGCGTCCTCCTCTTCCTCACTCTAAGTGTAGCTGTCTTGTCAAAGTGGGTGTTGTTACGTGCCGCCCGCGGATACCTCGGCGTGTGGGGAACGTGCAGGCGGGGTCCGGTGTGGCAACCGACAGCTCGAGGCGAATGCCGCTGCCAACGAACAAGCTATTGCTAAGCCAATCGAATTTTTTCGCGCTGGAAGAGAACCTCGCCGCCGTCCTCGGCCAGCAGGGCGCGGAGGAGGTATGCCTTTCGGTCGGGTTACGCCGCTGGCCAGAGACTACGAGCGGCTGCTCCAGACGCTAGCGAGGCTGGACTCCGTCTCCTTCACGCGCCGCTTCCTCTATCGAGCGATAATCGTGCTCGGGTCGAATCCATAGCAGCCTCTAGGTGCTCTCTTCGGACCCGTTTTCCAGTTTGGCCCGCATATTCTCCGCTTACAAGGGAGCAGAACGTATGATCCCAGGAAGTCAGCGCGGAAGGGCGGTAAGAGGCGAGCGCAGGAAGTCTAGGAGAAGGGTGTTCACCTCCAGCGGGCGGTCTTCCGCAACCCAGTGGCTCGCGTCCGGCAGGCGCTCGACGCGCAGGAGGTTCGGTACCCAGAGCCGGGGCGGCTCGGCGAGCTTTCGGCTCAAGAATCGGTCCCTCTCGCCCCAGATCACGAGCACCGGAGCCTCTATCCTTTTCAGTAGCGCCCGCGTCTCCCGCGGGTTCCGCAGGAGGGCGCGGTAGTAGTTGAGGGTAGCCGTGAGCGCCCCCGGCCGCGCCATCGCCCCTACGTACCGCTCGATATCATCGGCAGTGAACGCGCCCGCCCGCACCGGGTCTTTAAGCAAGGCGGAGCGCAGAAGAGCGAAGTCCCCTGCGCGGATAACCTCCTCCGGCAAGCGCGGGATCTGAAAAATGAACATATAAGAGCTCCTCAGCAGTTGCCCCGGGCTCAGAAGCCCGTCTAGGAAGCGTGCCGGGTGGGGGACGTTGAGGATCGCAAGCTTCCCGACGCGCCCGGGGTTGCGCATCGCCGCGATCCAGGCAACTATAGCGCCCCAATCGTGTCCGACCACCACAGCCGTCCGTTCTCCACAGGCCACGATCAGGCGCTCCACATCGCGTGCCAGCAGCTCGACGCGGTATGCCCGCACTCCGGGCGGTTTGTCCGAGAGGTTGTAGCCGCGCATGTCCGGGGCGACCACCCGGAAGCCGGCCTCGACGAGCGTCGGGATCTGGTGCCTCCACTCGTACCAGAATTGCGGGAAGCCGTGCAAGAGCAACACGAGCGGTCCCTCCCCCGCCTCGACGTAGTGGAGCCGCACGTTTCCAAGGTCAGCATAGCGGTGCGCCAGCTCCGCCCTGGGCAGCGTCTCGTCGGCCACGCTCCTCCCCTACCCCCCGGCGCGACCTCACAAACGGCGGTCGCACACCGGGCGACACCATCTACTCCTCCTCCGCAGGGGCAGCCGACATCGCAGGGCCTGACCCTGCGACGCCTGTTCTTGACCAACGTATTCTTGTGCGACGACGTGCCCGTCAACCTCTTGACCCTCCTCATCTGTGCCGTCAGCGGGGTAGCAGGATGGCTGGTTATCGTGATCCTTCACCTGCTCAGGGTAGCCTTCTGGAGCCCTACTCACCGGAGCGCGTTGAAACAGAGTCCTACGAAGTTTGCCAAGCAGCCTCTCGGCAACGGATCCCATTTCACTCAGCGTTTAAGAGGTGTCCTTCCTTTCAATCTCATGCAGCACCAATTCAAACGGCTGTGGCGCTCCGGCCCTTGCTCTTCTTACCCTTATTCACCCAGGTGTCTAGAAGGTGCCTTCTCGGAACTTTGGCTGTCTGTAGTGTTCTCAGAAGTTCTGACTAGTCGGCGGACGTGTCGGACACGTCTGGCGGCTCCACGTCATCGTAGATCCTCGCCACGCTCAGCAGCTCGCTGCTCCCGCGCTCGTACACCGCGACGCCTGCCTGGGGCGGGATATCGGTTATTCCCCATCGCACGCAGTTGTACTCGACGGCGCATCGCACGCCATCGTCGGTGAGCGTGCAGTGCTCCAGCGGAATGCCGCCGCCGTTGGCGAACAGGTGTGCGTAAAGCTCACGTAGACCTTCGGCGCCGCGGTGGAGGTACGCTCCCCCACTCGGCTCGCGCGCGTAGCCGTCGGGCTCGAAGATCGCGACGATGCCGCCCAGGTCGCCCTCGGCGAGCGCTCGTTGGTAGTCGCCGGGCGTCCCCTCGGCGTGCAGACTTGGGTCCTCGGGAAGCAGCGGAGGGCGTACGGTGTGTCTGCCGGTGAGTGGCCACATGCTGTGGTAGACGCGGATCGCCTTCAGCGTGCGCTCGGGGTTGCGTTCGCTCACGATGGCCACCGGCAGCTCCACTCGTCCCCCGGCATCTCCGAGAAGGTGCAGTACGACCTCCTCGACCGTGCGAGTGGGGGTGCGTGTGAGGGCCACGTTCTCCACCACGGCGTCGCGTTCGCGCAACCACTCCGCCGTCCCTGTGACGAAGGCGCGTAACCTCCTCGCGCCCTCCACGTAGCCGACGCGGGGATCGTCCACGACGGGCTGTGCGGCGAAAGAGCGTACGAGCGCGTCGGGTTGGTTGGCCATGATCCCCTCGTAGTAGGGGACGGCGTCGTTGGCACTCGCGGCCTCCCGTTGGCGTCGGGCTTCGGCTATGGGGGCGGTGAAAACCTCCGGCATCCAAGGCATCGGAACCTCCTCTAAGAGCTCGCGGGCTGCGCGCGATCCCACCAGCCTACGCTATTTACCCAACGTCGGGAAGTTGCGTTCTCGGAAGGTCGCCCCGAGCCTTGGTAGGTGGCATCATGTTTTACGGTGGAAAGGGTTAGCCTGCTTGGGAAGCGGGCTGCGAAGGAGGACAAGCCGTGGCAGCGAAGGAGAACAAGACGATCCTCATCGGTCCAGACGAAGGCGCTTACCTTCCCACCTTGCATATAACCCACAAGGTGACGGCGGAGATCTTCGGCGGTGCGTTTACGATCATCGAGGCAGGTCTCGCTCCGGGCGAGATGATCCCGCCGCACACCCACACCCGCGAGGACGAGTGCACTTTCGTGTTGGAGGGCGAGTTGACGTTCGACGTCGGTGGCGAGATCGTGGTCGCCCCGGCCGGTTCGTTCGTCGTCAAGCCACGCGGGGTCTACCACGCCTTCTGCAACACAGGCACAGAGCCTAATCGGCACCTGGAGTTTCATACCCCAGGTGAGTTCGAGAACTACTACGACGAGTATGAGCAGATCGTGTCGAGCGCGATGGAGGAGGAGCGGCTAAAGGCCCGAGCCGAGCTCGGTGAGCGCTACGGGGTGAGCTGGCATGATGAGCTCATCCCCGAGGCCATGGCCCGCTTCGGCATCGGGCCTTAGAGCTGCACCATAGTCCCGACTCTGGCCCGTCCTTCTGAGCTTATTGACCCAACCGCGCACAACGTTGGTGCTCTCGGAAGTCCTTATCCGAAGTCTTGTAGAACTTGCGCCTCGACAGATTGCAGAAGCTCGGTGTCGGAGGTCCGCCAGCGAGAGGTGTCCACAATAACTGGTGGCGGTGCATAGAGATTCGTCGTCCTGAATGCACTGCTCACAGGGTATGCTGGCGCACATCGCTTGTGGGGCGGATTTCTGAAGGTTGCAGAGACCACGATTAAAAACGGCGATCAAACCAGAAGGGCGTTGCCGTTGCCGAGGGCGACTAAGCCCTGATCGGCGAGTACCAAACAGCTCAGTCGACGCCCCACGCCCTAGACCTTGACCATCTGCGGAGCCTCCTTGCTGATGAACAAGCTGCTGTCGCGCTTGTTACTGAAGTGTTGCAAAACGTTGGCCCAAGCGTTACCCGATTTTCGCCGAGCTGTTATGCAGAGCTACTAGAGTACTCACACCACGGTAAAAAGCCGCGGACGTAGGCTACGCTCGCCCCAGTTGTACACCGGGAGCACGCCGCGTAAGAGAAAGCCCGTAATCGCTCAGGAGGCCCCTTGGAAAACGCATTGGAGAACTCGATAGAGGAGTGGCGCTGGTTCCTCAAGCACAGCGCGCCTGGTTGTCGGTTCAGGGACCGCTATCGTCGCCGCCAACAAAGCGATCGCGACCGGTCCATGCTCAAGAGGGCCTGCTACATCGCCTTCGGCATTGCCATAGCGATCGTAAGCCTCGTCTTAGCACCCTTGCCGGGACCCGGCTGGGGCACCTTCTTCGTGGGATTGGGCATAGTAGCCGGCGAGGTGTCGCACGTCGCACTCCTCTTGGACCGGGGCGAGGTAAAACTGAGGGAGGCGCTGCAGCGTTTCAAAGGCTTGTGGGACACGTCGGCCTCTGCGGTGAGGGTGTTGATTGCCCTAACGATCTCCCTCTGCGTCGTGGTGCCGGTTTACGGAGCCTACCACGTGTTCTCTCTGGCGTTCTTAGTCCGCTAGCGATCCTCGTAGAGCCATCGGCCAATATGTAGCTCTGCCTCAGTCGCTCATCCTGCAAATAGGAGGGTGACCGACGGGGCTCGAACCCGCGACCTTCTCTAGAAACATAATCTGCGGAGCCCACCCGGCGAGGGTACGAAGGTTACGGTCAGGATTCCCTTGGGGGGCGGTACTCCAGCTCCTCGACGTCTATAACGCCTTCTCTTATGGCTTGTATACGCGGAGTTAGGCGCAGCGGAAAGCAGACGAGCGGCGCTACGCCCGGCCAGTGGGTTCGGGCAGCTCGGGCAGGGGGAGTGGGTAAGGAAGTGCTCCATGCTTTCCAGTCACTTACCATCTAAGGTACTGATCCTGTTTCTCTTGTTTGCTTTGTAATATTCTCTGGATGTTTAGGATTATTGCCTTATGCTGCTACCAGCCGATATCAATCGCCAAGGGAGGAGCAACCCTTCATGACCAACGGCGACCACACGCGGGCCCTAGGGGCTGGCGACTACGCTTCCGTGAACGGCCTCGAGATGTATTACGAGATACATGGCACCGGACAGCCGCTGGTTCTGCTCCACGGCGCCTACATGACGATCGAGACTATAGGAGAGATAGTGGCGTCCCTCGCCGAGACCCGGCAGGTCATCGCCGTCGAGCTGCAGGGGCACGGGCACACGGCCGACATCGACCGCCCCATCACCTACGAAGGGATGGCCGACGATACCGCCGCCCTGCTGCGGCACCTCGGGATCGAAAAGGCGGACGTCTTCGGCTACAGCATGGGGGGCGGCGTCGCCCTGCAGGTCGCCACCCGGCACCCGGAGGTGGTGCGCAAGCTGGTGGTCGCCTCAGCCTCCTACACGAGCGACGGCATGTACCCCGAGTTGCTGGAGATGATCCCGACCATAACGCCCGAAGTGTTCGCCGGCTCCCCGATCGAAGAGGCCTACCTCCGGACCGCGCCGAGCCCGGAAGATTTCCCCAATCTCGTCGCAAAGCTGAAGCAACTCGACATGGAGCCCTTTGCCTGGCCGCCGGAGGACATCCAGGGAATCGCAGCGCCCACCCTGCTTATCATAGGGGACTCCGACGCCATCCGCCTCGAGCACGCAGTAGAGATGTTCCGGCTGCTCGGCGGCGGTGTGATGGGGGACCTGGCCGGCCTCCCCAGGTCCCAACTCGCCGTGCTCCCCGGCACCGCGCACTTCGTGCCAACAGGCAGCGGGCTCTTGGACCGCGCCGATTGGCTGCTCTCGATGATCAGCGGGTTCCTCGAAGCGCCCATGCCGGAGGGACAACGAGGTGAGGACGGATAAAAAGACCCATCACGGCAGCGGCCACTGCGGCGCGGTCCGCTTCGAATGCCAGCTACGGAGACATGGAAGAACTGGGTGGCAGGTTCTACGCCGTCAACGTTGCCTGCCTGCACGACGCGACCGGCGAGGAACTTGCCCAAGCACCCATCACTTACGAAAACGGCTGGAACGATAGGTGTGACCAGGCCCCACTGAAACGAGCCACCTCAGAAGTGGCGCGTGGTTGGATATACCCGGTACCACCTCGACTTCTCACCGACCATCGAGAGCTGGGGAGGTTAACGCGGGCGCCAAGTCGCAAACGGCGACTTGCGTGCCCCGAAGAGCGAGGAGCACAGTCGTGATCATCGACGAATACGCGACCGGCCATGTGCGATGCCGGTCGAGACCGTACGAAACCCACGGCATGTTTACCGTAGCGTCGATCGTCTGGTTGTGTATCTGTACGTCGTCTTCTCACGTATGGGTACGTTTGCGGACAGCACTCACCCCGTGTCTTCCGGGGAGGCCGCACGATCCTCTTTGTGTTCCTCTCCGCAAGCCTGGGCTAAACCGCGACTGATGACGGCGGGATGTTGCGGTTGAAGCGGAAGAGGTTATCCGGATCACGGCGGTCCTTGAGCTCCACCAGGCGTTCCCAGTCCTCTCGTGAGTAGGCAGCCTTCACGCGCTCGGGGGTCGCCCCGTCGAGGTCCATGAAGTTTACGTACTGGGTGCCGCTGGCGTGCGGTCGCACCGTCTCGGCGATGTAGGCAAGGTAAGCCTGCACCGCCTGGGCCATATCGGGGCTGAAGGTAGCCCCGATGCCGTTCAGGATGAACCGCGCGTCGCTGCGACCCATGGGGTTGAGGTTCGCGGGCGGGCGCGAGAGGGCGCCGCCGAGCTGGCGCAGCTCCAGCATGATCAGGGGCGAGTCGGACTGCGCACCCGCGAGCTTCACGAGCACCTCGCGGGTCTCCTGCGAGAGGTCGCGCAGCATCTCGGAGTGGCCGTCGGCCCCGAGCGGGTCCACGGGGTCCATGCTAATCATGTCCATCATCTCGTAGGGCATGACCCCGAAGGTGTCCATGATGGGCTGGCCGACCTCGCGCCCGGGCGTCAGCAA
>Ga0126311_10000741_pt1 | contig 15123 bp, 11 predicted proteins | sample Plot61_FD_92539 | JGI IMG/M metagenome (GOLD analysis project Ga0126311, IMG submission 92539) | Serpentine soil microbial communities from UC McLaughlin Reserve, CA, USA - Plot61 | ecosystem: Environmental > Terrestrial > Soil > Grasslands | place: USA: UC McLaughlin Reserve, Lake County...
CCACGAGCAGGCGGCCCGCGATGAGCCTCCAGACCCATCGGCGCTGGACGCCCCCGCCCGTCAACTCTTCTCCGCGCAACGCCATAGGCCCTAAGCCTAGCATAAAAGCACATGGCCGCTGACGACTTTGTCCCGCGCGTTCGTACGCGCGCGCCGTCGGCGAGGACACCCGCGGGGCGCGCCGGGCATCTAAGACTCGTGGCGTCGGGCCGCCCCGCTTTGGCGGGAGTCCGCGCCGCGAATCATTCGAGAAATAGAACGAGACAAGGCGGAGTCAAACATGAGTCATACAAAATCCATCTATCGGAACGGGGGCCGCGCGCGCGCCGCGCTCCTCTCGCTAATCGCGGCCCTGACGCTCGCGTGCGCGGGGTCGCAGAACGCGCTCGCGCAAAACGCGGCGGGGCGGCCCGTCGCCTCCGGCCCGGCCGCCGCTTCGGGGCTGCCGGTGCAGACTTCATACGCGAGCATCGTCAGCCGCGTCGCGCCCGCGGTCGTCACCGTTCGCTCGGAGCGTCGCGTGCAGGCGTCGTCGCGGCAGCTTCCTTTCCTCGACGACGACACGCTGCGCGAGCTATTCGGCAATCAGGCGCCGCGCGGCCGACAGGGTCAGCCTTCACAGCCGCGCACGGAGCGTCAGGAGGGCCTGGGCTCCGGCGTCATCGTCAGCCCCGACGGCTACGTCCTGACGAACAACCACGTCGTCGAGGGCTCGCAGGAAGTGACGGTCGAGACGACCGACAACCGAGTCTTTAACGCGAAGGTCATCGGCACCGACGCGCCCTCAGACCTCGCCGTGCTGAAGATAGAGGCGACGAGCCTTCCCGTGCTCACGCTCGGCGACTCAGACCGCACGCAGGTCGGCGACGTGGTGCTCGCCGTAGGAAACCCCCTGGGCATCGGCCAGACGGTCACGTCCGGCATCATCTCCGCGAAGGGGCGCTCGACGGGCCTCGGCGACGGCAGCTTCGAGGACTTCATACAGACCGACGCCGCCATCAACCGCGGCAACTCGGGCGGCGCGCTCGTCAACACTTCGGGCGAGCTCATCGGCATCAACTCGCAGATTCTTTCGCCCTCCGGCGGCAGCATCGGCATAGGCTTCGCCATCCCCGCCAACATGGCGCGCGACGTGATGGGCCAGCTCATCAAGCAGGGCCGAGTCCACCGCGGCATGATAGGCGTCGGGATTCAGTCCGTGACGGCAGACCTCGCGCAGAGCTTAGGCTTGACGCAGGTGCGCGGCGCGCTCGTCAACGAGGTGCGGCCCGCGAGCCCCGCGGCTTCGGCCGGCGTGAAGCGCGGCGACGTGATCGTGGCCTTCAACGGCGCGCCGGTCGTAGACTCGAACGCCTTCCGCAACATGGTCGCGCGCACGCAGCCCGGCACGCCCGTGACCTTCACGGTCGCGCGCGACGGCCGCGAGCTTGAACTCCGCGCGACGCTCGCAGAGCTTCCCGTCGAGGGCGCGAAGGACGAGGGCGAGGCGGCCGCAGGCGCGGGCGCGTCGAACGCGGAGGCGGGCAAGCTCGGCGTCGCGGTCGAGCCTTTAACGCCCGAGACTGCGGCGAGGATGGAACTGCCCCGCGACACGCGCGGCCTCGTCGTCACGAGCGTCAACCCCGAAGGCCCCGGCTCGGACGCGGGCTTGCGCCGCGGCGACGTTATCTCCGAGGTCAACCGCAAGCCCGTCTCGACGCGCGAAGAGCTTCGCGCCGCGCTCGCCAACTCCGGCGCGCGCCCCGTCCTCCTGCTCGTGACGAGGGAAGGGCAGACGATCTTCCTCACCGTGCGCGTGCGCCAGTAAACGCGCGCCGGGAGAAGACAGTCAAAGCGTCTGACGACGAACAAACGGGCCGCACGCGACATAAAAGGTCGTGCGTGCGGCCCGTTTCCTTATTGAACGGCGCGCGCACCTTCCTTCCGAACGACGCGCACTTGCTTCTCCCGGAGCGGCCCCTCGTCTATAATCCGGCCCCGAATAGAGGCCCGGCGGGATATTTGTTTACAGAATTCCCTCGAAAAACTATTGACGGACGCAAGACAGTCGAGTAGTGTGTCCCTTCAAACTTCGCCGCGGGTGCTTGGCCGCCCCCGCCTCGGAACATCAAAAGCGCGCGTACGCGGGCACGCGCGCCGAAGTCGGCCCCGCCCGCGCTTGTCCCATTCATCTCACCTCAAAACGGGAAATTGTTGACTGCAAAAGATTTTGCAGTTCTTTAACTCCGTTTAATAACTTATTGAAACCAAAGCAGTTGACAGCGGAGGGGAACGTCCGTTAAGCTTCGCGTCGAACTGAAGGCCGCATCCCGTCGGTTCGCGCTTTGGTCACCTGTCTGTTTGTTCCCTACTGAACAACTACTGCGGAGAAGTAGAAGCAGACTCTCTTCGTCTACGCGCCCAGGACTGTTTGAAGGCAGGGGCTGCGTGGCTAATATTTCCCGAAACTTGGAGGCAACAGTGAAAAGAAATCATCTCTCCCCAAAGACATCTCTGTTGGTGTCTATTTCCCTTGTCGTCGGCATTCTGGTCTCCGGCCTCACGGACTCCGGCATCGTTCCCGCGGCCAAAGCGCAGTCGTCGCCGACCCCGACTCTCGGGTCAAGCGTCTTAGTCGCAAGCGCCGCCGTAACCGCGAGCAGCATCGTGGCTAAGGGCGTCATCGTTGACGGCGTCGCGACGGACGCCACCTTCGAGGCCAACGACGTTAATCTAACTGACGGGATCATCGTCAACGTCAACACCACGTTGAACAACGGGATCATCGTCAACCTCGACCCGACGTTGACCGACGGCATCATCGTCAACCTCGACCCCACATTAACTGACGGCATCATCGTCAACGTCAATACCACACTGACCGACGGGATTATCGTTAATGCCAACACCCCATCGACCGACGGTATCATCGTCAACGTCGTTGCCGAGTCGGCGGGTGACGTAATAATAACGGGCGGCGTTTTGCAGGGCGACAACGTGAGCGTGGTTGACGGCGTCATCCACGGCGACAACCTCACGATCTCGGGCGCGGTCGTCAGCGCCCGCTAGCCCTGAGCGTCCGGCGCGACCGCCGCGGCGCCCGCGCGTTGAGGCGTAAGATGGCACAGGGGCCGCCGGTCTCTACGGCGGCCCCTGGCGGAAGGGCAGCGGCTTCTAGGCTGCTGCCCTTCGGCGTTTCCCGAGTCCTTACCGTCCGGGGACGCCGGGCGAGGATGGTCGTCTACGCCTTTAACGCTCAGGGCCGATTGTCCTTCGCGCCCGTTTGGGGCTATGATTTTCTGCGCCGCAACCTCACCCGCATGGCCGTGCTCTATTTTTACGGACGCGGCGCGCGACTCGAATGAGTTCGACGCGGGACTCGCTACGTGCTGTGAATAAGAAACGCGTATTCGACTTTTACTCCTGGCTCGTCGTCATGGCGGGCGTGGTGGTGTTGGCGTATTGCGCCTCGAAGGTCTCCGCTTCCCTGCTCGACACGAAGTTCATATTGCTGGCACTCCTGACCGTCTTCCTCAGCGCGCGCATAGCCATAAACATCCCGAAGGACGGCGGCCACCTTACCATCTCCGACACCTTCATCTTCCTCGTCATGCTCATGTACGGCGGCGAGGCGGCGGTGCTCGTGGCGACCGCCGAGGGCATCTACTCGTCGCTACCGTACAAGGAGATGCGCCGGACGGTCGTGGTCAACGGCTCGATGATGGCGGTCTCGACCTTCCTTTCGGCGACGGCACTCGGGCTGTTCAACACGCCTATCACGAAGCTGCCGGCGACGGAGAACCTAGCCGTCTTCGTCGCGGCCATCTGCGTCATGGCCGTCGTGCAGTACTCGGTTAACTCCGTACTGGCGGCCATCTACACCGCGCTGCGGAGCGGCCGCAGCGTCGGCTACACTTGGAGCACGTATTACCTCTGGTCGTCCATCACGTATCTGGCGGGCGGGTCTGCCGCCGGAATCATCTCGCGGCTCGTCGCGAGGTTCGGCTTCTACTACGTGCTCCTCGCGACGCCCATCATCTTCATCGTCTATTTGACCTACAAGACCTACCTTAAGAACATCGAGGCTTCGGCGGAGCATGCCGAGCAGGCGGAGCGCGAGCGCATACGCGAGCAGTACGCGCAGATGGAGAAGCTCTCCGCGCTCGGGGAACTCGCGTCGGGCGTCGCGCACAACTTCAACAACACGCTCACGGGCATTCTCGCGCGCGCGCAGCTTCTGCTGGACGCGCAAGACCGCGACGAGATGCGGCGGGGCCTGCACATAATCATCCAGACCGCGGAGGACGGCGCGAAGACCGTCAAGCGCATACAGGACTTCGCGCGGCAGCGCCGCGACCAGGACTTCGTCCCCATCGACGTTGACCAGCTCATGCTCGAAGTGGCGGAGATAACGCGCCCGCGCTGGAAGGACGCGGCCGAGGCCAAGAACGTACACATCCGGCTCGTCCGACAGATAGGCTCGAACGCCGCCATCATGGGCGACGCGGGCGAGCTTCGCGAAGTCCTGGTCAACATGGTCTTCAACGCGGTGGACGCGATGCCCGAGGGCGGGACGCTCACGCTCTCGACGCAGGAGTCGGGCGGGGCCGTGGAGATTTGCGTCTCGGACACCGGGACGGGCATGACCGAGGACGTGCGCTCGCGCATCTTCGACCCCTTCTTCACGACGAAGGGCAAGGGCGGGATGGGGCTCGGGCTCTCGGTCTCTTACGGCATCATCCGCCGACACGAGGGCTCGGTCGCGGTGGACTCGGAGGTCACGAAGGGGAGCACGTTCCGCCTGCGCTTCCCGAAGGCGGACGGCACGGCCGTGCCGGCGAAGGCCGCCGTCCCGCCGATGCTGCACGAGCGCGCGGACGGGAGCCTTCGGATTCTAGTCGTGGACGACGAGGACTACGTGCGAGAGCTGCTCTACGACATACTCGCGCGCGAGGGCTGCGAGGTCGCGCTCGCCGCCGAAGGGCCGGAGGCTCTGCGAATCTTCGACGGGCGCGAGTTCGACGCGGTCTTCACGGACGTGGGCCTGCCCGGCATGAGCGGCTGGGAGCTTGCGCGCGCCGTGCGCGAGCGCGACGAGCAGATAGCGCTCGCGGTCATCACGGGCTGGGGCGACACCGTCAGCCCCGAGGAGCAGTCCGCGGCCAAGGCCGACTGGGTCGTGCCCAAGCCCTTCACCATAGACAGAATCACAGACCTCGTACGCGAAATCTCACACCGCAAGTCCGAGCGCCAAGACCTCTACGCCGTCCACGACGCGCGCTGAAGAGGGCAAAAGTAAAAAGCAAAAGTTAAGACGAAGAGAATCGCGGCCTTCATCAACGACGCTTGATGAGGGCCGCGCTGTTTGGAACGAAGCGGGATGAGAGAAAGCCTGACTCTTGTCTTCCGTCACTTTTGCCTTTTGCCTTTTTACTTTTGCCTTTCCCCGCGCGGCGTACTAAGCTTGGCCGCAAAGCGTTTCCACAATTCGGTAAGGAGGTAGTGCATGGCAGACGATGTGCGCCCCGTCGCGGGCGACGAGCAGGAGGTCTCTTCTTCCGGACTATTACTTTCGGTAGACCCCTTGCAGGGGACTGAAGGCTACAAGCTGGCGGGCGACGACTCGGACACTTCGGACATACTCGGCGGCGACAGCGACGGCGGCGACGCCGGCGGCGGCGACTCTGACGCGAGCGACTCCGATTCGAGCGATTCGGACGCGTCCGACAAGGGCGACTCCGACTCAAGCGACTCGGACGGCACGGACACGGGCGACGACTCCGACTCGGAGGCGGGCGAGGGTGTTGACTCGGACAGCGCCGACGCCGCCATGAACCCGCTGGGCCTCGCCGACAGCGCGGGCCTCGACGCCGACGCTTCGGACGCGAGCGGCCCGGACTCGGACGCCACAGACGCGAAGTGAGCGCCGCGGGCCGAAGCACAGACGCGCGCGCTGATGATGCGGGCGCGGACGCTCGTTCGGAGGGAGCCGACGCTGACGCGCTCGGCCCCTTCGGGCGCGGGCGTCCGGGACTCGACGCGCTCGCGGAGATACTAGCGCCCGACGCCCCAGAGGAGTTCTTCGACTCCTCCTGGGGCGTAAACGTCTTGCACGTGCGCGGGGAGTCGGGGCGCTTCCGGCACTTCATGCCCTGGCCGCGCCTGAGCGAGATTCTGCGCAGGCACAGGCTCGGCTTCCCGCGCCTCCGCCTCGTGCGCGACGGGAAGCCCCTGCCCGTCGCGTCGTACCTGCGGCACGTCTCGGGAAGCCGCCAGAAGATAACGATCCCGCGCATAAAGTCTTCCGAGTTGGCGAAGCAACTGCGCGAGGGCGCGACGCTCGTGCTCGACGCCGTTGACGAGCTGAGCGAGCCCGTCGAGGAGTTGGCCGTCGGGCTTGAGCTGCTCTTCCGAGAGCACGTGCAGGTCAACATGTACGCGGGCTGGCAGACCTCGCGCGGCTTCGACCTGCATTGGGACGACCACGACGTTTTTATCCTTCAGGTCGCGGGGCGCAAGCGCTGGAGCGTCTACGGAGAGACGCGTCGCGCGCCGCTCGTGAGTGACGTTGAGAAGGCCGCGCGCCCGCCGGGCGAGCCCGTGTGGGGCGGGACGCTCGAAGACGGAGACTTGCTCTACATACCGCGCGGCTGGTGGCACGTCGCGGAGCCCCTCGCGGAGCCGACGCTCCACCTGACGGTCGGCGTCCACAACCGCACGGGGCTGGACTTGCTGCGCTGGTTCTCTGAGCGCATGCGCGCGAGCGAGGCTTTCCGCCGTGACCTTCCGCGGATGTCTTCGCCGGGTGAACGCGCCGCGCATTTTAAGAGGCTGCGCGAAGAACTTTTCGAAGCCTTCGACGACGCGCTGCTCGAACGCTTCTACGAAGAGACGGACTCGCGCGCAGACTCGCGCGCGCGCGTCGAGCTTCCGTTCGACGCGACTCCGCGGCAGGAGCCCGCGTCTACGGCCGCGCGCGTGCGTCTGCTCGCGCCGCGGCCTTTGAAGTTGGAGGCGGCGGGCGGCGTCGTCGAGTTCGATTCGATGAAGAGGCGCTGGCGTTTCGCGGAAGACGCGCTGCTCGTCCTGCGGCCTCTCGAAGAGCGTCGCGAATGCACGGTCGCGGAGCTTTGCGACGCGGCGCGCGCGAAGCTCGAAGAGAGAACCGTCCGCGCCTTCGTGCGTGAGCTTGCACGGCAAGGGCTCGTGGCTTTGATTGAAGGCGTCGAAGGCGTCGAAGGAAGCGAGCAGGCCGGGGGCGTTGAGGGAATCAAGGGGTGAGCGGCGTTGCCTGAACAGTCAAAGCCCTTCTTCTGTTCGGAGCTGTCGCGCCGCTCGCCGGAGAAGACTTTCGGCACGGCCTCGGTCGGGGCGGTCTGGCTGTTGCTCGAATACCCTCACGGCTGGGGCCGCAACGCGTTCGAAGACAGCGCGCTCTCCGACGCGGTCAAGAACCACTTCCGCGGTACGCTCGCGCGCGTAAAACACTCCCGCCTTCTATTCATAAAAACAGACCGCGGACGCCGCGACGAGCGCATGAACCTCTTCGTCGTGCGCTGCCGCGAGCGCGAGCCGTTCGTGGCTCGGCTCCGGGTCAAAGACTACGAGGACGTGCGCGCGCTAGACCTCGCGGCCGTGGCCTCCGGGCGCGACCTACAGGGCGGCGGGTTGACTAACGAGCCGCTCCACCTCGTCTGCACGCACGGCCGGCGCGACAAGTGCTGCGCGAAGTTCGGCATCCCGGTCTTCAACGCCCTGAGCGACTGCGAGGGCGAGAGCGTCTGGCAGTCGTCGCACGTCGGCGGCGACCGCTTCGCCGCCAACGTCGTCTGCTTCCCGCACGGGCTCTTCTACGCGCACACGACGGAAGAGTCCGCGCGCCGCGTCGTCTCCGAATACCGCGCGGGCCGCGTCGTGCTCGACAAGTTCCGCGGCCGCGCCTGCTACCTCGGCTTCACACAGGCCGCGGAGTTCTTCGCGCGCGCGGAGACCGGGCTCACGGATTTGGACGCGCTTCGCTTCAGCTCGTCCGCGCCCGAAGGCCCGTCCGCGTGGCGCGTGCGATTCGTCGAAGAGGGCGCGCGCCGCACTCACGAGCTTCTCGTCGCGAGCCGCGCGTCCGGGTTCCGAAACTTCGTGACCTGCCACGCGGAAGAGGAGCGCCCCGTCCCGCAGTTCGCGCTCGAAGACTACAAGATTCTCCCCCTCTGACCTCAACGCCCCGCGCACATTTTTGCTTTGAGCGCGGGCGCGCGGGGGCTATATTTACGTCGTACGCACAACGACTCAAGAGATAAGGGGGACGTGATGAATCGAACGGCGGTTAAGAATCTGAATCCCACGCCCGGCGCTTTCGCGGCGTCGCTGCTTCTTCTCCTACTGCTCGCCGCGGGCGCGCGGGCGCAGACGCACACGACGCTCGTGTGGAGCGACGAGTTCAACGGCCCCGCGGGCTCCGCCGTGGACTCTACGAAGTGGGTCGCCGAGGTCGGCAACGGCTCGAACGGCTGGGGCAACCACCAGCGCGAGTACGACACTAACGCGACGAAGAACGCGTCGATGGACGGCGCGGGCAACCTCGTCATCGCCGCCCACAACGAGAAGCTCGGGAACAAGTACCGTTGCTGGTACGGCGTGTGCCAGTACACCTCTGCGCGGCTGAAGACGCAGGGCAAGTTCGAGCAGGCGTACGGCCGCTTCGAGGCGCGCATCAAGCTCCCTTACGGGCAGGGCATCTGGCCCGCCTTCTGGATGCTCGGCAACAACATCCAGACCGCGGGCTGGCCGGCCTGCGGCGAGATAGACATCATGGAGAACATCGGCCGCGAGCCCTCGCTCGTCCACGGCACGATACACGGCCCCGGCTACTCGGGCGCGAGCGGCATCGGCTCGCAGTACGGGCTCACGTCGGGCGCCTTCTCCGACAACTTCCACGTCTTCGCCGTCGAGTGGGACCCGAACCAGATACGCTGGTACGTTGACGGCAACCTCTACCAGACGCGCACGCCCTCGGACTTGCCCGCGGGCTCCGCGTGGGTCTTCGACCACCCGCACTTCATCATTCTCAACCTCGCCGTCGGCGGCTACTGGCCCGGCGACCCCGACACGACCACGGTCTTCCCGCAGAGGATGCTCGTGGACTACGTGCGCGTCTACCGTTAAGACGCGGCGTCGTTGATTTCGCGCGCGGCGCGGTTGCCCGACTCGAACGCGCCCTGCATCCAGCCGAAGGTGGCGGAGGCGTGCTCGCCCGCGAAGTGTATGCGCCCTTCGGGGCGCGCGACGTGCGGGAGGAGCGAGGCCATCTGCCCCGGCCTGTACCAGGCGTATGCGCCGCGCGCCCACTCGTCCGCGTCCCAGCACTTCGTCGCGCCGACCTCGAACTCCCGGCGGACGCGCGGGTGAACCTTCTCCATGAGCGCGAGCGTCGAGAGGACGCGCTCCGGCTCGCGCATCGCCGTCAGACGACGCGCCTGCGCGCCCGCGAAGTACGCCTCGATGATGCCGCGGCGCGGCGACTGCCCCGGCGCGCCGTCGAAGACGAGCATGTTCGAGAGGTCTGTCGTGGCCGCCCCCGTCAGGCCCTCTCCGAGCCAGAACTTGCTCGACGTTTGCAGGTACGCGCGCGCGACCGAGGTGTAAGGCATCTCTTCCACGGCGCGCCGCTTCTCGCGCGAGAAGTCGGGCGAGACCTTTATGCGCCGCAGTACGGAGAAGGGGACTGTGCAGACGACTCGTTCGGCGGCGACGCTCTCACGCGCGCCCGCGTGCAGGTACGCGACTGTGACTCGGTTCGAGTCCTGCTCGATCCCGACGACGGGCGCGCCGTAGCGAATCCTGTCCGAGAGCTTCGCGGCGAAGGCGCGCGGCAGGAGGTCTGTGCCGCCGCGTATGTAGTAGTTCTGTTTCACCTTCGACCTGTGCGCTATCTCGCGCAGAAGGACGAGCGCGGAGACCGCGCCCGCGCCGTCGCCGAACGCGCCCAGAGCGCCGAGCCCGAGGAGAGTCGCCGCGTCGGCCGACGCGCCCCGCGCGCGCAGGTACTCCGTGAACGTCATACGGTCGTACTTCAAAAGCGCCGCGCTCGGCCAGCCCGGCGCGTCGTAGTCGCCCACGTCCTTCGCGGCCGGCAGGACGTACTTCTCCCACATCCCCCTGCGCCCCATCTTCCGCTCTTCCGGGGTGAGGTCGAGCGGGTACTCGATTGCCTGCCCCTGCTTCGAGACGAGGCGTCGGCCGCGAAGGTATACGACCGAGGCGAGCGTTGACGGCGCGGACGCGTCGAGCGTGAGGCCGAAGAGTTTTATGTACTTCAGAGTCCAGTCGTGCGTGTCGTAGACGTTCATCGCGCCCGCCTCGGCGTAGAGCCCGTCGGAGAACTGCTCGCGCATGGTCTGCACGCGCCCGCCCGGACGCGCGCGCGCTTCGAGCACGGTCACGTCGTGTCCGGCCTCGGTCAGTTCGTACGCGGCCGCGAGCCCCGCCACGCCCGCGCCGATTACGACGACCTTCTTCGGCGTCCCCTTCGGTTCGAGTCGGCCGTCCGCGGCTTTGAGAGCGCGCGGGTCGGCGTCGAAGGCGCGCGCCTCGCGGGCGTAGAGCGCGAAGCCCGCGGCGAGGGCCGTCTGCTTGAGAAAATCACGGCGCTTCATAAAATCTATGCTCCCGCCAGTTATGACGCGGCCACGACCCGGCCCGCGCGGAATCTGCAATGTACGAGGTTGGACATAAGTGTGATACTATACGGCCTTCGGCGGTTAGTTCAGCGTTTCTCTCTTCAAACGAATCGAGTTCGCCAGAATCACTCAAAACGTTAACCCCACTCGACGCCCGCCGTCGTGCGTGGGACGTGCCCGTTCCCAGGCTCGCTTCGGCGGTTCGCCCCGCGCGGGAAGCAATATGAAGATACTACTCTACAACCCTGACAACGGCGTGACTCGCAACTTCATGCCTCACCTCTGGATGTTTCTGCTTCAGGCGCTCACGCCCGAGGGGCACGAAGTCCTGCTCGTGGACGGCAACGCGCGCGCGATGGACGACGCCGAGCTGGTCAGCTTCGTGCGCGAGCAGAACATAGGCCTCGTCGGCATCGGCGCGATGACGCGCATGATTGCCAAAGCCTACCGCGTCGCCGACGCCCTGCGCGCCGCCGGCGTGCCCGTCGTCATGGGCGGCCCGCACGTCACCGAGTGCCCCGACGAAGCCCTCGGCCGGGACGGCGGCCCGCGCCACGCCGACGCGGTCGCACTCGGAGAGGCCGACGAGACGTGGCCGCTTCTCGTGGAAGACGCCGCGCGCGGAGAGCTTAAGGAAGTCTACCAGCCCGAGCACGACGCGAAGGGGCTGGACAAAAAACCCTCGCTTCAGCCCTACCCGAACATCCCCTGGGAGACTCTAGACCTCGACCAGTTCAGCCTCGTGCCGAAGATGTTCAAGCCGCTGCTCTCGAAGCTCGGCGCGGGGTGGGGCAAGTTCCACGTCGTGCCTCTGGAGACGGGGCGCGGCTGCCCTTACGGCTGCGAGTTCTGCACGGTGACGGGATTCTTCGGCGACTCGATTCGCTTCCGCACGAACGAGTCGGTCGTCGAAGAGCTGCTCCGCCTCAAAGCCCGCGCGCGCCGCGAGCGCGGGCAGATAGCGGTCTTCTTCATAGACGACAACCTCGCCATCAACGTCAAGCGCACGAAGTCTCTGCTCCGCGACATCATCGCCGCGGGCGCGCAGATGCCCTGGGTCGCGCAGATAAGCGCGAACCTCCTGCGCGACGAGGAACTCGTTGACCTCATCGCGGAGTCGGGCGGCAAGTGGGTCTTCATCGGGATGGAGTCTATCGACCCGGCGAACATGGCAGACGTTAACAAGAACTTCTCGAAGCCCGGAGAGTACGGCGCGGTGCTCGAACGCCTCGCGCGCAGGAACGTCTACGCCATCACGAGCTTCATCTTCGGCATGGACAACGACACGCCGGGCGTGGCCGAGCGCACGGTTCGGGAGATAGAGTCGTGGCCGCCGGGCCTGCCCGTCTTCGGCCAGCTCACGCCGTTCCCCGCGACGCCCTTGTACGACAGGCTGGAAAAGGCGGGGCGACTCGCGCGCCCGAAACACTGGCTCGACTTCGCGCCCTTCGTGATGGCGCACGCGCCTTTGAAGATGAGTATCGAGGAGGCGAGGCAGGAGACTCGCCGCGCTTGGGAGGTTTCCTACAGCCCCGAGCGCAACGCGAGCGCCGTCGCGGCCATCAGCGACCACGACTTACAGTACCGAATCGGCATGCTCGTCGCGCGCCTCTTCTTCCGCGGCATATACTTCCCGCAGATGACTCGCCGCGCGTGGCTCAAGCTCGTCTACGACAACCGCCGCACGATGCTTCCGCTCGCGCGCGAAGGCTTCTCGAAGTGGCGCGCCTCGCGCCGCCGCCGCGAGGAGACGGGGGAGGTCGCGCGCGCTTCCTAAAGCGCTGCGCGGCCGCGCACAACACTACGCCGGGGGCGCGGGCATCCCTGCCCGCCCTGAGCGCTAAAGCGCGAAGACCGGGAAGCGCCTTCATTCACGATTGAATGAAGGCGCTTCGACGTTAAGCGTGCTCTGGCACGCTTATGCGGGCAGGGATGCCCGCGCTCCCGGCTTTAAGTCGCGCCCGAATGGTTACCGCCGTCTGAGCCCGAGCGCCTTCAGGTATCCTTCGTTGACCTTGCAGTTCTCGACCTTGATGTTCTCCAGGTAACCGTCGAGCGCCTTCTTCACCACGTCGCGCGGCGGGCGGTTCTTGCGAACCTCTTCGAAGGTCGCGCGCGGGCCGTCGGCGAAGGCGACGACGGCGTCCCAGCCTTCGGGCTTGCCGACGGAGACGACGCCCGAGGCCGAGTCCATCTTCTTGTAAGGCCAGAAGCACCAGCCGATATTGTTCTTCTCAAGGAGCGAGCGGAACGAGGCGACCCACTCGTCGGTGTTCTCGCCCGACTCGCCGAGCCATACGGGCACGTCGTAGCGCTCGCGGAAGTCCACGTACTCCTCGACGGCCTCCTGCTTCACGTCCATCCAGTACTTGTGAAACGTGTACGCGAGCTTCGGGTCGAAGGGCGGGCCGAAGACCTTGAAGTTCGTGTCCCACTGCGCGCCGCCGAGGAAGATGACGTGGTTGCGGTCAACCTTTCTTATACCCGCCACGATTAGCTTGTAGAGAGGTTCGAGCTTGGGGTTGAAGTACGCGGCGTCGAAGAAGTGCGGTATGGGCTCGTTGAGCAGGTCGTAACCGGCGACCGCCGTCTCGTCTTTATAACGAGCGGCGAGCTTCTGCCAGAGCCGCACGGTCAAGTCCTGGCTCTCGTCGCTCTCGAAGAGGAAGGGGTAGCCGAAGCTGTCGTCTATGTTGTCGCCCGTCTGCCCGCCGGGCGCGGCGTGAAGGTCTAACACGACGTAGAGCCCCTCGCGCCTGCACCAGCCGACGACGCGGTCGAGCAGTTCGTAGCCGGGGCCTTCGAGCCGCGGCGGGTCTGTCTCCGACACGAAGAGCCTGTAGCTGAACGCGACGCGGACGGAGTTGAACCCCGAGCGCTTTATCAGCGCGATGTCCCGCGCCGTCACGTAGCGCTCGCGAAACTCTCGCCAGAATCGCCGCGCCTCAGCCTCGCCCACGAGCTGACTCAGGGCCGTCTCGATGAGCCTCGGCGAGTTCGTCGCCTTGAGCTTCAGCATGTAGCCTTCGGGCAGAAGCCAGTTGCCAAGCCCGATGCCTCTCAACATCAGCGGCCGCCCGTCCGGCCCCGTCAGCTCCTTGCCGTGCACCGAGACGAACCCGCCGCGCGGCTTCGCGCGCACGGCCCCCGCGCGCGTCTGCGCGCCCGCCTCGCACGCGCACGCGGCCGCCAGCGCGAGCGCGAGAAGCGGGAGGACGAACGCCCTCATGTTTCTACCTGAACTCAACCGTCGTTCTCTTCGCGAAGTTGACCGCCGTCGGCCTCGCGCGCTCAGCCGAGTATCCGAACGCGCACGCCCGCGGCCGTGAGTTCTTCCTGAAGCCGCTTGTTCGGAGAGACGCGCGCGAAGGGCGGCGTGCGCGCGCGCACCGTCAGATTCTCTTCGAGCAGGTGCAGGTCTATGAAGACCTCGCAGTCGCCCGGATGCGACATGAGCGTCTGCGACACGCGCTCGCCGAAGCGCAGAACGTCTTCGGGCGTGGGGAACTCTATGACGAGCGCCTGCGCGCGCAGCCGCCCGCCCTGGTAAGAGCGCGCGCCGCCCGCGGGCACGCGCGCGCGTTCGAGCGCAGTCACCTCGTCGCAGACTATCGTGAGCGAGCCCTCGCCCTCGCAGCGCCCCGCGGCGACGAGCATCGCGTCGTCGGCCGCGTCCGAGCCCTTCGTCTTGAACGCCTCCGGCCAGAGCACGCACTTGACGCTCACGCCCGAGAGGTCTTCCAGCCGGAACATCGCGTAGCGGTCGCCCTTCTTCGTGTTGCGAACCGTGAACTCCGAGACGACGCCCACGACGCGGACGCGCGAGTTAGGCTCAAGCGTCCCCAACTCCGCGACCGGGCAGCACCCGAGCGACTCTATCTTTTCGAGGAAGTCTTCGAGCGGGTGGCCCGAGACGTAGAAGCCGACCGCGGCCTTCTCGCGGCCCAGGAGGTCTTTGTGCGTCCACGGCTCGACGCCCGCCACGGGCAGCGGCGGCTCCGGCTCTTCCGCGCCGCCGTTGTTGGCGAAGCCGAACATGTCCGCCTGCCCGCTGTCGCGCTCCCGGCGCGCGCGCTGGCCGCGCTCAAGCGCCTTGTCCACGCACGCGAACAGGCGCGCGCGCCACGAATGCATCGACTCGCCCTCGGGCTTCAGAGAGTCGAACGCGCCCGCGCACGCGAGACTTTCCATAACCCTCTTGCCCGCGCCCTTCTCGCCCACGCGCTCGGCGAAGTCGAAGATGGAGCGGAAGGGCTTCTCCCGGCGGGCCTCGATGATGGCGTGCACCGCCGTCTGCCCCAGGCCCTTGATCGCGCACAGCCCGTAGCGCACGGCGCGCTCGACGGGCGTGAAGCCCGGCCCCGACTGGTTCACGTCGGGCGGCAGCATCCTGATGCCCTGCGAGCGCAGCTCCGACGCGTACTTGAAAATCTTCGCCGTGTCGTCGGTCACGTTCGTCATGACCGCC
>Ga0126311_10000742_pt1 | contig 15122 bp, 11 predicted proteins | sample Plot61_FD_92539 | JGI IMG/M metagenome (GOLD analysis project Ga0126311, IMG submission 92539) | Serpentine soil microbial communities from UC McLaughlin Reserve, CA, USA - Plot61 | ecosystem: Environmental > Terrestrial > Soil > Grasslands | place: USA: UC McLaughlin Reserve, Lake County...
CCCGTTTTGCGGTTACCTCGCGATCGTCTTCTTCGAAGAACTCGACAAATCAATCGCGGGCCTGCGCGTCTTGATGTTTTTCCTGGTGAGGAGGAGATTCTTTGTGAGGCTGCTCGCAGAACGGAACGCAATTAAGAATGAGATCATTGCGCTTGGCAAAGAAATTCCGACTGCCACTGAGTAGATTGGGATTTGTGAGCAAGCGCGGTATTAGAATAAGGGGGATTCAGTAAGCGCGAACATGAATCGCCTATTTCTTCCGCGCTTTACTGGACTTAGAAGCCTTGCCTCCCGATCTCTTCTTCGTAGTGCTGCGACCACCGCTGCTGCGACCACTACTCACCGATCTTCCTTTACGGCCTTCACTCGTCAGCTTACCGGCTTCCATGAGTTGCTCGTAAGCCCCGCGAACAACATTGCGCGCGACCTTCAGCGTGTTGGCAAGTTCACGCTCACTTGGCAGCAACGTGCCTGCCGCGAGCGCACCCGCATCGATCAACGTATTTAGTTGTTCCCGAATCTGCCGGGTCATGGACTCCGGTCTCTTTCGGTTGACACGAACATTGATTTTCGTAGCCATCGTTAACTCCCTTCAGTATGGGTTCAAATTTTGGGGGTTCGTTAGGATTCTATGCAGCGACCATAAGAGTGTCAAACACTTTTCCTTCCAATATGAAAAGGTTAGACCACCGTGAACTTGTCGTGATAGTGCGACTAGCGAACAGGCACAGTTAGACCATGCTTGCGAAGAATCTCAAGGGTGCGGTCCAACGGCAGCGCCTCGACCGTTCGGCCCTTGCCGGTGGTCGTTGTGGCCCTGAACAGCGAGTTGTAGATCGCCTCTTCTGTAGCCTCGATAACGGCGAGGAATAGCGGCGAGACGGCATCGTTTGCGAGTGTTTTGACTGAGCGAGGCGTGTTTCGCTCGTTTTCGCTTATCGGTCTGACGCGAACGTCGGGTGCCGTCGAGAAAGCGATAGCGTAATCGCCACTACCGTTGCTGCCTGCGGCGCCGGTCCTCGCGAGGCCCATCATCGCCCGGGCAGCCATGCGTTTGAGGTTCCGGGCATCGAGAGGCGCATCGGTTGCTATGACGATGATTATCGAGCCGTCGGGCTGGTTCTGTTGCTCCGGTCTTTCAGCGGCTGGTTCGGCGAGTTCGTCCTTTAAATAATAGCGACCTAACTCGCGGCCCACCGGAGCGCCATTGATGGTCAGGACCCCGCCGAAGTTTGACTGCACCAAAACGCCCACGGTGAAACCCCCAAGGCGGGCGGGAAGTTTGCGCGAGGAGGTACCGATGCCGCCTTTGAAGCCAAACGCGACGGTCCCCGTCCCCGCGCCGACCGAGCCTTCCGCGACTGCGCCACCTTTCGCGCCTTTTATGGCGGAAAACACGTCGTCGCGGGAAATGTGGCGTCCGCGAATGTCATTTAGGTAGCCGTCATTCGTTTCTGCGACGAGCGGATTGACGGACTGCACGTCTTCGTTTCCGGGAAGGGCGAGCATGTAGTCGATCAGGAAGTCGGCGACGCGCGGGACGCTGAGTGTTGAAGTCAGGAGGACCGGTGTTTCGATTTCGCCCAGCTCGTTTACCTGAGTGGAACCGGTGAGTTTGCCAAAGCCGTTACCGACAAAGACCGCGCCGGGCACTTTTTCACGAAAGAGATTGCCGCCGTGTGGGAGAATCGCGGTGACGCCGGTACGAATGTTGTCGCCGCGAGTGATCGTTGTGTGGCCGACGAGTACGCCTTCGACGTCTGTGATCGCATTGAGTGGACCAGTTGGCAGCACGCCGACTTTTACGCCAGCCTCACGTGCGCGTGGTCTGTTTTGTGTTTGAGACGACGGTGCCATGAGCGAAACGAAAATAAGTACACAGATTACACGGATCAACATGACTACGATTTACACGGATTTTGCTTCTACCGGAAGCTTCGCCTCTTGCCATCCATCCCAGCCGCCGATGAGGGCTCGTGCTTTGGTCCATCCTGCTTGTCGAAGTTCCTGCGCCACACGGGCGCTGGTAGCTTCGTTTGGTCAAGCACAGTAGGCAATCAGCCACGCCTCCTTCGGAAGCTTCAACTCCTTTGCCTGTATCGCGACGTTCTCAGGCGGCATGCGCACAGATCCTTTTGCCTGCAAGTCACTCGTGTCACGACTTCGCTCGGTGCGCACATCGAGGATGATCGTTTGCTCTCCGGCTCTTTGTAGCCGTTCCAATTCTTCAAAGCTGATGCTCTGCGCTCCGACTGGCTCCCGGGCCACGGATTCGAAAACCGGAAGCGATCGCGATTCCTGCACCGGCTCAAGCGTAGGCGTCGGTCCGGGTGTTGGTGGAGGTTCTTCTTCGCGTTCAGGTTTTTGACCAAAACGCGTGAGCAGCATTGGCGACGCACCGTGAATCACGATCGATATCATCACGACCAGCGCCGAGACTCGAAATAACTGGTCGCTGCCAGGCACGCCGGCAAACACCGGCAGCAGTATCAACAACAGCGAGCTGAGTCCGCTCGGTCCGAACCATGCAATCAGCAGCCGGCCACGTCGATCGACGTGAGAACCGATGAGCGTGAGTAGATAAATGGGAATCCGGATGAGTATTGCAAACGCCGCAAAGATCACCGTGCGCGTGTCGAGGCCGGAGAAGCCAGTCCAGATCAACGAGCTGCCAAAGATCACAAACGTGAACAACAAGAGCATCTCCGCTGTCACGCCGCCGTACTCGATAAAACAATCGCAAAGCTCCACATCAAGCGCCGCAATCGTCAGACCTGCTGCGAATGCCGCCAGAAACCCGCTGCCATGTACTGCTTCTGCCGCAGCGAATGCGGTAAAGGCTACACCGAGCGAGTAGAGCGATTCGTAATCGCGTCGGACGCCGATGCGTTTGCGTATCAAGTCGAGCGCTGAGACTGCGACTAATCCAATCGCAATGCCTGCTCCTGGGCCAAGAATAAAGAGTCCAAAGCCCATTTTTGCAAAGCTGCTGCCGCTGGGAAGGTTGTGCTGGCCCGTCAGCACGATTGCGACGACGACGATCGGAAGCAACACTACGTCGTTGAGACCACTTTCCAGTTGAAGAGCCTGGCGTGCCTGCGATGAGATGTCGCGTCGTCGCAGAAGCCCGCGCAACAACACAGGATCGGTCGAAGCGAGTGCTCCGCCGAGAATCGCGGCAGAAGCGGGTGCGATGCCCAGTAACCACCAGGCTGCGACAGCGGTGAGCGCCGCGCACACGATCGTGCCGGGACCAAGCATGCGGAAGGCGAGGCCCGCATGGCGTCTCATCTCCTTTATGTTAAGAGTTACAGCGTCGGTGAACAGGACGAGAGTTAGACTCAGTGTTGCCACGATGCGCAGAACCGGCGACCCAAGTGTCATGTCGAACACTCCGAGCCCGGCCGGACCGAGTGCGGCGCCGATGAAAATAAACACCGCGACCTGCGGCAGACCGGTTTTGTCGACGAATCCCGACAGCAGTGCCGAAACGATGATGACGATCCCGATTAAGGCGAGACCTGCTACTAACTGTTCCCCGTCCATTTCGTGGCCCATCGTAACGGCAGCCACAAAAAAGCACAAAAACAGCCAGCCACAAAAAGCACGGAAGGCACAAACAGGTAAGAAGAAAATACTTGTGCCGTTTGTGCTTTTTGTGGCTAGATAAGCCCCGAGTAACCGCCTTTTCAAAACAGACAAAGTAAGGATTCCAATGAACCTTTCACTACTGGATTGGACGGTAATCGCCGCTTATTTCCTTTTCAATCTCGGTATCGGGCTCTACTACGCACGCAGAGCGACCGGCAGCACCAGCGAATTCTTCCTGTCAGGACGCAACGTGCCGTGGTGGCTCGCGGGCACCTCAATGGTCGCTACGACCTTTGCGGCTGACACGCCACTTGCCGTCACCGGCTTCGTTGCTAACAACGGCATCGCGGGCAACTGGCTCTGGTGGAACTTTGTCATGAGCGGAATGCTCACCGTCTTTCTTTACGCGCGATTGTGGCGACGCGCGGGCGTGATGACTGACATCGAGTTTGCCGAGCTGCGTTACTCCGGCAAGCCTGCCGCGTTCCTGCGTGGCTTTCGTGCTTTGTACCTGGGCCTGCCGATCAACTGCATCATTCTCGGTTGGGTGAATCTGGCGATGGTGAAGATTCTCCAGATCACTCTGGGCGTGAGTAAGACCAATGCGATCAAGATCGTGTTCGGTATGCTGATCTTCACTGCGTTTTACACTGCAATCTCCGGGCTTTGGGGGGTGCTTGTCACCGACCTCTTTCAGTTTGCGCTCAAGATGGGAATGGTAATCGTGCTGGCGATCCTGGCGGTCAACGCTGTCGGTGGCATCGATCAGTTGAAGTCAAAGATCACTGCGATGGATGCCGGTTCCGGATCGCGTCTCGCCTTCTTTCCGGCATTCGACTCCGCCTGGATGCCTGTGATCACGTTGTTTGTTTATCTCGGTGTGATTTGGTGGTCCACCTGGTATCCCGGCGCGGAACCGGGCGGCGGCGGTTACGTCGCACAGCGGATCTTCTCCGCAAAAACCGAAAAGGACGGGCTGCTCGCAACGCTCTGGTTCAACATTGCTCACTACGCGCTGCGTCCGTGGCCATGGATTCTGACGGCGCTCGCGTCTCTGATTCTTTACCCAAATTTGGCTGATAAGGAAGCCGGTTACATCCAGACGTTGATGGATCCAAACGTGTTTCCAACCTACCTGCGCGGTTTCATGCTCGCGGCCTTTGCCGCGGCGTACATGTCGACCATCGGCACACAGCTCAACTGGGGCGCTTCCTACGTGATCAATGACTTCTATCGCCGCTTCATAGAACGATCGGCGAGTGAGAAACACTACGTTGTCGCGTCGCAGGTGGTGACGGTGTTGCTCATGATCGCCTCAGTGATCATCACGTTCTTCATGGAGTCGATTGGCGGCGCGTGGAAGCTGCTTCTTGTTACGGGTGCGGGCACCGGCACGGTGCTGTTATTGCGCTGGTTCTGGTGGCGGGTCAATGCGTGGTCGGAAGTGTCCGCGATGATCACCGCGGCAGTTGTTTCGATCTTTTTGCAGACAGTTCTCAAATGGAATAGCGACTTGCCGCGAGACTTCGCGTATCTCATGTTGGTCACGGTTGGGATAACTACCTTAGTCTGGGTCGTAGTTACGTTTAGCACTCAACCCGAGCCTCGCGAGAAACTCGTTGCTTTCTATCGGCGCGTCAGGCCGGAAGGGCCGGGCTGGAATGGCATCGCCGCGGAAGCGGGCCTTTCCGAGTCGCATGCGCGGGGGCGGTTGTCATTACAGTTGGCAAATTGGATACTCGGTTGTGCGCTGATTTATGGTTCCTTGTTTGGCATTGGCAAGTTGATATTCAAGGAGTGGGGCACAGGGTTGCTATACTTGCTGGTCGCGATTGTGGCAGGGGCGCTGATCTCACGGAATCTCTCGCGTGGAGAGATGACTGCGGAGACGCTCCAACTTGAACATGCCGAAGAACCCGTCTAGTGAAAGCTTAGTCTTCGCCGTCGATCTGGGAGGCACACACCTACGAGTAGCTCTCGTCGATGAAACGGGAAGAATACTCAAACAATCGAAACAGGAAACGCCGAAAGGCGATTCTGCGGAGGGCATCGTCACTGCGCTGGTCGATGCGGCAGAGAAGTGGGATTCTTACAAACAAGCGGTAGTCGCAACTTCGATCATGGTGCCGGGCGCGGTCGACAGCGATAAAGCTGTAGTACTGCAAGCGCCAAACCTTCCTTCATTAGTCAACTTCGCACTAAAAGCAGAACTGGAGAAGAGACTCGGCTGGCCCGTGTGTCTTGAGAATGACGCCAACGCTGCGGCGGTTGGTGAGATGTGGCTTGGCGCTGCGCGCGGATGTCACGATGTTGTGAGTGTGACGTTGGGAACGGGTGTTGGTGGCGGTGTGATCCTCGAAGGGAAGCTGTGGCGCGGCTCGCATGGATCTGCTGGTGAGATTGGACACACGACTGTCGATCCGTTTAGTGGGTTGAAGTGCAAGTGTGGCAACACTGGTTGTCTTGAATTGTTTGCTTCGGCGACGGCGATTGTGCGGATGACGAGAGAGAGCTTGTCGTCGTTTCCTGAATCGAGATTGAAGAGTGATGAGTTGACGGCGGAGAAAGTTTATGAGGCTGGGCGCGATGGCGACGAGCTCGCGCTCGCAGTGTTCAAGCGGTTCGGGATGTATTTGGGGATTGGACTCGCGAACCTGATCAATCTGATCGATCCGCAGATCATTGTGATCGCGGGTGGAGCTGTGAATGGTTGGGATCTGTTTGCTGAGGAGATGTACCGGCAGGTTGAGGAGCGTGCGTTTCGAACGACGGCGCAGCAGGTGAAGATCGCGCGTGCGGAGTGTGGTGACAATGCGGGATTGCTGGGAGCGGCATGGTTGGCGATGGCTAGCTTAGACAGGATTACAGGATTTTCATGATTTACAAGATATCCTGTTAATCTTGCAAATCCTGTAATCCTGTCTAAACCTATGCCCAGCGCCTTAATAATCCACGGCCACTTTTATCAACCACCACGCGAGAACCCATGGACCGGCGAAGTCGATCCCGAGCCCGGCGCCGCGCCGTTTCACGATTGGAACGAGCGCGTTCACGCCGAGTGTTACGCGCCAAACATCGTCAACTACCCACTCATCAATTTTAACTTCGGCCCGACGTTGCTCTCCTGGCTCGAGACTCATCATCACGACACTTACCAGAAAATCTTAACCGCCGATCGTGAGAGCGCGGCCGCCCGTGGTGGTCACGGCAACGCCATCGCTCAGGCTTATGGTCACGCCATTCTTCCACTGTGCAGCGAACGCGATCGTCTGACACAGGTCGTCTGGGGCCTCGCCGACTTTCGGTATCGTTTCGGTCGCGAAGCGGAAGCACTCTGGTTGCCCGAGACCGCTGCCAATGACGATGTGCTCGCCCTGCTTATTGAACAGCGCATGCGTTATGTGATCCTTGCACCGAACCAGGCAAAGGGTGAGATTGACACTTCAAAGCCGTATCTCTTCCGTCACCCTGATCGATCGAATCGCTCGATCGCGGTTTTCTTCTACAATGGACCACTCGCACGCGCGATTGCTTTCGAACGTGCACTTGCGTCGAGTCGTGGTTTGGTGGAGAAATTTGTCAGCGCTGCATCGGGTGGAGGGCTGGTCAACGTTGCGACGGACGGTGAGACTTACGGGCATCACTTCAAGTTTGGCGATTTGTGTTTGACTCATGCCCTGACTATTGAAGCGAAGCCGGCAGGCTTTTGGATCACGAATTACGCGCAGTATCTCGATCATCATCCGCCCGAGACGGAAGTGGAGATCGACAATGGACCTGAAGGGGAAGGCAGTTCGTGGAGTTGCGTGCATGGAGTCGGACGCTGGTCGCGCGATTGTGGATGTCACACAGGCGGCGAGCCGGGCTGGAACCAGGCGTGGCGAAAGCCTTTGCGGATAGCGCTGAACTTTTTACGTGACGATGCTGCGAAGAAGTTTGAGCGTGTCGGAAGTGAGTTGTTGCGAGATCCGTGGGCGGCGCGTAACAACTACATCGACGTGGTTTTAGATCCGGACCATGCGCGCGAGGAGTTTCTTCAGCGTCATGCAGTGCGGCCGGCGCAGGAGTCTCGCGTGTGGAACCTGCTGGAGATGCAACGAAGCGCATTGCTGATGTTCACGAGTTGCGGTTGGTTCTTCTCAGACCTCGCAGGGATCGAAACGATCCAGGTGCTTCGCTACGCAGCACGAGTCATAGATTTATTGAATCAACTCGGCCTCGATCCGCCGCGACAGGAATTCCTGGACCTGCTGGCCGAGGCAAAGAGCAATCGCCCCGAAAAAGGCAATGGCGCCGAGATCTTTCTGGCCCTTGCGAAATAACTGTAGGGGTGGCCCTCCGTGGCCACCCCAGCGTAGGTAATTCGAGACTGGGGTGGCCACGGAGGGCCACCCCTACAATAATGCAAATGCTGGGCGACATCGACCTGCACCTCTTCGGCGAAGGCCGGCACGAAGAGATCTACAAAAAGCTCGGTGCGCACGTCACAAGAATCGGTCGCACCAAAGGTGTCTCGTTCGCCGTCTGGGCTCCACACGCTCGTGGTGTCAGTGTCGTCGGCGATTTCAACGCCTGGAACGGCAAAGACCACGAGATGCAAAAGCTCGACAACTCAGGCGTCTGGGAACTGTTCATCCCAAAACTCACTCCCGGCAGTCTCTACAAATTCGAAATTCGCCCGCAGAATGGTCCACCGATCTTCAAAGCCGATCCTTACGCGCAACACACCGAAGTCCCACCTGACACTTCGTCGATCGTTTACGACTCGAAATACAAGTTCCGCGATGTGAAGTGGATCAAGAGCCGCAGTGCGCGACAACACTCTCGCGAGCCACTCTCAATTTACGAAGTACACTTCGGCTCATGGCGTCACAAAGTTGAAGAAGAGAATCGCCCGTTCACATATCGTGAAATGGCTGAGCCGCTCGCCGACTACGTCACGCAAATGGGCTTCACGCACGTTGAGTTTCTACCTCTTAAGGAACATCCCTACGGACCATCGTGGGGATACCAGGTCACTTACTACTATGCGCCCTCAGCGCGTTACGGCGAGCCTGATGATCTGCGTTATCTGGTCGATTACCTGCACCAGCGCGGCATCGGCGTGATCATGGACTGGGTACCCGCGCACTTTCCGAAAGATGCGTGGGCGCTCGGCCGCTTCGATGGCTCGGCTTTGTACGAGCACCTCGACCCACGCAAAGGCGAGCATCCGGATTGGGGCACGTACATCTTCAACTACGGTCGCAACGAAGTGCGCAATTTTCTCCTCGCGAATGCGCTTTACTGGTTCAACGAGTTTCACATTGATGGGCTGCGTGTGGATGCAGTGGCGTCGATGCTCTATCTCGACTACAGCCGCAAGGAAGGTGAGTGGATACCGAACCAGTTTGGCGGGCGCGAGAACCTCGAAGCGATCGCGTTTCTGAAGGAGTTGAATGAAGTAACTCATCGCGCGTGCCCGGGGATCATGATGATCGCGGAAGAGTCGACCGCGTGGCCGATGGTGAGTCGTCCGATTTACGCCGGTGGTCTTGGGTTCGACTTCAAGTGGAACATGGGTTGGATGCACGACACGCTGAAATACTTTCAGACCGACCCACTCTTTCGCGCGGGTAATCACAGCAAACTGACGTTTGGCCTCGTCTATGCGTGGAGCGAGAATTTCATCCTCCCGTTTTCACACGACGAAGTGGTCCACATGAAAGGCTCGCTGCTGAACAAGATGCCCGGCACGACGGAGCAGAAGTTTGCGACTTTGCGTGCGCTTTACGGGTACATGTGGGCGCATCCTGGAAAGAAGTTGTTGTTCATGGGGGGCGAGTTTGGACAGTGGCGCGAGTGGACTGAGACCGAGAGTTTAGATTGGCATCTGGTTGAGGATTCGCTGCATGGTGGAGTGCAGAAGTTAATCCAGGACCTGAATCGAGTCTATGCGCCAGAGAACGCGCTCTGGGAAGCTGACAGCGAGCCCGCGGGTTTCGAGTGGATCGACGTCGACAACGCACTCGAAAACATCGTCGCCTTCCTCCGCCGCTCACCGGACACCGGCCGCGAGCTCATCTGCGTTTGCAACTTCTCCGCCGTGCCGAAGAAGGCGTATCGCGTCGAGCTTCTCAGCAACGGTGACTACGACCTCATCATCAACACCGACGCAGAAATCTACGGCGGCAACAACGGTGTTGCGGTCAATGGCTCTGAAATTGATCTTCCACCTCTAACCACTGTCTGGTTCGCACCACGAAGACGCACAAAGAACACCAAGCCACGGAATCGACGAGCGGGGGCAAGCCCCTCTTCCTGACTTTGTTCTATTTCCAGCTGCCTCGAACTCCCAATGGAACTAAGGACCAACAGATAGAACAAGTCAGGAAGAGGGGCTTGCCCCCGCTTTCTATGGGACGAAAGAAATTTATTTTGTGTTTTTTGTGCCTCTTTGTGGCTAAAATATCTTTGCCTTGTATGAGAAGTTTAAGGAGATAGACGGCAGACATCCCTGGCGCAACGTTAGCCCTGACGGGTACGTGGACTATCAGGCTCGTTATCGCCCGAACGGTCGTGTCCTCTATTTCAACTTCGCACTCGCCAAAGAGATGGGCCTCATCCCTCAGGACCATCCTGCCGGCATCAACAAAGATCTCGAACAAGTAATCCTCGACACGTTCTCACTCCAGATCATCAACGAATACGATCGCGAACGCGGCAAGAAGTATCCGACCGAGACGATCAAGCCACACCCGTACATGGCGACGCGCTATCTCCAGATCCAACATCGCTCTCGACAAGGCAAGACATCGGGCGACGGTCGCAGCATCTGGAATGGCTACATCAAAAGCGACAGCTTGACCTTCGACATCTCGAGTCGAGGCACGGGCGCAACAATATTGAGTCCCGGTTCGCAGCAAGCGGATCGACCGTTACCGACCGGTGATGAGACTTACGGTTATTCATCAGGTCTCGCGGATCTCGACGAGATGCTCGGCAGCGCCGTCATGTCTGAGATTTTTTACCGCCAGGGCATTCCCACAGAACGCTGTCTCGTCGTAATCGGATTTTCGGATACGAGCGCGATCGGCGTCAGGAGTGCTCCAAATCTGATCCGGCCGGCGCACATGTTTCGCTATCTCAAGCAGGGCCGCCACAAGGAACTGAAAGGGTCAGTCGATTACTTCATCGATCGCGAAGTCGAAAACGGTTTTTGGGATGTCCCTACCGATCCGAAGGAGCGTTACACGAAAGCACTCGACTATTTCGCGCATTCTTACGGAAAACTCGCGGCCATACTCGAAGAGGAATATATCTTCAACTGGCTGTCGTGGGACGGCGACAACATGCTCGCGAGCGGCGCGATCCTTGATTACGGCTCGATTCGACAGTTTGCCGCGAAGCACGACAAGTATCGCTACAACGACGTGGATCGTTATTCCGCATCGCTCGCAGAGCAACGTGGCTGGGCGCGATCGCTGGTCCAGGTCTTCGCACAAACGATGGCCTTCGTCCAGTCAGGCGTCAAGGAAAACTTGAGCAACTTCAAGAACACGGAGTGTCTGCGCATCTTCGACGAGGCTTTTGAACAGGAAAGAGATCAGCGCATGCTCTGGCGCATTGGTTTCACTCGGGAACAGATCACTTATCTGATGAGCAATGCGCGCAAAGAGATCCGAGATTTCGATCGAAGCCTGCGCTACTTCGAAGATCGCAAAGTGAAGAAGGGAATCGAAAAGCTACCCGACGGTTTTACTCACAGTCCCGTTTTCCTGATTCGCAATCTGCTGAGACTGCTGCCGGCTTACTACGTTGCACAAACGATCACTCGCGCAGACGATACGAGCGCGTACATGCCTGACGACATTTTCTGCCGTATCATGGCTGCGTCGTATGTCGGCAAGGGAGATTTGAAACCAACACAATCGACGGCGTCGCACGTGCAGGGTTTTCAGGAGTGTTACCTGCGGCTCGTCGCAGCGCTCGGTGGTCCATTCGACATGATCTTGAAGACTTTGCAGGACCGATCGGCAGTGATCAATCACCGGCATCGCATCACGGGCGACGCGGTCACGTGGATCATCGAAGAAGTCATCGCTATGAAAAATAAGATCAGGATCGACGGTTTACAGGAAGCGCTCGACGCGTTCATCGACTCGCAGATCTTGATTCCGGGCAAATGGCAACCCGTGCCTCCCGAACACCTCAAATCAAACACCCTCAAATCGCAACTGCTGCAAAAGATCCAGGAAAACCTCGAAATCTACAAAGAATCGATATGATCAACTGGGCTGACGTGCGCGCGAAATTCCCCGTCACGAGCAGTAGCGTGTATCTGAACACCGCTGCGGCTGGCCCACTGGCAGAGTCGACCGCGAAAGCCGGTGCGCTCTATTACGAGCAGATGATGAACGACGGCGACATCCACTGGGACGCGTGGCTCGCTCGCTGTGAGGAGGTGCGCAGGCAGGTTGCTGCGTTCATCAATGCCGAGCCGGAAGAGATTGGGTTCACTACGAACACGTCAAACGGGATGAATTTGATCGTTGATGCGCTCGAGAAGCATGGTGAGGTGATCGCGTGTGACCTGGAGTTTCCGGTGACGACGATTCCGTGGATGCATCGTCGGATTCCGGTCCAGTTCGTGAAGCCGGTTGATGGTGTAGTGCGTGCGGAAGATGTCCGCGCAGCGATGAACACGCGTAGCGGGATCATTTCGATGAGTTACGTTCAGTTTTCCAATGGCTTCCGAAGTGATCTTGAAGAGCTCGCAAGCATCAAGAGCAATCACGCGCTGGTTGTGAATGCGAGCCAGGCAGCTGGCGCGTTGGAGATCGACGTGAAGCGGATGAATATCGATGCGTTGTGCGCGACGGGTCACAAATGGATGCGAGCTGGTTACGGATCGGGGTTTGTATATATCAGCAAGGAGATTCAGACTTCGTCGCGACAACGGACCATCGGTTGGCTCAGTGTTCAGGATCCGTATGCAATGCGAAACGATGAAGTGCACCTGCGTCATGATGTCGCATCGCGTGCTGAGATCGGGTGTCCGCACTTCGCCGGTGTCTTTGCGTTGGGAGCGTCGGTCGCGTTAATGCAATCGATTGGGATCGAGAACATTCAGGCGCGTGCGCTCGAGTTGAATCGGATGTTGACCACGCGACTTGATGAGAGCGGTTGGAAAGTTCTATCGCCGCTTGGCGAGGAGAAGTTTCGATCGGCGGAAACGCTCGTCGCTGCTGTTAATCCCGGCAAGATTGTTAGTGAACTCGCATCGCAAAAGATCCTCATCACCGAAAAGCCGCAAGGGTTTCGGGTCGCGACTGATTTCTTCAACAACGAAGATGATGTCGAGGGCCTGATCCGTGCCTTATCTGTGTAATCTGTGGTTAGGTTTCTTCCGTTTCGAAGGCGCTGCCGTGGAATTTGAGTCGTTGAAATTGTTATGGGCGAGGGCGACAAACTTCTGCATGATCGGTGAATCATAACCATTACTCAACTGCGCGATACCCAATTCCCAGTTGATCTGCGCGCCCTCGATCCACCAGCGTATCAACCGGCCCTTTTCAACTTCGTCCTTCACCGACTGCAAAGGCACGATACCAACACCCATATCCTCTTCAACCATCCGTTTGATCGCCTGCTGTCGACTCAGTTCCATCGCGACATGCAGCGACACTCCGGCCTGCGCAAAGAACTGATCGATCAACCGCCGCGTGTTCCCACCGCGCTCTCCAAGAATCAACCGCTCACCCGCAAGCGTGTAAGCACTGATCGTTCGTTGCTTCGCGAGCTTATGATGCGGCGACGCGATCGCCACGAGTTGATCCTCACTCAGACGCTCAGTCTTGATGCCGCGCACATCGACCGGCAGTGACACGAACGCGATATCGACCTCGCCCGCGAGGATTTGGTCAACCAGGACTTCGCTCGTCCCTGAAGTCACAGAGATTTCCGCCGCCGGATGCTGCTTGCGCAATTCCTTGAGAATCGACGGTAGCTGTTCAGTCAGGACCATCGCCGACGCACTGCCGATCCTGAGCCGCCCACGCTCAGCACCCGCCAGCTCTGCGATCTCATCGAGAGCGGCGTCGTGTTCGCGGAGGATGTGGCGCGCACGTCGTAGAAGCTGCTCGCCCGCTTCGGTCAGGATCACATGTCGCGGGGCACGCACAAATACCTTCGCCCCAATCTCAGTCTCCAACTGCCTGATCTGCATGCTAATCGCTGCCTGGGTCACGTGAACTCGCAAAGCTCCGGCAGTAAACGTGCCCGATTCAGCGATCGCTACGAAGGCGCGTAATTGTCGAATTTCCACAACAGCAGGCTCCCCGATATCAAGATGGATTATCGTAATAATAAAATCTTTTAGTTTCCATTATAAATCAGCGAACCCTAGAATAATCAATAATGTTGACTGGATTGTTTTCTAGCTGGCCCGAGCTCCAACTGTGAGTACCGAAAAACGAACAGCAAATCTCTCTCCGGCTAGACGCTTGCACACGCAGAACTCGGTGGTCGGTGTCGATGGCGGCGGGACCACGACCGAAGCCGTAATCATGGACGCTAGCCAGCGAGTGATCGGCGAAGGCCGCGCCGGACCCTCCAACCCTTTGCGAGTCGGAATTGCAGGAGCGACTACCGCTGTGCGCGACGCGATCGACAGTGCGTGCGCGTCGGCGAAGCTTCGTCGCGGCGATCTGATTGCCGCGCAAATTGGGCTTGCCGGTGCACGTCGACGCGAGCTGCGCGAACGCATGCGCGAGACACTGATGCCGCTCGGAATCGGTGAGATCGAGGTCGTTACTGACGCGAACATCGCATTGTATGGAGCGACGGATGGCGCGCCAGGGCTCGTCGTAATCGCAGGCACCGGTTCGATCTGCTGCGGCATCAATGCGCGTGGCAGGCGTTTTTGCGCGGGAGGTTGGGGGCCGGTTGCGGGAGATGAAGGTGGCGGTGCGTGGCTTGCACGTCGTGCTCTGCGCGCGGTTGCTTATGCGTTTGATGGGCGTGGTCCAAAGACTGAGCTTACCGAACTGGCCTGCGCCTATTTCCACGTGACCAGTCCAGACGATCTAACGACGGCCATCTACGCGCCCACGATCACGAACGAGCGTTTAGCGGGATTTGGCAGGGACGTTGTTGACGCGGCGAAAGCAAACGACGAGGTCGCGCTTCAGATCGTTGTTGATGGTGGGACTGAGCTCGGGTTTGCGGCCGCCGCAGTGATTCGAAACTTGCAGATGGAACGCGAGCGTTTTCAAATCGCCTACGTCGGTGGTGTGTTCCGATCGGCCGGCGATTTGATGCTCGACCCGCTGCGCGCCGAAGTGCGGAAGGTCGCGCCGCGTGCGTACTTTGAGCCGCCTCACTTCGCTCCGGCCGTCGCTGCCGCTAGAATGGCGCGTGATCGCATCAACCATATCGCTCTCGCAGTCTGATCGCAGCGGCAACAAATGACAACGGAAACCGCGCTTCCAATCACCGAACAAGAAAACCCACGCTCGAAAGATCTCAGCTCACAATCGACCGCGGAGATC